>Ga0335072_10005936_pt1 | contig 17922 bp, 21 predicted proteins | sample Lox_Sample_21_FD_206725 | JGI IMG/M metagenome (GOLD analysis project Ga0335072, IMG submission 206725) | Soil microbial communities from Loxahatchee National Wildlife Refuge, Florida, United States - Lox_Sample_2.1 | ecosystem: Environmental > Terrestrial > Soil > Wetlands | place: USA... | reverse complement strand
CGTACGACAAAATCGTCATCAACGACATGGTCGTGCATCAACCCACTCAGCAAATCATTTTTTCGGTTGAACGTGGCCGCGGGACGGATGCCCTTCCGGCAATCGTGAAGCTGAATCATGGCCAGTTAGAGATCCTGGAACTGGACGGTATTCCACACTCTCAAGTGTTCATCCCCAACGAGCCCGCTCCCTCGGCCATGCTGGAGTTTGACCCTCAGCGGATGTATGCGATTACAGATGTTAAATACTACAACGGCGAAGTATTCGTGACGGGGATTACGAACCAGCGGTTTGCCTCGACATTGCACCGTATTCCTTACCCCTTCAGCTGCAACATGGCAACGTCCACCGTGGAAATCTGGCATCCAGTCCATGGCGAATTTGAGACGCGCGCACCGATCATTCGGCAACTCATCCGCGAACTGAATGGCGTGCCGTACCTATTCGCGGTTTATGGGTGCACGCCTCTCGTGCGCTTCCCGCTGTCCGCGTTGAAAGACGGTGCTCACGTTCGTGGAGACGTGATTGGAGAACTGGGTTACGGCGCCAATCCGCTCGACATGCTTACGTTCACCAGCCCTGCTGATTCCAAAGATTATTTGCTAGTCACCATCGACACACGAAGCGGATCGCAGATCGCAGTCGGCGATTTGGCGTCAGCACCGCCTGAGCCTACCGGGGGGGCGATCGACTTCGGTCCCGGTGGCCTGGGTCGCACACAGCGTGCCCTACCGATCAAAGCCGAGCACATAGCGATTCTGAACTCCAAATGGGCTGTTCTGATTTGGCGGCATCCAAGGACAACCTATCGCTTGGATATAAGTACGCTGGCGTTGCCATACTTCTTCGAGCGCAAAGATGGAATGGCAGAGATGAACTGGCCAAATGGCCCGGACCCGTTCCACTACCGTGAACATCGCAAGGAGATCGACTACGTTGGCCGCCTGTGGCCGGTCTGAAGCCGTCCACCGAAAAGGAGACTTCGCGACTATGCCTATGGCTCGCAAACCAACACTTCGGGTCAACCGTGACCCTTCTCCGCACGGATCGGGCAGCGTGAGTGCTTGCTGCCTCGGTCCTGATTTAGTCGCCTCGCTTGTGAGTTGCACGCGACCAGGTGATTTGCTGAAATCCATTTTCCGAGTGACCGTCGTTCAAGTGCCTTCGACAGAAGAGGACATCCTTCCGGACGTTTTTGGCCACTATCAGGTTTTGGAAGACGGGTTGCAGTTCATCCCGCATTTTCCATTCGAACGGGGACTTTCCTATCGAGCAAGTTTCGACCCTCGACCGCTCGGTCGTCCCGATCTCTCAGAAGTACTCACACTTGAGTTTTCGCTTTCGAAACCGCCGAGCTTGTCGCCCACAGAGGTGCAACATATCTTCCCTTCAAGCGACTGCCTGCCAGAAAACCTGCTTCGCTTCTACGTGGGCTTTTCAAATTCGATGCTACGCGGTCGGGTCGAGTCTGAGATCGTACTCTTAGGCCCCGATGGAAAGGTAGCACCCGACGTACTCTATCGTGCCCCCGTCGAACTCTGGGACAGGAGCATGAAGACCCTGACGATACTGCTCGATCCTGGCAGGCTTAAACGCGGGGTAGGACCCAACCGCGAACTGGGCCCACCGCTCAAGGCTGGTCAGGTTTACATGCTGGCGGTAGGTGCGGGGATGCTTGATTTATCTGGTCGTCGATTGACTGAGGCTGTCTACAAGCGCTTCCGTGTCACAGAGGCCGTGCGTGAACACATCACAGTCGAGGATTGGAAGATCGTGCGTCCCGTGAGTCAAAGCCGTGAGCCCCTGGTGCTACTCTTTCCGAGACCGTTAGATTGGGCACTGCTTGCGCATACGATCACCATCACATCGACAGGTGAGCAACCGATAAACGGTCGGATCTTAATCGATCAGTGCGAGAAACGTTGGAGCTTTACACCGACATCGCCTTGGGCCCCAGGGCCCTACCACGTGCGTGTTGGATCGAGTCTCGAAGATGTTTGCGGGAATGGCATAATAGCAGCATTTGATAGACCTCTCCGATCAGGCGGCGACTTGTCATATGAGGTGGCGATTCGCTCAATCGCCTTTCATCCTGTATGAGGTGTTCGGCACGCTTCTGCTTTATCGAGAGCCCAAATTGTTCTTGAAACGACACAATCACGCCAATTGTTCGTTGTGCGCCGCCATAAGTCTCCGCTGCAGGAAAGCGATAGCCTATTCCCCCTTGGCCGCGAGATCAGGCTCTGCTGCGGCCTTCTCATGGAAGGGCGATGCGCTCATCGATCCGCGTTTCGATCAGGTCGTTGGTTATTCGAAGGTGACTCGTGGGTTCGTGCGGACAACAGCCAGAGCCGGGCGCTTCTTATTTTGCCGCGGGCGGCTGCGAGGCGAGGAGCATCCTGATCGCCTGGCGGTAGTCGAGGCTGGGGGGGACGGCGGAGAAGCGGGCCATCTCGTCGCTGATGTGGAAGGCGAGCGGCTTGACCATCAGAGCTTTGCCGGTGAGGTTGAGCTTCATGCGCGTCAGCTCCCACTCGCCGCCGTCCACGTAGCTCTGCTCCAGGAAGACGGTACCGCCTTTGTCGAGGCGGCCGAGGATGCCCCATCCAAAATTGACGCTGGTGACGAGATGGGCGCTCAGGCGGACAAGGCGGTCCTGCGACGGCTCCATCCAGATGTCGCCGGCCATGCCGCGGAGGATCTGCGACTCGAAGTCGGGCGGGTTCCAGTTGGGGTTGGGCGTGAAGGTGAGATGCCAGCACGTCAGTGCGGGCTCCGGCGCGGGCGACGGAGCTGGTTCGCCGGGAATCTCCACGTTCGGAGTGCTGGTGACAGCGCAGCGGTCCGTGCCCACGTAGCGGTAGAGGAAGGCGTCCGGCAGCAGGCGGAGGAGCTTGTCCACGCGCGCCTGATCCTCCTGCTCGTGCTTCTGGCGATGCTGCTGCATGGCGGGATTGGCGGCGAGGGTGTTGAGGCGGTTGATCTGATCCTGACGGGCCGCCGGGCCGAGGAGATGGCCGTTGGAGGCGACGATCAGGGCCACGTCGCCCTGCGAGGTTTCAATAATGTCCTGGAGTATATCGTGGCGGTCGTCCTGCTTGTGGAACAGATAGCGAAGGGGGCGGTGATTGGCGTCCTCGGCGAGGCGCTCGCCGACCGCGCGGCGGACGAGGGCGTCGGCCTCGGCGGGGGATGAGGGCGGAGTTTGCGCGAGGCAGGCGGGGGTGAAAGCAGCGGACAGAAAAGCGGCGGCGAGGATCGCCACTGGCGTCTGGGGTGGGAGCTTGCAGAAAAAGGGCACAGGCATCAGGAACTAGGTTAGACGCAGGGTTAAGTGAAAAAGTTCGGTGGCGCGCGGAAACGGTTGCGGGAGAGGGCGTCTGTGCTCTAAACCGGAATCTTCTTTTTGAGGACAGAAGTGGACAGTCGCCCTCTCTGCTGAACACGAGCAGCGGGTGATCGGGTGCACGCCTAACTTCCGGGTGGGGGACCATCCGCAGAGGGTTCGGCCTCAATTGTTGACTTCAGGGCTCATTGAGCGATGGAAGTCGATCAATGTTCTCGGCAAGTGGCCGAAAAACCGGCTATCCGGACGAGTGCTTGCGGCGAATTGACTCGTCACGGCTTTTCTCAACGAGTGGTAAATCGCCAAAGCGCTCATCGACGTTGAAAACTTATCGTGTCAAGAAACCTAAACTAAAGGAATCAAAGACTTAGACGGTCTCGGTGGCTCCTGAACGTCTAGCAAGCTTTGCAAGTTCGAGAACCAGCGTTCCTCTCAGCGTCCCTTTTCAATAGTGAAGATGCGAACAGCAGCAGTGGTGGCCAGTCACGGCCTTGTTCAGCATTACACACCTCTACATATATCAATCGGCGGCCTAGTTCTCCGGCCTGCAGCATGATCTAACTTGTTATATGTGTTACTCGCGGCTCCGAATGAGAGCAATCGGGTCCAGTATTGGTCCGGTTAGATGTTGAACCAAAGGGACAACCCTTGAATAGCAGGCACCGTTATTAAAGGAGGAGGCACTATGCTTTAGTAGTGGGTTGAGATGGGTCCTTTTCTGCCGCAAGATGTTGCTTCGCAAGATCCTTCAAAATCTCTATGACTTGGCAGCGCACCGCGGTCTCTTTTGAGACTTCCAAGAGGTTATAGATCGTGAGAAGCCAATCCGTAGCAGCGGCGTGGGCCACACCTTTGATAGTGCGGTCTGCGTGCGATTCCTTGAAGCTGAGTTGACTACCTGTGATGACGCGATAGGGAGTAAGACATGCTCCGTTTGGATGAGAGTGCTCACTAAGATACCCGTAGTCGTCACGTACGTGGGCAGTGCCACCGCCATAACGCTGATGCCTCTCATAGGCCGCAACGAGCTTCTTTATGCGTAGTGCGTTCGGAATGTCGTCGTTGGATATCTCCGGCGCATACTTTGCGCCGTGCAATTTCACCCATCCATTTGCAGTGTCCGCTTGCAGGAAGAGTTCCCATGCGCTCTTCAGATCTCCATTGTCGAGACACAGCTTGAAGTTTTGGAGCATATAACACCCGTGCATTGTCCACTCGTACAGGTGACGGTAGACAAGAAACATCGTCGGCTCGTTGCCGCTTGCAGCGAGCACCGTGAGCCCGTCAAGAATGGTCCTGTAGTGGGCAATGGAGGAGTAGGCGTAATTATGGACAGCCCATGTAACAAGCTCTTCCGTCGTATCGTCGTAGGGACCTACAGGAGGCCGCACCAGGGGCAGAAGAGCGATGCTCTTCAATCGTTCGGCGATGATGTTGGCGGGTTCAATTGTGGCATAGTCCCTCTCAGCCTTCCTTCCAGTATGACCTCAGCTTCTGCGCATCCCAGCATGGGGTCGCTTGATAGTAGAAGTCCATGAGGGGCATAGGATTTCTAGTTCCACTTATCACACCACTCAATCAGTCCTGCACGGAGATAAAAATGGGCTTTACAGGCTTTGGTGATGGGGCCAAGGTTGGAACACCATTGCGATCAACAGAAAGCCGCCAACGCGGTGAGTCATTACTCATAAGGCTGAGTTGTATGAGAGATCCACAGCCGCATGGACAGAGCATGGCAGCCGCCCAGGGATGAGAACTTCCTATTACATACAAGTTGCGGTTCCGCGGTTTCTCCGGCAATTCGGCGATGTATTCCACACGATAGACAGCGGGTTTCCGCCTCTTCGATGCCCAATTCGAGAGAGAATGCCAAAACCCTGAAATCCAGTTCTTCACAAAATCCCCGGCATGTTCAGGAGTGGCGTCATGTCCCCACGACCGACATGAGTTTTAAAGACGTTGCACGGCTCTCCTTCGGGTTCTGTGTGGAGCTGAACTTCAGTGAAATTCCCGCCGATGTAAGCCAATTGACTATTGGGTCGATTGCGGTATGGGTGAAGACGCGCCAATAGTTCTTGAACGGCAAGCGACGCGAAGGTTCCATTGATCGTAATCACTGCGGGTCGATCTTCCTGCACGCCGCGGAGATATCCTTCTCCGCGCTGCCTCTGATAGAGATCGGGTTTGGTACGCCTCATCCCTTCTGCTTCTACCTGATCCATTTGCGTAGACCTCGCGGCTCAATAAACTGGAACGACCTGGTTGCAGGTAGTGAACGGCTCCAGAGATGCCAGAGAGACCTCTGTGGCCATCTGCATCGAGGCGAACCCCCACGTCAATATAGGGCATGGAGTAAAACGTTGCGAGCCGATTGAGAATGTGGCGTGCTTCCACACCGTCCGTACAACCGAACACAATGTCGCATTCCGCGGCGGCCAACACTGCCTCTTCCGTAATGAGGTTGACAGCCATCGGTTTCACTTGCTGGTTCAAACCCATTCGAGCAATCGCTTTCGCCAAAACGTGAACCTTATTTGTGCCGAGGTAGGCATCCTCCTTCGAGGAGTTCACGATACGGTTAAGATTCTTCTCCTCTAGCGCGACGACCGGGTGACCGCTAGTAGCGGTATGTGCGGCAGCGTGCTGCCCAGGTGAGGTGTTTCGATGTCGTCCAGGGCAGAAAAACTCGTTCTGGCGGCGAAAGGTGTGTAATCAGTTCACAACCAATGCAAGAATGGTGGTATCGTCGAACTGCTCCGCACCCGCTGACCATTCTGAAACGTGTTGCGACAAGGATCGGCAGATCGATTCGGCCGTTGCTCCCTTGGGCAACAGCCTGCAGCAACTCAAGAGTCTTTCTTCGCCAAATTCCTCACCTTTCAAATTCAGCGCGTCAATCAATCCATCGCTGTATACGACGATGGCACAACCCCTTGAAAGCGTAAGTCGCAGTTCCTGATAAACCATCTTGGAGAATAATCCTATGGGCAAATTGCCATCTCGAAGCACAGTCACTTCACCAGCAGCGGAAATCAAGATGGGTGGACAGTGCCCTGCATTGATGTACCGCAGCGAGCGCGTGCTCAAGTCATATTCTCCGTAGAACATCGTGGCATATCGATTGTCACCGAAGCAGCCACAGAGATCGCGATTAAGCATCGCAGCAAACGCCGAAGGTGATGGTCTCGCGCTAGTCTGTTCCAGGCCCAGCATCCTGCCATGTGCAACCGCCTGGAGATGCGCCATCATTAAGGCGGCTGACATTCCCTTACCGCTCACGTCCGCACAGAACAAGCCCACGGCGCTGTCACAGAACGGAAAGAAGTCATAGAGATCACCGCTCACGATACGGGCGGGGGTTGTCATGCCGCACACCTTGGCACCGCACAAGGCAGGTGCAGACCGCGGATAGAGATATTGCTGCGCCTCGTGAGCCAGCGTGATGTCTCGCTCAAGAATAATCCGTTGCTTCTCCTGTTCTCGCAGTTCCATGAGATGGGTTGTCATCGTATTAAACGAAATGACGAGCAGCCCGAGTTGATCCTGCTCGGTGACCGGAATTCTCACCGAGAAATCACCCTGTCCTACCTGATGCGCTGCATGACTCAACGCATCGATTACAGTGACAATACGTCTGCTCAGGCGAAGAGAGAGAAACACGCCGAATGCATACGCAAGACACACGACTGATCCAATGCTGATCAATGGAAAGATCCAGGACGCCCTACTCAATCCCATGCGTGAAAGGTCCTCAAACGTCCGGGAATAGCTGGGCCGAATCTGGCAGATTACCCAACTTTGAAGTGACCCGGATTGCCAGTCTCGCGCGACCGCGACAACTGGGACGGGACGCCGCGATCCCGGGACAAAGTTAGCCCGAAATTCACCGAACACTCCTTCTCGCTGCCTGTAGCGAGGAAGCATCACCGGCTGACTGTCGACAACCTCCAGTCCTGAAGCAGTTGATAGTTGGCTCAGAAACACCTCGCCGAGAGGTATTCTGACAAGAACGCTTACAGAACAACCGCTCCGTTTCACCATCTGCAGAAAACGGATTTCCAGCTTGCCTCGATCTTCAACGATGCCCGCAAAGGCCGGCGTGCCAAGCCAGGGGGGACTCGCGCTATGGAGCGCTCCCGATGGCAAAACGCTTACGGCACTTTGACTGCCCGGCCACGAAGCATTCAGGTGCTCTGTGAGGAGCGCAAAGAGGGCTGCATTGGATGCGTACTCACATCCTTTCGTCCTGTCCAAGACGGGATCCATCATTCCCTCACGGCTCTCGACAATTACCTTGATCCATTCCTCAATCATGTAGGCGCTTTCTCGTCGTATCACGACGTTCAGCAGCGCAATCGAAAAACATGTGATCATAGCAACGGAGATAATGCTGAAGAATGAGAAGATGATCATCATCTTCCATCGAATCATCCCCCAGGCTGCTCTTAGCTTCATAAGCATCTTCAGTTCTAACCCTATGAGCCCTATCCGAGCCCGCTGCGCGGCACCCTCGGCCTCCGTCTTGCCTTTTATGCAGGAAAGCGACACCATCTAAACACTCCGCTCATGAGGCCGAATTAGCTGGTGGTAGAGCAGAGTATTTCCTCCAAAACTAGCTGCCAGCTCAGTTTGTTGATTTTCGAAGGCAATCATGTTGGCAGCAATTGCCGAACCAAAGAACAGGACTCGTTAGTGCCGAATCATGCAGTACAGGTAGCGGCGAGAGCTCGATCAAGAGCTATTGCTTTGAGGCTATCGATTTGGTTCCTGTGCGCTGACACGTATTTGCCGACGGCTCTTGCTATGTAGCTGCAGCACGAGGGATTGACACGAATTGTCGTGGTTCTGCTCAATTCGACAATGAGTTCGAGGTCCAATTGATCTAGGTTTGGACGAACCGAGGCCAAGCTGACAGGCTGGTGCTTTGGCGCGTTGCCAATCCGCCGCCAACCCGCCAACAATGAATATTGCACCAGCTTGTTAGCTTCGATTTGGGACCGGAAAAACTGTGAGACCTCGTGTGACTTCAGGCCTCGCGCCTCTCCGACCTTGACAGCATCACTTATAACCCGCGCTTCTCGAGCCTCGTCCTCGACAGGCACTCCGCTGTCCCATTTGGCGAGTGCGACCTGTTCTGCGATCGAAAGTCTCTCAGCAGAAGTCTCAACCAATCGCTGAAGCTGATCTTCTGCGAGTTGCGAATGGTCTTTGGTTTCCGTATTGATTATCGATGCAGCGATCAGGGCCAGTAACATCAGATGAAGTCGCATAACTTCCTCCCATCAGATAGAGCTAGCGCACGCTATGCACGGCAGATCGTTCCGCGGCTCGGAACGGACAGCGTGGAAGCGATACAGCGCTTCAGGGGCGCTTTACCGTGACTGCGCAAGCAGCCGGTGATACATTACGGCGTAGAATGCCGCCGTTTCTGAGGATTCTCATGCCTTCAAAAAGTTCAATAGCGCTCTGAAGTAGTTCTGCTGATCGTCATACATTGCAAAATGGCTCCCTGTTTTTGAAATCCACGCTTCTCCGCGGAGCAAAAGGGTAGCCATTCTCCGCATGTCCTCCGGATCCATCTCGTCGTATCGCGCACCCATCGTCAACGTTCTGACTTTAATCTTCGGTAGATCGGCCCATCGGTCCCATCCCTTCATACGACCGGTTGCTTCGAATTCACTTCGTCCCTGCAATACGTGATAGACGTGTTGATTCCACCCTCCTAGGCTCCGCAAGACCGGATCGGGCCATGGATCCAGTCGACAGATAAAGACCCTGTAAAGCTTGTCAAATAACAACGCTTGATATGCAGGCTCATCTGTCTTGTTGGCGTTCTCGTAGTACTCCAACTGTGCACGAATATCAGCAGAAAGCTGAGACCGGATCTTAGATACATGTTTTACAAATGAATCGGTGCTGGCGGCCATATTAGAAATTACCAACCCTTTTAAGTGCTGTTGGTACTTCAAGGCATATTCGATGGCCAGCAGCCCACCCCATGAATGTCCTAGCAGATAGAACTGATCAAGGCCGAGGCCTGTGCGAACCGCTTCCACTTCATCGGTATAACGTTCGATTGTCCAGAGGCTGGGATCGTCGGTTTTTTCAGAATTGGTCGAATCCAGCTGATCGTAGTAATAGAACTCGATTCCATTGAGCGGCAAAAAGTCTTCAAACCCCTCGAAATACCTGTGATCTGCGCCGGGGCCGCCATGTAAGAGGAGAACCGTGATGTCTCCATTGCCAACTTTCTTCGTCCAGACCCAATGTCCTCCCCCGATTTCGATTCGCTTCGAACCGCCCACATGCACCGTGTCTGCTGATGGCAGTTGAATGTTGTTGGCAGCTGCCAACAGCGGCCTCCGTTCATATGCGGCTGCTGCAGCCATGGCACCAAGCGTTAGAAAAGCCCTGCGCTTCACTGGATCAGTGCTCCTTTCATGCGCAAATACTCTTTGCGAAAGCCATGTCGGTTGACGGCGCAAGTTGCAATCAATCTTCCAGCAAAATTAGAATTCCGGCCTCAGCGCTGAGGCGCATTGTCAGTTCATCACGAAGCGGTGCCCCCGGCGTCCAATGCCTCCAGGACATCCGGTCTTCTGTGTCAGCAAGGCGATTGCGGCTTCAGAAATCATCTTCGATTTGGATCCGTAGCCAGGATCTTCGTCTCCGCGCACTCCCATCTTGAATGCGCGATTCTTCAAGTACGCTATGTCGATGGAATTTCAATTGCATTTGGTTTTCGAGTTTCCGTGGTCCACCGCCACGTAGTGAACTCTTCCACACTTGCGTTGGTGCCTTTATATCGAAAGCCATTGTCATCCTTTGTCGTGAGCGTTATGAGTGATTGTCAGAACCCCACGCCGACGGCGATTCAGGCGTTGCGGCCACGCAGGTGCGTTTGCGTGAATCGATGACGAAGGTGAGTCAGACAACTTTCCTCCAACCCAATTCCCCGCCGCTCACGGTTCGAGCAAGGTATCGTGGGCTTTTTGACGATTGGCAAAATCAAGCGGATCGTTACGTTCTGGTCCAGGCACAGATTTGCGGCGGACCTGCGACCTGGCTCTGTGCGAGGCGCACAGCATCCCTCACCCGCGTTTCCAGCGTTTCTATCTCCATGAAGTCGTTCGCTATGATCCCTAAACGCTGCAGTTGAGGTAAAAGGGCGCCTAATGTGTCCACCGCCCACGCAAAGTGAGGCGCGTCTGCGGCTCCCGAAACATAGATCTCGCAGAACAAGTTGGGTTCGGGCAATCCTGCATGACCAAAATGCTGAATCAGCCTGTCTCCCGCGTCGTAGTGCGGCAGTGCGCTGGTAAGAGCTACGCGAATTAATCTGACGATCAGATCCCACAGCGGCACGCTTGGAACAGAATGGTACGTATCGCGCAACCGAAGTTCATGAAAAGCAATTGAGCCGCCCGGTCTAGCCAACCGCGCGGCGGCACGCAAAAAAACAACTGGATCAGCCTGGTGCAACAAAACGTAGCGGCCAACCACTAGGTCAAATCCAGCGTCGTCCACGAAGGTTTCAATCTCCGCTTTGCTAAAGGACAGATGATTAAAACCGGCGCGGTTAGCCCGCTCCGTAGCTATCGATAGGACCTGCGAATTCCTGTCAATTCCAACCACCCTGCCAGAGGGACCCACCTGTTCAGCCGCCAGCATGGCAACATCTCCCGCTCCGCTGCCCAGATCCAGAACGCGCATGCCCGACCGGATTCCGGCGCTTCGGAGAAGACGCTCCGTGATCGGCCGCAAAATATTCGCCTGCGTTTGCAGGCGAAGAATTTCAGCTTCCGAATGGCCAAGGATATAGCTAGCTTCATGCTTATTCGCTTCGCTCATATGAGATTTGTCCCTTCTTCGAGAAGATGCTTGTCCACTATTCCAGAGCCATCGGAGAATCCTGAGAGAATCGATCCTGGTTGTCAGTGAGAACGCCGCTCTTGCCGACGCCTACGTCGTTACTCCGGAAGACCCGCGCAGGAACTGGTTCGCACAACACTTTCGGTGTCGGCGTTGGCACACTTTCGCGGAGAAGCACCAAAGTCTCATCGATCAGAACCCGGAGCAAAGCCTCATCGATCAGAACCCGGAGCAGCCAACTGCGAAACTCGCCTTCGTGTTCAAACCGCTGAGAATGACGAGAAGCGATGCGCCAGCAACTTCCTATGACTTCTTCCGCGCGTTCAGAACCGCCAAGGACACGACATGCCATGAAGTGAAGCATCGGGTAGCAGCGCCAGAACCTGGCATCAAAGATCAGCCTTTGCTGATTGAGCCGCACTCGCTCCGCGAAGTCCGTCCCAGAGTCATTAGTGAAATGCGTATCAACTTTGCTGTTCACCATGCCTCGAGACTAGCGCTTATGGCGAAGAGCGTCCTCTGAAGAAGTGCGATATTTCGGAGGGGGTGATAAATGTTGCAGCTCTATTGTCCTTATGGGTCAATCGCCGCAGTTCTTAGCACGGATTCAGAAGCCAAGCACTTTTCCGGCATATCTCTTGTCTCCATCGCTGTTATCGTCATTCCAGTCAGAGAAAACCGCTCCTGATCGCGAAGAACTATAAGCACTTCCCGCCTAGCAGATCGTTCGCATGGGCGATGCGGGAAAGCAGCCAGAGCGGCCGCCATTCTCAAGGCATGTAAACCAAATCTGTATTTGGAGGGGCTAGTCAGCGATGAAAGGTTCTTTCAGACTATGCGCCATTGGCGTTGTGGCAGGCTTGTTAACTACGTCCTTTCTTCAAAGGGCGGTTTTGGCGGGCAATAAGCAAGAGTTCAGTGCAGGTCACCCGGAAATTCTCGTGGGTAAGTGGGCACTCGACCTGAAACAATCGTCCCTCGGGTCCGATCCGTATGAACAGTTTGACGCCTGGACTTTGACATTTACCCGAGTCACAACCACGACTCTGGCCTGGACTTCGAACGCTACTATTCATGGCAAGACGATAACATTTTCATGGACAGGCCCGATCGACGGTTCTCCAAGGCCTCTAATCGGGACAGAAGGATCAGATGCCTATCGGTGGTCCAAGAGTGCCCTGATTCGACTAAGCGATCTTGGCCATGGGGAGACAAAACGCGACACTGTGAAGATTTCCCGGGATGGTGAGAGGATGACGATTCAAGATCGTTCGACTACTCCACATGGCGTGGTCTTTGCAACTTTGGTAATGCGCCGCCAACACTAAGGCTGCTTGTCGAAGTTTGGTGTGGGTCTCTACGGTCGCGGCTACCCCAGAAAACCGCTCTATTCGACACCCACAGTTTTCGGCCACGCAGGAGGATTACTCCCGTGTTCTCGCTTCTGGGTAAAGCCAATCGCACCGGCAATCGCGCAAGGTGCACACCACTCCTAGGCTGAAAGATACGATGCAGACGGCACGCGTCTTCCGAAAAAGCGGATATTTCGGAGGTCGTGCTAAATGTTGCGGCGATATTCGAGTGGTGTAACACCAAGCCGCTTCCGGAAGACATCGTTCATGTGTGTCTGGCTGGAGAAACCACATTTGAGGGCGATATCAGCCAGCAACATCTTGGACTGTCGAAGTAACTGCTGCGCAGTGCTGAGCCGCCTCTCCAGCACATATTGGTGCGGCGTCAGCCCAGTGGCTGCACGAAACATGCGCAGAAAGTGCGCTCGGCTGTAGCCGCTCTCTTTCGCGAGGGACGCAAGCGAGAGTTCTGTATCCAATTCGGCCTCGATCCGATCTCGAATTCTGCGGAGAATCCTCGATGGCAAGGGCTCGACCGAAGAATTCAGCGTATGCTCCGACGAACTCCCATGAAGCAGGAACCTCATCGCCAATGCATGCGCCAGCGTCTCAGAGTATAGCGTACAGGGGCGGGACGCTTCAGACTCGTTGATCATCAGATCAACGAGCCCTTCCATGGATGTATCACGAATGTGAAATTCAGTACCATTGGCAGGTTGCCGATCAATCTCGAGAGCGATCTCACGAGTGAAGTTCTTCTCTAGCGCGCAGATAATCATGCTGGAAGGAGTAAGAAGGCGAACCTCGGGAACCGGTCCCGACGGTACAATTGCCAACGATCCACGCTCAAGCGGAAATTGGACCCAGCTTCCGTTCGCGCCGCGACGTTCAGCCCACGGAGAGTCGCGCATTTGCACGATGACGTGCCTTTCATTTGGTTCTTTCAGATACTCTCCGGCATAGGCCTGATACCTCTCGACCTGAAATCTCTGTCCGGGGAAGAATGCATTCCAGAATGCATTCGTGATTACGGGTTCAGAAGCAGATGTAGGGTCTGATAAAGCTACTGACGCAGAGTTGCTCATTGGTTCTACAGCTCCTCCAATGGTCTATAACATTATAATATTATAATGCTCGTGGGTTCGTCGTTTTTGCGAGCGCGCCGGGGATACCGAGCACGTGCAGAATGGAGGCAAATGCGTCGGATCCTTTGAGCAATTTGGCGTACCCCTGCTCTATGAAGCCAAATTCAACGATCAAACGCAGGGGAATGGCAGCCGAGCCGGCGGTTTTCACGTGATCCAACATCATGTCGCTCCTTTTGTGGATCAACCAGTCGCGCCAATAATTTGCACTGTAATTCAAGCGCCGGCTGACCCCGCGAGATATGGGACTCGCGAATATCGGAATGGTTACAGCCTTCCGTCAAATACCTCCAGCAGCAGCAGACCGACAGCCATGAAAACAGGAATAGGCTTGACTTCAGCTAGTCGGAGCAAATTAGCCGATGGGGAGTCTGTTGGGCAGGCTGCAAGAAAGGGGTTAGGCCCCAGCATCGCCGCGGCGAGTCATCCCGGCACTGCCAAGCATCTCTGTCAGTGCCCGGAACCGGAAGTATCAGAGAGGAATTGGTTCAGATCGCGAAGAAAAGAAGATTCCTCCTCGTAGAAAGGAAAGTGCCCGCTTTTTTCGTAGATCACCATCCTGGCTCCCGGTATTGTTTGCGAGATCTTCCAGCCCGTGAGCACAGCGACATTGATGTCAAAACGTCCCCACATGACTAGGGTCGGAAACGTGAATCTCTTCAGGTCATCGGTTAAATCGCTATTCTTTAGCGTGTTATTAACCGCCTTGTTGATATCGTCGTTTTCAATTTTTCCCAATTCCTCACTACTGAGTTTCCCGATCAGCTGCTGAAATCGTTCTTGGCTGTAGAAATCTCGCGCAAGAAATCGCCGAAGCACCTCCACAGAAGATTTGGCCGCAGCATCATTTTCCTTTGCAATCTTGTCTTCCTCGGCGAGTTGATCTGGAAACACCTGTTCAAACAGGAAGAGTGTTTTGCCCCAGTTTGGATCTGCGGAGTCAATGAGGACCAGGTGTTGAATGTGCTGGGGATATGCGGCAGCATAGGCCATGACTATGTCACCGCCCCAGGAGTGACCGATGAGATCGATTTTGTTGTAGCCCAGCTTGGCGCGAAGAGCTTCAAGATCGGCTACCTGCACATCCATTCCCATAGGGGCGGATGTGCTCCGCAACTTTGAGTTCCCGATACCGCGCTGATCGTAAAAGGTGACGCTGCGGTCGCGGGAGAACTTCCCGGTGAACACATCGGTGAGATACATATATGTGTGGGAGAAGCCTGGGCCGCCATTCACGATGATGGCTGGCGTGTGGCCCCTATCATGTCCAAACTGCTCATAGGCAAGATCAGTGTCTGCAGTATGCACGACGCCAGTTGATTGTGGCCTTATCTCTGCCTTGGACGTTGGCAGGACAAAGACGGAACAGAGCAAGCTGACTACGAAGGAAAGAAAGAGCTTCATCAACATTCCTTACAGATGGACTTTTAAGGAGAACAGCGGCTTTCTCTGATCGGAATGACGATAACAGCAATCGAGATAAGAGATATGCTGGGAAAATGCTTTGCTTCTGAGTTCGTGCTTAGAACTGCGGCGATAAAACTAGAGAACTATAGCCGCAACAGTTATCACGACCGACGAACTATCGCACTTCTTCAGAGGACGCTCTTCGCCATAAGCGCTAGTCTCGCGGCATGGCAAACATACAATTGATACACATTTCGACAAGGGCAGCGTTGCCATTTGTTGGAGCAGAAATGATAGAGTGGCTTCTTGACTGGTTTGCGCGGCCAGAAGATAGGCGAAACCGAGGTCTTATGGACGGACTTATATCCGGCTCGGGCACGGAGGACGAGGCGCGTGGGATTCAACATGGCACAATGGAAGGAAGTACCTCCAGAATGGGGGATTATGATGAGTGAAGCCTCGACTGACGTGGTAGAGATTCCCAACGCTCAAACCTCGCTAGGCTATTAATTCGAAAACTACCCCCGGACGTATGCAGAGATCTCCCCGCACGGTGATGACGGGTTAAGATCTCGTCCACTACATGGCCCGCAACATCGCCGCCTGGTTCGCCAGTCTCAAGATGGCGCTGTACGACTTCCAAGCCGATCTCGTCCTCGCTGACTCTACCTACTGGGGCACGCTGCCCATGCTCGTCGGCGCTCGCGATAGGCGCCCCGCCCTCGGCATCTCCGTCGTCAATATCTGCAGCGGGAAGAACATTCCCATGCGGCGCCCCGGCGAGACTCAGGAGCAGCGCGAAGCAGAGCTGCAACGCCACGAGCACTTCACTTCAACCCGTACAACCGGCCGTCAATGCTGCCCTCGCCAGCCTTGGTTATCCCACGCTTCCATGTCCCATCCTCGAAGCTATGACCGAGTTACCCGACCTCTACCTGCACCCCGGCATCGAGAGCTTCGACCGCACCAAACGGCTCGTCCTCGTCACGCAGGGAACCATTGCCAACCGCGGCTTCGGCCAGGGATGGGATTACGAGACGTTTTTGCAGTTCGGTTCGCACGTGGGGCAGCCCGTAGTCGGGTCGTCTTTGCAAAAGATACGGTCCAGTACACGTCCTTTCGAGCATTCTCACAATCCCATCCATGAGCCGCAACAGTCGCCGCACGACTCTGAGCCGGATGATCCGCCGACGCGCATTGGGGTCGGGTCTAGGCAGGTCCACAATCTGGAAAACAGAACCCCTCGAAAATTCTTCTGAAAGTCTGTAACTATTTGCGACATTATAACATCATAATAAAATCCAAAAGATCGCGATCTTTGCGCGGTCTTCTTTGAAAGGAACAAAACAAACATGAAGGACCTTTGCCGATTATCGGAGCAGGGGCACAGCAACCGCTTTGCGTTCCTAAATCGATCTGCGCTCGCTCGCTGGGCTCCCATTCCGCTCCGGCTCATTGTTGGGTATGGTTTCATGCAGCACGGCTTCGCCAAGCTGTCCAAGGGACCTGAAGCCTTCGCTACCATCCTGCATGCAATCGGCGTGCCCGCGCCTCATCTCATGTCATGGCTAACCATTCTGACCGAGGTCTTTGGAGGACTCGCTGTTCTACTGGGAGCCCTCGTGCCGCTTGCTAGTTTGCCGATGGCTGCAGTTCTGCTCGTCGCGATGTTTACCGTACATCTGCCCTATGGGTTCAGCTCAATCAAGATCATGAGCGTAGTCTCCGGGCGCGCCCAGTTTGGGCCTCCAGGCTACGAGTGTGACCTGCTGTATCTCGCTTGCCTGGCAGCGCTCGTCCTCGGTGGTTCGGGGCCGTTGGCGATCGACGGTTATCTCAGGAAGAACGGATAGCGGCTTTCAACTGTAGGATCGTAGGACGCGTCCCCGGAAACCCACTCATCGCGATATTTTTCGCGCCAGACGTGTCACGAAGCGGACGAGATCGCCTCGGTAGTACAGCTTCTCGTAATCGACTGGCCGATTGCCGGTCGAGTACGTGGTTCGTTCAATGCGGAAGATGGGACTGCCCTGCTTCACGCGTAGCGCCGAGGCGACTTCGGCTTCGGCTGCCACAGCTTCCAGCTTGTAGTCAGCCTCGATCAGGGGAATGTCATATTTGCGTTCGAGGAGCGAAAAGATAGGCTCGACCTTCAGATTGTTAGTAATGATCTTCTTGCCGATCTCCAAGGGAAGGTATGTCTCATCGAAGGAGATAGGGACGCCATCGGCCACACGCACACGACGGATTCTGACAACGCGCTGGCCGTTTGTCAGCGCAAGGTGGCCCGCCACAGTGGCATCGGCGGTCACAATCTCCTTACTGATCACGCGGGCCGTCGGCTTGCGGCCAACTGCGTGCATGTCCTCCACAAATCCGCTCAGCTCGGTAAGTTCCTGCGTGATCTTGGGCGCAGTGACGAAGGTGCCTTTGCCGCGGCGAATCTCGACCAGACCCCGGCTCACAAGATTCTGAATTGCCCGGCGAACTGTGATACGGCTAACTTCAAATCGCGCAATAAGGCTATCTTCAGTCGGCAGCTGGTCGCCGACTTTCAGGGCTCCGTCGGCGATCTCCGAGGCGAGGACGGTTTCGACGCGTGAATAGAGAAGAGAATCCTGTACGGCCGCCATGAAGACATTATAACGTCGTATGATCAGAAACCTCAGACATGGTTCCGTCCTGCGATTTGAGGCGTGTGGAATTCTCAGTTGTTGGCAGACCTTAGCGCAGAGCTATCCAAAGTCGTCATCCCTTCTCTTGACCAGAACCACTTGAGTGAATAACCGGCATCTCGGAC
>Ga0335072_10005935_pt1 | contig 17927 bp, 20 predicted proteins | sample Lox_Sample_21_FD_206725 | JGI IMG/M metagenome (GOLD analysis project Ga0335072, IMG submission 206725) | Soil microbial communities from Loxahatchee National Wildlife Refuge, Florida, United States - Lox_Sample_2.1 | ecosystem: Environmental > Terrestrial > Soil > Wetlands | place: USA... | reverse complement strand
AGGTGCTATGTTCCATTAGTGTCACGAAACAGTCACTGGGGTCGTCCATGAGGTCCTTCGGCGGTGAGAAGTGTATTTGGGGCCTCAGAAGTCCGCTGTTATTCCCTAGAACTGGTGTCCCTGTAGGAACATCACTGCCAATGGTAGAAGATGATTGAGTTGAAGTTTGAATTGAAATACCTGCCACTATGGTAGCAAACGTCCAAAGGAGCAACATTTTGAGCATTGAGATAAGGAAACTGAAATAGGACAGCAATTAGGTAAAAGCGTTACGGGTACTTTAAGCCTAAGAGAAACACAACAAGAAGGAGATCAGGAAAGCAGGTTGAGGTGTTAAGTGGCGATCTGTATTGAAGCTAAAGATCCCAGAAGGTGGGGACATGCCTGAGCGGCTCAAAGAACCCATTTTAGAATATATCTGCTCCCTTCCATGAAAGCCATGGAACTGCGCGGCGGTTTCTGCCCGCTCGGGCAGTTGCTGTACATTTCTCCTGCTTTCAGGAAGTGGGTTCCTGCATAGACCCCTGCTGGTGATCGTAACAAAAAGTTAATCTGAAATAGCATAGAAAGTACTGGCTTTATATAAACTGAAACTCTCGTACTAGATCGCATCTAACCTTCAAATCCTGGCAAGATTTAGGCAAGGGAACATAAGTTGCACCCTGTGCTACAATGGTCCACATTGCCAAAGATCTTGGCCTGATTACCGACTTCTGGAGCTCGATAAACCAGATTATTTGCACATTCCCAATTACCTGTAATGCCGAGCCAAAAAGCCGTCAGGAACAGAGAGTCGTGTGTTAATTATCAACGTACAAGATACTAGAAAAGGAAGCCGAGAACCTCGGAGACCCCAGGTCATGGCTAACCGATTGATGTCTAATGACGGTGCTTTAAGAATATGTACCGTACGGAAGAGTCATAAGGAAATATTCTCTCTATTGCTATTAATAGAATGAATTTTAAATTTCATGTCCGGCGATTGTCCATTCCAAGTTGGTGGTCACGTGCAGCAAGTCAATGACAGGGTATCGTCGGGAAGAGCCGTAATAAAATCGATGACGAGGTGAATAGCTTCAAATTTATTGTCTGCGACATTATGTTTCAATCTGGAACTATTTCCAACAAAATGCTGTTTCACTGACCAATTCTGGCCTAGACGGCTATGTTGGGCTTTATGCAATGAAGGTGTTCAATTTTGCGTCTCTTTTTGGCCATAGTTCCCTTTGGACATGTCGAGGTTGCATGCGATTCTCCCAAGAACAGAGACGATGTTTACAGAAACCCCTTCGGTATTCGACAAAAACCGGGAAGCTTTCAAGGCCACGGCTGAGTAGAAACATAGTTCTGGCAGCAAGTGGTGCGGTGGGCATCGGTGCGCTTGCATTCACAAACGACGTCAAGCATGCATACAACGCCTTCGAAAGAACAGGGAGGGTAATGGGTACATTAGCTATCTGTATTAATGAGTAAGTTCTCATGATCATGAATACCTTATGGATGGCTGATTGGTCCGGATAGCTACCGCGTAACACTTAATCAAAATGACAAGACGGAGGACGAAGAAGAGAAGATGGTAGCTCTAAGAGCATGCCACAAACGATGTGCCAATCGAACTCTGGAGGTAATAGAGAAGAATGGAAGTATATTCATAAAACTTGGACAACATCTGGTGAGACCATATTTTCTACAGAGGGAGACCAATGCTAACAAGTATAGAGCGCTATGGGTTATCTTCTTCCTCTTGAATGGACTACGACTTTTATACCGCTCCAAGATAAATGCCCCGTTTCCTCCTTCGAATCAATAGAAGCTATGTTCATGGAGGATACGGGCGAATTGCTTGCAGATTATTTCTCGGATTTCGCACGTCTACCGATCGGTGCGGCGTCATTGGCACAAGTCCATCTTGCAACAGTTAAGGAGACAGGCCAAAAAGTTGCTGTAAAGGTGCAGCACCCTGCTTTAAAGGAGTGGATTAATCTCGACCTGGGCTTAACGAGGTTCACATTCTCGACCCTGAAGAAGTTCTTCCCGGAATATGACTTAGAATGGCTATCCAATGAGATGGAACTCTCGTTGCCTCAAGAATTGGATTTCGTCCTGGAAGCGCAAAATGCCTTGAGAGCAAAAGAGTACTTTTCACATATTCCTGAGTTACCTTTAGTCATACCTGATGTGATCTGGGCCAAGAAGCGTATTTTGGTCATGGAAAATGTGTCCGGCCACCGCCCGGATGATTTAGCTTACCTCGACTCGAATGGAATCTCGCGGGACGAGGTTTCTGCCGCCCTATCTCGCATTTTCAACGAGATGATATTCGGCAACAACGCGCCACTACACTGCGACCCACACGGCGGGAACATTGCCGTAAGGAAGAACCCACACCGCCGCGGGGTAAACTTCGATGTCATTCTCTATGACCATGGCCTCTATAGAGATATTCCTCTCTCGCTCCGCCGCTCTTACGCTAAACTCTGGCTTGCAGTGATTGATGCCGACGAGCCGCGCATGCGTAAGTACGCCCACGAAGTAGCTGGCGTTACAGATGAGCAATTCCCACTCTTCGCCTCAGCCATTACCGGCCGTGACTATCGGGTCTTAGCCCACTCTATCACGGCGCCGCGGACTGATCGCGAGAAAGAGGAGATTAGCGAGGCTCTCAGCGACGGCATGTTGCTGCAGCTCGTGCAGCTCCTCGGCAAGGTCCCACGAATTATATTATTAATCTTGAAGACGAATGACTTGACGAGGAGTTTAGACGAGAGTCTGCATACAAGACAGGGACCTGTGAGGACATTTTTGATCCTAGCGAGGTATTGCTCGCGGACAGTGTTTGAAGAGCAGGTGGAGAATATCAGGGCGATGGGTAGTTTGCTGTGGCCGCCAAATACCTTGAGACTTGTTGGCGCTTGGCTTGAGTATTTGAGAGTGGAGTTGAAGCTCGAGGTATTTGAGACGTGGCTGAGTCTCAAACGTGTGGTGGGAATATCATAACGAGTAGTAGGGTTAGAGGGGCATATATAGGAGTTTGTAGATAGAACTTTGGCATGGTTGGAAATGGGTCAATGTACAGTATGTGTAATGAATAACGCGACTGAGACCTTGTTACTTCTTTGTTTTTTTCAACGGGGGTTCGCTATTTCGATATCAACCTGGAAATGCCAGCGAAGGATCCTTTTCATTGCTTGGATTCATACCCTACGTGAACCAATCAATCATTGCCGCCCCGTCTATGCCGCATTATTCCACCAGTTTATACGCCTAAAATGCAAATGTAAAACCCTACCATTTAGAACACTCTATGTTATTTCTCTCCTAGGAGTCATCACTTTCATGATTATCTGCCCGTGCCAGTAAGATCACCATTACTTAGCTGACGAGGGCGCCGCTTCGAATTTAAGTGTGAGACTGAAGATGGAGTAGGCGACGCTGTCGATTTAGACTCAACCTTAGCTACTCGCACCCCGTTCTCCTTCGTAGTTGAAGATGGTTCGTCACGTATTGCGGGCGCCGCCATCGAGGATTTACTCGGTCGTAGAGATGTGCGAGGGAGACGACTCCTGCTTGCTGATGATGTGTTCGAAATATCCATGACGCTGGATCTGCGACCTGCCAAAGAACTAGGACCATCCCGGCTCCGTGGTCTGTATAGAATGTCGCTCATATCAGTATTAGTCCGTCGAGGGGTGATGCTGCCATCTATAAATGCACTGGACTGTGATATACGGTTCCCGTGTGTTGGTGTCATTGGGCTTGAAACACTTGACTGCAGTGTCGGAGGAGTGTAGGAGCTCGTCCGTATTAGACTCTGCCTGCTTCTTACTGCCCTTCCATTTTCATTTGCTCGTTCAAGAGTAGATTTGACAAGCTCACTAGCCATGTTTCTTACGAGCACAGCACTGTCGGACTCGGCCAATGACTCTATAGCCTCGAACAGGTCATGACTTCTGATGGATAGTGTACGTTCCTCATGCGGATCAGATATGCTGCGGACAATTCGCAGGAGATTGAGGCGAACGACTGCTTTCTTGTGATTTAGTTTCTGTAATATTCCAGTGAACATGTCCGCACGTGCAAGGGAGGCAGCAACTGGCGGGCTTAGCCGGAGTAATTTTTGCAGAGGTTCAAGGAGGTTGACATCGAACGAATTAGCTTTCGGCGTGTTAAAGCAAGCCACGATAGCTTCTGTGAAAGTGCCATCGAGTAAGCACTTTTCCACTCTAGCTGTCTCCTCTTGAAGCCTTTACCAAAATTAGCGAGTGCGGAAGTTCAGTTTGAAAGCTCCACCTACCATATAAAAATAGCATCTAAAGCAGTAACTTGCCAGTACTGATCTGCCAACAAGGAGATATAGAATTGCAGGCCCCGATTCTGCCACAAGTATTTCCTTCCAACTTTGCCGGAATGAGCCATATCGCAGAGTATGGGAAGAGCAAATTCCTTAGGCGGCCGATTTGTATCCATAATACGTTTCAGCAAAGGTATAATACCATTAACTGCAGCGTCCTCTTGTCGTATCTTGCTCAAACGGCACAAGTTAAACATGGTATTCAGAACTTGATTGCAGATCTCGCGAAAGTGGGGCTGGTTCTTCTTCATGCTGTAACTGAGAAGATCAATTAGGAGCTCAATTGCATTAGAGGAATGCAGGGCATCTAGCGTCGTCGATAACATTGACAAATTCTTGATGAATTTGAGCATTGTAATTTGATGTGCAGGGGACATTCGTCTGAGATCCTTGAGCACGCCTTCACAAGGATTAGCATTGTTGTTCTGCATTATTGAAATGATTATTACCTTTGAGCATCATTCGATCTGCTACAACTTCCTTAACATAGTTCTCGGCCTGTGAAAACAAGTAGAAGATGTTCACGATCCGCCCTTCTATGAGTTCTGGAATTTCTCCTTCTTCATCAAGGACTCTATTTAGAACCAACGATAGAGGATAGAGAATCTTGCTTCTAGAGAAGATGCGGCAGAAGTCATTTTTGGGTGTTGGGCCCTGTCATCCAGCATTAGCGGCTATCCGGCTCTCCAATGGGTCGCATTTCAAACAGCTTACCTGCAACTCAAAAACATTCCAAATGCCGTTGACGCCTATTAAGACCAGGTCTCTAGCTTCGTCGTAGTCCTCATCCAGAAATTCGACCAATACGTTGAGACCACCAGCGCTGACGAACATCTGCAAGGTCAATGTGGATGTTTGGTACATTTGCCGAACAAATGCAGCTGCTTCCAAACGGATCTCATTGGAGTACTGCCTCGCTGCAAACTTCGTAATAATCGGAATACCGCCCACGAAACAGAGATTTTCTTGGATTACGACATCGTCAAATATTATCTGAATAGTCAGTAAATATTATAGAATAGTAAATTTACGCTTACCATATTGACTACTTTGAGGAATCGTAGAATCATACTTTGCCGGCTCTTGACCGTACAAGGTTCGAGAATTTCCAAGATGGGTAGCATGCCATGTGCTGTGATGATAATACTTTTCGAATCCGGAGATTCATACAGAATGTCAAGCTGTGCTCAGGTCAGTGATGGAAATTGCCTCTGAAGTTTCGCCGTACCAATTGCTCAGAGACATCAGACAGGGTTTCTTCTGCCTGAGTTGTTTTTAATGAACTCACAAGGCCTTCTACGAGCATGCTTAATCTTGCATGCTTGTCTCGTGCGATGTTGGCTTGGAGATCCATCTCGTCAAAACCTTGTTCTAGAGAGGCAAAGGGATCGTCTTCGTCTTCCTCATCGCCAAGCCAAGAATTGTTCGATAGCTTCGAGCCATGCAACATCAAGGCGCCATCCTCTGAACCCAACTCACTTTCGTCTTCGGCGATGCTAGGTTCTTTGGCAAAAATGTCAGAGAAGTCTTCATCATCCTCGTCTTCTGCATATCTCTGGATTTCCACGGAAGATTGTGTTCGACGCATAGACTGCTCCCTGATATCGGCTCGAGGAGCCGGCTGTCGCCTCAGGCTACCGTTAGCAAAAGGTGATTGGGCAGACCGCGGCAAGCTTGTTAGGTCAGACGGATGGAAAAGCTTCGGAGAAAGTGCATCATCCTATAGAAAGCGGGTTAGAAACAGATAAAAGATAACCCTTTGATTTTACCTTAATGAGATCCAACCTGCGGTCGAAAAGATTCTCATTTTCTATCAATATGTCCGAATAGTCTTCTACTGATTGTTCGCGATACAAGACGGCAGGCCTCGAAGGTATGGCGAATTTCGTTTCTGCTTTGCCTTTGCCTGAAGTTTTCGGCCTTTGAGAAGTGGGACCTGGCTGCTTCCGACTGTGAGATTTAGAGCCCATCGTAGGCTTGACACGAGACTCGTTCAGGACCGGCCTGATAGTATCGAGTTCCCGGGTATCAGACTCAGCCTGTTTGAAAGGCCCTTTGATTGTCATCAAGTCACCCTCAAAATTATCATCCCAATTTTCATTTTCGGTGCTAGCAGGTTCTTCAATTGAGGCGAAAGACTTGAGCCTGTCTGAAGAAAATAACCCTCCAAAGTTATCGTGTGGTTTGAGATGTGGCAGTTGAAGAGCACTCGGCGATATGGAGGTGGCAAAATCGTCATCCCAGTTGTCGTCCGCTGTCTCCCGTCAGCTGTTTGAATCATAAATATGTACGTGACATTACCTGTGCTTTCTGGGGATCTGAAGGCTTCTGCGGTATTTCTTGGCTTAACCAGAGTCAGCGGGCCCTTTGCTGCGGGGGTAGCCAAGGCAGAAGACTGCTGATCGCTATGAACTTTCCGTAACGACGGGACCTTTCGGATTGGGAGCGGGCTGTTAGCACTTGAACTGGAAGCACGCAATGACCCGGTATTTGGAGACCTTAGGGCTTCATTCCACTGCTTGACTTCTTCCACAGCTTCATTAAAGTTTGCTGGGGGTTTTGAAACGGGCGCGTCACTGCGGCGAGATCCTACAATCCACGCATGCTTCAGCAATTTCCGTGCAGACACCCTGAGATTGGGGTCTTTTTGAAAACATTGCATTAAAAAGTCTCGTGCAGCCTAAGCCATTCAGCAATGCTTAAATGTATAACGATTTCTCTCAACTCACTGGGGATACCCCTTCGGGAAGAGGTGGGTGGTCATCATTGACAATAGCAAACAGAGCAGGCATAGGAGCCAGTTTGTGATACGGGGGCTTCCCCTCAAGTAGTTCTATGACGGTGCATCCCAGACTCCATATATCAGAGGCAGTTGTAGCACCAGAAAGTTGTATGACCTCGGGGGCCATCCAATACGGTGTTCCCACAACTTGTGCCTCCTTATCACCTGTCGCCAATGTGCTGGTAGAGACACCAAAGTCGGCGAGCTTGACTTTTCCATCCTTCGTAGTCAAGATATTGGCACCCTTAATATCACGATGAATGACACCCTGGTCGTGTAGATAGAGTAGGCCTTGTAAGATCTGGGTCATGTAGACTCCAACCAGGTTCTCCGGAAATTTGCCAAAGTTCTTGCAAATCGAGTGCAGTGAGCCGTTTTCGCAGTACCTATAAAGTATCAGAAAACGTTACAGGAAGTTCACCGAGGACGAAATACTCGAGAATAATGTTAAGACAATCAGGAGACTTGACAAAGCCAAGATATTTCACGATATTATCATGCTAAGACTATTAATGTCTATGTCATCATCCTGTATGCACGAGTTCATGACCCACATTGAGATTTTTAAGTAAATCAATTTCAGCCTGAAGAGATGTTAGCTCACTAGAAGGAGTGTTTTCGGATCAACAAGTACCTCGATCATTCGCAATTCACTTCTGGGTAAATCCGCAATCTTGATCTGTTTAATGGCTACTGCCTCTCCTGTTCCCCAATTGAATGCTTTGTAGACCGATCCGAAAGCTCCCTTGCCTAGACACTCTCCTAGGCGCTACGGAGAGCACGCGTCAGCAATGAGATTCTCAGCATTAGGTATATCTCAACATACGTAGTCCTTAAGCCCTGGATCTGGCACAGCCCGTTCATTCGTAGCGCCCCCATCCTTTCTTGGTGTATTCGACGTTCCAGACGTCTTTCCATTCCCTGTTGGTGCCCTTGACCTGCCATTTGCTGGTCGCTCTCCTGAAGACAGAGGGAGAGGGACCATGACCAAGGCCCTCGTGCTAGGCACTTGATTGGCTGCTAGATGTGAGGGAGTGGAGGTCGAATACAGCGGCAGCTTGAAGACTTCATTCCAAAAGTTTCCCCTGTTACTCGATACACAGAGGTGTCGGTTTCAGGTTGCAGGATCGCGGGGTTATCGGCTTATTGCCCGGGTCGTTATATGAGGAAATCCTGGCTTTTAGAGGCACGCGATGCGTCTGGAGTAGCAATGACGGGCCAGCAAATCGACAAGCGCTGGCGCTACATTCCATTAAAGACTTTCTGCTCTCGCAATCCTCAGAAGAGATCCAGTAGTCGAGATTCGCGGACGGAAATTGGCTTGACAAAACAGTTGCTGCAGGGATCCCAGAAACGTATGGTAAGGCTGAGGTTGTGGCTTGTCGATCGGCAAACGAGATGATCTTGAAAGACCTCGGCCACCATTGGCTCATAGAACAGCGAGGTTACTCTCTACGTGATACTACGCTTTGGTTTCCGCTGCATTTACCACCTGATTCTGGCGTACTGAATAGCCTTGTAAGAATTTTGAATTGCTTGTCCTAATCTGCTTATGTCAATCCTTTAACTTCGGGCCAACGTCCTGAGCGAAATGACAGCTAAAGTACAACATCATTGATTGCTAGCCCAAACTGACTGAACTATAATCGAACTGTCTCGCGGGGAAATGTTCTACTAAGCCCAGCTTCTGCCCACCATTCATCGGGTATATCCTCACGCCTGGCCAAACGCCTTATGATGTGCTGCATCCCTTCCCAATTATCAGATTCTGCTGCTCCATAATGACGAGCAACCCGGGAAGCCACAACATCAGCGTATGAACGCCTAGGTCTTGCATAATGGTCATCCTGCAACTCATAAATATCCTCCTCGTCTTCTGCCTCTGTATCTGACATAACCGAAGAAGAGTCTGAATCCTCAAGGATATCACAAACATTCTCTATGACAGCATTCACATGGGCAGTCTCGTTATGAATGCTACTCATGGTTGTCAATGATGTACCTTGGGAATCGGAAGTCGACGAAGCAGACGTAGCCGCAGACGCAGATGCAAATGATGACCCGGCACTTGGCAATTGTGGATCCGGTGTGAGAGTCGTCAACATCGTTTCCCATGTACCTTCTCCGTCTGGACTTAAGCTCCTATCTCGATCACCAAGACCATCCAGATGAGCTGCACGTTCTCGCAATCGACTAGCCTCGATTTCTGCTATGCTACGCAGGCCCATCCGGCGGAGGGGCGGTAGATCCCTGAGAGATCGTAGTTCGTGAGAGGGTGAGCGAACTCTAGACAGCGATGACAGCTGCTCCGTATCCTGAAAAAAATTGTCAATTATTATCAAATGGAGGAAATAGCGTGCTTTAAAATTAGGGAAGAATGGGGAAGTTCAGCAATCAGTGAAGGAGTTAGGAGAGGTTGTACTAACAGCAGAATAAGATGCATAAGGCGCAAAACTTGGCGGGCTATTGCTGCGAGGACGATCTCTAGACCTTTCCAGCGTATAGCGACGAGCAGGTGAGAAATTGGGAGTTAAAGCAGGTAATTGTGTGCCGGAGCCATTAGTAGCAAGATCACTGGCAGTTTCTCTCCTGGACAAGATTGGATGTGACTCTATCTGATAATTATGGGTGGTTCTCCGGTAATCTGCCCAAGGTCTACTTCTGCCTCGGCGAGAATAAAGAATAGGTCTGCGACTGCCTTGGAAATCTCTTGACTCAGGTACAGGAGGCATAGGAGGGGTAGTGGATGAGCCGCTAGTTTGTGGTACTGGGGGAGCGTCTGCTCTCTGCTGGGGAGGTGATGAAAGCCGATCTCTCGAACTCCGTGGTATTCTATGTGCCTCGCTGCGGCTCAATAAGCTGGCAGAAGGTAAGCCGCGGACCGGGTCGCGTAGTCGGCGACCGGCAGCAATTCTTGCGCGAATAGCCTCGATATCGGCATCTTCAGAAGACACAAGATCAGTAAAGTCTGGGACATGGTCTGGTAGTATGGGAGTGGACGATCCCTCAAAGGGAGTGCGAATGCTGCGCTCTTCTGGTCGCAATTGGTAATTTGGCCGTCTAACATCGCGCAGTCGTCGAATAGCAGATCGAGAACGTGCTGCAGTTTTGTCGGCATTTTTTGCTGCCTCCACCGGCTCAACAGGCTCGACGAATAGTCTAGAGGGGTTACAGGTCAGCATAGGACTCAACACGCGAGGCGCAGATACGCGCGATTGCGAAACTCACGGTAAACCCATAATAAGGTGGGCTGAAGGGCACAAAGATTATGCGGAAGTTGGGAATGTACACAGTGAGGCTGTTGAGAGGGCGACTGGGTGATTGAAATTTTGAAAAATGATGAATGGTAGAGAAAGTTGATGGAGTCGGGCCTCAGGAGTGGTTGATCGTCGAATTATTGTTTGTCGCGAGGGGGACTGGCACTGGCAGACTGGGTCGATTAAAGGCGAGGCTAGGCGGCTACTCTAGAATAGGTTAAAGCGTCTCCGCGGCTTCCTATCGCTTATGCCCTGCAGGAACAAACATGCAACGCCGCTCCACACAATAATGATATCGCGACACTGACTCACACGGCGCCTCTCCATGACGACGGCGACATATCCTCGACAGCCATGACCACCAGTCAGCGAGCACCTCGAATCTGAAACTGAACGGCGGTAGCCTAGAGGAAGAGGAAGACGATGATGATGCGCCACATATTATTTGAAACATGATCGAGCTCGGCCTCGCGCGCATCAGTCGCCTTATCAGGCATACTCCTCAACCTTGGAAGGCCATTCACGTGGCGGGAACGAATGGGAAGGGAACAATATGCGCATACCTATCTGCCATGCTGCATGCCAGTGGGGTACGATGTGGACGCTTTACCTCTCCACATCTAATCGATCGGTGGGACTGCATTACAATTAATGAGCAGACGGTGCAAGAGTCACAATTCTTGGACGCCGAAGATGCCGTCAAATACAGAGACAAGGCTGAGGGTATCGGGGCCTCTGAATTCGAACTTTTGACCGCAACTGCATTCGAAATATTCACGCGCGAGAAAGTTGAAATGGGCGCCATAGAGGTCGGACTTGGTGGGAGGCTAGATGCCACGAACATTCTTGAAAATAAGGCTGTCACGATAATCTCGAAGATTGGGCTTGATCATCAATCATTTCTGGGCAATACAATTGAAGCGATCGCGCGTCAGAAGGCAGGAATAATGAGACCAGGAATACCCTGTGTTTTTGATAAATCGAATCCGCCGTCGGTACGGAAAGTTATCGATGATTATGCAAAAGAGATTGGCACTGATGTTGTCCTCAGCTCGACTGAATCCGCTTTCTTAGATGAGCTCGCGGAAGCGGATTTTGAGCCTCATCAATGGGAGAATCTTGCTTGTGCATACACAGCCTTCCACTTGGCTTATACGAAGTCAAGCTCCCCTCTACATCGCCTTTTGCCTGCCATCCAGAACCTTCAATGGCCGGGACGTCTACAGGTGACGGATATTACGAGCCTCACAGGTCGACGGGAGACTGTCCTCCTTGACGGTGCGCATAACGCTCAATCTGCTGAAGTACTCGCAGCATATGTTCACCGGAAGCTCCGCCCAACGTCCAGCAGAGTGACTTGGGTATTTGCAGCCTCAGGTGGAAAGGAACTAGAAGGCTTACTAAAACCTCTCCTTCGTCAAGGTGACTGCATATCAGCTGTGGAATTCGGACCGGTCGATGGCATGCCGTGGGTTAAGGCAACTAACTCACAGGAGATCCTCGACGCAGCAGTTGCTATTGGTCTCGATCAGTCACTGCAGTATAACGCTGGCAGTGACCTCTCAGCAGCCCTGAGATGGGCATCTGAAGCTGCCGCTGGCGGACCACTTGTCATTGCTGGCAGCCTGTACCTCATTTCAGATGTTTCGAGGCTTCTGAGGAAGTCTGATCAGCACAATAGCCTTTTCGTAGGCTCATAGAATAGACTATAGAAATACAATTTTCACACCATGCACGACTCGGTGTCGATCTACTCACCCTGTGCTTCCGGTTTCCAGGCGTCATCCTCCCTACTAACAATTACTTCATCCACATCCTTGATCCTACACTTAACAATCTCCTCCCCATTAACTAAATCATTCTCCGTCACCCTCCTCTCCGCCTCCTCCGTAGTCGCCGTCACCCCCGTTCTAACATGCCTCTCCACCAACCTCCTCCTCGCAACCTCAAAATCGACTTCCACAAACCACAACTCGTCCATCAGCGCCGCTGCAGTGCTCCAAGGCTCCTTGTCCAAGCTGAGATAATTACCTTCAAAGACGATTATCTTAGTCGTAGGTAGGATTGGGATATCATCAGCTTTTGGGTCTTTGACAGCGTGGTCAAAGGACGGAGCATACAAAATTTGAGAGTTAGGGTGAAGAGTTTGTGCCCGTATGGCGCGCACGAGTGTCAGGAACGAGGCTCCGTCGAAGGTGAACTCTGCGCCGCGCCGGGCGTGGGCTTCTACTGGGTTGGGTAGGGCGGAGAGCTGAGCGCGGGAGAGGTGGTACCCGTCCATAGGTATGAATGTGGCTAGGGCTGGGTCTGGGTGGTGGGCATTGAGGCACTTCATGACTGTGGCTGCGAGGGTAGTTTTACCTGGAGTAGTTTTTAAGCATTTTTCACAGTTTTATTACCGGTTTCTTTGCCTGACCTGAGCCTGGAATGCCTGATATAGCGATTAACAGTCTATCCGCTTTGGAAATTTTGGCTTGACAATGTTGTCAGTTCTGGTTATTGAATAATTGTAGGATTAAACCTCACCCTGAAGCTTCTGAACAAGTCTCTGGACTTGTTCCTCCATGATTGATATCTATCCAAGAGAGTTGTAATTGCTCTTGAAAAGAAAGTCCGCATGGTAAAATGTGGGGTAGATAGCCGATGCAGGATGACATAAAAGTAACTATTCACAACTTTTCCATAATATTACCGCGTCAACGAGGTCAACGCACCTCTCAGGAGTAAATAATGGAAGATGATGGTGGGCTTCTCAATATAGAAATTAGTTCATCGGACGAAGCTACAGCCCCTCCAAAGCCATCACGAGATCATCAAAGTGAAGAAAACTTCCGCCAGCAGAAAGCCTCCTGGAGTCCAAAGATAGAAAATGGCCAGGTGATTACTCCAAGTCTATCTAGACTAGATTTTTATATTGATATAACCAGATTTGGAAGTCGCTGAGTCTTCCAACGAATAATCCTTCCAAGCCAGAATCTCAGACAATCTTGCACTCTATTGAGGAGCTGTACTTTTTGAGATATTTTGTGGAAGCGGAGAGTTTGACGACTAAGGCCTTAGAAGGAGAGCTCCAGGATGATTTCAGGGCGACGCTGGAGAATTATCTGGCAAGATGTAGGGCAAAGCTGCAAATAATACCTTGAGAGATTCCAAGGCAAACCAGAGGGATTCATATGCAAAAAGGCATTCATGTTCTAGTAGAAGCACGTTTTGATGATTTTTTCTTCAGTTCTAATTAGTACGTTTCTATGACCTCTTCATCTTTGCAAGCAGATTCAATGCACTGCCAGCAAGCACAAATCCGCATTGATCTTCACTCAACGTATGCCTAGTCTTAATCACCATCTGTTCACCATTCCTCTTCTTAACCAGAAGCTCTACAGATCCTTTCCCTCCATTTTTCAACATATCATACAGTCCGACAGTATTCACTTCATCACACGCATCGATTTTCTCATAATCCACCTCATCCACAAAGGTCAGTGGCACAACACCCTGCTTTTTCAAGTTCGTCTCGTGGATTCTGGCAAATGACTTTGCTAGAACGACTCTCCCACCCAGATATCGGGGCTGCAGAGCTGCATGTTCACGTGCAGAACCCTCGCCATAGTTATGTTCGGCGACAACAAGCCATTCTGTGCCTGCCTGTTTCCACTTCTCAGCCAGTTCGGGTATCCCAGATGTGCTGCCATCAACGTCATATGCGACATTCGTTTCGCCAGTTGCGGCATTGATAGCACCAATAAGAGTGTTGGCACTGATATTAGGAAGGTGGCCTTTGTATTTGAGCCAGGGACCAGCCGCAGAGATGGTGTCGGTTGTGCATTTTCCACTGACTTTATATAGGACACGTAGCCCATTGAGGTCACGGTCCGGAAAAGGGGCGAACGGTTTGAGAAGTGCGAGGCGGTCCGATGTGGGAGATACAACTACCTCGGTTTCTGGGCTGGGCGTTGCTGAGGCAGGCAGAAATGCAAGATTGCCGTCAGCAAAGCCGTTAGTGGGAAGTTCCGCTCCTTGGGGTGGAGAAAAACGAAAATCATCACCGGATGGTGTGGTTATGCTATCAGTCAGAGGATTGAATGTTGTACTTCCAGCATAAGACATGGCAGTAACAATTTCTGGAGATGCTAGAAAATTCATAGTCTCTGGATTTCCATCATTGCGCCCACGAAAATTACGATTGTATGATGTGAAAATTGCATTTTTGTTTCCTCGTTCAATGCCATCCGTTCTCTTCCACTGGCCAATGCAGGGACCGCAGGCATTTGCAAGAACAATACCTCCGGCATCAGCGAATGTAGACAAAGTGGAGTCTCGTTCGAGGGTAGCACGGATCTGCTCACTGCCCGGAGTAATGAAGAAGTCAATGGCTGGTTTGAGACCTGCTGCTGAAGCCTGTTTGACAAGATCTTCGGCTCGAGTCATATCTTGATAGGAACTATTAGTGCAGCTACCAATGAGTCCAGCAGATACGTTTGTCGGCCATTGATTTGACTTAACAGCTTTTGCAAATTGCGATAAAGGCGTCGAGAGATCAGGTGTGAATGGACCATTAATCTGGGGCTCGAGTGTGTCCAGGTTGATAGTGATCATTTCGTCATACCTGGCCTCTTCATCTGCTATCAGTAGGTTGTGTAGGGAAGGCGCGGATGCGATCGTAGATGCTTGAAGAGCGATTGAGGCACGATGTGTTGATTCAAGATATGGAACCATTCGTTTCGAGAATGGAAATAGAGATGTTGTTGCGCCAACTTCCGCGCCCATGTTGCAAATGGTCGCCATTCCAGTACAGCTCAAAGAGTCAACCCCGGGCCCGTGATACTCAATGATGAATCCGGTGCCGCCCCTAACCGTCAATCGGCCTGCAAGGCTCATTATTACGTCTTTGGAAGATGCCCAACCACTCAATTCACCTTCTAGTCTGACTCCTAGAACACGTGGTGCCTTCAACTCCCAGGGTGCGTCAACCAAGGCATCAACGGCATCCGCTCCACCTACACCAATGGCTATAGCACCTAGCCCCCCTGCATTGGGCGTGTGACTGTCCGTGCCGAGCATCATCAACCCCGGTGCAGCGTAGTTCTCCAATACCGTTTGATGTATTATGCCAGCTCCTGGTGGCCAGAATTCAATTCCGTATTTTTTGGCTGCAGATTCTAAGAAGTCAAATACTTCCTTATTGCCTTGGATAGATTGCGGTAAATCGACATCTGCACCACGTTCTCCAACAATCATATGATCGCAATGGATGCTAGCTGGGATGGCGGTAGATGGTATATTGCAAGTCATGAATTGCAGTAAAGCCATCTGAGCCGATGCGTCTTGCATGGCCACCCGGTCTGGTTTAAGTTTAAGGTTGGCATTGCCGCGAATATTGAGGCCATGGTCCGTGCCAGACAACAGCGACTCCTCTGGGTTGTCGAGATGTGAATAGAGAATTTTCTCAGCCAGTGTAAGCTGACGAGTAGAGCCTAGAATCCGGCGCACTTCACGTAACCTCTTAAGCAACTTCTCATAAGGTGGCGTTCTAGACTCAATGTCTGGCTTGTATGAAGAGACATTCCTGTTGATTGAGGCGAGGCTACGGACAGTCAGCCCTCTAAGGAAGTTCGGTGGATATTTTCCCTGCTGGAAATGATCAATGCAAGCTCAGTAATACCAGGAAATATGCTCACTCTAATAGCAAACCTGCTACTGTGCAGAAGCCCACCTACTCCCATGATTTCTTTCACAATTTCAAATCTTAGAGCCTCAGCGATGTCGGGCGGGGCTTTCTTAAGTTTTCTGCTGCGAGTCAGTTTCGGCTGCACGCCGATTGGCCGACAAATGCCGTAATTTGATTGACCGTTTGGACGTTTGTCTTGTGTCTTTTCTTAGATATAACCATGAGCATAAGGTACAAATGCTGAGAAAAGAGCCGGAGAAAGCGCATGGCCATTGCCCAAACATATCACGACTATGGCAAAGAGGGAGATTGAAGAATGCGGCCGCAGCTGCATCGTCCTAGGGCGCAGAGTGATGGACCACCATCCCAGGGGTTGATTTGCTGCTCTGCAGCTCTGCAAGTATCCTTCAGTGCCGGATGACAAAATTGTTTCACCTCATCTATCATATGTTTGTGATACTTTTCAATGTTTGTTGCAGCTCCAGAGAGAATATCTTCTGATGCTGCGCATATGCATTCAGATAGTGGAGCAAGCACACAAGCCACCACTAAACTATTCCCTAGAGTGACTTTCATCACCTCAGACATAAGTCCCGAGGTAAATAGTGACATCGATGAGCACATTGCCTACGCCGTCTCTTCCATGGTATTCCTATAACACCTAATGGAGCGCTATAGACTATAATTGGCCGTTGTCCTGTTCAAATTACCCGCAGAGATCTTTCTAGCGCCGGAATACAGAAGAGTGTAAGACCAATATTCCTAATTCAATCGCGAGTCGTCTTTTTTTTGTGACAGTGCATTGAAAGTGACCTTTGGTGGCTTGCGTCGCCGTCGCCGTCACTCTCCAGAAACGCCAAACTTTATGTTGACTCCTTCCTCAGCTTCCGTCCGATCTTCCTTTCCTAAATACTATCAATGCACATCACCATTCCCTTTCAGCAAACTTTTGAGTTTCAAACCATAAGTCTCACAGATTGTTCTCACTTCCTCACAGATCTTATGATCATTTGCTGATCGAGTCCTGACAACCAGCCTCAATGCGAAGTGACTTTGGCCTTCCAACTGATACTTGACGGATACCTACAAAGTATGTATGCCATTATTCCTATTGTAGAAGATATATACTTAGCTTTAGTAGGTATTGACCACAGGTCTGTCTAGGAGCTGAGCTCTTGAGCGTCAGCTCGAGCTACGCTCTACATGACCGATCCAAGCTCTTCATAGCCAGATCCCCGCGCAGTGATTGTGACATTGTGAAACAGGAATCAGCTTTGATTGATTGACTGGCTTGGCAAAATGGCCGACGTAGAGGAAGATGATCATGGCGTGGGGCAGGGTGGAACGGAGCCTAGTCCAGAGCAGACAGCTGCCATCCATGCTGCCATGATGGTATGTTATATTATATCTTCCTCTTTACAACCTGATAATTCATTGAGGCTATCATTCGCCTCGACTGTGGACTGTACATTTGCTGAAATATGAGCTTTTCTAGGAAGAGCTTGGTAATGCACGGAAAGATACTCTTCCGTTAGAGGATAAGAAAGGTACAGGAGATCACGTGGATCTAGATGCTCTTGACCATGACAAGAAAGCAAATGATCCACGGACTGCTGAGTTCAGAATTGCTCAGAAAAATGCCTCTGCTCGCTCTGCATGGAAGAGTATGATTTGCTCTCCCAGATCGAAAAGTTATGACAGTCTGCTAACGAACATGCTGTGTAGATGCCGTGTTTGACGACGTAGATGAAGCAGATCTTGAGTTGGACAATATGAACTCGGGGCAATCTCACCGGCAGCGCATGAAAGCTGAGCTGGAAGCTTCGAGCCACTCAGGAGGTAACTATGCGACTCGTGATGGCCGAGGTC
>Ga0335072_10005933_pt1 | contig 17937 bp, 7 predicted proteins | sample Lox_Sample_21_FD_206725 | JGI IMG/M metagenome (GOLD analysis project Ga0335072, IMG submission 206725) | Soil microbial communities from Loxahatchee National Wildlife Refuge, Florida, United States - Lox_Sample_2.1 | ecosystem: Environmental > Terrestrial > Soil > Wetlands | place: USA: Florida... | reverse complement strand
GCAAGCGGCTCAGCCCCTTCGAGGAGTACAAGTTCAGTATCCGCAACCGCGTACTCAGTCGGATCGCCCGAAAATGCAACCGCTTGTGACGAACCGTGGCCCGACTTCATCGCTGGAACAGTTATGTCCGACAACGCGGCGAAGACCCCAGGTTCCATGAGCGGACGCATGCGTCCTTCCTGAGTTCGTGTTCCTGCCTTGTGATCGAGTACGAGGATCCCGCCGTCCTGAACCCAGCGGCTGAGGTGTGCCGCCGTTTCATCCGATAGAATGCGAAGGCCGGGCGCTACAACCATCCGGTATGTCGACAATTCATGTGTCTCGGGAACAATGTCTACGTTACGCTTGAGCATCTTGATGCCCGTATAGTACCGAGCGGCGATATCGTCGTAAGCTTCGCCTGCTCCGCTCCCGTCATGGATGCGAAAACCCTGATCCCACGAATTTACATAGCTGTAGATAAGGGCAATATCGGCGACTGTTCGTGCGCTCGCAATCTTCGCATCGAGGCGCGCGATCTCCGCAAACGTCTGCCGCAAAACCGGCGTGGAAACGCCGTACGATCCATCGGGCTCAAGCATGGAAACGTAGCCCATTTCAGAGCCAGCAAGAGGCGGACGGAATTCAAAGAAGATGGTCCCGAGAGAGCCATAGGCCACGTCGGTCCAGGTCATTAGCCGGATCGCGCGAGCGTCGGTATCCGTCGAAGGTTCCGTCGCTTGTTCCGCAACGAAGAATCGCTGATCAGCTCGTGAAGCGCGACAGAGGTCGTGATTAAATGTGGTACGCAGCACGGCTTCTGAACTTGCTGCACCTGGCATTGCTCCGTAGTTGTCCCATGCTGTGGCATCAAGAAAAGTTGATGCCTCAAAGATGTTCATCGACCAGGCCACTTCAGGCCAGTTCGTATAGACGAACTGGTTGCGCGCATGCGGCCGGATCAAGCTCGCCTCAAAGCGCAGCCACCTCTGGAAGGATTCGGAAAAAAAGCGGCGGTAATCCAAATGTATGCCGGGATTCCAGCCGCCCTCGGCTGAATTTGTCGGAAAGAAAATCTCATCCCATGCATCGTATTGATTACTCCAAAACGGACCGCTCCATGCGGCATTAAGCTCGTCCAGCGTACCGTAATGCTCCTGTAGCCATCGCCTGAATGCGAGAAGAGCATTGGGATCGTAATTGACCATTGGATAGCCCGGCTCATTACTGAGTTGCCAGCCTGCAACTGCGGCATTACTCCCGTACCGCGCAGAGAGCTGTGAGATGATCGCTGCCGCTGCGTCGCGCATTGCAGAACTATCCAGGCTGAATCCCTTTCTTCCTCCATAGGTGTACGGGCCCTTCTCGTTGCCGCTCAGAACATCGGGATGTAGCTTGTAGAGCCATGGCGGAACGGAAGCGGTTGGTGTGCCAAGAATCACCTTGAGGCCATGGTTCGAAGCCAACTCAACAGCACGATCGAGCCATTCAAAGCGAAACTCGGTAGGTGATGGTTGCAGGGATGACCACGCGAATTCTCCCATCCGCACCATGTTGATGCCAAGCGACTGCATCCCTGCGAAGTCCTGCTCGACCAGTTCCGCAGGCCATTGCTCCGGATAGTAAGAGACGCCGATCCAGTAGGACGCGAAGAGGCCTGTCGCCGGATCGCTAGCCGCATCTGCGGATTCTCCCCAGAGGAAGCTCGGTGCAATATGCGCTCCTGCAGCCGCTGCTATGAGCTTCAGGATTTCCCTTCGTTGCATCTTCCGATTCTCTCCTTCTGGAAAAATATTGCACCGCACATCTCAAGAGTGGGCGCACGCGCCGCCACGCTTAATCAGTTATGACCTGATCGATCATGTGAGCCGCAGCTTGCTCTTCACCTTCGAACCGACCAGCCTACGCCTCCAATATGAACCAGAACGGTCTTAGATCCAATGCTGATTCTGGCCTCTGTTGCGCTGTCTGCTGATTGTGTAACTACAACTTCTTTGGCTATCTTCTTGGCATCCTTCCGGCTCGGATCGTAGGGAACAACCACCATGCTGAAGGTTTCTGGACGGCCCGACTGGACGGTTCGCTGGCTGTAGGTGGTGAAGAACATTTGTCCGCGGCGCCCCTTTGGGTTTGGGTAGGTATAGCCCTGTTTGGCTTCGTCGTCATGAGCCGAAGTACCTTCCGGCGTCGCGTAGCGGATGAGCATACTTCTCGTTGTGCTTACTGCAGCGTTTCCCGAAACATTGGGATATGTCCCATCGTCATCGGAGGAGAACCAGCCGTCTCCGTGACTCGCGAGCGTGTAGGTCTGCCAGAGCTGTCCGGCTGTCCATCCGTTCATCGATGGACCCGGCGTCAGGGTGTCCCGCACAATGAGGTAGCCCTCGGAAGTTAGGACAATCTGACGGATCAGCGTGGTGTCGTCCTGGATGTATTTCTCATAGCTAACCTGCCCCATCGCATCCTCGCCGCGCTGCGTGGCTGTCGCGCTCGTGAGTGTGGGACGAAGGACCTGCGCGCCTAACTCAATCTCGTCCCCGAACCCGCGCACCAGCATGTACGGCCGCGTGCCATGGTACAAAATGTCCAACTTGAGCGAGGAGAATTGTTGCTTTGTGAAAGGCGCTGGCCACGGCTGGGGAAGCGTCCGCTTGATCACCTCAGCCCTGACTTTGTTCCATGCGATGCACTGGGCGGCGAGTCCCTGAGTCTTCTCCTGTGACTCCACGGGTGGAGTATTCTGTAACAGGTCGCGATCCCAACCTTCCGCAGTATCGAAGCTGTCGATCAACAGCGATCCTGCCCCACCCTCCAGCCTCAAGTTGTCGAAACAAAGACTGGTGGTGCCTTTGTCATTGTCACTGCCAGGAAAATTGCGGAGCACCATCGTCGAGAGCACGTACTTCCCGCTCACATCCTTATTGATCACGTCGACCGGGATGCTCATCGTGAACCACTTCCCCTCGTTATTCCACAAGCCGGGAAAGCTCTCTCCGGGCGGCATTGCCCACGCGATGTTTCCGTCGATGGCAGAACGCGTCCCGCGTCTCCCCATGTTGTGGAAGAGCGGGACCTGTGCGGACTCGTAGTAGGCGATTGAAGAGCCCTTGTCCTTGGCGGCATGAGAACCCGAAGCATACAGATCCATCATGATCATCGACGCGCCCGGCTGTCGGCCCGTGCGCAGGATCAGCTTATCTGGCACAGGCGCCGCCCCCGGTGCGACATTGCGATACAAAATCTGCGAGGCTGGTCCGACGATCGGCCGTGGCACTTGAGGAGAACTTCCCATATTGATGAGCGCGAGCGAACGGATCCACTCATCTTCGTCAGGAAGAGCTGCCTGAGGCCGCATCCACATCTTTCTTACCGGATCTAAAAACGTGCCGTCGTTGTAGAGTCGTGCGGCAAACTCCAGCAGATAGATCCGGTCCATCGGCACGGCATCATAGCTAAAGTACGAATCACCATATTCCGGCATGATCCCCGAGGGCGAGACAATATCGCGAAAGTTTTCAAAATCACGTCGGAAACCGGGTGCCTTGAGATCATCCTCACGCCCCAGGAGCCGGCCGAGATCAATGGCAAAAGCCATGCCGAGAGAATCGTAGTTTTCGGCGTCTTCGTCCGTATTGCCAAGTTTGCAAAGCCCGTCCCAAAAAGCATTGAGCCGGCCTTGAACTGCCTCACGCTGCTCAAACGGTTGGCCGTCGAGGAACTTCAGCAATCCCGCATAGCCCGCGAGCTGTCCGATGCGAATGTTGAATAGCGCGTCTGCAGCTGGTTTGCGGGTATCACCCGGCGAATTGAGATACTCAGTAAGCTGCGTCTCCGCAACTTTCACCAACTGCTTATGCTGCTCGGTTGAAATCAGACCAGCCTGGTTCATCCGGTAGATGAGATCGCCAAAATGATGCAATATATGGAAATCCGCCAGGTTGAAATTTGAGTCGGAGAGGCAGCGCTTGAAGTACTCCAATGCCAGTTGACGATACGTGGAATCGTGATTGGTCTCCCACAGCCGAAATGCGACATCGCTCAGAGCCGCATCGACTTTAAAGTCCACATGCGGCCTGTCGCGGTATTCGGCGAGTATCTGCTCATAAAGCTCTCGATAGGAGCCCGGCAGTCGAAAAGCAGCAGTTGCACTCGCGCGTCTGCGCTCGCCTTGCTGCACATCGCGAGAAAATGCTCGAGCGGTCAGTTGTGGTGCAGTGGGTCCCGCTTGCCCCGCCGCGTGACTGGCAGTTGCAAAGAAAAGCAGTGCACTGAAAGTCATGCTGATGCTTCTAATCCTGCAGCGATACGATCCCACGAAATCTCCATTCCGGAGTGAAAAAGCCAGTGAGCATTGTTGCATGATCATCGCAACAATGCAGACGCAGCCCAAAGAATTGGGGCTTGGCCATGGAGGTCGCCTGTTCTCCGCTTGCGCTCCAGATAATATTCCTTGTCATCTCGCTTTTCAGTTCCCTCACATACGTTTGTCACGTTTCCGTTCTGATCAATCGCTCCGGTGACCGCGATCCAACCGCGTCGCGCCGCCGGTCCATAGGTGGCAGCATCAAGCCAGCCATTCTTCACGCCGGTGATCATTGCGAAGGTGAACATCGCAGAGCTCGAGCTTTCCTCCCAGCCCGCATCATCGTCAATCAGCTGCCGCCACATTCCATCCTTCGCCTGGTATTTCAGAAGAGCTGCCATCATTAACTTGTAAGAATTCATGATTACCGTTCGTTTGGGATCGTCCGGGGACAGGTCGCGCAAGATTTCGGCCATCCCCGCGGCTACCCACCCATCGCCTCGTCCCCAAAAGAACGGCACATCCGGCGCGTGGTAGAACAGCCCGTTCGGTTCCTGTAGCTTCTTCAAGTAGCTGACCATTTCCAGCGCATCGCGGTCCAGATACTTCCGGTCTCCGGTGGCGCGGTAGGCTTCTAGTTGGAGGATCGTCAACATATACATATCGTCGATCCAGTACCGCGTTTCATCCGATAGACCATCGGGCAGTGGGTGATCCCACTGCTTATCGGCCCAGGCCTGTCCATAGGCCAGATATTTGGGGTCTCTGGTTTCAATAGCGATCTGCAAAGGAACGGTGCCGAAGATATTGTCGTCGACATGATGACGAAGCGGCGTCCACGCCACATCAGTTCCCCCAGGCATAAGTGGCTCGAATTTCTTGATCAGTTCCCCACGCAGAGCGTAGTTGTGGGTCAGTTGAGCGAAAGTCAATGCCCCATACCAGGCACATACAACCGGGTATCCAATGGTGGAGGACGAATCTACCTGGTAAGGTGTAGTAACAAAGTGTTCAGCAAGTCTCTCTCCTACTTCTTTCGGAGAATCTCCCGCGGGCCAGTTGCTGAAGTAGTTCTGTTGCGCGGCCGCCAGAGCTGTCCCGACTGGCAAGAGCATCCCCAGAGCGGCGAGCTTCATCATGAATTTCGAGCGCATCCTTATTTATCTCCCTGAATCTGCGATTAACTGTTTGTCTTGCTTCCCGGGTAAAACATCGGCGGCGTCATGCTCGCCGGTACGTACGGCGGCTGCCAATAGCCGGTCTGCCGTTTGAATTTCCGCTCCACTCCATTGGGCCACCACGCGAGCCATCCAGCGGGATCTGTGTTCACCGCACGACTCTTTTCGCATTCGCCGAGTTCATTGACAGCCGTGATTGCATATTCGTAGATCGGATCCTTCGATGCGCTGAGTGCATTGTCGGCACGCCCCGGCATGTACTTGGGGGGACTTACACCTTCCACCTGATCGTCGAAAGTTCGATTGAGTCCGCGATAGACCTCCGTCCAGGACGTCTGCCTAACCTGCCGCCGGTAGAGGCGGTATTCCGAAATGCCCAGCACCTCTCCCCAACTCGCGTGAACCCGTCCAGAACCAACTTCCAGCGCCAGGCCATCAGGGCACTCGGGAGCTTTGTCGCTTACGTAGACCGGATACTCCGGACCCGCAACCGACCTGCCATCCGGCGTAGATGCAATCACGCGCACATGTACCTTGGATCCAGTGTGCAGACCATCTGCCAGCATTGGACTGCTATTGCCGTTCTCGACGATATTCCATGTCATGGCCTGATCAGTACTCAACTCAAGGCGATAGCCTGCTGCGCCGGCCACGGGTGTGAAGAAGACCCTCGCGCATCCCTTCCCGTTCTGCGTGCGAAGCACAGCGGGCGGCAAAGGCATAGGCGCTCTCTCGGTCAGTTCCCATGTATGCCGTCCGGGCTCGAGCATGATCGTGATCGTGTCTCCAGTGCGGCCTTGCCCGGCACGCTTTGCGTCGATGTAAGCGGCCAACGCAGCGGAGGCGCCACTGGGAAGCTGTACTACGACTTTCGTCGGAGACGCGGTATCGTAAATGCCGGATACAGCTCCGTCCGGATCAACCCGTGCGCTAATGCCCGCTTGTGCGCCGTCTTCCAACTGCACATGAAAGCCTTTGGCCCCGATCGAAGTTCCGGTAAAGAGCGCCATCTCGGTGCTATTGTCGCTGCGTGATCGAATCACGCCCGCCATGCCGGAGAATTCTTCATCCCTCGCCTGATATTGAATGGGCGTGAAGCTGCGGAAGACGCGGTCGCGGCTGGTTGCCGTGCGGACGAAATAGATGCCGGGCGGGGAATGGGAGCCGTTGTCTCTCTCCCAGCTATATTGCGCAATGGAAGTAATGTCCGGGTAAGCAAGTGGTCTGGAGCGCATGTTCTCCATTTCCACTTCGTCTTTTTTGTGGGTCACAAGCACGATGCTCGGCCCTTCCGTATCGCGCAGAAACCCCTTGGAGGTATGCGTGGTCACCTGTGTCCAATGATCGTCACGTGCCGTGAGCGGTTGAAGAAAAATAATCTTCGGAAAGGATAAATCCTTGGCCGTATACCATGCGAAGCGTGTTTCGGCTCGCTCATCGCCGTCAATCACATCGTCGCCAAGGATCATGTAGTCGGTTCCCACCAGCATCACGCTCCGGCCGCGATACGCCGGCCATGAGTAAGGAACATGATCCCTGCGCGCGCCGATTTCCCCGAATTGCGCAAGACCGAGGTCGTACAGTGGACGATCCAGAACGTTCTCGCCAATCGAGCGCCACGCGTGATCGTGAAGCACGGCGAAAGTAGTGGTTCCGGTCGCGTCGTCGTTGCTGTGGTCACCGGTGTTCTCCCGCTCATGACCGCTCCACGGTTGGCCATTCGCGTAAAAGTAGAGCACGCCGGATGATCCCTCGCCGTTGTCGCCCCATCGATAATTCGGCCCCTGATCGGTTTGGTCGAGATGAATGGAAAGCTCTTCCGGCGTCCCCACGCCGGCGCGCAGGATAATTCCGTGGCCGGTATACTTCGAGCTGCGCAGGTGCGGATTGGTACCCGCATTGCCTTTTGACTGAGCCAATACCGCGGGAACCCATTCTTTCTCCGGCACGGGAACATTCGCCTGTTTCGACGTGCGCTGAGCAAAAGCCCAAAACAGGTACTCGGCAGCGAGCGGATCGTAACGCTCAAGGTATTGTGCAAGAATCGGCACATCGTCCGGAACAACTGTTCCGGTGCCGGTGCCATGGGCTCCGTGCGGAGTATATTGACGTTCGAAGCCGTTCGGTGGCGTGAGCTCGGAACCTGGCCTCCAGGGATTCGGCGGTGGTGGCGTTTTGTCCTCCTGTCGCCAATAGGGATCGGGATTGTAGATGGGCGCGGAAAGCTCATCGGTCATCCAGCGCGCGCGTTGCGCCATCTCCTTGTTGGCCAGCCGATTACTTCCGTCCGTATGCGTGATCGCAATTTGTGCGGTGAGGGTCGGCTCGAAGTATGCCCAGTTGTAAACCGGAAGACTCTCCGTCCAGCGCCCCCCTTGCGAGCCGTACGCCGGCACATCGGGACGTGTGTAAAACTGCGCCTGCAACTGAATTGTCTTCTCAAATTGATCGCGCCATTCGGGACTCATGGGGTGCTCGGGAAAGAGAATACCGATCTCGGTGGGAACCGAAAATCCGTCTGCAGACATATTCGGCGTGCCGGTCAGACAGACGCGCACAGGCGCGAAGTCTTCACCCGAGTTAATGTACGCAGACAACAGCAGAAGAGCATCGATGCGCGTCTTTTGCTTTGCTGTGAGACCGGAGCGTACCCGCATGTACTCATCAACGATGGGACGGACAGGCCGGTGACTGATATTCATGATGCCCAGATCCGAACCCAGTGGATAATCCATCAGGATGGAATGGAAGACCGTGTTCTCAAAGCGCGCTGCCCGTTGGGGGAGGGTTTCTTGGCTTCGTGTTGTAGATTCGGAACCGATGGGCGGCGGCGCCTGCCGGAGGCTGGAAGGATAGGTGAGAATCCAGTCCTTCACCTTGTTCAAATCGAGCGAGCCATACCAGGCACGCAGCCACTGCGCATAACGCGCACGAAGATCTCCGGGCATGTAGGCGGCATTCCCGACGAAAGCAGCTCGATCACCGTTGCTCTCTGCGGCGTAGGTGTCGCGCATCTTTTGCATCACCAGTTCACCAATTTGAGTTGGCGTAAGCGCGATACCGGTTCTGCGCGTTCCAGAAACCAGCGGCCAGTGCCAGATTAGGTGCCCGTTGTCATGACGGAAAGTGACCTGGAGCAGCGTAGTTGGCTGCCAGATCATATATTGATAATCGTTCCAGTCTTTGGTATCGGGAACAAAAACGCCCAGTTCCTGGCCTTTTGCACCTTGCTCCCAAAAACTCATCACCGGTACGGCATCGCGAGGAGCATTTCCTTGAAAGGCGGCCAGGCGAAAGATCATCTGCCTCTGAGGATCTTCCGCATAGTCAGCCGGCCACCAGTGAGGCTCTTCAATAATGCCGGGAGTTGTAACCGGCTCATCAATTCCAATGCTTCCGCGCGGCTGTGCCCAACCATTGGCAGCATATCTGCGCTCGGGAGCGAAACCAGTCCAGTCCAACTCGACGAAAACGCCCATCCCGGCATCAAATCCAGTCATCCTCTCGGAAAAATCGACAAAGGGATAACCCAGGACCGACTTCAGCGTCGCCTCGTAGCGGGTGCCGTCCTCAAATAGATAAGTAATGCGGTAGATATCGAAGAGATCTCCAGAATCGACAACCGAGGCTTCTATCCTGAGCAGATGCAGCGCCCCCGCAACAAGCTTGCTTGTACCAATCCAGCCCCGCCCGCAATCGATTCCGAGGATAGGTCCTGGAATCTCTGCTCCTGCGGCAATCGTTTGCGACTCAGGCAATCGAATCTTCAGCAATCCTGAATCCACAATGCGCATATTAGCCTGCTGCAAAACACGTACCCGAGCCCCGGCTTGCTCTCTGGATGGAGCGCCTAAACTCAGCTTGAACGCATGCGTTGCGCCGGGTTCCAGTCCACTGAAGAAGTTAACATTAGCAAACAGAATGCGCCCATCCTGCGTCTTTTTGACTGCGGAGAGCTGCATTGGAACAGCGTTTCCTGCGTCATCGCTAAGACGAAGCTGCTCAGCCCTGCAGGGACGCAGGGAAAAATCAACCGGGTAGATTAGCAGCGTGCGCGGCCAGTTATAAATAGGACTCCGAATATCGTCGTGAAGTACAAATTCCAGTCCGCCTTTCTCGGGGAAGGTCTTCACGAACATCGAGTCCATACCCAAGCCTTGGCTCCCTGAGTTCGTGGTGTCATCTGATGGAATCGAACCGCTTCTACTTCTGGGCAGCGCGCGCGCTGCGGGTGTTGCACTTGCAGCCATCGCTGCCGTTAACAGCATCATTTCTCTTCTATTCATTCATCTCCGCCTTGAACGCATTGCCTAAACGAAGCGCAGGAATCTGCGCTTCGTTCTGATACACGGCTACATCATGGACAGATGCGGATCTTTAAAACACAAACTGCGCACCTATGAGGAAAACGCGCGACCCATCTGCATTGATGTGAGCAAAGCTGCCAGAATCCTGCGTGTAAGTGATTCTGGGAGCGCCGGCTCCCGACGTGACGTTGGTTTGTGATGATTCAAGGGTGTTGGTATTGTTCGTTATGTATCCGGTGTGGTTGAATACGTTGGTTGCCATAGCCGTTAGATTCATTTGATAGCGGTCTTTAAAACTGATTCCTTTGGTTACGTTCATATCGCAGAAGAATGAGCGAGGAGATCTTGCTCCCGCCAGTGTGCGCGATACATTGCCCAACAACGGAGCTCCGATCGCACCAGGAGGGGCAAATGCCGCCGCGTTCAAATAAGGCGTAGTGCTTCCCGAGCCCAGGCCAAATGGGTTCTTTTTCCAGTTTGGGTTGATCAACGGTTGACCAGGAACGAGATTGGGCCGTAGAACATATCCCGAAGGAAGTGCGCTACCCGCACAGTAAGAGGTTGTGTTGCAGACCGGCGCCGTAACACCTGGTGCAATGCCGATGGGCGTGGGATTTTGCCCCTTCGGGGTAAACGAGGTGAAGTTGCTCACGACATTCATATCGACGTAATATGGCATGCCGGATTGCCAGGTGGCTATGCCTGAAGTCGAGATATTTCCGATGATCTGGTTCAGAATGCGACTGCCCGTTTGAAATTCTTCGCCCGTTCCAAACGGGAGTTGGTAGTTATAGCCTCCTTTAAGGAGGCTAGGCGTGTCGAACGCAGAAACCGACCATTCACCGTAGGCATTGTGGGGATCCTGCGCCACCGCGTTTTGTACATTGCCAAAGGAGGTACCGCCGATGTCATTTGGCACGTTATCCAGCGACTTGCTCCAAGCGTAATAAGCAATCATCGACAACCCGTGCCCGTAACGATGGACAAATTCCGCGGACAACGAATTGTAGGACGATGCGCCGTATCGGGGATAAATCTCTGGAATGGACTCGTTGGCGAACCCGGGATAAGGGTTCAAGGCTTGCAGGACACTCTCACCTTTTACTCCCACATCGCCGGCGGGCACGATCGCGGTGCCACCCAGATTCACGCCGGCCTCAACATTTGCTTGTAGAGTTGCTAATGTCGGCACATTCTTCGAACCGGTAAAGGCGCCGATAAGATGGGTTCCTTTACTTCCTTGATATGAGATTTGAAGAAGAGTCGACGGTGTCGGCTCGTATTGAACCGAAAAATTCCAATTCTGCATGTAAGGCACAGCGCTTGTCTGATTAACGAAGTCCGGATTGAATCCCTCTGAGCTGTAGAACGGTCCACGGGATCCGTTCAGCGCTGTATAGGAAGAAACCAACTTGGGCACCGGATTGGTGATATAGTTGACAGTCGAGCCGGGAATTGTGCCGCCGGTTTGGTTGCCCACGGTCGTCGAAGCCACATTGAAATCCGGATCGGGTGTATTCTCGTATCCCGTAAGCGGCGTCCGGAGCAAACCATAAGCGGCACGCACCGTGGTCTTCGGCGTTGGTACGTAGGAAAATCCGACGCGCGGTTCGAAGCCGTACCAGTTGGTTGGCCACAAACCCTGGCCTAAGCCGCAACTTCCAGAGAAGCAAAACGCCGCGGTGGTCGGATTCGCCATGGTTGAAGGAACCATGATCGCCTGATTGTTGAACTTTTCCTTGCGCGGAGTCTCGACCCCCCATCGGAAGCCGAGATTCAGCGTCAGGTTGGGGAATACCCGCCAGTCGTCCTGCCCAAATAGCGCGTAATAGCGCCAACGATAGTAGCCAGGCACTTCTACCGGAGCCGCCAGGTACGAATTGATGTCGGCAAGGTCAAGACTCGCCAGTGAGGATCCGCCAGAACCTGATGATGTTCCGGTCGTATTGGTCATGGTCGCGCTGAAACCATACTTGCCGCCAAATTCATACGACGTGTCGTATTGGTTCGACTGCACCCAGCGTGTATCTCCGCCCAACTGAATCAAATGCTTTCCCTTCGTCCAGGTAATTACATCGCCGAGATCAAAGTTCTGGTCGACATTTTCGAAATAGGAAGCATTGCCGATGCTATATGCAAAGCTATCCATTGAACCGACATCGGGAAATCCCCTTCCAAGTGTTGAGGGTGTTAGGCCATATTTCGCAGCAAAGTCTTCCGTGAGCGAACTAACAGGAGGGGTTCTGTTCTCGATGGATCGCATCAGCGCATAGTGAAAGTTGTTCACCAAATCACTCTTGAGAATCAGCGTGTACCCCATCGCGATGTCCCTTGATGTATTGGTATCGGCCTGAACCTGATTCATTGGATTGGAAGGCACAACACCAAAGTAGCGAGGACCCGAGATCGGCTCCACGGTATAGCGCGCAAAGATGCGGTTGCTGTTGTTGAACTGGTGGTCGATCCGAACCGAGTAGCGATTATCAACATCGACCACGCCGCGCAAATAGCTGGCGTTGTGTCCCGACTGATCGTAAGTGCCCTGTGGGTTGTCATAGATCACATAAGGTCCTGGGTGCGACGGGGTTGGAAGCAGCGACATCACGAATTGCGCGAAAGGATTGTTCGCCAACTCCGCTGAGACATCATCGAGGCCGCTGGGGCCGGTCTCCTGGGTCGCTGGCTCCGAACCAAGCGGTCCGTTTGGAAAGCCCTGCCCGTTTACCGTGGAGTTTACATAAACGCCACCGACGCGCGGTGCAGCCAGCGCCGCCGCATAGCCCTGCGAATCGAGAATTGTCGAATTCAGTAGATGCAGTGTGTTGTGGAGTTGGCCCGCTACATCCGCGTCTGTGTTCCATGCCCCGCGGGCGCCAGTCGAGCTGCGCAGCCGGAGTGGCTCAAATCCGACAAAGAAAAACGTCTTGTTGTTTCCTCTCCCGTCATAAATCTTGGGAATGCGCACCGGACCACCTATATCAGCGCCAAAGAAGTTCTCGTGCTGGTTGCTTGGCGTAGTCGAACCAGCTGGAAAAGCATTGAAAAAAGGATCGTTATGCCGCCAGAACAGCGTGCCGTGGTATTGATCCGTCCCCGCCCGGCTCGTTTCCACGATCTGCCCACCGGAAGTCAGACCATACATGGCGGGTGTGCCGGACGTGATCACTGTCATCTCCGAAACCATAGGGCCAGACATATTGATGCCCGCACGTGGATAGCTGGCCATGGTAATCTCTGATCCATCCAACTGGATCGAAGAGGTTCCAGCGGCCGCTCCACCAATCGCAATCTGCGCTCCCGCCTCCTCGTCCCCGGTGGTGACTTGTGGCTCCTCGGGAGAGATTCCACCCGTTGTTCCCGGATAGCTCGTAGTTACGCCGGGAGCCAACAAGACGGCCTCGAGCGCGCCTGATTGTGGATAGGGCAAGTTCTGCACAATCTGGTGGTCGATCGTCGTCGACACCTGTGAAGTGCTGGTGGAAAGAAGCGATGCCTGGGCGGATACGGTGACCGTTTGGCTTGACTTTCCCACCTTCAGAACGACGTCGATGTTTGTCGTCTGCGCCGCGCTGATCGTGATTTTGGTGACCTTCTGATTGTCAAACCCCGGACTGAGCACGGTGACCGTGTACTGACCTGGATTCAGCGACTGAATGTTGTAGAGTCCGTCAGTATTCGTCTCAGTGCTCAGGAGAACATTGGTTGCATCATTGACAACCTGGACCGTTGCCTTGGGGATGACAGCTCCATTATTGTCCGTTACCCGCCCGGTGATTGTGCCCTGCCCGGTCTGTGCCCACAGGCAATGCGATGGTAGCGAAAGCAGCAGCAAGAGCAGCAGAACAAAACAAGCGGGGCGCCTCCTGGGGAGTATCCCCGTTGATTCCGCAACACTCTTCTCCCTGTTTGTTGCGTCGATTCGATGAAACATGTGCCTTCCTCCTCAAAATTCGTTCTCTTTCGCGGTGCTGGAACACTTCGCTCTGATCTGCCATGGCGCGAGCATAAAGCGGCCCAAGCTGCGGCTAGGCGAATCCATATGGCACTGGAGTCCTCCGAGCGTCGATAAGCACAACGGCCAGAAGAGTTTGCCGCAATCTCTTCATTTAGCTTGTTAAAACTGCCTGTTTTGCTGCCTGCGCCACGTGGAAAGCACGGCTCGCATCATCGCTTCCCCCTGGCCAACTTAAGAAATCCGGCCCGATCGCGATAAATCGACGAAGTTGTACAGTTAGTTTCGACCGCGAACCACAGGAACATGTGCGTTCAACACCGTGCAAGTACGTTTCGGTGCCCGTAACGGATAAGGGCCTGAGTCTTAACGGTAACGGCGCTGTAACTCTTCTGCCGCTTGCCCTGCTCAATGCAAAAGAGCTACTGTAATACACAACTCGTTTATATGAGGCTCTTTGCTTGGTAACACCTGAAACGACTGCCGATCTGGAGCCGGGCGCACCGCTCGAACAGAATGACCAGGAATCGGCTCCCTGGCAGATTCGCGACGCTTTGGCTGCTGTATTTCTGAGCAACTCTTTTCGTGCCAGCAGGCAGTCGCAACATCTGCTTCAATACCTGGTCGACCAAACCCTCGATGGCCACTCCGAAATGCTGAAGGAGCGCATCGTGGGCGCAAAGGTATTCGGGAGGAGCCCCGACTATGACACCGGGGCCGACCCGATCGTACGCGTGCGTGCTGCCGATCTCAGAAAGCGGCTGGCTCAGTACTATAACGGCGAGGGAGCAGCTAGCGCGATAAGAATCGAGATTCATCCGGGGTCATACCACCCCATTTTTGTCCGCAATTCCCTACAGCCCGCAACGGCACCGAAAGAATCGGCTGGATGGGATGCGCGGCAACCTTCAGACTCCTTGCCAGTCGAAGACGCGACTTCTCCGATACTCATCTCCCCCGTTTCTGAACAATCTGAACTTGTGTCCGAAGCCAGACCCACTCGCAACCACCATAGACGGATGTTGGTTGAGCGATCTGTATTCCTGGCGATCATTGTCGTGCTCGTCACAGGGGGCCTCGCGATGTGGACACAGATCCAATCCCTGAACCGGTTGTCGCAGCCGTGGAAATACCAACCGTCGGTTGCAGCATTTTGGTCTGCCTTTCTCAATAACCAGAAGAATACGGATATTGTCCTTTCGGACTCTTCCTTCTCCCTCGCCGAGGATCTCGGGGGGAAAATATTTACGCTGAATGACTACCTTCATCATGACTACATGCGGGAGTTCAGCGATCAGGGCCCGGAAGTGATGGCCAACCTGAACATGATCGCCGACAGAAATTTGGGCGCCACAGGCGAGTTCAAGTTGACACAGAGAATATTGGCCTTAGACAAGCTGAACAGTAAACTCCATGTCTATAACGCCCGCGAATACACACCTGATCTGATTAAGCAGAATAATGTAATTCTGGTTGGTAGCCGGATTTCAAATCCATGGGACGAACTGTTCCGGGACCGCATGAACTTCGATTTCACCTTCCATGAAGGCAAGGGCATCGTTAACCGTGCCCCGGCCCCGGGAGAACAGAAGAACTATACATGGACCGGTTCCGATGGTTATTGTTTGCTGGCCTACCTGCCGAATCCGGAGCATAACGGCAATGCTTTAATCATTGAGGGCACAAGTTCTGAAACAACGCAAGCTGCTGGAGACTTTCTCTTATCTGAAAACCAGTTGTCAAATTTCCTAAAAAGGCTGCACTCAGGCAAGTTTCCATACTTCGAAGTGCTTTTGAAAGTATCCTGGGTAAACGAAGCGCCAATCAACTCTTCGATCGAAGCCTATCGCATATATCCCAACCTGCACTGATCCTTCGAAATAAGAGTTGCGTCAGGTCAGGTCTTTTCGAGGACGTATCAGATATCTCATTCGGCGTTGCTGAGCTGCATCCTTCCCTTCGTACTCACAGTCGCACACCGTGTGGCTGCCACGCTTGCTGCCGCGCTTTGCGCTTGCCCCCTCGGCTGACACAACGGTTAAGACCCGGATCGCCGTTCGCTGCGAAAATCTCGACCGGCAGGACCACTTTAGCGCATTCTGAGCCTGGCCGGTGAAGCGGAGGCGGGCTCCGCTGGAGAGCGACCCGCCAAGGAATAGCCGGCTGCGACTCATCGAGACGGTGAGCGGCCGGGGGCCGGGCAACCAAGCGCCTGGTCCCCGGTTCAAAACCCCCACCGGATTGATAGATCGCCGATGCCTCGAAAAACTCATGCGACAAGCTGCCGCGCAGCGGCCTCCTTATTCTGCTTGGCCAGTTGTGCCTCGAACTCGGCGGGCGGCACATAACCCAGCGCCGAGTGCAGGCGTTTCCGGTTGTAGATTTTCTCGATGAACTGGACGATGCAGGCACGGACCTCGGCCAGATCGCGGTACTCGTTGCGCAGAACTTCCTCGTACTTGAGCGTCTTCATGAACGACTCGCACTGCGCGTTGTCCCAGGGATTGGCTTTGCGGCTCATGCTGATCCGGATGCCGTTGGCTTTGAGCAGATCGGTGTAATCGTTGCTGGCATACTGGCTGCCGCGGTCGGAGTGATGCACCAGCCGCGGCGACACACCGCGCTGCTTGATGGCCATGCGCAGTGCGGTCAGAGTGAGTTCGTCCTCCATATAGCGATCCAGCGCCCAGCCAATTACGCGCCGTGAAAAAGCGTCCAGGATCACCGCCAGAAAAACGAACTCCTCGCGCAACCGGATGTAAGTGATATCGGCGCGCCACAGTTGATCTACGCCGGTGAGCACTATATCGGCGGCCAGGTTCGGATACACATGCAGGCCGTGGTTGGAGTTGGTGGTGACCACGAACTGGCGCTTGCGCACGCACAGCAGGTTGTTCTCGCGCAGCAGCCGGTAGACGCGCTTGGGGTTCACCGTCCAGCCGCGCCGGCGCAGCTCCCGCGTGATGCGCGGACGGCCGTAACTGGGCCACTCCAGCGCCATGCGCTGAATCGCGTCGCGCAGGTCCATGTCCGGATCGGAACCGGATTCGGCATCCTCGTTGAAGCGGTAGAAGCCGGACCGGCTCACCCGGCCCAGCTTCACCATCCGCTCGATCGTCAGGCCCCGCCCGGCGCTCACTTCTTCGCCGACCTTCCGGTAGACCGCGGACTTCCAGTCGATGCCTGCAGCATCCGCTGTTCTTCGATGCGCTGCAAGCACGCCTTCAAAAAATCGATCTCCACCGTCTGCTGGCCGATCTTACGTTCCAGCTCCGCCACTTTGCCTTCCGACCAGCGACGCTGACCCTGCCCCGGAAAGGCGCTGCCAGGAGCCTGCCGGAACTCGCGCACCCAGCGGTGCAACACGTTGGGGCTGACCTCCAACCCGCGCGATACTTCGGCCAGCGATACCCCTGCTTCCAGCCGCCGAACAGCGGCCAGCTTGAACTCCCTCGTGAACGTCCTGCGTGACAATCCCATGACTCAATTCTCCATTCGCTGAAAATTGAGTCTTAACTGTTCGTCTCAAATTTGGGGGCAAGTCCACTTGTAGTCTTCCATCCCTACAAGCCTAGCCCTATCCGTCGCCTAAAGGCGAGGGGTTTACTGATCCCGTAGCGGGGCCTCTAAAGATGATCACAATCTTGGCCAGCACAGATACTGCAATTTGCCGGACTGCGCAAGGGTCGACCCTACGCCAATTGAAACTTGATGGTAATTTTCGCTGTCGAATCCACAGGGTGTCCATTGTGCGTTGCCGGGCGAAAACGAATCTGCTCTGCCACGCGGCGCGCTTCATTATCCAGTCCATGTCCGAGACCCCGAACAACGCCCTGCACCTGCCCATTGGCCAGGAAGGTGACCGTCAGCACGACATCGCCTTCGATCTTCAACTGCCTGGCTTCGCTTGTGTAATGCGGGATAGGGTGGGAGATCATATGGGCTTTGGTGTCCTCAACCTGTTCCTCCACCGGCCTTTTGGGCTGTAGCGCGGTTGCCACTGGAATTCCGGCCGGAGTTACTTTGCCGTAAATCGTCTGTGTTGCGGTAGTGCCCGCTGAAATGCCAGCCCAGGCAACTTTATCGATAGAACCTGCGTTTGAGCCAGCGGCCGTGCCGTTACCGATTCCGGTCGACACAGTCACGCCGTGCGGCGCAATTGCCGCGCCCTGCCGGTTCCCATAGATATTTCCAATCGCCGCCACCCGCGCTGGCTTG
>Ga0335072_10005932_pt1 | contig 17938 bp, 12 predicted proteins | sample Lox_Sample_21_FD_206725 | JGI IMG/M metagenome (GOLD analysis project Ga0335072, IMG submission 206725) | Soil microbial communities from Loxahatchee National Wildlife Refuge, Florida, United States - Lox_Sample_2.1 | ecosystem: Environmental > Terrestrial > Soil > Wetlands | place: USA... | reverse complement strand
TGAAGGCGGACGAGAGAGGGGTTGTAACGAAACGCGCGAAATGGGTAAATCCGGGCCATTCTGTAAGGTTGAACTGCAATAAGCACCGCAGCAGCGGATATGACGTTGTGCCGGGAATCTTGCCCGATTGTAAATCAGTTCCTGAACCGGACAGGTTTGCGGGTTGTGTTCATGGAGTAGATCCGCGATGGAAACAAAAGCAGTCGTGGCGTGCTAGGATGCCCATCACGAGCGCGTTCAAGGCTGAGGCGCAATACTCATGATTCTTACGCCATATCTGGATGCTTGTTCCCCACAAACCGGCAGGAGATTTTTCTCATTTTCTCCCCTGGTTGTTGCAATTATTCTGTTGTCACTACAGACTTTCGTGGTGCCATGGCATGCCTGTGCTCAAGATGATCAGTTGAACAAGGTGCATGTTCAGCCGCCGCCACCCGCGCCGCCGCCCAGCAATGTGCCGCCCGCGGTCGAAGGCAAAACCGGCTTGAATGCGCGGGCAGGCGAGCGCTTCCGGGTAAATGTAAACCTGGTGCTGATTCCGCTGACGGTGACCGATCCTATGGACAGGTTGGTGACCGGCCTGGAGAAGGACAACTTTTTCGTCTATGAGGACAATCACCTGCAGACGATCACATCATTTTCGACCGAGGATGCGCCGGTTTCAATCGGGATCATCTTCGATATGAGCGGAAGTATGGCCGACAAAATCATTCGAGCCCGCGACTCGATTCTGGAGTTTATGAAGACCTCGAACCCGCAGGACGAGTACTTTGTGATCGGCTTTAACGACCGGCCCGAGCTCATCGAGGACTTTACCTCGTCTACGGACAAGATCGAAGCGCGGTTAGCGAACGTCAAGGCCGGACATCGCACCGCGCTGCTGGACGCGATCTACTACGGCCTTGACCTGATGAAACAGGCGAAATATCCGCGCAAGGCGCTGCTCGTGGTTTCTGACGGCGGTGACAACCGCAGCCGCTATACGGAAGGTGAAGTGCGGTCCGAGGTGCGCGAGGCCGGCGTGCAGATTTATTCCATCGGAATCTTCGACCCTGAAGCGGCTACCACCGAAGAACGCCTTGGCCCGCTTTTGCTGAACGATATCAGCGATGAAACCGGAGGCAGGCTTTTCAAAGTTGACGATCTTTCGGAGATGGGCGATGTGGCTGCCAAGATCAGCGCCGAGCTTCGTAATGAATACGTGCTGGGCTATGCACCCACCGACGCGAAGCACGACGGCAAGTGGCGTAAAGTGAAGGTTAAGCTGGTTCCCCCGCCGGGATTGCCAGCACTGACTGTTCACGCTCGTAACGGATACTATGCGCCCTTGCAGTAGTCGCTTTGCGCTCTCAATCTTACTTGCACTGACCATGCCGCTTTCTGTTTGCGCACAGAGCGGCGTCAGCCCTTCTGCCAACCCGCGGCAAACCCCGGCTGCTCAAAAGCCTGAGCAGCAGCCTCCGTTGAATGTGGATCGCGATCCGGTGATTTCTCCGGATGCCGAAGATAATGTGCCCGTTAGCCCCGGTAACCTGGGGCCGTCGTCACGAGGCGTGGCCCTCGAGCGGGGAGCGAACGGCAAATACACCCTTACTGAAACTGTGAATGAAGTTGTACTGAATATCTCAGTATTCGATGAAAATCGGCACCTGATTAATGACCTCACCAAAAGCGACTTCAAAGTATGGGAAGACGGCGTTCCGCAGACGGTCGTCGCATTTCAGCATCAGGACGTGCCTGTATCGATGGGGATTCTGATCGATAATTCGGGTTCCATGCGTGACAAGCGCGCGGCGGTGAACGAAGCTGCATTGGACCTGGTAAAGGCGTCGAATCCAGATGACGAGGCTTTTGTCGTGAACTTTTCCGACGTCGCATACATTGATCAAGATTTCACCTCGAGCATCAGCAAGTTACAGGATGGGCTCTCCCACATTGATTCGCGTGGTGGAACCGCACTGTATGACGCTGTGGTGGCGTCGGCGGACCACCTCGAGCAGAATGCAACGAGGTCCAAACAGGTTCTCCTGGTCATAACGGATGGAGAGGACAACGCGTCGAGCCTGGATCTGGAGCAGACGATCCGAAAGGTGCAGGATCTGCAAGGACCGGTTGTGTACTCCATCGGGTTGCTGTTCGGATCAGAGACCGACCCACGCGAGGAAAGGCGCGCAAAGAGAGCTCTACAACTGCTGTCGGACAATACGGGCGGCCTGGCATTCTTCCCGAAGTCGCTGGCCGAGGTCGACTCCATCGCGGCTGAGGTTGCGCAGGACATTCGCAGTCAGTACACGCTCGGTTATCATTCAACTAAGCCGATGACTGAGCTGGGCTACCGAACGATCAGGGTCGAAGCGCAGGCCCGTGGGTACAAGAAACTGATCGTGCGAACACGCAGCGGCTATTATCCGAAGCAAATGACGCAGGTAAAAACCGGCAAGCAGGAATAAAGAGAAGTAAGGAGTTTGCCCGAGCAGTTTTTAGGCTAATGCAGCTTGATCTGCGACTATGATGCGATTCCGTCCTTGGTGTTTGGCCTCATAGAGTGCGCGGTCGGCGGCGCGCAGCAACTGTTCCGCCGATTCGGCATGCTGGGGATATATGGCCACGCCCACAGAAACATTGATTTCGTGCAACTCCTCGCTGCGGAAACGCAAACTTATCTCACTCACGAGGTGCCGCAGGAGTTCCGCTTTTTCGATAGCACATTCAAGCGACATCTCCGGAAGGATTAAGACAAATTCCTCACCGCCATACCGACAAACAATGTCCTCGCTGCGAACTGCTCGCTGCAGCGTTTCGGCTACCTGTCGTAATACATGGTCGCCGGCTTCATGGCCAAAAGTGTCGTTGAATTTCTTGAAGTGATCTACGTCAACCATCAGCATGGCGACTGGTTTCTGCTTGCGGACCACCCTGCGCAATTCGCGATCCAGAGCTATCTCCAGAAAATGCCGGTTGAAGAGGCCGGTAAGCCCGTCGCGAATCGACTGATGCTCCAGACGGCTGCGAAGATTGAGGCCGGCTATGGCCATCGAAGCCATTTCGATCATTTCGTGCAGTGGGTCTGACTGAGCTTCAACCATTGCAGCGACTCCGGCTGAAGCGCATTCGACGTAAACGATCCCGAGCGTATCTCCCTGCGCCGCAAGCGGCAGGCAGACATAGTAATTCGGAGGTGTTGTTGTGAAATGACTGCAATTCACCTCGGATTGCCCCGGCTTACGCCAACGGACGCGGCCCGAGCGCAGGCCGCAGCATGCTTCGGGAGAAAAGCCATTGAGCAGAGTAGCAGTTGAATCGCCCCACGTGGCCGCTATCTCGACTATCTGGCGTGAGTCGTTAATCAGGCAAATGCTGCCCGCGGTACCCGGCAGAAGTTGTTGCAGCGAGCGCGCTACGCTTTGCTGAGCCTGCATCGAGTTGACACAAAGTTGGAGTTCGTTTCGGGAATCGGTCAACAAAGCTGCCTCGCGTGCCCGTCGTTCGAGAGCGCGAATCGTGCCAGCGAGTTTGTCGTTTGCATCGGACAGCTGCTTTTGGTAACGCTGCCGGTGACGAACGTCGCTGATCAAAAAGCCAAAGAGTACAACCACAATAATCAGAGAAAAAAGCGTGAAACTCACGCTCAGAATCTGACCATGGAGGGCTTCAGCGTGGGTCTGGTCAGTCCGCTGCTGCAGGAGTTCGCGCTGCGCTTCCTCCATCAGGCTGAGAGTCTCGCGGCAGTTGAGCAATTGCAGAGTGGGCACAGGCGATTCAGGTGTGAGCGTCTTGATCGCGGTTACCAGCTCCGCAGCCTGATTGGTCAGCGCTTTCGCCCGCTGCATCTGGCCGGGGTCGTCCCTGAGGAGTTGTTGCAGTTCCAGTGAGTTGGAGTAAAGCGCTATGCCGTTCGTCTCGGCAGTGTGGAATTTGTCCTGATCGCGCTCGAGCTGGTAGAGCTCAAGAGCCGGTTCGATACGATCAATGCGCTGTGACTCGAGTTGCAGGTTGGACGCAACGGTGAGTGAATGTTCGATCCATTCACGCGACGACCGGAGATGCTGCGCCGCGTTGTAATGCAGCCATCCGGCTCCACATACGCTGACTACTACTCCGATCCCAGCCAAAATGAGGTAGAGTATGGCTCGATTTTTCCTTTGGACCGTAGTCGTGTTTATCACAGACAGAAAGCCTTTTCCCGCGCCGAGGCGGATGTCTTGGTCTTCGATTATGTTCTGAATCTGAGGAAAGGTTATCGCAATTTACACGCAATTCACACAAAAAACGGCTGTCTTTCTCTCGCGGATTCCTCCAGCCGGTGTCGGGTCCGGCCGGTGCCTGCTACACTAATGTGTTTTGCTATGAGCCAATCGAACGTGGTACCCCCAATCATTGCGAACCTGCGGGTTGCGGAAGACATTACAGAGTTGATGGGCAATACCCCCATGCTGCGTTTGCGTCGTGTTGCGCAGCCGGAGGGGGCCACGGTGTATGCCAAGCTGGAGTTTCTGAATCCAGGAGGCAGCGTGAAGGACCGCGCCGCCTTGGGCATGATCCTGGAGGCAGAGCGGCAAGGAAGGTTGACGCCGGGCTCGACCATTGTGGAAGCCACGGCCGGCAACACGGGCGTGGGGCTGGCGCTGGTGGGCGTGAACCGCGGCTACCGGGTTGTCCTTTTTGTACCGGAGGGCTTTGCTGAAGAGAAGTGCATCCTGATGCGCGGCTTTGGAGCGACGGTCATACGGACTCCGGAAGCAGAGGCCATGAGCGGCGCGATTCGCCGTGCGCTGGCGATGGCAAAAGAGGATCCGAACATTTTTGCCGCGCTGCAATTTGAGAATCCTGCAAATCCACAGTTTCACCATGACACCACTGCAGTGGAAATCTGGGAGCAGATGGAAGGCCGCGTGAACGCTTTCGTCGCCGGAGTGGGAACCGGCGGAACGTTTTCGGGAGTCGCTAGTTTTTTGAAGGAGCACAACTCCGAGGTGCTGACGGTCGCGGTTGAGACACAGGGATCGGTATTGCAGGGCGGAGAACCCGGACCTCACAAAGTGGAGGGAATCGGCGTGTCGTTTGTTCCCAAGACGTTTGACCGCGAAGTGGCCGACGAAATTATGAAGGTCAACGACGACGACGCGTTTACGATGGTGCGGCGGTTGGCTGCGGAAGAGGGTCTGCTGGCGGGGTCGAGCGCCGGTGCCATTGTTCATGCGGCGGTGGACGTTGCAAAACGCCTCGGTGCGGGAAAGCGTGTTGCGACTATCATTCCGGACTCGGCAGAACGGTACCTCTCGAAGCACATTCTCGAAAGGTAGACCTTTTCCGAAACTCCGAACACAGGATTGAAAATGACAGAACTCAAACAGGGCTTCGCCACTCGCGCCATACATGACGGACAGCCGGCCGATCCGTTGACGGGCGCGGTGAATGTGCCAATCTATCTCACCTCGACCTACGCGCAGGAGGAGATCGGCAAAAACAAGGGCTACGAATATGCGCGCGTCTCCAACCCTACGCGGGACGCGCTTGAAACAAATCTCGCCTCGCTCGAAGGCGGCACGAGCGCGCATGTTTTTGCGAGCGGTATGGCGGCGATCATGGCCATGATTACGATGTTCCGCACCGGTGACCATGTGATCTGTGGAGAGAATGTTTACGGCGGGACTCCGCGGCTGTTCAACCAGATTGTTTCGCGCTACGGGATCGAGTTCAGCTACGTCGACACTTCGGCCCCGGACAACGTCATGCGCGCCATTCGTCCGGCGACCAAACTTGTTCATATTGAAACGCCGACGAATCCACTGATGACACTGACAGACATTCGCGCCGTGGCCGATGTTTGCCATGAGCACGGAGTTGAGCTGGCCGTTGATAACACCTTCATGTCGCCGTATTTCCAGCGACCGCTGGAACTGGGTGCGGACATCGTGATGCACTCAACGACAAAGTTTTTGAATGGCCACAGCGACGGACTGGGCGGAGTACTCGTGGGCACGAAGCCGGAGCACAGGGAGAACTTCGCTTTTGTGCAGAAATGCACCGGCGGAATTTTGTCGCCGTTTGAGTGCTGGACGATTCTGCGCGGCGTCAAGACGCTCGCCGTGCGGATGAAGCAGCATGACGCGAGCGGACGCAGGGTGGCGGAGTTTCTGGCCGCACATAAGAAAGTCAACAAGGTCTTTTATCCGGGACTGGCTTCGCATCCGCAGCACGAGTTAGCCAAGCGGCAGATGTGGGGCTTCGGCGCCCTGATTTCGTTTGAGACGGGCTCGCTGGCAAACGCTAACGCGATGCTGAAGCGGGTAAAGATCTGTACGCTTGGTGAATCGCTGGGCGGCGTGGAGACGCTGATTTCTCATCCCGCGACAATGACGCATTCTGCAATTGGGGCAGAGGCGCGCGCGCAGCTCGGAATTACCGACGGGCTGGTGCGTATCTCGGTGGGGATTGAGGATGTGGACGATCTGATCCAGGACCTGGACCAGGCGCTTCGTGCAATTTAGGCACGCCGCGCGTGGTGATCCTGATCATTGGTGTGGGCGCTGTTCTGCAGGGACGGGCTGAGGTAGCGCAGCAAGCAGGTCGGGTGCTTCTTCCTTGAGTTCGGGTAGTGGAGCCTCGAGCGCCAGCTTGAGCACCTCGTCCATTGACTCGACAAAGTTCAGTTTCATGGCAGATTTGAGGTTCTCCGGAAGATCGGCCATATCCTTCTGATTGTCCCCCGGCAGGATGGCCTCGAAAATTCCCGCGCGGTGCGCGGCCAGTAGCTTCTCCTTCAATCCGCCGATAGGCAGGACCTTTCCGCGCAGCGTGATTTCGCCTGTCATAGCGATATCGCGCCGTACGGGAATCTTGGTGAGTGCGCTGGCCAGCGCCGTTGCCAGCGTGATGCCGGCAGACGGACCGTCCTTGGGAATGGCGCCTTCGGGTACATGAATGTGAATGTCGAGGCTGCGGTAGAAGTCGCGCGGCAGTCCAAGATGATGCGCGCGACTGCGGATGTAGGAGAGCGCCGCCTGTGCTGACTCGGTCATGACATCGCCGAGTTGACCAGTGGTGGTGAGCTTACCCTTTCCATCGAGAATCTGTACCTCGGTCTGCAGGATGCTGCCCCCTACCTCGGTCCACGCGAGGCCGTTGACTAGGCCGACTTCGCTCTTTTCGTGCACCGCGGAGTCGCGGAACTTGGGCACGCCGAGAAAGTCCGCGATGTTGGCGGCGGTCACGCTTTCCTTGTGCTTGGATCCATTTTTCACGACGCGGCGTGCGACCTTGCGGCAGACGTTTCCGATTTCGCGCTCAAGGTTGCGGACGCCTGCCTCGCGCGTGTAGCTGCGGATGATTTCCTTCAGCGCATCGTCCGAGAAGGTCAGATTCTTCTCAGTGAGACCGGTGTGGCTGCGCTGCTTTTTGAGTAGATACTGCTTGGCGATTTCGAGCTTTTCATCCTCGGTGTATCCGTGCAGGCGCAACACTTCCATGCGGTCCTGCAATGGGCCGGGGATGGTGTGGAGCACGTTCGCCGTAGCGACGAAGAGCACCTGCGAAAGGTCGTATTCGACGTCGAGGTAGTGGTCCTGGAAGCTCGTATTCTGCTCGGGGTCGAGAACTTCGAGCAGCGCCGAGGCTGGATCGCCGCGGAAGTCTGAGGCCATCTTGTCGACTTCGTCGAGCATGAACACTGGGTTCTTGGTGCCGGCCTTCTTCATGGATTGGATGATCTGTCCAGGTAGCGCGCCGATGTAGGTGCGACGGTGGCCTCGTATCTCGGCCTCGTCGCGAACCCCGCCCAGCGAGAGGCGAATGAACTTGCGGCCGGTGGCCTTGGCTATGGACATGCCCAGTGAGGTTTTGCCCACGCCCGGGGGGCCAACGAAACAGAGGATGGAGCCCTTGGGATTTTTTACGAGCTGCCGCACTGCGAGGAATTCAAGAATGCGCTCCTTGATCTTCTCGAGGCCGTAGTGATCGGCATTGAGAACTTTTTCCGCGTAATCAATGTTGCGCGTCTCCCGCGACCGCTTTTTCCAGGGCACCGCAAGCAGCCAATCAAGATAATTGCGCGATACGGTCGATTCAGCAGACATGGGTGGCATGGCTTCGAGCTTTTTCAGCTCCTGAATGGCCTTGTCAAAGACGTCCTTGGGCATTCCGGCGGCCTCAAGCTTCTTCTTTAGTTCGTCGAATTCGCTCTTTTCGCTTTTGCCCAGCTCTTTCTGAATGGCCTTGATCTTTTCGTTGAGGTAATACTCTTTCTGCGCGCGCTCCATCTGACGTTTTACACGCGACTGAATGCTGCGATCCATGTTGAGCTTTTCGATCTCGACATTCAGCACCTCGGCAATGACGGCCAGGCGCTGGGCCGGATCGAAAACATCGAGAATCTTCTGCTTGTCCGGAATCTCAAGCTGGAGATTGGCGGCGATCGTGTCCGCTAGCTTGCCCGGCTCGTCAGTGCGGACTGCGGCTACCAGCGTCTCATAGTTCAGTGACTGCTGGAGCTTGACGTACTGCTCGAACAAGGACATCACGCGCTGGATGAGCTGATCGGTCTGCGGGGAAGATTCAAGCAGCGCGGGCGACGTACGGATGGTGGCAACAAAAAAACCATCCACGTCACTCAGCTCGACAGCGGTCGCGCGCTCCAGACCTTCCACCAGAACTTTGATATTACCGTCCGGCATCTTCACGCTCTGGACGATGTTGCCGATGGTCCCGACGGTATAGATTTCATCCGCCTGAGGCTCGTCCACGCGTGCATCATGCTGTGTGGCGAGAAATATCTTGCGATCGCCGTTGAGCGCCTCTTCCAGAGCGCGCACGCTCGATTCGCGCCCGACAACAAAAGGTGTCATCATGTGCGGAAAGATCACCATGTCCCGGATGGGCATCATGGGGAGTTTGCGAACATCATCCCGATCGTGGCTCTCTTTAGGTTGGGTCACTTCGTCCCTCTCGTCGTCCTGCAGATACTCGTTAGATGAACTTTAACGCATTCCGTCTCAAAGCGGGCAAAACTTCCATTCTCAGATCGAAAAAACCGCGCACGCCCAAAACGAAAAAAGCGAGCTGCAGCAGCTCGCTTTTTGATAAACCCGCTCCTCTAATTGAGAATGAAGACTGCTAACCAGCTTTCTCCAGTAAGGTGATGGAAAGATCTCGCCGTTTCACCATCTCTGCGTTGATTTCGAGCTCCTTTATCTTCTTGTTACTCGGTAGAAGATACATGAGATCAAGCATCAGTTCTTCAAGGATCATGCGCAGTCCGCGCGCCCCAACCTTGCGCGCCAAAGCCTCCTGGGCAACAGCTTGCGTCGCCTCAGTGTTAAAGGCAATCTTTACTCCTTCGTATTCGAATAGCCGTTGGTACTGCTTCAGGATCGCGTTCCGTGGTTTGGTTAGAATCTCAATAAGCGCCGCTTCATCAAGTTCATCGAGAATGCCGATGACCGGTAAGCGGCCAACAAATTCCGGGATCAGCCCGTATTTTATGAGGTCCTGAGGTTCGGCCTGGCGCAGTAGCTCGGAGTCACGCTGCGAGCGAATCTGAGCCTCCTGCTGATCCTTGTCTGCCAGGGCTTTAAAGCCGAGGGCCTTTTTGCCGATTCGACGACCGATGACGCGCTCAAGGCCGACAAAGGCCCCGCCACAAATAAAGAGGATGTTGGTGGTATCGACGGCGGTAAATTCCTGGTGCGGGTGCTTGCGTCCGCCCTGAGGCGGAACGTTGGCTACGGTGCCTTCGAGAATCTTGAGGAGCGCCTGCTGCACGCCCTCCCCCGAGACATCACGCGTAATAGAAGGGTTTTCGTCCTTGCGGCCGATCTTGTCGATCTCGTCGATGTAGATGATGCCGGTCTGCGTGCGGGCCACGTCTCCGTCAGCTGCTTGGAGCAGTTTGAGAATGATGTTCTCGACATCCTCGCCGACGTATCCCGCCTCAGTGAGTGTGGTTGCGTCAACGATGGCGAAAGGAACATCGAGCATCTTGGCCAGCGTGTGGGCGAGCAGCGTTTTGCCGCTGCCGGTGGGGCCAACGAGCAGAATATTTGACTTCGAGAGCTCAACGTCGTTCCCACGCGTCCGGTTCATCTGGATGCGCTTGTAGTGGTTGTAGACGGCGACAGCCAGTTTTTTCTTGGTCTGGTCCTGACCGATCACGTACTCATCGAGGAAGGCCTTGACCTCTTGCGGCTTCGGCAGATGAGCGGGGGCGGCTCCCTGCGGGGTTTCACTGCGGTCATCTTCCAGAATGGAGTTGCAGACGGCTACACACTCGTCGCAGATATAGGCACGCGGATAATCGCTGGGCGAAGAGATAAGTTTAGCGACCGCGTCCTGCGACTTGTGGCAGAACGAGCACCGTAATGTGTCGTCCGATCCCGTGCGCGTCTTCATACTGCGGATACTCCTTCGCGTTGCCTAAATGCGGGCAAGTCGCCTAAGTGCGGGGCCGGTCAATGATCTCATCAATAATGCCATATTCTTTGGCTTGCGGCGCATTCATTATAAAATCGCGTTCCACGTCGCGCTCAATCCGTTCCAACGACTGGCCAGTATGCTTCGACATGAGATTGTTGGTAATCTCCCGGATACGGAGGATTTCACGAGCGTGAATATCGATATCCGTCGCCTGCCCCGAAAGGCCGCCCATTGAAGGCTGGTGAATGAGGATGCGCGAGTTGGGCAGCGCGAAGCGTTTGCCGGTGGTGCCGGACATCAATAGAAACGCGCCCATGCTGGCCGCTTGGCCAATGCAATACGTGACTACGTCGTTCTTGATGAACTGCATCGTGTCATAAATGGCTAGTCCCGCCGTGATGGAACCACCCGGCGAGTTGATATAGAGCTGGAGATCCTTGTCCGGGTCCTCTCCGGAGAGAAAAAGCATTTGCGCGATGATGAGGTTGGCGATCTGATCGTCGATCGGGGTACCTAGAAAGATAATATTGTCGCGTAGCAGTCGGGAATAAATGTCGTAGGCGCGTTCGCCGCGACTCGTCTGCTCGATGACCATGGGTACGAGAGCCATGCGTTACTCAATCCTTCCGCGATTCAGTAAGTTGCAGCAGGACAGGGATCGCGCACCCCTCCAGCCGGGAACTTCCCTCAAACGAGGCGTTCATACAGTAGGCTTGCGGTTTTATCTCTGCGTAGTTGTTCACGAATTCTAGTCAGCGCGCCCTCATTCGTCAAACGCGTCCGGAGCGAATCGAGCGGTTCACGGGTCTGCACCGAGATGATGTGAAGCTCCTGCTCCATTTCATCTTCAGTCACTTCCACCTTTTCGGCGTCCGCGATTTTGTCCAGAATCAGAATTGCCTTCACCTCGGCAATTGCCGAGTCGCGCTGCACCTCGCGCAGACGCGCAAAGTCGAGCTTGCGCATATCCTCGGTCCGCATCCCCTGAGCCGCAAGCGCCCGCAAGCCACGATCGAGACGCGCGTCGATCTGGTTCTGAATTAAAGACTCAGGGACAGGGAACTGATAGCGGGCGACGAGCGCATCGGTGAGCTTATTCTGTGTCTCAGTCTTCAGCCGGCGCTCCTTGTCTTCAGCTAGATGCGCACGAAGCTTGGTCTTGAAATCCTCAATGCCTTCGTGGTCGCCCAGCTCTTTTGCGAACTCGTCGTTTAGCTCCGGCTGAATCCTCTTTTTGATCGCCTTGACCTCGACATCGTAGGCAACGGTCTTTCCGGCCAGGCGTTTCTCGCCGAAGTCGGCGGGGTATGCAACCTCAAATTTCAGTTCCTGACCTGGTTTAGCGCCACGAAGCGCGTCGTTGAAGGAGGTAAGCGTGTTCTGGCCGCCGATTTCAACTATCACATCATCGCCGCTGATGGGCTGCGGGGCAGCGTCGTCACCCTGGGCCTCGCCCCGTATGTCGCCCTTGAAGCTGATTTGGGCCCAATCGCCGTCGGCGAGGGAGCGGTCTTCGGTAACCGGCTCCATGGTGGAGCGGGAGTCACGCACACGATCGAGTTCAGCGTTAAATTCTTCGTCGGTAAGGGAAGTATCGGGTTTCTCAACTTTAACCTGCTGATATCCCTCGATGGAGAATTCAGGTAAAACCTCAAATGCCGCCTTGAAGGTGAGCGGTTGCCCGTCCTCAAGCTTAAGGTCAGTGACCTGCGGTTGCGAAATGGGGTGGAGATTCTGCAGTTCGATTGCCGCGCGGAAATGATTGGGCAGTACAGACTCAACTACCTCCTGATGGATGCCGTCGGCAAAACGCGAGCGGATCAGAGACTCAGGCACTTTGCCGGCGCGAAAGCCGGGAATGCGAGCCTGTTTCTGATAGCGCTTGACAACCGACTTGAAGGAGCGTGCAACTTCATCGGCGGGTACTTCTACGCCGACTTCGCGAGTGAGTTCGGGGTTCAGCGCGGGTCCATGCCGATGTTCATGTTCGTGGGTGTGTTCGTGGCCTTCCTGAGCCTGATCTTCAGGCTGGGGCGCTGCTTCGAGAGTTTCTGATGAGCTCAACGGTATGCCTTCCGGATGTGTTTGCCCTGGTTAGTGAATGCGTTCAGCAGGCTGAAAAAACGGCAAAGAACGCAACAATGGACGTCGTTCTCTATGGTACGAACGTTCGCCCAGAAGAGCAAACGGATGCTGGGCGGCTGGACTTGCCGTTCAGGCACTGGCGCCTTCGGTGTCATTTCTTACCGTTTTGTTTCATCCACGCCTGGTAATGGGCAAGAATGTATTGGTCGGTCATTCCTGCGATGTAGTCAGCAACGACACGGGCCGCGCCTTCCGCTGGAATCTCGGAAAGGTGCGCGGGGGGCAGCAGGGTGGGATCAGTCACCCAGGCGCGAAAGAGGGTACGGATGACTAGCTCGGCCTCTTCATGGTCGCGCTCCAGCTCGGGCGCATTGTAGAGATGCGCATAAAGATAACTCTTCGCCTCAAGCCGCAGCTCTTCCATTGCAGGCGAGAAGGCCACGAGCCGGGCGGGTGCGCGTCGCACGGTCTCAAGCGTGGTTGCCCGGGCTAGCTCGACGCGGCGCGTGGTTTCCGCGATTAAATCATCGACCAGCGCGTTCAGCATGCGTTTCAGCGCCTCATTGAAGACGAGTTTTTCGGCCGCGTCCCGGTACCTCGTGCGCATGGGGGCATAGAACTGCTCTAACAGGCGAACGTTGGCACGAGTGGAGGGAAGCGTAAGAATTTCTGCTTCAAAACCGTCGTCGAAATCCGCAGTGAGGTATGCGATTTCGTCGGCCAGGTCAATCAATTGCGCTTCAAGCGGTGGCCTTTGATCGAGGAAGTATTCCGACAACTCCGGGTGCTCGGCAGCGGAGTAGTCGCGCGAATGCTTGATAATGCCTTCGCGGACCGCCAGGGTCAGATTGAGACCGCGAAATTCAGCGTAACGAATCTCAAAATGCTCGACAATGCGCAGGGCGTGGAGGTTGTGGTCGAAGCGAAGGCCATGCTCCTCGAGCGCTTCGTCGAGTGTTCGCTCGCCGGCATGACCGAAGGGCGGGTGGCCGATGTCATGAACGAGGGCCAGCGCCTCGGTTAACTCTTCATTCAGGCCCAGAGCACGGGCGGTGGTACGCGCTATCTGTGCGACCTCCATCGTATGTGTGAGGCGACTGCGGAAGTGGTCGGAGTAGCGGTTGGTGAAGACTTGGGTTTTTCCGGCAAGTCGGCGGAAAGCGCGGGCATGAAGGACCCGTGCCCGGTCGCGCTCAAAGGGCAGGCGGTAGGGATGAGACGGTTCGGGGTACTTGCGCTCGGCCAGGGGTCCGGTTGCAGGGGCGGCACACTCTGGCGGCAGAGGCATCAGTTCTTGGCAGACTGTGGGTTGGCAGCCTCTTTGGCCAGCCGAATCCTTGCGCTGTCGAGCCTCTTCTGCACCTTGCTCATGTCGCCTGGGTCGGTGTCCGCGGGGTCTGTAACGGCGTACTCTTTCAGCGACTCCTCCCACTGCGCGGCAGCGAGCTTCAGACGCCCGGTCTTTTCATACAACTCGCCGAGGTGGTCGTGAACGGTGGGGTCGGTTGAGTTGCGTTCGATCGCCTTTCTCAAATCGATTTCGGCCAGGTTGTAGTTGCCGAGCTTAAAGTAAGCCCAACCAAGCGAATCGAGATAGGCGTAGTTTTGCGGGTCGAGCTGGACCGCCTTCTGGATCATCGCCAGCGCCTCGTCGAGCTTTTGGTCATGGTCCGCGAGCATGTAGCCGAGATAGTTCAGTGTCATGCTGTTGTCCGGATCGATAGTGAGCGCTTTGCGAAACGCGACTTCGGCCTGATCGTACATCCCCTGACGGTCGTAGAGCGTGCCTTGGAGAAAGTCGGCGTATAGCTGATCGTCTTTGGTGGTGGAGAGCTTGTTTACCTGGCTAAGCGCCTCGGACGCGTCCTTCCAACGGCGCAGACGGGTGTAGATGGCAGTGAGTCGCCGGTAGACCTCGAGATCAGACGGCTTGTTGGCCAGGAGCGACTTCGCCAGTGCGATACCTTCTTCGGCGTGGCCGCTATCTGTCAGCTGATCGGCGAGCATCAACTGTAGCTCGAGGTTCTTCGGATGCTTTGCCGCAGCCTCGCGCGCGACCTCGGTGGCCTTGTTATAGTCATGGACGTCGCGGTAAGTATCCACCTCAGACTCGTAGGCGTGTTCCTCGTAATCACCACCGAGTTCCGCCATCTTCTGGTAGGTGGCGATGGCTTGATCGGTTTTGTTCTGTTCCCGATAGACGATGGCGAGGCGGTCAAGGAAAAGCGAGCGATTGTTTTTCTCCTGCTCGGAGTATTGACCGCTGCTGTGTTCAGAGCCTGCCACCAGTTTCTCGAAGATTTTCGCTGCATCATCATAGCGGCCCAGCGCATCGTCGAGCAGCCCTTCGTTGAAGTTGATCTCAAGCAAATCTGGCACGAGCGCCTTGGCCTTTTTTAGTGTGGCAAGTGCCTCCTCGTATTCACCCTGGCGGCGCTGGATTTCGGAGAGGCGCAGATAGGCTTCTGGATCCGTGGGATCGCCGGCCGCAATGTCCTTATATGCGGCCTCAGCGGCTGTGAGCTGGTTGTCGTCGAGCAGGTCTTTGGCCAAGGCGCGCTCTACGTCGAGGTTGTCTGGTTCCAGATCCAGCGACTTTCTGTAGGCCGCAATAGCGTTCTTTGTGTCTTTCTGCAGGTCGTAGCTCGCGCCCAGAACATACTCAGTTTTGGCGGTCTGGTCTTCGCTGGAAAGAGAGCTGAGAACCTTAATAGCGCGCGTGGCATCGCCCTGGCTGGTATAGAGTCGCGCCAGGTTCAGCGCCGTCTCTTCCGAACCGGGATCGATCTTCTGCGCTGCATTGAATTGCTCTTCAGCCTTTTGCGATTCGTGGGCGAAAGAGTAAAGCTGGCCAAGCAAAAGGTGGTTTTCGATGTTCTTCGGCTCCAGCTGAACGATCTTCTCGTACTCGCCGATGGCCAGCTTGAGCACGTCCCCGGAGGGTCCGTTCTGATCGCCCTCGCCGAGCGAACGCAAATAGATGTTTCCGAGTAGCTTGTGAGCATCAAGATCGTTGGGGTCTTTATCGATCAAGCCTTGTGCGGCGACGATCGCGTCCTTCACCCGACCGGTGCGGTAATAAAGCTCGGCGAGACCGTTGTTCAGGAACTTTGAAGTGGGGTCGTCGTCGAGCGCCATCTTATATTCTTCAATGGCGCGCGTGGCATACTCGGAGCGGCCGTAGGTATTGGCCATCTCTTCGTATTCATGTGCGAGCATGTAGTGGTAATAGGCCTCGGCACGGGTTGATTCCGTCGTATTCTGCGCGCCGGCCGCAATTGGCGCTGCAGCTTTTGCGCCCTGAGCCAGGGCTCCGGGCACAGCCACGCTAAAAAAAGCAAGCGCGAGAGCAGCCAGGGAGCCGGGATAAAAAGAGCCGGGAAAACTAGCGCGGACAGGGGCTGTAACGCCACTCTGCGTATTGTCAAGAGACTTGCTGCTCATAAATGAGGGGAACCCCTGAGGCCCGGCTCGGCTTTCGCTCCGGCTCGACGTATTTCAGAACTAGTTGCCCTCGCGCCGAGCGAAGGCAGATCTCTGTATTAAGACGATTGTACCCCGGGTTCAGATGCAATCATGGGCAGCATGAGAGGTTTCTGGTCAGTGCCGGAAGTGTCGCATACCCGTGAAGACCATGGCGATGCCAAGACGATCGGCGGCGGCGATGACCTCGGCGTCTTTGACGGACCCTCCGGGCTGGATTACGGCAGTTGCTCCCGCCGCGACGACCATTTCTAGCCCGTCCGGGAAGGGAAAAAACGCGTCGGACGCGGCAACGCATCCCTGAAGCGGCAAAATGGCCTTCATGGCTCCGAATTTCGCTGCATCGACGCGGCTCATCTGGCCTGCCCCCACGCCGATGGTCTGGCCGTCGCGGGCGTAGACGATGGCATTTGATTTGACATGCTTGCAGACGCGCCAGGCGAAGAGCAACGCGGACAACTCGTCATCAGTCGGCTCGCGCCTGGTGACTACTTTAAGGTCTGCGGCAGCAACATGGCCGTCGTCGGCGTCCTGCAGAAGGAGCCCGCCGGAGACTTGTTTGATGACCTGCGCCGTCTTTGCGGGACGCACTTCGACTAAACGGAGGTTCTTTTTAGCGGCGAAACGGGTGCGTGCCTCAGGTGTAAACGCGGGCGCGGCAATGGCCTCGACGAAAAGTTTGGCGATCTCTTCGGCAGCTGCAGCGTCGACCTCGCGGTTGATGCCGATCACACTGCCAAAGGCGGAGACTGGATCGGCGGCCAGGGCCTTCTGATAGGCTTCGAGGACAGTTGCGCCAGTGGCCGCTCCGGAAGGATTCGTGTGCTTGATGATGGCGACACTAGGTGCGTCGAACTCCTGCGCGAGTTCCCACGCAGCATCCAGGTCAACTAGGTTGTTAAAGCTGAGCTCCTTACCCTGGAGCTGCGTGGCTCCGGCAATGCCGGTTCCTGACCCGTCGGCATAGAGAGCGGCACGCTGGTGAGGGTTTTCTCCGTAACGAAGCGAGGCCACCAGCGGATAGGCGATGCGCAGGGTCTGAGGCAGGGCGGAACTGGCGGCGTCGATGAAATGGACGGGCGCTTCCGCGGGTTCAGGAGACGCGATACGCTCGAGGGCATTGGCGATGGCTGTGTCGTAGGCTGCGGTGACTGCGAAGGCCCTTTGCGCCAGCCGCCAGCGGGTTGCCCGCGACAGGCCGCCAGAGTAGGTGGTCATCTCCTCGGCGAGTGCTGAGTAGTCCGCAGTTGAGGTGACAATAGCGACATCCTCGAAATTCTTGGCGGCTGAGCGGACCATCGCTGGACCACCAATATCAATGTTTTCTATGACTTCAAAAAATTTTGCGCCGGATTTCGCTGCGGTCTGCTCAAAGGCGTATAGGTTGACGACCACCATGTCAATGGACTGAATATCGTGCTCGTCTACCGCGGCGCTGTGCTCGGCTTTCGAGCGGATGTAGAGAATTCCCCCATGAACTTTGGGGTGCAGAGTCTTTACGCGGCCGTCGAGCATCTCCGGAAAGCCGGTGAAGTCGGAGATGTCGAGGACGGTAAGCCCGGCCTCACGCAGCGCGCGGGCAGTGCCCCCGGTAGAGATCAGTTCGACGCCAAAGCCGGCGAGTTGCTTTGCGAAGGGAACAAGTCCCGTTTTGTCAGTAACGCTCAAAAGTGCCCGTCGCACCTGCTTATAGCCGCTCAAAAGATGCTCCTTAAATAAGTTTCGAAGTTATGGGAAGTTCGGATTAGAAGATTCGGGCAAGGAAATCACTGAAATTATATTCCGTGATTGCAGTAAAGATTTTGAGCAAAGACCGGTTAGGATAGAAAGGATTATGGACGATCCCAAGCAGCAGCGAACACGCGACTCGGCATATTATTCCGGATCTGCCGAGCAGGAGATTCTGCCGCCGGATGGGCCGGCAAGCGGCTGGTATCCACCGCCGGATCAGCAATACGTT
>Ga0335072_10005931_pt1 | contig 17939 bp, 20 predicted proteins | sample Lox_Sample_21_FD_206725 | JGI IMG/M metagenome (GOLD analysis project Ga0335072, IMG submission 206725) | Soil microbial communities from Loxahatchee National Wildlife Refuge, Florida, United States - Lox_Sample_2.1 | ecosystem: Environmental > Terrestrial > Soil > Wetlands | place: USA... | reverse complement strand
GGACTGGCGCGCGGCGGTTATGGCCGCGCTCATGGCGGTGTCGGCCTTGCCGGCGTCGGTGGAAGGGGCGATGTTCTGAGCAGCCTGGGACATGATCTACAACATCCTGTTCCGGTTAGCCCTCGCTCGGTGTTGGCGCACTGGGCGGGGGCGTCTTGTTTGCGGTCATCAGTAACCGCATATGTATTATGCACATTCCTGAGTAATACTCAAGACAAAAGCGACCTATGTACTTGGTTTAATTTGCATTTTCTCTATTGACTACTTAAACAAAGCCAGCATTTTTCTTGAGCGCCCTGCGGGGTCCGGGGCCGGCGAGGCCCCGGTCGGTGACGAAAGCGGCGGGAGGACGACATTTTCCTCGTCCCGCCCTGCGATCCGCACAACGGCCGGGGCGGCTCGGGGTCAAGGCCGCTGGCCGAGATGGTCGGGTGGGTCACGAGTGCGTGGCCCCTTGGTCACGCAGCCCGAAGGGCCGGCCGCCTTCGGCCGCTCGTGATCGAGGGCACCTTGGTCGAACGCGGCCTTGAGGCCGGGCCGCCCTGGCCGTTACGCTGGACGCATGGCTGCGAGGTCGACGTCCCGTCGCGTGCCCCCCGAAGGGGGGTTGAGGAGCCGGCACACTGACCTTGGAGCAGCGTATGTCGCTTGCGTTGTGGCAATGACGCCGAGCCAATGCGTGAGGGATGGTAGCCCGAATGGGGCGAGACGCGCCGCTTTGCGTGGCTCGCGTCCTCTTGGCGGGCTTCTGTGCCCGCTTAGAGGACCTCAGCCCGACGCCCGTGGAGCGGGGGGCACGCCCAGCCATTGCACAGGAAACCGTTGCCGCGAAGTCAGTTGCTACAACCGGTACCTTTCAGGAATTATGTTTGACGGGTCGGTAGCGCAAAGCATCCACCAGCACGGCAAAAGCAGGTGTATTCTGTCGGCGGCTCGGATAATACAAATGGTAACCTGTGAATGGCGGGCACCAGTTCGCCAACACCCGAACCAGCGCGCCGCTGTCCAGCTCCTTCTGCACCTGCTGCTCCGGCAGATAGGCCAAACCAAATCCCGCCACCGCGGCCTTGAGAATCAACGCAGTGGTGCTGAACGCCAGCTGTCCATCGACGCGCACGCGCAACTCGCGGCCATTCCGCTCAAACTCCCAGGCGTAAAGCCCGTGGGCCGGTAGACGGAGATTGATGCGAGCGTGCGTGGTCAGCTCCTGTGGCACGCGCAGAGGCGGGCGCTTCGCGAAATACCCCAGCGCCCCGACAACTGCCATGCGAATATCCGGTCCGATGCGCACAGCAATCATGTCCTTTGCAATTTGCTCGCCGAATCGCACACCGGCGTCATACCGCTCCGTGACGATGTCGGTCAGGCCGTAATCGACGACGATTTCCACCTTGATGTCGGGGTAGTCCGGCAGAATCCGCGCGAGCGCGGGCCATAGCACTGCTTCCGCCGCGTTCTCCGTGGACGTAATCCGCACCGTGCCGGCCGGCTTATCTCGCATCTCGCTCAGCGCAGCGAGCTCGGTGTCAATCTCCTCAAGCCGAGGTCGGACGGTCCGTAGCAAGCGTTCGCCCGCCTCGGTCGGCGCGACACTGCGGGTCGTGCGCGTCAGCAATCGAATGCCAAGCCGCGCTTCAAGGGTGCGCATAGTTTGGCTCAGCGCCGACTGCGACACCCCGAGCTTCGCGGCGGCCGCGGTGAAGCTTCGTTCGTCGGCGACCGCGACGAAAGCGGCCAGATCATCGAGGTTCTTTCCCGCCACTCATAAGCCCTTCTTATCACTTCATGCGGATAATACCCGCTACTCGGGGTCAATCCAGTCGCTAGATTTGACGGCATCAGGCTAACCCTGGAGGGGCAGATGGAAATCAGGCGCAGCGGTTCGCAGCCGTCCGGCAAAGGCCCAGCGGACTATTTCACCGGGACGGTGCGGATTGATCCGTTGTTCAGCCCGCCGGATCCGGCTCGGGTCGCCGGTGCCTTGGTGACATTCGAGCCGGGGGCGCGCACGGCCTGGCACACACATCCGCTCGGCCAGACACTGATCGTCACCGCCGGCCTTGGGTGGGTGCAGCGCGACGACGGGCCGGTCGAGGAAATCCGGCCCGGCGACGTGGTCTGGTTCGCGCCCAATGAGAAGCACTGGCACGGCGCTACATCGACCACGGCGATGAGCCACATCGCCATCCAGGAAAAACTCAACGGCTCCCCGGTGACCTGGATGGAACACGTCACCGACGCACAATATCGGCGGTAACCCGTCATGCAGAAGCGCCATCTCGGACGCAGTGATCTATTGGTGTCGGCGCTCGGCCTCGGCTGCATGGGCATGAGCGCCAACCAGGGTCCACCGAAAGACCGTGCGGAGATGATCGCCCTGATCCGAACCGCCGTCGAACGTGGTATGATCTTTTTCGATACCGCGGAAAGCTACGGTCCGTTCACCAACGAGGAGTTGGTAGGCGAGGCGCTGGCGCCGGTCCGGAACCAAGTGGTGATCGCGACGAAGTTCGGTTGGGATCTCGATCCCGCAGCGGCGCGGATTCACCGTGGCCTGAACAGCCGTCCGGAACAAATCAAGCGCGTAGCCGATGCGTCGTTGCGGCGCCTGAGGAGCGACATCATCGATCTGTTCTACCAGCATCGCGTTGATCCCAACGTGCCGATCGAAGATGTCGCCGGCGCTGTGAGGGACCTGGTTACGGCCGGCAAGGTCAGGCATTTCGGCCTATCCGAGGCGAGTGCCACGACGATTCGCCGTGCGCATGCTGTGCATCCGGTCACCGCGGTGCAAAGCGAATATTCGCTTTGGTGGCGCGAACCGGAAGTGGAGGTGCTGCCGACACTCGAGGAACTTGGCATCGGCTTTGTTCCATTCAGCCCGTTGGGCAAGGGTTTTCTCACCGGCGCCATCGATGAAACCACAACGTTCGAACGTGGCGATTTCCGTGCGGTCGTACCACGTTTTTCGTCGGAGGCGCGCAGGGCGAACCGTGTGCTGGTCGATGCGATCGGTGCGGTCGCGGTGCGCAAGCGGGCGACGCCGGCGCAGATCGCGCTCGCCTGGCTGCTGGCGCAGAAGCCGTGGCTTGTGCCGATTCCCGGCACATCCAGACTTAACCGCCTGGAAGAGAACATCTCCGCAACGGACGTTGTGTTGTCGCCAGTCGATCTGCGCAACATCAGCGACGTCGTTTCAGAGATCGCCGTTCAAGGCGCGCGATATCCCGAGTGGATGCAACAGACGGTCGGGCGCTGACGCGTACGGACCCGATTGTTCAGTCAGGAGCGAGCAAACGATGCCGCACATCGTCGTGAAACTCTATGCCGCACGTTCCCCACAGCAGCCGCACGTTCCCCACAACAAAAGACGAAATTGGCAGCCGGGATCACTCAGACGGTGATGGCGGGCGTGCAATGCGCTGAGCCGGCCGTATCGGTTGGCATCGAGGATGTCGAGCCCGCGGACTGGGACGAACAAGTCTACAAGCCCGACATCCTTGGCAAGCCGGACACGCTCTACAAGCGGCCCGGATACAACCCCCTCTAACAATCGAGCGGCATCGTTGTCCGCCGCCTGCCGCACCGGCGATGCCGCGCGGCGGATCGGGGCGGCTCGTCCGCAGCAAAACCGGGATCGCACGTCATGACATTCCAAACAGCCCGCATCGTACACGCGCCAGAGGCAGACAGAATGTCCGTCGTCGCCTGGCGTGCGCCGAGCGCCCAATCCGCCGTCGCTGCACTGCTGCCGATCATGGGTGTGGTCCTCGTGGCCTTCCTCGTGATCGGCATGGCGTTGCCGGTGCTGCCGCTGCACGTCCACCAGGACCTTGGCTTCGGCGCCTTCATCGTCGGTCTGGTGACCGGCAGCCAGTTCGTCGCGGCTCTGGCATCGCGCGTGTGGTCGGGCCATTTCTCCGACCGCAAAGGTGCCAAGCGGGCGGTAACGGTCGGCCTGCTGACGGCGGTGACGGGCGGGCTGCTGTATTTCATGTCGCTCCAATTCACCGCACGCCCAGGCATTTCCGTCTCTATACTACTGCTCGGGCGCGCGCTGCTCGGAGGCGCCGAGAGCTTCATCATCACCGGCGGCGTAACCTGGGGGTTGGTGCTGGCGGGCGAGCGCAACGCCGGGCGCGTCATCGCATGGGTCGGTATGGCAATGTTCGCTGCGCTTGCGGTCGGTGCGCCGCTCGGCACCGCGCTCTATCGGGCCGGCGGCTTTGCCGCAATCGCCGCCGCAACGACGCTGCTGCCGCTTGTCACAACTGTGCTCGTCGCCGGACTGGCGCCGGTCACGCCGCAGCACGGCGCACGCTCGGGATTGCTCAAGGTCGCAGGCGCGGTTTGCATGCCGGGGTTCGGCTCGGCGTTCAGCAGCATTGGCTTCGGTTCGATGATCGCCTTCAGCTCGCTGCTGTCCGTCGAACGCCACTGGAGTCCTGTGTGGCTGTTGTTCAGTGCCTTCGCGGGCGCCCTGGTTGCCGCGCGTCTGCTGCTCGGGCACATCCTTGACCAGCTGGGAGGCGCCAGGGTCGCATTGGTCTCCGTCGCGATTGAGGCGACTGGGCTGGCGATGATCTGGTTGGCACACGGCCAGACGCTTGCGGCGGTCGGTGCGATCCTTACCGGCTGTGGCTTCGCGCTGGTCTACCCCGCCTTGGGCGTGGAAGCCGTTCGCCGCGTGCCGCCGCAGAGCCACGGTTTGGCGATGGGCGCCTACACCGCGTTCCTTGACGTTGCGCTGGGATTTGGCAGCCCGGCGCTAGGTCTGATCGCCGGTTGCGCAGGCCTGCGTGCGGTGTTCCTTGCCGCGGCGCTGATCGTCCTGTGCGCAGCCGCCATTGCATTACGGCTGCTGTGCGCGCCGCAACCTGCGCGCGGCAGCGGCTGCACGATTCAGTGATTGACGAACGAATCGCGACCGCTGACGACGGCAACGCTCATGAATAAACGCTTGGTCTTGGCGCACACTCTCGTGGGTTAAGGTTCCGATTTCCGCCAAGTGCAACCATGAGCTGAATGTATGGCTTTCTGTTCACGCGTCCAAAACGAGTCGACAAAAAAACGACCCAGGACCGGGGGGCGGGTCCCGATCCATAGCCGACAACCCCCGTGTGGAGTAAGTTGGGGTGGAACACGTATGACAAATGACGCAACTATGCGTCAGATTGGCTAGCACGGAATTCCAGCTAGGCCTTGCCCTTTCGGCAAGATGCGCGCTAGGGCTTACGCCACTGATCCGGTCCACCCCTGGTCGTGTGTCTCACCCGCTCGACGTGGATCGCTGCATCTGGATTCAACTGTCGAGCCCGCACTATCGCGTCACCCTGGGTTGGAAGCACGGCACTCGCCCGCTCCGAATCCGGACGCCGCACCGCGTAGTCGCCTTTAGGACGCCGTTCGACAAACAGGTTGTTGTTGCTCATCGTCAAAAGGCCTTTCTGCCCCGCGTGCCGCTGCATGCAGGACGAAACTCTGCCCCAAACAAGCGATTCGCATCAACGGGGGTCCGTCCGGCTTCCTCTCCCGCACTCTTGCGGAACGGCGCTTTTCCGCTGGCCCTAGTGCGATGGTGATTCGGTATTCTTCAGAGGGCTGGCATTGCCACGTAACTGCTCATTCAGCGCAGTACGCTAGCCCTTTCGCCATTGATCGGTCCCTTCTTTTGTTACATGTCTCGTTCCCTCAACGCGAGTCGCAGAATTTGGACCTAATTGCCGCGCCCGCACTATCGCGTCACTCTGGGTTGGAAGCAACGCGGTTGCCCGTTCCCACGCGCCGGTCCACTGATCGAGGCGGCTTTGAGCACGTTTCACGTCGTTAGCCAGCCAGCCTGGCCGGAGCTTGATTTCCGCTGGTTTCGCCATGGTCGCCCCTTCGCTTCGTGCCTCTGGTGCTGCTAGTAGACTCCCCCATTGGGGGGTTTCGCAACCCGATTCTCTCGGAGAGCCACGTGCCGCTAGTGCCGATGCCGGTCAACAGCGCCCCCGAACTTGTGTTCGGGCTGATAGCACCTATCGGGGTCGATCTCGACGTGGTGTCGGAGGTGCTTGACACCACATTGCGAGAAATGCGCTACCAGGCTCACGTGCTACGCGTGACGCATTTAATGCGGGAGATCGGCATCGAAGCTCCGGTTACACCATCTGATGATTCTCTTCCGGAGGGTTCGTTCGTCCGCTCGTACCGAGATCGCATTGCGCACGCGAATAAAATTAGAGAAGTGCTAGGTGATTTCGCATTATCCGCCCTTGCAGTAAGTGCAATCCGATCCTTCCGATTAGAGGAGAGGCGACGCCGTATTGACGAAAAGCCACCGCTCGATGGAAGACCATCGGAGGAGGAGGAGGCGTTAGAAGAGGAACCGATCCCCTCGCAGGCCTATATAATCCGACAGCTGAAACGACCCGAAGAAGTGTTTCTATTACGCGAGGTCTATGGTCGGCAATTCATTCTGATATCCGCCTATGCTTCGCAGGACTGGCGGATACAGCGCATTCAAGAGCGCGAGAAGGAGTCCAGAGGTGGACTTGTCGAAGACATAGACGCTCAGATGCTTGCGCGTCGCCTCGTTTTGCAAGACGCGAAGGAAAGTCAAGATTCCCATGGACAGAACGTGAGGGATGCTTTTCCGCTGGGCGATGTATTCATTGATGCCACATCGCGCGTGAAGTGCGAACAGGAAACGAGACGCTTTATCCACCTGCTATTTGGAAGTAACCAAATCACGCCTACGCACGATGAATACGGAGCCTATCTGGCTAAATCTGCCTCTCTTCGATCGTCGGACCTATCTCGTCAGGTTGGGGCCGCCATTTTCCGCCAGTCCGGTGAGGTGCTGACATTAGGCTGCAATGAAGTTCCAAAGGCCGGTGGAGGAACTTATTGGCATGGCGACGACGCCGATGCGCGAGATTTTGTCAAGGGTTCCGATCCAAACGACATGCAAAAGACTCAAATCTTAGTGGATCTGATAGACCGCCTCCGTCAAGGCGGTCACCTGTCTGCCAAGTTAATGGACAATCAGGATGCGAATGAAATATCCAGACTACTGCTGGCCGATGTTGGCCCGGACTCTGTACGTGAATCGAGAGTGATGGACCTTATCGAATTTGGTAGGATTTTGCACGCCGAAATGTCAGCTCTTTCAGATGCCGCCAGAAAAGGAATATCTGTTGAGGGCGCGACTCTGTACTGTACAACCTTCCCGTGCCATCTCTGTGCAAAACTGATTATCGCTGCTGGAATAAAAAAGGTCATCTATCTGGAGCCTTACCCTAAGAGCTACGCGTCCGACCTTCACGGCGATGCGATTGCAGTTGATTCCGATAATACCGGCGGCAAGGTGGTGTTTAATTCGTTCTTGGGTGTATCACCGTTTCGATACCGCGACCTATTCGAAAAGCGCCGCAGAAAGAACGCTGAAGGTGCCGCTGAGCGCTGGAATCAGGGAGAGGCAAGGCCGGTTATTAATGCTCTTTATCCTTTCTACTTTCGTGCAGAGACCTATGTTGCGGGATCTCTCGGCGCTTTGCTTCAGGACAGACTAGGCGCCAAGCCACGCCAGTGAGCGTGCTCACGCACGGCCACCTCCCGCACCAGCGGCATCATGGCAAGTCCTGGAGCGCTGCCCAGGCGCCCACCCAGCCCAGCGGGCTTGGCTCTCCGTGTCTGCTCTCCACCCATGTGGGGCGGCCCGGGCCAGGATCCGTCGACCACTGCAGGGAAGCTCGCCGTGGTACGCAGACGGCGGTGGCGGGCACAGCGTCGCGTGAGTGACCAAGCGCATTGCGCGCCGGTGACGACGATTTTGCCCCTGATTAGGCCGAAGATGGTGCGCCTGCTGTTCCGCCGGCGGCATCAATCTGCCGACTAATCCAGTGACCCAGGTTCAACGATCGTCGATAGTGCATTCCGGAGCGACCAACTGCCGACAGGCGGCGATCGGCGTTGTGCAAGCCCGGAATGAAGAGCTGGCTAATGTCCGTCGCAGCTGTCCAGGTCTTAAGCACACCGAGGGCGCTGTCCTGGCCGGTATCGACGACGTCGCGTCCGATGCCAGTGAAGGCCAGCAGCGGAGACAGCGTCTCGATCTCGAAAATCCGGTCGTACGGCCGAATGCCAGTGAAGTTCTTAAGGGTGTCGAGAGCACTTCGACCGTATCTATTCCGAATCATATCAGCGCGGTCGTTGGGGATTGTGTAGTCGTTGGCGAGCGCCAGGCTCTCTCGGAGGACATCGCGGAAATCCGCCGCCGATGAAAGCGCCCTGGACAAAATCAGCTCGAAATCCGCCTTATACGCCCACCACGGGGAAGTGAGACTAACTTCCGCCGGCAGAGCCGAATGGGTGATCCGACACAGGCTAGAGCCTACCGGAACTTCTGCGACAGTTGCAGAGACCATGCCACCGCGGAACGTGCCGTCCGCCTGTAGCCCGATTGCCAGGCCGAGGTTTACCTCAAAGGCAGGATTCTCGAATTCGGCTTGATTGATGCAGGTCATAAAGGCAAATCTACTACACCGCTCACTGCCGCTGACAACGTCCGCTGTTGAGGATGACAGTGGCGCCCCGCAATGACCGCCATGGCACAGACGTGCCGCTTGTGCCAATGTCCACTGGGTTCCGCTTCCAGCGACGATGAGCCGCAAGCTCAATCGCCGAGACAGGCGGATTAGGCTCAGCCTCGGTCGCGAGCTGGAGATCGAGAACCCTCACTGACAGGTCGGGCAGAACGGCCGATGGCCGACGCTGCTGCACCGACGGCCCGTGTGCGGGGAAGGAAAGTTGTATGCGCAGAAAATGCAGACCGCCGAGCTACAGTGGAGAAGTGACGGTCATACCCAGCCACTGCACATTACGGCCATCCGCACCATTCAGCGCTATCACGCCTGGAACGCCGTGATCGGCACCGAACGATCACACCAAGCCGCCGGACGCGAGATCCGGCGGCCGTGCCATCAGGCGCTGTGACGGGGCCTGATGCCCGGTTTGTTATCGTTGGCCGCCTCCCGGAGATCAGCCTTGTAGTCGACGACCAGCTTGAGGAACGGCGGCACGCTGAAGCTGAGGCGGACTTTGATTTCTGCCCGACGGGTCAGCCGCCTGGCCAGACCAGCGATGGCGCGCGGGATGTTGCATGCAATACGGGTGAGGGCTGAGATTGCGGTGTTCATAATGTCTCCTGTCTGCAATGGCGGTTGCGATTGCGGAGACGGGAGACGACGCGGGCGGGACGGAAGCACCCCGCAGGGTCGGAACGCAGAGGAGAACCGGAACGGTTGCTGAGACGCGGCCGTGTCGTAGGCTCCGCGATTGTGAGCATCGGCCCTTGCAGACAGGGACCCCGATTACACCGCCCTGCCCTCACCTGCTGCCTCAATCCGCGCGCCCTGAAGCCGGTCTGATCGCCGAAGACGTGGCATCATCAACACGTCAGGTTTGCGGCCCCGAATCGTGCTAGTTTTCGACGCTTCGACAGGAGGCATGCCCCATGCGAGTCGAGTTGCTGCCTGGGATGAAGAATGTGCTGCGCTTTCCGATCGAGCGCCGCGCCCGCCCGACGCTGGACCAGCTGCGCGAGATCGCGCCGGACGTGCGCAAGGTGCTGAACATTGCAGAGGCATTCGGGATGGATCCACCGGCGCATGGCCTGCGCGAGCAGGTCGATGCGGCAACGGCTGAGCATATCGCGGACCAGGTGCCGACGAGCGGACCGGGGCGGGCTGCAATGCTCACTGAGTTGCTCGATCCGGTCATTGCCGCCGCGGTGGCAGCGTGCCGCGCGTCGCATGACGCCTGGCTTGAGGCGGCCGAGGCACAGCAGGCGCTGCTACGTGCGCAATCTGGTGAATTGTTCTGGATTGAGCCGCTGCGGGAGAGGGCGGAAGCCCTGACAAGATGGGCCGCGGATCGGCTTCTCGTCGCGTATGTGCGCGTTGAGGAAGCGGAGGGTGTTGCGCGGGCAGTGGGCGTTGCCCGCCGTGGCGAAGAGTGGATGCCACGGGATGGGCGCGCCGAAGCCGATGCCCTCTTCGGCTTCGCCGCAACCGGCTGAGATCAACGGGAACAAGGCCGTCCGGCATCCAGGGCGGCGCGCTGGTATCGGGCCTAGAGCCTCGCGCCGAGGCGGTAGAGCCGTGTGTTCGGCAGGTCCGGGTACGCGCAGGGTTGCGCAGCCAGGCCATGCTCCTCATGCAGGATAAGGACGCGGACGGCGATCCGGTACCGGCGTCCGTCGCGGAGCGAGCGGACGAGCGCCATGTCGGATCGGCCGGCAAGATAACAGTCCTGCCACATTCCGGTCCTGGGATCCCGATGTGCCGCGGCCAGGGTGCCGTTGAGGAAGGCCTCGACGATCCAGGGATTGCGGCAAATGGGCGCGCCGCGATAGCGGTCGCGCCACCATCCCTCGTCCTGGATGTAGAAGATCGCGCCGACCGGGATCACCCCGACACCGAGCGGATTGCACCCGCCGCGGCGGCGGTGGGCGAAATACTGACGGATCACGAGTACCTCCCGAATGTCGATCGCGCTGTGCGCTGCAGGGCGGAGGGACCGCGATCAGCGTCAGCCGTCCGATCAGCGCGAAGCTGTTCGACGATCGCGGATGTCAGCTCGGCATAGGGCGCGAGCGGACCGGCGAGTTGTTCGGCCTGGGCGACTTCTCCAACCGCGCTGCCAATCCACAGCAGAATCGGATCGCGCGGGTCGTCGTCATCCTGGGCGCGTTCGACCTGCGCGAAAAACGTCGAGAGCGGGTTGTCCCAGCCGACAACCACGGTCAGGTCGGGAGCGCGGGTGGGAATTGATCTGCGGCTGCTCATGGCGGGCCTCGCGATAGATGGCAGGAAGATGCACGGCCGATCATGCGGCCTCAGCGTGTGAACAGCGGGCTCAGCATCCTTTGCCGGCGAGACAGTCTGCCCACCACCCGGCCTGTCGATCGGCGGCGTCCGCCTCACGCTGCGCGTTCCGGTGGATCGTGAACGCTAATTCCAGTCGATCGTGAACACTCGTTCCAGTCGAAGGTGAACGCCGGTTCCAGTGGATCGTGAACGCTCGTTTGGGTGTCCACGACCATGGTTTCGGGGCGTCATAGCGGGCCAGCTCTGCCGACAGTCTTCAACCACCGGTAGTTCCGCTCGTTTGCCAATCGGCGGGGGAGCGGAATGCCAGGCGAGAGATTGTCGATGCGGAAGATACGCGAGGTGCTGCGGCTGCGGCTGGCGCAGGGGCTGAGCCAGCGGGCGGTCGGGGAGAGCCTGGGAATAAGCACGGGGGCGGTGAACATCTGCCTCGGCCGTGCCCGCCGGGCGGGCCTGAGCTGGCCGTTGCCGGACGGGCTGGACGACGCGCAACTCGAGCGGCTGCTGTATCCGCCGCCGCCATCGGTGGCGTCGGAGCAACGGCTGGTGCCGGACTGGGCCGCGGTGCACAGCGAGCTGCGGCGGCCGAACGTCACATTGGCGCTGCTCTGGGAAGAGTATCGCGACGGCGCCGGCGGCCCGGACGGGTTCGGGTATTCGTGGTTCTGCCAGCTCTACCGGGAATGGGTCGGCCGGCTGAAGCCGACGCTGCGCCAGGTGCACACCGCGGGCGAGCGGGTGTTCGTGGACTTCGCCGGCCACACCATGGAGGTGATCGACGGGACCACCGGCGAGGTTCGCCAGGCCCAGGTGTTCGTCGCGGTGCTGGGCGCCTCCAGCTACACCTTCGCGCAAGCCACCTGGACGCAGTCGCTGCCGGACTGGATTGCCGCCCATGTGGCGATGCTGGCGTTCTTCGCCGGCACGCCGCGGCAGATCGTCAGCGACAACCTGCGCGCCGGGATCGCTCGGGCCTGCTTCTACGAGCCGCAGGTCAACCGCACCTACGCCGGCTTCGCCACGCACTACGGCACGGCGATCATCCCGGCGCGTCCCTACAAGCCGCGCGACAAGGCAATGACTTCATACTGCACCTTGTCATGATAATGGCGCACTGATGGGCAAAAGGCGAGCGGGGCGGGCGCCTCGGCCGCCGCAGCCCTTGCGGATCGTCTTGTCCGGAGGGACCTCCCAGAGACCGCGGCTCAGGCTGTCGCTGTAGCACTTCGTGATCAGGCCTTGTCGGCCCCACTTATGGACAGCAGACTCGCTGATGCCGAAGCGCGAAGCCACTTCCGATGTGGTGAGCATGCCGCGCTCGCGCAGCCGCTGATGCCGGCTGGTCAGATTGTAGGCGGTACGAATAAAGGCGATCTTCTTGAGGTTGAAGGGCTTCTGTTCCCATGTCTTCAGCCCGCGCTGGTTGAGGATCTCGGCAATTTCACGGTCGCAGTGATGATCGAGGAGGCGGTCGACCTCGCCAACAAGATCCGGCTTGAACTTGCGGATCTGGGCAATGGGCAGGGGGCGATCGAGCGTCACGGTGCGCGTGGCACCGCCCGGCAGACGCACCTGGGCAGTGATCGTATCTGCCTTGGTCAATGTCACATCCTCGACCAATAGACGTAGAATCCTCTTGCGCTCGCGCACGTCGAGGCGAGGATCATGCCAGACTTTTGGGAAGTGCTCGGCCAGATCGAGGATACGCCGTCGCATCTCGGCATTAAGCTCTGTCGCTTGATCTTTGCTGCCCTTCTCATAGTCAGCGACCGCATCGGTGTGGATACGAAGCTTGTCATTCCAATCAGCTTCGAGAGCATCGGCGACAAGACGGTTGTCGGGATCGACTTTCATATAGCGTCGGCGTGCGAGCTCGGCATCATAGCGCGTCCGCTCGAGGTGCTGGCGGCGGAGGACGTCAGTCTCCGTCGCGCGGGCCTCAAGTTCGCGCTGGACTGAAAGAGTGACCTCGAGGGTCAAGGGCGTCATCAGCTCGACAAGCAGGGTTCCGATCGCTGCATCGACGATCTTGCCGGGGACCGATTGGCAGACCTTACCGCCGCGGCGTACCACGCTCTCCTGACATATATAGAGTGGAACCAAGCCACCATGCTCCTGGCTGTAACGAACGCCCATGCGCTCACCGCAAAGGCCACACAGAACGCGGCCTTGTAGCAATGCCGGACCTTCGCGTGCGGGTCCCGACCGGCGCTCGCCGCCGAAGGCAAGAGCATTGTCCGTAAGGCGCCGCTGGTTGGTCTCGAAGCGGTCCCAGTCGATGTAGCCGCGATGCAGTCCCGGCATGACGAACTGCCAATCCGTTCTGGGCACCTTGAGCACAGCGGTGCCACCGGCAGGCAAGTGGCGGGTGCGTGTTCGGCCATATACGAACGCGCCAGCATAGCGCGGATTGTGCAGGACTTGCAGAATTCGGGCATGCTGCGGGGCTGCCCATCGAAGTTCACCTTTGTTCGGCCCGGTATGCAGGCGGCGGGGAAACTGGATCCGTTGCTTCTGGAAGAAGCGTACGGTTTGCATCGCGCTGCCGGTACGTTCAAAGGTATCGAATACCAGGCGGATGGCGCCTTGTACCTGCGCGTCGGGATCAAGATCGATAACCCCGTCGGCTCGATAGAGCAGGCCGACCGGCGGACGCATCTCAAGCTCGCCCCGGCGCGCCTTGTTGAGCTGGCCGCCACGCATGCGTGCCTTGAGAATATGCAGCTCGGCCTCACTCATGGTGCCCTTGAGCCCCAGCAGCAGTCGGTCATTGAAGTTGGCGGGATCGTAGATGCCATCTTCGTCGAGGATCAGAGTTGCGGTGAGCGCGCAGAGTTCGATGAGCCGGTGCCAGTCGGCTGAGTTGCGGGCGAGGCGGGAGACCTCGATCCCCATGACGATCCCGGCCTTGCCCAGGGCTACCTCGGAGACCAGTTCTTGAAAACCGTCGCGCGTGGCGGCACTGGCGCCGGACTTACCAAGATCGCGATCGATAATGCGGACGCGCTCGACCGGCCAGCCCGCGGCGATCGCCCGATCCCGCAGAGCATATTGGCGTTGCGTGCTCTCGCCATGTTCGACGACCTGGCGCAGCGTCGACTGGCGGATGTAGAGATAGGCGTCGCGCTTAAGGTGGTCGGTGGTGATCTTGAGATCAGGCATGAGCGGGTTCCGCGGCGAGTGCGACGACGATGCTGGCGACGAGACGGGTGAGTTCGGTCGTGGCGACTACCGGATCGCCATTGGCAGCTGATGAGCGAGCTTGCGCTGCACAAAGAGTTGGAGCGGTCGGTTCGGGGATTGGCGCTTTGAGCCAACTCGTCAGGCCATTGTGACGTAGTATTATGAGGGCTGGTCCTCGGACCGGCTCGGTGCCCAGCACCGCAGCGCGCAATGTCTCGTAATCGTTGGCGGTGCGGTGCGCCGTGGTCATCTGGCCAGTGCCTGCGATTTTTTTTTGCGTGCCATCGCGCGTTCCAGGCTTCGTCGATGCACTTTGACGCCGAATCGAGCATCGACGGCAGCGACACACTGCGGCGTGGTCAGATCGGGTTGTTCGGCTTGGAGGTTGGTGACGAAGTCTACCACCTCGGCGGAGATCTTATGGCCGCCTTTTGGTCCTCGAGGCCGCGGTACGAGGCCGGCCAACCCAGATGCCGCTACCGCACTCTGAGCCTTGTAGAAGGTGGGGCGAGAGACACCGAAGGATGTCGCGGCGTCGCTGATGGACATGCCCTCGGCATCGTGACGACGGACCATCTCGTAGCGGACCTGAACGAGGTCCTTGGGGTCGAAGAACGGGTTACTCGTGAAGAGAGGGTCGCGGACGGCTTCCGGATGCGGATTAAGCGCTCCATCGCGCGCCAGCGCTTGGCTCTTCGGATCGCGCCGAGGTGGCATAGGCATGCCTGGATCCCTGAGTGGCTGTAAATATAAATATGCCTCTACATGGTGGGTGTCAAGCCTTGCGGGGTCACTAGATATTGCCGACGGAACGAAAATACGGCGTCGCCATTCAGCTGGATGCGGCATGATTGGTTTTACACGAGCGGCGTAATTAGGTTTACGCATCACCAGTCCCATCCCGGCTCCTGAGCCGCTCCAGCAAGTCGCAGAGTTCAACCAGGTCGACCGTCCGGAACGACGCAGTGTCGCCGGCGACTCGCCGGAACTGGTCTGGTAGGTCGACGTCGGTCAGGCCAGCAGAAACTGAGTGCAACACGCCATCCGGGCCGACATAGACGACCCGGTCTTCTCCCCAGTGTTGGCGGCGGCACACCACATCAAACTCCCGACCAGCCTTCGGGTGAAACGGGTGCGTGATGCGCACCTTGAGGCAGGTCGTACCCACACCGCCCGCAGTTGACGACGATCTCCAAGGCGAAGGTGGAGGTCGGCGTCCAGGTGGTGCAGCGCTGGATCCTGGCGCGGCTGCGCAACCGGCGCTTCTTCTCCCTGGCCGAGCTGAACCAGGCGATCGGCGAGCTGATCGCGCAGCTCAACGACCGGCCGATGCGCGGCTGGGGAACGACCCGGCGTGCTCTGTATGAGCAGGTGGACCGGCCCGCGCTGCTGGCGCTGCCGCCAACCGCTTATGAATATGCCGAGTGGAAGCGCTGCCGGGTGAACCTCGACTACCACGTCGAGATCGACAAGCACTTCTACTCAGTGCCGTTCCGCCTGCTGCGCGCCGAGGTGGAGGCACGCATCACTGCAACCACGGTGGAGCTGTTCCATCACGGCAAGCTGGCGGCGACGCATCAGCGCAGTCAGCGTCCGTATCGGCCGACCACCATCGCCGACCACATGCCGAGTTCGCACCGGCGCTATCGCGACTGGACCCACGAACGCATCGAACGCGAAGCGGTGGCGATCGGCGCCGACACGGCGGCGCTGGTCGAGATCATCCTGTGCTCGCGCCCGCACCCTGAGCAGGGGTTCCGCTCCTGCATCGGCATCCTGCGGCTGGCCAAACGCTACGACGCCGCACGGCTGGATGCCGCCTGCGCACGCGCGCTGGCGCTCGGCACCCGTTCGTACAGCTCGGTCGCCGCGATCCTGAAGAATGCCCAGGAGCGGCGCACCCGCGAACCCGAACTTCCCAGCCTGCTGCACGAGAACATCCGCGGTCCCGAGTACTACCATTGAAAGGAGAGACAATGCTGATCCATCCATTGGCCGAGCGCCTGCGCGGCCTCGGCATGGCCGCCATGGCCGATGCCTTCCTCGAGATGCAGGGCCATGCCAACGCCGCCGAACTCAGCCGCGAAGACTGGCTCGGCCTGTTGCTCGAGCGCGAGGTCACCGCACGCGACAACCAGCGGCTCGGCCGACGGTTGCGCTCAGCCAAATTGCGCCAGAACGCGGTGGTCGAGGATACCGACTTCCGCACGCCGCGTGGCCTGGACCGCGCGCTGTTCCACAAACTCGCTGCCTGTGACTGGGTCCGCCACAGCCAGCACCTGGTGATCAGCGGCCCCACCGGCGTCGGCAAGTCGTGGCTGGCTTGCGCTTTGGGGCACAAGGCCTGCCGGGAAGGCTTCTCGGTGGTCTATCGCCGGGCACCGCGGCTGTTCGGCGAACTCGCCACCGCCCGCGGCGAGGGCAGGCTGCCGCGTGTGCTCACCACGCTGGAGCGCACCCGGCTGCTGATCATCGACGACTGGGGACCGGAGCCGCTCACCGGCGAGCAACGCCGCGATCTGCTGGAGATCGTCGAGGACCGCTACGAGAAAGGCTCGCTGCTGATCACCAGCCAGGTCCCCGTGGCCCGCTGGCACGAACTGATCGGCGACCCGACCATCGGCGACGCCATCCTCGACCGCGTCGTCCACCGTGCTCATCGCATCGAGCTGAAGGGGCCGAGCCTACGCAAGCGCCAGGCTGTGGCTGCCGGCGCTCAGGCTGACGACCCCGCCGCGGTCGGCTGACGGCCGCCTTGTCCCATTGGAATAGCGTTACGTAACGGAGGTCAGACCCATGCCCAGAGGCCGCCAACCCCAGGGAGAACACCCGCTCAGCAACGCCGAGCGCCAGGCTCGCTATCGCGCCCGCCATCAGGCCGAGAAACCCAAGCCGGTGATCCGTTACCGGCATCCTGCCGACCGCAGAACCCGGCCAGCGCGCTGGAGCGATGCCATCGGCGAACTCGTCTCGCTCCAGGCCGACTATGCCGCCTGGTGGGAGGTGTTGCCGGACAGCCTGCGCGACACCGCCACCGCCGAAGCCTTGCAGGCGATCATCGAACTCGACCTCGAGGCCCTGGCCGCCATCGTCCCACCACGCGGCTACGGACGTGATTGAAGGCTTGACGAAACGCCAGACAAAATGAGAGGGGACAACTGTCGGTGGCAGCAGCCCGCCATCACGCCATGCCGCTGGTCCGGACCTTCTCCGGTCGACCCAGGCAGGCGTTCATGATCACCGGAATCGGTGTTCATGATCGAACGGATTGACCGTTCACGATCACTGGAATGCGCACCTCACGCAGCAGAACGGCGCGCTGTTCGGCCTGCAAGCGTCGCTGCGTCGCCAAATTTCGGATGTGCCCGGCCTCGGCGTGCCATCGCCGCACGGAATCGGCGACGCCGACCGCAGAGACGTGCTGCATGCGCTGGTCTTCCATGGGATTTCCCGTCGAGTGTTGTTGGATGGATGTAAGCGGGGGTTGCGCCCGGTGCGGGCACCGGGCGCCCGCCGCGACGGCCCCTAAAACGGGATCTCGTCGTCGGGATCGGTGCCGGGACCGGTCGGACCGGCTGGCTCTCCACCGGCCGACCGTGTGCCGTCGCGCTTGCTGTCCAGGAAGGTCAGCACGCCGTTGAACGGCGTGAGGTGGATTTCGGTGCTGTAGCGGTCCGCGCCCGACTGGTCCTGCCACTTGCGAGTGGTCAGCTTGCCTTCCAGGTAGACCTTCGCGCCTTTCTCCAGGTAGCGCTCGGCGATCTTGCCGAGGCCGTCATTGAAGATCACCACGCGGTGCCACTCGGTGCGTTCGCGACGCTCGCCGCTGCGTTCGTCCTTCCAGCTCTCCGAGGTGGCGATGCTCAGCGTAACGACGCGCCC
>Ga0335072_10005930_pt1 | contig 17940 bp, 22 predicted proteins | sample Lox_Sample_21_FD_206725 | JGI IMG/M metagenome (GOLD analysis project Ga0335072, IMG submission 206725) | Soil microbial communities from Loxahatchee National Wildlife Refuge, Florida, United States - Lox_Sample_2.1 | ecosystem: Environmental > Terrestrial > Soil > Wetlands | place: USA... | reverse complement strand
ACCCGCGCCTCCTGCTCAATACCATTGTTTCCGGCGCGAACTAAATAGACAATTCTGTAACCGCCACCATGAATGGCGGCAGCTACATAGAAGCCAATTACACAATCTACACCTTCAGTCTCAGCGCGCTGCAAAATGAAGTAGTAGATGTCGAACCCCCCTTCCCTTATTAGAAGACCGAGGGATTTTCTCCCTGCAAGTGGGGACATATACGAAAATATTCTTGCAATATCCACCAGAACAGCAGCTCTGGGATGCCGATACGCAGTTCTTCTTATATGCAAACCCGATAGAGAGAGGCTGGTATCCGGTCTGCAGTCTTTGTCTAACCTAGAGTTTCTTGAGGGCTCAGGCATCTTCTTTATTACGATTATTGAGCCGAGGCGCAAGGCGATGAGCAAACCATAGCTGATGTAATAGCGGTGTTAAAGAATATGTATCCTAATATTAAAATCCCTGATCCCATTGCATTTCTGTATCCTCGGTGGTCGCTGGAGTCTTGGGTATATGGGAGTTAAAGTGTAATTTCTACCTGTTATGAAGCTGGTGAATGCTTCTGCAACGGGCTAACTATTCGTTACTAGCAATTGGCCTCATGGAACATCACTTAAAATGCATCAAAATCTGCGGGCAAATCTTGGAAGGCGTTGGTTCGCTGGAGAAGCGACAAGTACTGAGTACTACGGATTTTTGCAAGGTAAGGCGTTCATTACATCAATGAGACGGCATACATGACCCAGAGAGATTTGCTGGCAAATTTTCATTCCCAGGTGCTTATTGCGAAGGCTAAGTTGTACTGTAGTAATAGCTTGCATTAATGGTGATTATGCAAATTATGTAGATGAGCCACATTACGAGACTTTAAGCAGCGTCACCAGTCAAAGGCAAATGGAACCAGAGAACGGATGGACCGTGATGAGTTTCCATACTTGTGGTTTCTAGATTGTGACTTACTGAGTAAACTTGTCATGTAAAAATTCAATAACCCATAACTGGTTTGCAGGCAAAGTTTCGACCAGAAAAACCCTTCTACTTGAAAACTTACCCAATGCTAGGGCTCTAACCCTAACTAATATCCCGATTGCTTACAATGCAAGGTAGTATTCTGATTTCCAACTCTGACAATGCTCGCAATCACAGATCTCGTAGCCAGTATCAGACTGTGCGGCCCATATACGGCGATATTGTTGGAATCACAGCGTCAGCGGCCTAATTATTGGATATCGGCGATTCCAGAGTAACATATGAAACACCAAAATAGTAGCGGTAATACCGAGCATGTCTGGCTATACCGAGCGTATTATAGACTGTTCATTGTACATATAAGGACTCCCGCTCCCTTGCGTTGAACACTATCAAGAATTGTATCAATACGCTGCGCACTCTATTATCGTGATTCTAATAGTTACGATCCAAGCAACCGGTTTGGTCACCCTAGGGGGACACCTGATTGGGCGTCCACTACTCAGAAAGTGACAATTAACTAAGACATATATAGCGCAGCATTATCGAGTGATGCGATGATCTACATCAGTCTTCAGTCATATGTCATATCAATCGCAAGATTCAAAGTTGATCGGGTCTACGCGGTTAGCCCTATCTTACGTGATAGACTTTCAGACGCTATTTCAACATTAAGGATCTCAAAGAACCATAACAGAAGATCTCACTATAAAACTAGCCAAAAGATCTTGCAGCGGAGGTACGTCTAACTCCTCTCTTCCTCCCCTCTAAGCCCAAATCTCTACATATTGTCGTATTGCCCCTTCGCAAGCTAGGTTCAGAAACACCGATTAAAATCAACACTCTAGGCTCTACAATGTGAAGTAACCTGGTTGAAGACGTGAAAATATCTGCTCCGGATCATATTTCTTCTGAATTTGCAACAATCGCCTCTTATTCTCTAGTCCATATCCACCAAAAACGTCTTGGGTCTGATTTGCGTAGTTTTGATAAATATAGCGGTGATACACCTGCATCTCTTCGGCGAGGGCCACGGCTCTGGCCATGATGTTGTTGCCAGCACGTTTTACCGTGTCATCGTCAGCGGCATGATTCCACCGAATCGCATCGTTAATCACTATCCAAGGAAAATAAATATCCAGTACACAGGAGAAAGTTTGGCGGTGGAGAAACGCTTACGGATTAGAGGTCCATCCTCGTATGTAATACCTAGAGCATTACCTCCATTTTTATAGAAGGCTGAAATTTCGTCTTTTCTGATAATTTGCACGATGAGACTGGGGAGGAGACCAGATACACTCTTAATAGCTTCGATTTCGGAGATGAAGATGTCCAGGAGCTTCGACATAAACTGGGCGCTAAATTTAAAAGTCGCAGTAGCCCATGATTGCCTGTTACTTATCAGCCATGGCAAAATCTTCAATATAGCTCTCATCGAAACTCTTTACCGATATCCTATGGTATTCATCCAATCGATCTCCGAAACAACACCTGTCAGGTTTGTAATTCGAGTTGTGGAGTATATACTTTTGTAGGCCTCGAAATCCTTAAAAATAAGTGGGTTGGGCTGCGGCAGGAGGTATATAAGATTTACACAGGCCACATAGACATTGATAATTGGAATTAAAGCGAACGAGATGACGATCTGGCCTGACTCTCCTCCGCGAGAATACGTCTCCAGAATGTGAACCAGTTCATTTATTGTGGAACAGAACCCAAGTTGGCAAGCAGCTCGAATAACCCAGCTCGAAAACTGCTGAGTGAACCATCGAGGGGTCCAATCAAATGGGTAATGGATATTCATGGACTTTTTTCTATCTGGTATATCTTTGAGGAGATAGAAGTTGTGTCCTCCCCAAATTGGGCCTTGAGGAAAGGTTTCTAGATCGAATCGAGTGACGACCCCAAAATTCTTGCCGCCACCTCGGAGAGCAAAATAGAGATCAGGGTACGAGAAGTAGTTGATGTTGGAAATCGAACCATTTGCAAGAACGACCTGTGGACGAAACCGAAGCGATTAGTGATATTATGTCTGAGACAATATATAAATGTGAGATTTTATCTCGTAGGGGTAGATAGACGGGCATTATACACCTGTTGGTGAGCGGAGCAGCTCATGAGCTCCCTCACTTAGCGGTCAAGCTGACTAAAAAAAGTAACGGAATGCACAGAACGTACCTCGAAATTTCTCACGTTGTCAAGTCCCCATCCATAGCGATGAGAAATAAATGATATACCACGTATAGTAAGGTCAGTTATATATCCACTTCACAAATCATTTGATACTCATCTCCTAGAAGAAAGCCCCCAACTCCTATTTGACTATCACGAGCCCCAACAACAGTAAGATTCATAGGTTCTAATCTCTTATAAACCTCACCCCACCTATTACCGGCACCGACAAAAGTCGTCAATCGATCCTCCGCCATTTGGAGGCAATTCAAATGGCGTAAGTCGATAGTAATGCCCTGAGGAGCATTTGAGGCTCCCGCGAACATTCCATGACCTCCGCTCTTAACTGCGAATGTGCATTGATGCTCTCTGATGATTTTCAGAGCTTGCGAGACGTCGTCTGCGGAGGTTGGTAGGATCACACATGCCGGAACAACTTCTCTTTGCTGCTGCGAGAAATACGTCTCGCTGAAACCCGTCGGTAGATTTTGGTAGTAAGCCTTCTCTCCAAAAGTCCTCGTAAGTGAAGTACACTGATGATATATGAGTACTGGCTGAAAAAGGGTTGGGTCATGTCACCTACCGCATTGTGGCATTGGTTAGACCCAGTTCCTTCCGGAACGATCGGACTTTGCTGTCCCAACTGCGCATTCACGGTCAAGTGCGCTAGCGAGCAGCACAATGTAATAACTATAAAGCGAAAATCCATATGGAGGGTTAGTTGTGGGGAAGGAAGGCAGATCTAATTCTGTTGTCAAAATCGTGGCGGAAGTGGCGTGAAGCTAAAGTTCTGGTAGCTTCCTCAAGAAAAGCTAAGTCTATGGAACTTTAAGAGTGATTGGTTTTCTACTAAAAGATGCTTGTTGCTGTTCTGTGAAATGTTGGTCACGGCTTATTTTTGTCGACCGCAAGTTGTCTTCTATGAGTAATCATATTGAAGGTGCGCTGCCTATTGCGATAAGGCGCGCCCGCTTCGGGTATAGCGCCTCGCTTGCGTGCGCTGCTGCTTTTGCCAACTGCCCTATAAGTTCTCCCTGTAGCATCGGTCCTCTCAAGCCATATAGAGGGTATCATTATCAGCCTTTCCGTTCTAGTAGAGTCGCCCCATTATATGCTGCGCCCCATAGCTGTGAACCACTTCGCGCTGCCTTGCCAGATCTCTCCTCTCCACAACAAGGCCGACCGCGTCTCGCAGGAGTTGCTAGCTAATACACCCCTAGCCAAGCAGCGTACGCCAGCGTTTCCCTCCCACTAACCAATGTACAGCTTTGTATTCCCCTACCCCTGCCACCCTTCCTTTATGCCTCCGCCCGTGTATCTCCTACGCCAATGAAACTTCCAGTAATGGCCCGAGAATGAGATGTAGACAGCATATTCTTTCTTGAGCATCACCAATGCTGCAACTTTGTAACCTTCCCCATGCCCACCAGCAAATCTTTTTTGGCTTCGCTAGTGGTATACCCTAGAGCAAGGCTTGATAGTGGTAGTTGCGCCCCATAGTTGACAAAATCGACAGTACCCGCTTTCTCAACAGAATGGAGGTATCCCAACGGATCCCCTGTCGACGGATGAAATCCTTTCTCCTCGAACACCCCTTCCCAGTTGGGTCCAGGGCCCACGAGACGGAATTTATTAGCATCCAAGCTGTTCGCTTCGATCATTGCATCTTTCTTAAACAAGATTACGACATTAATGCTTGATTCTTGTTGACTACTGATTGTGAAGGATTTGACTTACAAATTTTGGAAAAGCCCCCTGAAAGCATGCATCTCTTGCCATCCTCGCCCATAGCCTTTGTGAATGCTTGTGGCTTGATCTGTAGGGCATAGGGTGGTTCGATCTTCTTCCTCATCGCTAAATACCTCCATTTGTTGCATATTGTGCTCAATCGTCGCATAAACCCGACGAAATAAAGGTGGACGTAGGTCAATCAGGCTGAGCTTCTGACAAACGTCAGTCGTTAATCGGAGACAAGATATAAGGGGCAGATTTGAGCTTGGCTGTCAGCAAAATGATAATGAAGTTGTTCTATATATCATCGAAGAGCACTTAGGAGGAATTTGGTGTGGTTCAAGACACCAAGGACAAAAAGACTTCAGACCACAAGTTGGGCTCAATTGAAAGATAAAAGGTAACCAACACAAGATACGTAAGGACCAGATATGCGTTAGATGTGAGGAGACATGGTAGCTGTTAGGGACTTAGAGTGCGACCTCCAGTTGACTGGTGAGCACGTCCTACCAGCATGCACATCACGTCTGAGCAGTTACACATGGTTTCATGTGACTTAGGGGCTGATCAATCAATAGCAAACCGCTGTATGCATGAAACGTCAGATAGTGAACCAACTACGTCGTACATAAGATGTGACTCATTTAGGTCAATCTGCAGGTGCGCATGGCCTAATAGAACCTGTCCAGGATGCATGCAGGTATCTCCTCTATTTTGCACCCTTCCGAATCCTGTCTTTCTCGCCTCGAATCAAACTGCCAATACAAACTATTCAATTCGTCACAAATGAAGGAACTTGCTTCCGATGTGCCACAGCCCATTTTTGACTTTTCTTGACATCCAATCTCTTCCTCACCAGTCGATCCCACCCAAAAAACACAAATGGCGCCCATTTCCATCGGCTCGGTTTCCAAAGCACACACTCAATCAACCAAAGCAACATCTCACTATATGTAAAGAAATCAAACGCTCTCGTCGGCGCCCGCTGCTTCAACCACCGCGTCACGTCAATCCATCGCTTCATCTCCTCCGGCCTAGGCGTCGTGTCCGGATCAAACAAAAACATCAACAGTGTACGCGTATAGACACCAATATGCACATGTCCTACAGTGCCAATCGCATTCACATACATACTGTTGATCGCGCACAGCCGCGGAAACTCCGGCGGGAAGGTTTGTAAGTACCATGCGGGAGGCGCATACGGTGACTGGAATACAACCGGCGGAAGGAAGTGCGGGTCTGGTCGCGTGAAGCCCGTCGCGAGTACGACAATGTCGCCATTGATCAGCTCCGTGTGCGCGGAGGGTCCTCCGGGCGGCACGCCGGCGTCGCGATGGTGGAAGAGGATGCCGTTTTCTTCGAACTGCGCGATGTCGCCGCGCAGCCAGTGGGCTCGACCAGCGCGGATCTGCGATAGGATTTGGTCGTTGCACATCGGTGTACCGGTGTAGAGGCCTTTTCTGGCGGGGGCGATACTTTGCAGGTCGCGGTAGAAGAAGTGCCGCAAGAACCATTCCGGGATGAAGGAGAGGGAGGTTTCGTAGCCGAAAAGGTTCATGCTCAGGAGAGCGTCGACAATGATGTTGCGAGGGATGATCCATTTGTCGGACTATTAAGTCGTGTGAGTATCTTAGAAAGAACAAGATTAAGGAGCACTTACGCGAGCAAGAATATCAACCTTAGAGGCTTTGCCAGCAACTGCATACTCGACCGCTTCGATGGCACTCGCACCTCCGCCCACGACAAGAACCTTCTTCCCCGACACATCCAATCCATCCAGCTCTGAAGAATGCAGAATCTGGCCACCAAACTTCTCCTGCCCTGGAAAATGCGGCATTTTCGGATCGCCACACGTCCCAATCGCAACAATCACGCCATCAAACCCTCCCTCCTCCCCGCCCTCAAACTTCACCGCCCACTTTAAATCCACCCCGCGCTCAATCTTCCGCACCGGCGTCTTAAAGCGCGTCTTCGCCGGCAACATGTACATCTTCCACACCTTCTCGACCTCCTGCAGGATCCGCTGCCGGTTGGGGAAGCCGCGATGCCAGGTGACGGCGGGATGGAAGCGATACATGATGCTGTACAGCTGTAGGCTTGACGTGCTATTGACGCGTGACCAGATGCCGCCGAGGTTGTGGCGCGGGCGCGCCTCGAAGAGGACGACGTCGCAGCCGTGGCCGACGCAGTGTGCTGCGGCCGAGACGCCTGAGATGCCGGCGCCGATGACGGCGATACGGGGTCCCGTCAAGATGGGGCCGTTGGTGGTGTTGACGTTGGCGTGTGGGGGCGGGGCGGGAGAGAAGAGGTAGACGATGAGGTTTTGCAGGAGCTCGTAGGTGAAGTTTACGATATCAGAGATGAAGGCTGATATTGAGTATGAGATGGAAGAAAAGATTTGCGGTGCCATGATGGGAGGACAGGAGCCGTTGACCTGCATTACAATTGCCTACGCTGTGTTATGAATTTCGCTCAGTAGGTGTATCCAGAAAGACAATAAACGATGGCCATCGCGGACATATAGACGATTTATATCGTTATCATCTTTCCGTCTTCCTCCATCTATCATGAGAATTCTTCATCCACGTCAGGGGAATCGAGCTCGTCCCACGGTACCGCACAATGGCACGGCACGCCAGGATCGTTTCTTGGCATTCGAACCCGTGTAACCGTGTAAGCGAAGTGGATCGCTTCTGCTTCGGGCTTAGACTCCCCAATGTCCGCTGGCCTCTGCATATTTCACATGTGAAAACATCTGATCCCGATGTCTGCCTTACGTTACACACGACGTCTGCTCCCAGAATTGGGGATGTAGTACTTCTCACTCGAAAAGATACGCTGTGTAAGAGATACTTCCATAGACTCCATACTTGGGTGCTCATTCATGTTCTCGTGCCTTACCATAGTCACGTGCCCTTAATAATCAGATTACATCATAGTTACATCACAAAAAAAAGAGCCGCCATGACGTCGCTTACTATCACATAGCTGTTATGCATCCTATGATTTAACTTCATCAGATTACATCATAGTTACATCACAAAAGAAAGAGCCGCCATGACGTCGCTTACTATCACATGCTAGCTGTTATGCATCCTATGATTTAACTGATTAGGTCGGATATTCGGGTATTTACGAGGGAAGTAAATCCGACTACAGACCACAGACCAATGAGTGTGAGCCTCAACAAAAACACGAAAGACACAATTGAAAAAGAGGGAACGAGCATTAAGGACTTCTGATGAAGTAATGGACCGCACCAGACCTCGACTAACTACAAAAGAGAAGCAAATCAGCTCCGCATAACCTAAGTATGAACATTTTGCAGCGTCAAAATCACAGGACTCAATGGACACCATACAGCGCAACCGCCTCGTCGACACCCAAGGACGTGAGCGCCATCCATCCCCTACAGATTTCATCCTCCAACCACTATTCTCCCTCGCCGCACTCGCAATGTCCTTCACCCTCACCCGCCTCCTCCTCGTCCTCGCCATCCTACCCCTCTACCTCCTCACACAACTCCTCTCCAGCATTCCACACATCCTTCTCCACCTACCCAGCCTCCTAACCGCCACCGGCCGCCAACAGCTTCTACACTCCGCCAACGTGTACCGCGCACAGGAAGATAAACAAGAGCGCGCGCAAGGCGATGGCTCGTTTCGGTTTGGTGAGGAGCAGTTGGTGCGAGGGGAGAGGGCGAGGGGGAAGATTGGTACGTTGGCGTGGAAGCCCAGGATGGAGGGGTTTGAGGTGGAGGGCGCGAGGGTGAATGTCGTGTGTGAAGTGCCGGCGGTGTGGGAGAGGAGGTCGGGGAAGAAGGTGCTGTTGGTGCATGGGAATCCGAGTTGGTCGTTTATGTGGAGAGATGTATGTTTTTCTTGGAGTGTGGATCGTGGTAGAGTGCTTTGCCATATCGCATTTCTTGTCATGAATTCAATAGTCCTGTCTTCCGTGCATCAGTGGCTTTCTATCTGTCTCCTTGCCTTGCAGATTTCATGAATTAGTAGGAGGATGCTGAGAGAGGAAATTTCCAGGTCATTCCTAGTCTGCTTGACGCTGGACACGAAGTCTTCGCCCTTGACTGGCTTGGCCACGGAGCCAGCGACAAGCCTGTCTCCCTCACGCTTATTTCGTTCGAACTCCACATGCGTACACTCCGAGCGTGCATCGAGCACTTCAACCTCCAAGGATGTTACATCCTCGCGCACGATTGGGGCGGGTAAGCGCCTCACTATATCCCATTTCCTTTTCCGACATTTTCTCCCTCTTTCTCCTAGCATTCAATTTCTCCTCCTTCTGTCCTCATCATTTAAGGAATCCGCTAACCGCCCTCTCCTATCAGCTGCATTGCCCTCTGCACAATCCCACACCTCCCCCCAAACACCACCAGTGGCATCCTGCTCCTCAACACCTTCTTCCCTCCACGCCCCACCGACATCTCACCGCACTACTACCTCCTTTACCTCCTCTGGTTTTTCAGCACCGGCATCCTCGGCGGATATATGCCCGAATCCGCCGTCATGCGGTACATGTCCCCTCGCGCGACGGCGCGCATCATTGAGGGGTACAGCGCGCCGTACGCCGGTGTCGGGCCGCAAGCGAAGGCGAGTGTGTCGCGCTTTTCGCACATTGTGCCTGGGTTCGGGGAGAAGTTATTGCTTGGCGTGAGAAATTGGAGCGCGTGGAGGATTTTCGAGGGATTGTGCGGTCCAGAGCGGTTCTCGAATGTAAATGAGCAGGCGAGGTTGTTGCAGCGAGATATGGAGGTGAGGAAGTGGTGGGCAGAGAGTAAGGGGAGTAGTCGTAGCAGTGAAGAAAAAGATCAAGACGGGAAAGTCGACGGTGAGGAGAAAGTGGAGAGGCCTGCAGTAGGAATTGCGTTTGGAGCGGACGATCCGCTGTTGAAAGAGTATAAGAATGTGCTACAAAGTGTAATCGCGCCTAAGTTGCTGTGGCGAAAAGTAGGAGCGAGGTGGATTTCGGGTGCGGGTCATTATCCAGTTGAGGAGCAGGCGGATGAGGTTGTCAAGTTGATGAGGAATTTGATGGATGATGAGGAGTGAGAGTTGTGGAAGGGATGGCATCCATCACGTGATGAGATCTGCTAACAACTAAATGCAAGCACGTTTGCCTCATCAATAGATCTCGTGCAGCTAAACCCTTCTTGGTTTTACTCTCACTTTTTTTAACCGTAGACAGGCAAGATAAATGCTCCAAATGGAGTAGTTGGACCTACGTCTGGTCTCTCCCTACCAATAACGCCACAATCGTTCTACTAACACCTCATCCCTCGTGCCTGATTTCCCCGCACTTTTCTGGCAAAAGATAAATATCCGCAGAGACCCGATCAAAAAGGAATGTCATCTGCAAAGAACCAAATTCAGACGAGTTTCCAAAAATCTAGCCACGATCCCCTGAAAAATGACATCCACCGCATCAGCCTGGAGTGCTAAGGAGGGCAGGTAAAGAGAGGACTAAGAGTGTGACGATGTCTGCGGCGAGGACTGAGTTATCAGGAAGTAAGATAGGAGAAAATAGCGAGGTTAGGAAAGGGAATGAGGATGGGAAGGTGAGAGGACACGAAGATGGTGGTGAGGGGAGTGGTTCGAAGGAGGAACAGGTGCAGGGGCAGAGGCCAAGAGGAGAAGATGCAAAGGGACATAAGAAATCGTTGCGAGCAGGTGAGTTTGTTCCGCCTTATCTGTTACATGCCGTTGCGGGTTTCGGAGGAGGCGAGCGAGGAGGCGAGACAGTGCGAGGGCGAGCTTGAGGAAGATGGAGGGTACAAGTACGTAAAACTTTTCGAGAAGTAAGGGAGATAATAAGAATGTACTCTAAAGCAAGTGTTCTACTAGATTCGTGTAGTAATATAGCATATATATATATTTAGTGTTACAGATCACTACGGACGTATACGGACTGTTACGGATCTAGGGGCGCTATTAGAGATATTACATAACTTCGCGATAGGCATTACGTGATTATGTAGATTAGCTAGCTATTTAGAGAGCCCTGCAGCTTAGCCTAAGAGAATCAAGCCTTTTCCTACATACTTGCATGATGTCTTAACATTTGGTAAGAGTTTTTAAGGATGCGAGATGCCTAACATTCTATATGCTGTTATATAAGACTATTTAGGTATCTTATACTACAATTAGTAGCAATGTGAATTAGTTGAATATAAGTTAATTAATTGTTTATAATACATGCGTAGGAATTAAAGTATATATAGGAAATTAAGGGGTTTTGCACTCTAATATAGAATAGAAAATAATTAGCTACGCTGCTGTTATGTAATATATGTTTAATATATTATTATTGTTTAGGATAAGGAACTAAAGGGCTTCGTCCCCTAGACCCTAGACTCTTACAAAGGGCAAGCAAATACAAAACATAGCTTTCTCTTTTACTCTAACTCCTTTGCTTGTAACATCTTATAGTATATTTACAAAGAGTAAAAGTATAGGTTATAGTGTTTTTTTTTTTTTAAAAAAAAGGGCTAGTTTTTGTTACGGTCTTGCTTTACGGCTACTTTAGAGGCCTTAGGGATAGGTTACAGACCATTACGGTCTTTGAAACTAATTCCTGATAACTGCAGTTATTATACCCCTGCTCCCTAGCAGGGCACGTGAATGCATCCTGTATTTAAGAGCCTCTGGCTCTCTTCTTCTTTTCTCTTCTTTCTTTCTTTAGCTTTAGATTCTTGTATTTAGGACTACCAATTGTATAAGTTGCCGCCCTTCCTTGTGCGTGTACTTACTTCAATTGATGTTATGGCCTCAGTCAATCGAGATATAGTTGTGCGCTATGGGACAACGATCTGTACAATTGGTAGGTCTATACACGAAGATCCAAAGCTAGAGAAGAAAGAAAGAGGAAGAAGGAGGATGAGCACAGCTCAAAGGTTATATACAGGCTGGTCGCGGATCAATATCGGACCGTAGGTGCCGCCAGCAGCCAATCACTACGGTCGCTTACACGTCTGCGAGCCATACCTAAACTCCAGAATCGGTCCGTAACAAGTTTATCCAAGAATTGAAAATTGTAGCTTTCAGCTAATTCCTAAGCGTGAAAGGTTTATGTGAACTCGGCTCCCTACTTGAAGGACGCCTAATCGACTAAGCCTCTACCGTTGTATCCTCATTAGACTGTTGTACCGTTCAGGCACCACTCATTTCGATTCCATGTGTTGTATCAGTAGGACTCTCTAAAGGGTACCATACTCTCCTATGCGCCCTATGCCTTGCTAAAACTATTGGAAGTACTGTAAATAAAATGTTCACTTTTTGATTGCAACCCAGCTAGAGGTCCAGATCTGAAGAGGTGTCTTAATGAAAGAACTCACAAAAGTTTAAGTTGCTCATTGTGACTTTGAGACAAGTTATGTCGATAATCCTATATTGACTTTAGGATTATGGGAAACCAAATTCGAAGCGGGCTGTTTTGGATGTTTCCTACATTCTGAATGTTGTAGAACAAAAGCTAAGTATTTTAAATAGTTGATGGGTACAGTAATGGCTTGGTTGTTACAGTATACGCCAAAATAATCCCTGTCGTAAGTTGAGGGTTTATTGCAAGGGCTGTCCTCCGCCCATAACTTCCCCAATTCTGTCTTCCTAGGCTCTCACTCGCTGCCACGGATGCCATAATTGGCCAATGTTTGCTTATCCTCGCTATGCCACATCCTACCTGCTTTGCGAGAGAGAGGCTACAAAGGGGCTAAAATGTAACCGATTGTCACGTGGATACTATCGAAACAATTCGCTGCTCGCTAAATTTCAGTACAGTCGCTTGCAAAATCGGTTTCCTCCCGTTACACTTAAAAAAATTCTGAGCACGGACCCTGTCAGCCAAATTTTGGCGCTGACACCATATGCCTGCAAAATCGCTTTCGTCCCATCTCACCCAAAACATTTCTGAGCACGGACCATTTTTGGCGCTGACACTGTGCATGTTTTGTCCTCCCAGGTATTGTACTGATCGGTACCTTCGTAATCTGGCTGATACAGCCAAACTCAAAATATGGATCTTGTATTATGTAGTACAAGAGGCAGCAGATATGTACACATATACCGGTGTCATGGGTCCAGTGATCCGGGTTAACACGCTAGGGATAATCGCGCCCCTTAGCGTCGCTTGGCCAACCACCAAAGTTGATATCAATGGCGTCGAATTTCGGGGCCGATTATTGATAGCGCCCTGTAGCGTGGGTCGATTTGTATGGGGTTAACGCCCTGATTATGGTGCTAAGACTGATATCACGGGTCCAATTGCGTGGAGGGTCCCGGAATTGCTGACGTAATGCCAGGTTTGAAGGTCGTGGGCGTCCCCGAAGCTGGCCGGTTGGGGGGTGGAAGAGTAGGGAAATGGGCTGCAAGGCAAGCCTTCTACCCCCCTCTTCGCGTCCTGCAATCTATACTGACCTTCTATATACAGATATATACAGATATATAGGATATATATAAAGTTTATGGAATTGTTGCTTTCCAATGGCGCAGCGAATCAACGCGTTCCTTGCCCCCTTGGTAGCCGCGTACGGACCGCGTCCGCCCGTCGCCCTTGTGCCTGCGCTCCACGACGCTCAAGAAGCCCTCTAGGAAGCCGACTCAAAGCGTCGAAAGGAAGATCTTGCTGTTGAGGAGGGCGTCAACGAGGTGCTGGCCTAGGCAAAAGTTCACAGGCCGAAGAACACGAGCCGGGCCTACCTGCCAAAGCAGAGGGAGTGGAAGGTAAGTCCCCCCCCCTCCTTTTTTAGTTCATTTCTTTATTCATTTATATAGTTCTACTGCTAATCTAACATATATTTACAGGAGTGGTGCGAGGCAATGGACTTCCAGCCTGGTGGGGAATACCTGCCATTCGACTGGGTTGACGAAGGCAAGCTCCTGCTCTTCGTGAAGACGCAGGTTGCAGAACGGGCACCGCGCAAAGGCAAGCGCGTTGCTGCAGAGAAGAAGCGGAAGCTTGAGGCAGAGGCGGAGGACTCAAAGAAGAAGAAGCAAAGGAGGCAACAAGCAGGGACAATGGCAGAGGCAGAGGAGGAGGAGGCACTAAAAGAAGCGCCTGATGGCAGAGAAGAGGAGCCAAAGTCTGAGTTGCTACTTATGTACAACTCAGTCTGCAGCTACGTCTTAGCAATCATGGAGCTTTGGAGCCACTAGGTCTCTGAGAAGCTGCACTCCTCGCCGTCGCCACACAATGTAGCAGTTAAGGCGCTGAAGACTTCGGTTGCACAAGGCCAGCATCAACGCTGCCGCACTGAATTTGAAGATCGTGGACTCTCTACGATCATGGATAGGTATACTGCAAAGCAGATTCCTGATATGACTAAGGCAGTTTGGAGGAACGCCTTAGGTCCTTGCACATCTGAACAGTCCTTTCAGACGAATCTGGACTTCCTTTTTAGCAACACAATGTTCTTACAACAGAGCAATCAGCTTCCTCTTGAGCTCTTAGATCTGTTTTCGTTAGACCTGCCTAAGGAAGGGCAGCAGGGCAAAGGCTGGTGCCTTGTAGCCGCTATAGATCAAGGTAAGTATCTTGCCTTGCTTGTTTTATATATCTTGAATTCTCTATGCTAACTGCTTTTGTTTCTATTAGGCAAGACAAATCAACACAGCAGGCTAGAGTATAGCACTGCTTTGCGCTATCGAGATCACCAATCTTGTCTCATTAGCGCTCTAGCTGCGTACCTCTTTTAGCAGTAGCACTGCTCTGATGAGGCCTTCCCTTGCTTTCGTACCAGCTAAGACTGGTATAATATTAAGCTCTTGAAGAGGGATAACTCCCACCATTAAGAACAGCTCAACTGTAGCACAGCCTCAGAATGGACGAAGAGGCTGTATAGCGCTGCAGGCCTCAAGGTGTCGAGGGTTGGGCACGCTCCTCAGCAATCAGGGGCACAGCTTGCAGAGCTGAATAAGGTCTCAGAACCCTAGGGAAGTTTGAACCTTCCACCTACCTTCCTTTTGCTAACCTCCTTCGCAGATCCGCCGTAGAGGGCGTTGGAATAACAACTAGATGACTAGTTGTTATCTAACAACTCTCCCTTTCGAATTTATGCGTAGCTAAGCTGACTTCAAGCCAGCCTACGCATCGAGCTACTTCTTAGCTTAAGACATCCCACCTCTAGAACGCCTTCGACGGCAAGTCTGGCCGGACCTAGATCGCTAGCGGGCAGCGCATCTTAAGCTGCTAGAGGCAACAGAGAAGGTAGAGCCAAACCTGGCTGCTGGTGGATTCCTAAAGCTCTTGGATAGACTCAGAGATGTGTTCTTATAGGTAAGTATACTTTATTACTTCTTTTACAATTCTCTTTGCAAAGGCTTTGGCTAACTGTTATATTGCTATATAAGATGCTGCATTGCTACAGCGTGAATACCTACAACACAATATATTTAAAGACCCCCTTTTTGAAACTCTAAAATATATACAATTTGAAGAGGCCGTGGCTGTGGCTGTAGGAGCAGCGAGGGAGGAGGATCCGCAGCTGGTCGTCATCCAAAACGCGATCCCTACAGTCTGTAACCGTCTGCGCACTATCGCTGGTGTCGTCCAGACTGGTCTTGAGAACAACGACGCCTCGATCCAGCGGATGGAGGGAAGGATGGCGGCCTTAGAGAGCACTATGAACGACTTCTGCAGTGGCGCCTTCAACCTAACCTTCACTCCTAGCAGCCGCAGGACTCATGAGTCGCTGCCTCTCTGCTCTCTGCCCCCCCTTCCCACTAGTGCCTCCTCGTCTGGCCCAATGCCTACGCCAACGACGATCGAGAGCCTTGCGGTAGAGCAGCCGCTGACATACCACCTGTCGCGCGGCATCACGACAATCCCAGATCTGTGGAGGGAGTGGACTGTGGGCCTTAGAGGACAGCTGTCTGTGGAGGCGCTGGATGAGCGCTAGGGCTCTCGCTGGCGCCACGGCGCAGAGTTCCAGTTCTACTCAAGGCGCAAGGTGATCATCGACGAGATCAAGAGGCTGGCGGCAGGGGGGAGGGCGGCGATGGACGTCGTCGATACACTAGAGGAGCAGCGGTTGAGGTCGAAGGCCTTATTGAGCCAGGTCATCAATGCCCTCAAGGCGGCAGCAAAGGCAAGGACATGAGGGGAATAGGTAGATTAGACGCTATATAGACTATATATACAGCAATATATTAACATTAAGCCTACTTTTAAAGCTCCCTTCCTAGTGTTTGTGACCCTCATAAACCTCCTATTTATGTGGCATTGGCAGGGCAGCGCTCTAGAGCACAGAAACCGCCACAACTCACGCAATCCTAAACTGTTTTTATTCATTTTAAAATATCTATTCGATCTACCTACGTTCTATCTATGCGTCCAATATCTAGCGATTCAACGGCGTTGTTGAATTGTTACGTGGTCGCGAGGGTCGCCGTCGGTCTCCCACCACTGATATCCAGGCCGGTTATCGGCTAAGGCGCATAACCGAGTGATCACCCGCCCAAACGCCCCCCCTGATATCCTTCTGATATGTGAGGATTAAAACTGCGGGCTCGCAAGCCGAAGAAAAGTTCGCTTTCGCATCTTTACTGGCCGTAACGAAGGCGGCGGCAAAAAGTAATTTAACAGATTTTTAGCGAGCCAAATTCGGATTTAGCATTGTAGAATCACTAAAGTGTCGTGCTTAGGCATTGCACACTGCCAAATTTCAGGGCAGTAATCACTAAACTACAGCGCTCGTGACATATGGGCTAATCGGTGTTTTCCAACAGACTTCTAATATTACGATTTTGCAACACCACAGCGCAATTTCATGCGATGTTAGTTTACTAAAACGATTACTAATATAGGTCTTACACCGGAAAATTAGTATAAGCATACTCAGTGTTCTAGTTGTGGTCTTATTCTATGTAAATTAATTTTGTTGGTTTTGATGTTCCAAATTTGTTAAATTACTTTTTGCCGCCGCCTTCGTAAAGGGCCTAGACTACAGAGCCCCCCCATGAATTTTCAAAAACGGTATATCCCTGTCTGATTGCCGCTTTGTGCTTAACCGTCCTTTTCTGGAGGCTTCCACAGTGAATAACGTCACATGACCAGTACACATTTTGAGTTTTCTGCAAATGCAGCGAGCGATTCTTCCCATATTAAGTAAATCAAGGGATCCTAGTCGTTTTTGAAAATTCAAGGGGGGGCTCTGTAAATCCGAGAATACGGCCGGCCGACTAATCATCTTGGTAATATGAACGATTCTGGGTAAAAGCTCAACGACCCATTATTGTATTTCAAAGTAATTTTGTTTTGGGAAGGGTTCCTGAAGGATTTTCTTTTAGCATTATTTATAAGCATATTAGTATTTGATTGAGTGGCATAAAGATTTACGGATTATGAGTTGAGGAATTTAGGGTTTTTCAACTTTGTCGGAGATGACTCCCTTATCAATATGCCGAGGTAGATTACCCTACATAATACGTCATGTCAAGCGCATTGATTATTAATGTCGATATCAACCGTCATAGGTTAAAATAGCGCAGCGCCACAACTAGGGTAGTGCAGGGTTTATAATTGGTCGCGCTAAGTTAGGGTAGAATCATCGATAGCCAAATCCAGAATAAGTTATGTTGAATATCCATGTGAAATGAAGCTTTAAATTAGTTCCTTAGTATTTTGTACGCATTACATTTGCATCAATCACAACCTAGCACCTTTCCTTCATGCTCTAGGCTAATTCATGAAGATAGTCGTCTAGAACAGCTTCCAGGCTTCTATTACTGCCTTCCGGAGCTGATCGTACCTCATTTTATCGTAAGGATAGTGTGACCGGATCCACTGTTTCATCTAGTTCCAGACGTTCTCAATTGGATTAAGATCAGGTGAGAAAGGTGGCTAGTTAATAGTAGTAATACCGCGTTCAATAAGATCTTGAACTGTAGTTGCATGAGCGTGTCCAAGTTGCGTTGTCTTGCATGAAGATTTAGCTTGCATGTATCGTCATCTATCTATAGACTAAAGGAATAGTATGATCTTAGTATGTTTAAGCTGTAATTATCTCCTAATGTTTCTCCTTAAAGAGGCTAGGTCCCTTCCTATATTTGCTAGAAAGCAGCCCTA
>Ga0335072_10005929_pt1 | contig 17943 bp, 23 predicted proteins | sample Lox_Sample_21_FD_206725 | JGI IMG/M metagenome (GOLD analysis project Ga0335072, IMG submission 206725) | Soil microbial communities from Loxahatchee National Wildlife Refuge, Florida, United States - Lox_Sample_2.1 | ecosystem: Environmental > Terrestrial > Soil > Wetlands | place: USA... | reverse complement strand
AGGTCATGCCAAGGCCACTAGGCTGAGAGTATATGTGCTGGCGAGAGACCGAGTAATAGGCTCCTCAGCTTTCAGTTTCTGTACTTTTGAGCAGGATTGAACTGTATATAGCCGACATCTTTAACAACTAGCCGATGCTTTCGTCACCTTGGATTGCAACTGCTCAAGTGCAGACCTGTATTGATCAAGAGGTCCGTTAGCAACATTGAGCAACCGCACCGCTGTATGCCAGGAGGCATTTTCTGATTTTGCTTCCTCGAGTCGGTATTTCAGGTTTGTGAGAAGGCAGTAGACGTTCGATGCTTCGGTCGCGCACCGCGCCTGATCTTTGGAAGCATTCTTTACGTCGTTCAAGTAATTGATGACAGTGCTAGTGAGCTGCAAGATCGCGATGATACTTGCAGTAAGACTAAGCGGATCCATGTTAAGGTTGTCGAGTATTTAGCTGATGAAATTGATCTGTCTAGCAGGAAACTTGTATTTAAGCTGCGAAGCAATTCTAGGAGATGGATCTTCTAATCGCAAAGGATATTCTGCAGTGGGAATAGTGCGTTCTTGGAACTTCAGCCCGCCAGTGCAGGCTTTGTGTCACATAATAGTGATATGGAGGCTTCGTTTGGGGTTGAGTGGGGTGAAGCGTTTGGGACTCGCCAAACAGCTTTGAACCTTTCGTCTTGGAGTTAAATTTGTTACATCATTCTCGTGGGCGTAGTTCTTATCTTGAATCTAAAGCATGTTGGGTTGTGCTCTAAGCCTGCGAAATTTCGGTCAAAGTCGCACTTCGTCCGCGGCTGATGTTCTACTTTGTTCCATGACGTTCTCTTGGCATTACGGCAGCGCTTTGGCCACGCTCTTAGGCAAGAACTGGCGATATCTCCCCCGAAACTGCCTGCCGCCAAGAGAAATTCTGCCACTTTCGCTGTAATCTGTGGGATGGCTCCGGGCTACGCTATTTTAGGGCCTTGAGAGGGTTAGTGATGCCTAAAAGGCCCTAAAGCGCATCCCTGGAGCACCGCGAGGTCGGCCTCTAAAATTGGTTGTCTGCGTGACTGTCGAGCTCTGGCGCAGTGGCATAAGGCGGTGAAAATTCTCTTTCCGGCAGGCACTTTTTGCATCACGCATCCATACACGCCCATGAGATGCACGCCTATGAGATGCAGATGACGCCTATAAGGTACACGCCCATGAGATACATGCTAGTGGGATGCACGCCTATGAGGTACATTCCCATGAAGTGTGTCTCCATGAGATGCATGCTCGTAAGATGCACGCCCATGAGATACAAGCCCATGAGGTGCACGCCCATGAGATGCACGCCCGTGAGGTACACCCCCCACAGACACACGCCTATGAGTACACGCCCGTGAGGTACAAACCGCCGCACGTGTTTCCTGATCTTGTGGAAAGGCTCGATTTGCATCTGATGATTATCCCAGATCAGCAGCTGTCCCTCTGGAATGCACTGCTTCTTGATTTACAGTCGTTCAGTCCGAGTCTAAGGCTGTCTCTGAGCGCGCCATGTAACCCGATGCGGGTCATCGGTGGAGTCTCTACCGCTCTTGGAGAAAATCGTTGTCCTTGCTTAGGTCGATATGGATTTGACAGTACTCCCCGTCATGCTTGCGCTCCACACTCATTCGTCTGGAACCCGCCATTTGACAGCAGTGGGTGATGCTTCTCGCTTTCGCGTGTGTCGCTTGTGTGACCATGACTCCAATCTTGGATCTGAGATACAAGGCAGCAGATTGCTTGAGAAGTTCTTCAACGTCATTGGCAACTCGGGTTGGCATGCGTCTGATCGTGGGTGGCTGGAGCAACTGGACTGCTGCCTCAAAAGAGTTTTGTCAATATCATCATCCTCGCATTTGTGATTCGTTTCTTCTCTCCTGGTGAGTGGCTGACGCTGAGTCCGACAGTTGCATAGTTACAGGCAGGTGCAGACGGATTGCTGGACTGCACCAGCAATGGCTTTGACATACAAATCGAACAGTGCCAAGAAAATGGAAAGAAGGTTCTCCTCAGTCTGGAGGGTTGCAACAGTGGACTTCGAGATTCCTGACGCCGGCTCGGCTGAAAAGCTTGCTCAGACTATTTGGCGCCTCCTCTCCTCTCCGCTTCTCTTCTACGACAGGCAGTGAGGAAACTTCTGATTGGACCACCTTGAAAGACATCACAGGTAACAGTCGCCAAGCCCGAAAAAGTACATTCAAGAGCGGCATGCGCATTGCGATTGAAACACGGCTTTTTCATTGTCTATTTCACACTTAAAGTCCGACGTCGATGACCATGCCGTCTATCCAGATACTTTGCTGACTCGCTTCTTTTTCTGTTCATGGCAATTCATCAATCCTGTGTGGATGGACGTCGCCATTCACTCCGTCGGCCCCGTCATCTGCGAAATCCTTAGGGGAAGCCGCCGTTACCTCAAAGTTCCAGCCAAATGTGTCCTTAATTCTTCCCTGTTGAATACCCTTCAACGTCGTCAAAAGTTTGGTACATACTGGGCCTGGCTCGCCATTTTCGGTCACAGGATAGTCGACCTTCTCGGATCCCTTAGTGATGCTCTTGATTGGCACCAGGCTAGCTGCCGTGCCTGCTGCCATCACCTCTTTGAAGTCCTTCAGCTCCTCGTACAAAATACGGCGCTTCTCAACTTTGTAGCCGAATAGGTCCCGTCCAATCTGACATGTACTGTCCGAAGTAACGGACTTGATGACGTTTTTGCTGTCTGGTACCACAAGGGTGGTTGTTTCTCCGTCCTGGCGGACGCCAATAAAGCCACTGGTGGAGAACTCGTCGATTTCGCTCCTCGTCTTCGAATCCAAGTGAAGCGTAATATCGTACCCTTTTTGTCTTGCTCTCTCAGAATGTCTCAGCACAGGCGCGTAGTTGCCGCCGATTTTAGCCGAGCCTGTGCCTTCCGGTGCAGCGCGATCGAAGTCTTCGAGTATTAGGCAATCTACAGCGTGCAAGCCGTGATAAACCCCGGTGGGCATGACGAATACGACAAAAGTGTACTCATCTGGTGGGTTTAGGCCGAGCTGAGCACTCGACCCGAACAGCAAGGGGCGGACATACATTGCCGCCCCAGTCTCGTGCGGAGGGACATACTCCGCGTTCATCGCAACGGCGAGCCTGACGCATTCGATGAAATGTTCCTCTGGGACTGGAGGAACGGAGATGTACTCAGCGGAGTGCATCATACGCTTTGCGTTTTGGTCGGGCCGAAAGATTGTAATCGAGCCTGACGGTGTGCGGAAGGCCTTCATGCCTTCGTAGGACTGGACGCCGTAGTTGAGGCCTGGGGCCATACCGTGAATGGAGAGGTACGGCGAGGCAACAAATTGCGGCTTGCTCCATGATGGATTGGGGGAGGAGTAACTAAAAGTAGAGTGAATGTGGCCATTGACTTCGCGCACTTTGAAGCCAACGTTGGACCAGTCAATTGTGCTCACTGGTGGTGGGGGGAAGGCCGCCATGTTTTGTGGTAATGAGTCACGGTGTAAGGCTTTTGTCAAGAGGGTGTGCTATTGAATTTTCGAACAGTAGAACCCAAGACTGAATCAGACTGAGAATGTGAAGTTAAGTAACGGTGCGTGACTCCCGGAATTGTTGTTGCTGACGAGAGAGTCTTTAGTCAGATGGCGGGGGTATATTTGAGGTTTGATTCGGTAACATTTTAAAATGTGCCTGTGAATTACGGGATCTAGTTTAGCGACCCCGTGACCTCCCTCACCGCCCGCCGCGTTCGGTATGGTGTCTGAGCCTGCCTCATCTGCCACTCCGACCCTCGGCCAAGTACACTGTCCAACAAGCCCGATTGCAAGCGCGACCCACACACTTTGCCACCCCTTTCCCTATCTCGTTTCCATCAACAATCAACCTCGCATCACATGTACTGATCACAAGCTGGCTATCCTTGATCTCGACTCCCTAATGACTTACCGGCGTCAGTGAGGTCGGCTTGAGCTTAGAAAAGGCTAAACATCCCATCGGGAAGACCAAATACAACTTGATGAATCGTCGAGAGCGTCGGCCGACTAATGAGAGAGAGCTCCGGGCGGCAATTGAGCGGGAATGGGCCACTTAGCCTACACACCTCTTGCGAGGCATCCCCTCGACATTTGAGGGCTATTCAGCGTACCAACGGAGACCTGACTCGATACTAGCCAACAAGAACGATTCCTAGAGGTCGCAGAAAGTCGCAGTAACGTTATCGCTCGTTAAATTATCCCAGAATAGCTGTCTTAGACACTCGTTTGACAGAAATACGAATATTCCAGAAGAAATGGATCCCAGAATTTGATATTGCAGAGGAGAATTGACCCCGGTCCCCAACGATAACCACGGAGCCGAGTGGCCCTTAGGACTCACTCGGAACCTTGCTAGAAGGCTCATTGCCTCGTCAACGGACAGGCCGGCGTGCTCCCCTAGTGCACGCTTGCAATCCGGCTTGTTGGACAGTGTATAAAGACGCGTTCGTCCCCCGCCGCTTTTCCAACAATTCTCTGCCTCCTTTTTTTCCCCCTCCACTCTCCTCACACGACCGTCGTGCCTCAGGGCTCGGCGGGCTCCACCTTCCCCTACAGGCCCCCTCCTCCAACCGAAAGATACGACACGGCCTGTGGCACAAATGCCTCAGCACGACCGCCCGCTTTGATTCGCTCGACACCCCCGTAGCACTCTCTTATCAAACGTCCGACTGTGGGTCTAGCCTAGACGAGGACAGCTGACAAAAGGGCCTAGATATCCTCACTACCCTCCAAGCCTCCAGAACGATTTAACGACACCTCCCTACTTCCCCCACCGTAGTCGACCACGCCTCGTCAGCACGTTGACTAATTACCTCACCACTGCCTCATCTTTTGTCGGTCTCCACCAAGAGTAGCACGGAAGATTCTGGACCGGGCGCCCATTGCGCTGCGACAGAGCCAGTGGAGGAAATACCGCATCCTCAGCTCGAGCCCACTAGAGCAGGCTCGAAATAGCCACTAACGTAGTCAGCGTCATCGAGTCATCCGTGCTACGTCAGCACGTTAACCGCAGGTTCCTTAGGAACTAAAGCAAGCAACAATCGTTCGTTCTAGTTAGCCGTAATGGATACCAACAGAGGTCGGCGTAGGACCCTATCCAGCTGAGGATACGGCTGGGCTAATGGAGAAAATGTCTCGCTGTAGTGATGGTCAGACCTGGCGTCGCGCCGCGGAGCGCCCGGTTGGATCCTGTTGCCTGCTGTGTCAGGCACGCATCGAGTCAATCTTTCGCAGCCTTCGTGAGTCCTAGAGAGTAGTGTGGGTCGAGAACGCCTTGTCAGGCTGTCGCACAACACGGGCAGACGAGGATCTTAATGTCACATTACTCCCTTCTAGAGTTGTAGTCCACCCACTTACTGTTGTCCGGAGAGACCACATGGACTACCATACTGCGGAGCTGCCCGAATGTCTCAGGTGTCTATTAGTGGTGCGATCGCTATGCCACATCGCTTACTACGCTATAGTGTCATCATTTATATCCCCTAGCTTGTTTCTATCTGATTAGTCGACAGCGCGAGGAGAATAGACGGGGCTTCGTATACCGCTGGCAGCCAACGACCATTACAGGAGGGGAAATCCACCGATAATACCGTCCCTCCGCGGAAATGCAGAGAGCAAGGGCCCGACATATTCCCCGGAGCTTTAAGATTGCCGGAGCGATCCTGAGTGCGAATGCCGAGCTCTCTCGGTAGAGTTCAGAGCCCAGGCAAGCCTCTGCTGTATTAATTCGCGGAAGGATACCAATGAGGCTACACGAGAGATAGAGCTTCACTCTACGGCGACAGACGGCAGTCCAACTTCACAGATCAAGCGCGGCATTACGGCACGTTGGTGGGCGCTCACGGGAGAGGGCCTCCATAGAGGAAATGTCTAAAGGTGAGACGCACCGAGTAAGTAACACGGAGCAAAGGAACAAGAATGACTTTTGGGGCGAAGCTAGATGGCCTGGGGACTCGTAACACGGCAGCTAGTCGGACGTGACGCATGCCAGGCCTGGCTGTATAAGCCGCTTGTGGCCCGCTGTGGGGGGCTGCTTTGGGGTCCTGCGAGAAGACCGCCATTTCTGTGCCTATAAAGCTCTGAATGATCGCCCCCCTTTCGTTGGAACTTCTTTTCTTTATCACCCAGCTTATGTCACGTTCTACTTTTCTTGCGCAGTCTATTAATTCCCCCATGGATACGCAATCTCAATTTCGATGGCTTCCGTATGTGACCCAACTATTACCGACAGCTCTTCATACGAACCCCACCTTTAAACTGGATTTCCAGTGTTTGAAATCTCCAGCGCCTTCAGATGTTATAGTACTTGGTTGCGCCGCTCGCTTCAACCTGCCTACGATGAATCAAGCGGCGATGATGGGGTAGTCATCGATTTCGTGGGGCCTCTACTATGGGCCGGTTTCTCTCGCCCGGTTACGAGGTCAACCTCTCAGAGGACAGAGAAATCTCTGATTCCGTCGATGATAGTCTTCCGCCCGTCAGGGAGATCCTGACCGGCCTGAAGCGGAAGGAGGTAATTGATCTTACCGCCGACGATGACGACGGGTGACGAGGAGGATGTTATTGAGGTAAGCGGGCTTAGAGACCGGCTTAATACCCTATGAGACTAATTTCACCCCTCGTTGATAGGCAGATTCTACGGCTACCAACCAACTTCGGCCCTCACCGTCCCTCACCGTCCCTATTGCAGAACTCGCCCGCACAGACTATCGAAGATCCAGTGATCGCCGCGCTTAACGTTAACACGGATAACCTCGGGTCTAACTCGGCTAAACCTAGAGCCTCCGTCGGAAGAATTCAGGACTCCGATAGCTAAACCCTTTGAGCGTACCCACAGTCCCACGATGCTTCGCTTGTAACACCTCCACGAAGAACCCCCTTCAAGAACCGCCCGCCTTTGGCAATTCGGAAGCCTGCAGATGAGATAATAGCTCCGTCTCATCGGCATGAAGTTCCGATGCTTCGCGCAAGAGACACATCGAACACCATGACCGCCCATTCTCCCCTACCGGAAATCGCAGATAGCATCGACGGCCGTTCCGTCGACGATGCGACCGACAAACATCCTCTCCCCTTGGTGTTCGCCGAGGATGAGAATGGATTTATTAACAACGGTCAGCCACCGGCGAAACGGCCACGCCGAGTTTCCTCCGCCTCTTCGTCAGCAAGTCCTGAGGGCCTAAACCGAAAAGAGAAGATGTTGGACAGTCACGAATGGGCAGGCCCAGCGCATTGTCGGCAAGCGACAAAACACCGTCAGGGATGGAGTACGAAATCCGCGTCGAGAAGACGGTATGGCTGCCGAGGATGACACTTCACACGAAATTGGTGCGGAGGTATAGGGCAGAGCAGCTGGCAGCGACTAGAGTCTACACGAGTGGGTTGATGAGGAAATGGATGTTTGATGGTTTTTTGTGGGTTTGGCCGGGTCCCTGGCCTAAAACTCTGCAGGTGTCACGGAAATCAGCTGCCCTATTTGGTCAGGGGACCATACCAGAACCTTCTACACCCCACATAGGTAAGGAGGTGGCGCTGGTTGCCCGGACAGCAGCTTTCGTGTACATATAGCTCAGAATCTCTCAGATAGCAGAATGATCACTCAGCCTTTCCGCAACAGCAGGAGGTCTGGCGAAGATCGCGGCTTAGTGTACATCGGATGCCCTTTTCCCTGACATAACTGCATGCAATTGTCGAATCGAAAGCATACCAGCCACTCGTGGGACAGCTTCAAGGTCTTGGGAGTGCCTGTGGGGTACCACTACTCCAATCGTTCCCTCGACAATTCAGTGCTACAATTGTGTTAGTCCACCTCTCCCGAATTTGATTACCACCATCCGGTTTCTGGTGAAGTGCGCACTTACCGTATGCGTATAGTGCGACGCAATCCGGCATTAAGACGTTCTGGAGGTGACTCTTACGGCCCTCCTCCCAGCACTCATAACTTCCCTCGAACTCTGGCTCATCTTCGGTACCGCGGAACACTGCGTGGAGGACCCGACGTAAGTTTGATTTATGAAACTGTCATAGCGGGCGGGCTTACTGAAGTTGTAGTTCTCGTAGTGAAGGAATTCATGGAGAAGGTAACTACTGATCGTCCGATCGCTGTCGATATAAAGATCCTGTCCAGATAGGTCTGCAGTCGCTCTATCCAGTGTCGATGCTCGGAGGTCGTGAATGGCCGGGCAAATCACTATAAACTGATAGTATTCCGACGTAAACGAGTTGACATCCGCATCTTCGCTACGACATATTAGGCTGTCAGCGGTAATGAATCCAGATTGCCCGTTTGGCTGATCTGCTGGCGTTAGTCGACACAATGTAAATATGTAGTCTGAGAGACCCCGATCATACTTATGTAGAATTCCATTTGATTTTGGTTGTCAGGATTTGGGCGCTGCTGTATAAAGGTATCGTCGCAGTATATTGTTACTTGCAAAGGAGGGACCTTCTGGCCTAAATTCCCAACCTTTGAGAGAACGTCTGTAACCCGTTAGCCGTTGCGGTATTCTTAATAAATCGAGCATTTAAAGAACTAAATGAGAGTCACCATTCGCACCCTCTGGGTGTACACTGTGGTGCCCATAACAATTCCATTCGATTGCGTTTTTGGAGAGTGCTAGGCTGCATGTGAGCGAAGTGATAGAAACACGTACACAGGACTGTATTCCCCCTGGCGCCAAGATCACTATCGGTTACGCTTCCGAAGTAGGATTGAAAGGTGCTGAGGACCACCTCTGAAATGCAACCGGATGTTGCGGTGCCGGATTGCAGGTCGGCAGTGCAACCATATGCTAACCTCGCTATATTTCCCATATCAACCAAACCCGCCTGTATCTTTCCTGTAAGCGTCCCTGCGCAGGTAGCACTGTCGATAGTTATGCCAGACTCTCCTCTTTGAACCGCCAGCAGAACGACCGTGAGAACCAGCCATTTAAAGGACCGCATGGTTAGACAGCAATGCAAAAGACAAACCTGTTAACGTCAGGATGGCAAAGCGAAGAGAAAAGTGTGCGCCGTTGCCTTATCAGAAGGCATCACGTTTCAAATGTGCCCCTTAAAAATTGCGACGCAGAAGTACAAGTTGACGTGATCACCTTGAGCACGCCTTCTCGGCTCCATCGGCTACCATTTGGCCATTGCGCCCTCCATGTCCCGTTTTCAACCGATGGGAGTTACCTGCTGTGGTGGGATAAGGAGAGTGTGTTTATGGACATCATTCGTCCATTCGCAAATAAGGTGTCGCCAAGATGGTTTGTTTCTTGATTCTCAATACAACTTGGCACATTCCCTTTCCAATCCTTCCGCCTAGAGGATCCTTCACGCCAGCGTTCAGTCTTTCTAGACTCTAATCCCTACACAGGGAACCTTAGTTGTCATTGCTACCGCGTGCGTTACGCCTGAACGAGATCACTGCCCTTGTCCGGACTGATGGACACACGGCACCAAATGCGGCGAAGACATCCTATCACCTACCAGAATGGGCAAGCCCTTCGGGAGATGCATGACGAATTGAAGGGATCGAATAATGGTATCAATATCAATTAATATTTACCCCTTCGAGCCTCAAACCCTTCTCATATCCTCTACTGACCGTCATTTCGACCTCATCCAAGGCACGAGCAACTGCCAAAGGAAATCAAGGTTTTCGCGAATCCAAAATGCGGAGGGTGACTACCTATTTTGTCCTGCAGTGGGCAGCGCTCGCTCTCTACTCAATAGCGATGCTCGGCGGTGTAAGTGCTGCCCACTCGTCGATAAAGCCATCAGCGCTTCAGCCATCATATCATGACGCATTCAACAGCCCTTTTGCCAGTTCACCAAGCTCGGCCGGTGCGACTTACCAGAAGGCTACGTCTAAATGGATCGCCAGATGGATCACTGTAACCACAACGCCGCAAAACTCAACCTGTAATGGGACTGCCACTGGGGGAATTGCCAACACAACGGCGCAAACCTCAACCTATCACGCGACCGCCACTGGAGGGATTGCCACCTCTTTGACTGGGGTTGGGCCGACGACGGTGTCTTCAGACCCCACAGACGATCCATATCAACCCACCAAAACAGTGTCTTCAACCTCCACCAGCACTCAACCTCATACCACCAAAACAGACCCCACAGCCAATCCAAACCAATCCACCGAATCAGACCCCATAGCCAATCCAAACCAACCCACCGAATCAGACCCCATAGCCAATCCAAACCAACCCACCGAATCAGGCCCCACAGCCAATCCAAATCAACCCACCGAATCAGGCCCCACAGCCAATCCAAATCAACCCACCGAATCAGGCCCCACAGCCAATCCAAATCAACCCACCGAATCAGACCCCACAGCCAATCCAAATCAACCCAGCGAAACAGGAAGCCCGATCCCCATAACCGCTCCACCTCAAACTACCGGAGCAGCGACGAGTACCGCTGATGCATTAGCTCTCGCCTCGTCAGCCAGTAGCGCGGTTGCAGAGGCAAGCGCCGCAGTGGATAGGCTTCAACAGGACCCCACTGAGGAGAACGTTAACGCTACGATAATAGCCATCGAAGCTGCGAAAGAAGGTATGGCCAGACCCTTAGCGCAGGAAGTTCATATAGCTAACAAAACTAAAGCCGTGGACAAAATCCCGACAAATGATAAAATCAAAGACGAGGAAACTACTTTGCAAACAGACTTGGAAAAAGCGGAAGATTACTCCGAGGAGCTCCTGCCGACGATAAATATCGACATCATAACAAGCCTCTTCGACCTTTTTAAAACTATTATCACCCTCATGGACGATATCATCAAAGACTTGACCAATGATGGCGACGATCCCGATAACGATTCGTCTTCCACTGACGATCCAAGTTCCACCACCACGTCGAGTTCCACCACCACGTCGAGTTCGACCAGCTCGTCGAGTTCCTCTGTTGTCACAGGGGAAATTATTTGGGATACGGCACCCAACATCAACTACGCACAGCTTCAGATGATGGCATCAACGATCATATCCGAGGAGGCGTTATTGGCGTGTCTGACACCAGCCCCAAACTTTTCTTTGCTCGGAAGTCTGTGTGCTGCAGCCCCCGCGAGTTCGGACGGCAGCACGGATACATACGCGTCTCAAACCACCACATACCCATCAGACACCAGCACGGATACATACGAGTATCCAACCACCGCATACCCATCAGACACCGGCACGGATACATACGAGTACCCAACCACCTCTGCTCTACAAACCGTTACAGTTGTCGTTCCTCCGCCACCGACCACGACTACGACCGTTGTGGTTGTTACGGTGACGCCCCCTCCATTCGGTGTCATGATTCCGTCTGGAAATGGAATCGACTGCCACACCGACGTCGACTATACCGACCTGAACGATTGCGCCGATATCGACGTGAGCCAAATCAACGGTGAGACGATTTATTCTACCAATGACAACTTCTGTTATGACCAAGGGTCTGTTGAAATCGATGATACGAGCATCGGTAATTGGTGTCAGATCGGTTATAGCAACACCTGCTCTCTGGTCTGGGGACAGGACCTGGCTTTCGGCGACTCGTCGCGCACTCTCCGTTTCCAAGGCCAGGATTTGTTGGATTTCCTTAATCTCGCGTTTCAAAAGTGCGGGACCGGGTCTGGAGCAGTCATTTCGACGAGCAGCCAAGACCCCAATTTGGTGGCCGGCGCGTGGGACATGAGTTTTTGCCTGGTCTTTCGAGGATTTGAATCGGCTTGTGGCACCAATCAAGGTTTCCCGTACGCCTGAGATGCAAAATCCTCACGGGCATATTTTATGTTTAATTTATTTTTTTGAGGGAAGATGATGAAAAAGAAGGGATGTCCTCCCCCCCCAAAAAGAAGGCTGGCTGCAAATTTTTTGGTTGTGTGTTGTGGGAGGAAGGTTGGGGGCAGTAGTCCTCATTACCTAGTCGCAGGCTCGGGCCTGGGGGGTGCAGGCCAGGCAGGCTTTTTACTCCGGCCTATCTAACTAGCTAGGCCCATGTGGCTTGTACCTAGGCCGATTGTAGTATAGATGTAGCCACGACGGGTACCTTAGAACCCCTTTTTGCCGAATCCTCGCTACTGTCTTCCCACGTTGCTGGTTATTTATTGTAGACCACAGCCTGCCCAAGATATCTTACGACGCCGAGATGGACGACTCTGGTTCGCCACTTAGTGGTGTAGATATCAGTATAGACCCCGAGGTCGTCATCGTGTCATGTTATGCCAAACCTGCCAAGAAACCCACCAATAAGACCCTGCTGGACGAGAGAAGGTATATTCCCTTCTCTAGCGTTCAGCCTCTGTACGACCACAGGGCTAAAGTTATCATCACGCACACTCCTAGCACGTCAGACGCATGTACAACCCGTAGAGAAATCCATTATCGGTCTAGCCCTTTGGCTCTGCTGAGAAAGAACTAGTGGGATTGTGGGCTAATCGAGTAGTGAGGCGGTGATGAGGAGGTGCTGTGGACAGCGCTGGTAAGTATGTGGAGGGATGAGAGATCTAGCTTGTATTCTATACATCTGTTTAGCTATAGTTCTATTAATCCCTCTCAACGCCCTCTTTCTCCGACACGGGCCCATTGGGCCCGTCAGGCTAACAGGCTTTCAGCAGGCCAGACATGCCTTTCCCTAGGCCTAGGCCTGTATAGGGAACAGACCGTACCCGTCTCACTTATTGCAGAGCATAGGAATCCATAAGCCGCTTGGCCAACAGACTGTAAGCTTAGCACAAGGATTTCCATAGCTGGCTGATGGTATACGTTGGGTCCAGTGGATCCAGCTTTCGAAGTCGGCGGGTCCGCTTTGTCGTAAATGTTGATCAGGATCAACACCGAGATGGTCACAATATCTGAGAACACGCCATCAGTCACACGTACCCTGACACCACTTGGAGGTTAACAAGAATCAGGTACCTGTCCCAGACATTCTTTGCCCATACCATAACTTTCTTCGTCTTGGGTTTATGATCCGGAGAGTAGTGACGGCGAGATTATGGTGCCTGCGACGCCTACGAGACCAGCCGGCGAGCCTCCGGTCGCAGGTGAATCCCAGGGAGGCACCACTATGACCTTGGCTTTGAGCAGTGGTCCGTGGGCTTGGGCTTTGATGGGCTTTTGCAAAAAGCCTGCCCAGCCCTGGCCCCTGACCTTATCCAGGCCCATGGATAAGCCCATCACTAAATGCAGTAATTATGAAAGAGAGCCCCGGGAGTCAAATATTAGTAGACTGTATATAGAAATGGGTGTATAGAATACAGAACTTCTCTCCTTCTTCTCAACAACCTCGCTGGCGCTAGTTATAGGTCGGAATCGTCCTCATCTTCCAGCTCGCAGTTGTCGGAATCATCGTCCTGCGGAGTATAGAGTTGCTGCTTAATTAGCCCTTGATCCCACCAATTCTTCAAGCACTCGGATGCCTCGATGATCTGTTCATATAGACGGTTTCATTCCGGGGTGATTAGCTTCTTAGTACTGCTGAATGTTCGTTCACATTCAGCTGACATAGCCGGAATCGCTAGCGTGCCAAAGGCCCAAAGATGGAGTGTAGGAAAGGTAGATTTCGCGTCGTCTCACCACTGAATGGGGTTAAAGCGGGCTAAACCTAGAAGAATGGATGAAGAAAGGGGCTCGGTGACCCATATGGAAAGCGACCGCGGCTTCATCTACAATACATTTGGCCTAGGTGCAAGCCACAAAGGCTTCTTGGGGTGGGCCGGTGGGCTTTTGGGCTGGGCTTTGAGAAAAAGCCTGCCCAGCCCGGCCCATGGGCTCGGGCCCACGGCCCATTTATGAGGACCACTGGCTTTGAGGACTCCGAGCGGTTACGTCCAGGGCCAGATCTCCCCCCTAGAGTATCACCGCCCCGGGAAACTGAGCCTGAATGGCAGCTGCCGGCCTCGACAGCTCCCCCAAGCCTAGGTCAGGCAGAGGCAGGCACAAAACGGAAATGCGAGGGTACAATTAGGTACAAAGAAGGCCGAGAGAGGACGGCTATACAGCGCCTGTTGGCCTTAGCTAGCCTAGAATATAGCTATCCATAGCTGGAGGCGCGCTGGACACGTCGCCATACAAATTAGTATGTAGCAACGTCATGCTGTTCTCTAGTTTTCGCCAATAGCCCGAATGTCCCTGTGGCCGGAATTCTCTGTTGAATCTACCTGCCCCGAGTCGTTCCGCCTTTACGATATAGTTCACTGGGGTTTTTGTGTATAAGAGGCTAGTCCTCGACACCCGTAAGTAGAGTAAGCAGTATAAATCATTTCGACCTTGCATTTGACTGCTGCGCAATATAACTGTCCTTCAGATTGGAGCTATCTAGCCCCTCCACAGATACCTAGACTTATGTGGTAAATTCAATGCTGACGTTAGGCCTGAGGGAGAGATTCAACTGGGTATATAGTTCTTGATCCTTCATTGGAAGTCATCAAAAACGTGAGAACGAAATAAAAACGAGTTCAAAATTTGAATGCAGGAACAGGCCGAGAATGCGGGGGCGAGAGCAAGCAGAGGGCGCGCCTATTGTGGATGGCGGGCGCTTGGTTAGCGGAGCCGTCTGGCTAGGGGAAAGACCAAGTTACTACTGTAGTTGACACTTTTCACGATCCAAAGAGGAGATCTCACATTATTTTCGCGCGGACGCCTTTTAGAGGCTCTTCTCCTCTACTCTCCTCGGATATTATTACCCACCAGAGCACCTGAATTTGACATCACAACTCAGACTCTGCCCCCGAGATGCCACGAAGTCCGCCTCCGGGCTTCTACCTCATCTCCGTCATCGTCCTCTTCTTCTGGTTCATCTTCTACACCCGTGACATGCGCCGTGAACACCACGTGTCTCTCCAGGAATCCCTTCATGGCCCTGACGCCCTCATCGACATCCCTCACCTCACTCCCGCAACTCAACACGGTGAGGCAATCGCGCCCAAACTTGGCAACGAGACCCTGAAGGCCGAGCTCGGCCGGGCAGCTTGGAAGCTCTTCCACACAACTATGGCGCGCTTTCCGGACAAGCCGTCAAAAGATCAGAGCGATGCACTAAAGAGCTATGTCTACTTGTTTGCGAGGTTGTATCCTTGCGGAGAGTGCGCGGCGCACTTCCAGAAGATCATCAAGCAGTTCCCCCCGCAAACGAGTTCGAGGAGCACGGCAGCGGCCTGGGCCTGTCATGTGCATAATGAAGTGAACAAGTCGAAGGGAAAAGAGTTGTTTGATTGTGGGAATATTGGGGATTTCTACGATTGTGGGTGTGAGGATGATGGATTTGAAGGAGATACGACTGGGAAGTCTGGAGAGAAGATGGTGAACAAGACTACTGAAGTAGGCAGTGATATCCACGACGAGGTTGAGATCTCAGTGGAAGGACCCATAAATGGTGGTTAAGACGGTCCTTCCTAGTGTTCGAAAGGCGATGGTCGTCGGGGACTGACGGTCTAATCTGGGTCATCAACCTCCTCGATCCTCCGATCAAACCTCCCTTCTTCCATTGCCTGTCGCACTGGATTTTGAACATCGACAACACCAGTCGCTCTCAGCCTCTCGAAAAGCACAAACAGCCTTTCTGCTTCCCGCTCCTTCTCCTCCATCGTCATCTCCGGCTCTTCGCCCACTGGCTCCTTGTCCAGCCTCTGGCCCGTAATCGGATTTATCGGTACCCCCGATTCGTCGTCTTCACCAGTCTCTTTGGCACTGGCCGGTATCGGTATATCATGTGACATGAGGTAGCCGGCTGCAAATCCATACCCGACATTTCGGACAAACTGGTTGGCATCTTTTCCTGAGAGTTCGAACAGCAACGAACTTATTCCTTCGCGCAGACTTGGAGCTACGGCTGAGGTAGAGAGGCGCAGAAGACGCGACGAAAGGCTATCAGATTGTCCGACAGGCAGATCGCGATCTTTGTGTGCGGGGAGAAGATGCTGCTGCATGTTCTTCTTGGCGTCTTCGGGAGCAATATCATGTATCTTACGAAGAACTGTTATAATGGGCACGGCGAGCTTTTCCAGCTGAGATGGCTGGTAGGCCAATATAGCTCGGTCGAGGATGTTGATGAGCTTGTCGATATGGCAGTACTTGTCGGACTCAGGGAATAAAATCGCAGTACCAGCATCACTATTGTCAAGTTCGAGATTGATCAGCGTATTGATGAGGTAATTGACTGGCGCTTCGAGTGGAGGTGTAGGTATGGCAATGTTGGCTAGAATCTTGAAGATACTTTCGACGGACTTTGTAAAAGCAGCCATCTGCTGTGGGTAGAAGTTTGAAAGATTGAAGAGGAGTTTTAAGCACTCTGATAGAGCTGCCATCTCAATGGCCGTGGGAACATATGCCTTGTCGCCCTGACTAAACTGGTTCGCGTGCCGCCTTATGTGATTGTCGATGCTCTGGGCAAGAGAATGGTTGTCAAGTAGGTCCTCAAAATCGAATTTCGTCTCGTATGTCAGAAGGAAGAAGATCCGACATAGTAGAAACTCATCATCTGTTTCTTGATTCTTGAGCTTTTCCGCGGCCTTGCGGGGACCCCCAAGGTCAACAAAGACTTGGCGGAGGTTAGCCCTCAGAAGAAGGGCATTGGCTATGCATCGGAGAGCCTCTCTGGACGTGCTAAGAGACTCGGACTCAAAGGCATAATGAGTTAGCGTCTTAATGCCTCCCCTCGAGTAAATTGGGTCCGCATTTGAAGGATCTCGACCATAGACTCGAAGTTGTTCAAGTAATTTGTCTCTCTCATATGTATGCAGCTTGGGCGCCTTGAGATCCTCGTTGAGCGCCTCCATTAGCCGCGATACTTCCGCCAGCTTCTCGTGTCCCGTAAGCATCTCGGGTTGAGACTTGGGAGGAGCAAGTGTAGTCGTAAAGCGTGACATGACAAAAGGTCGCTATGCCATGAAATAGACTTTAGTCGAATTACTCAGCTCGTGCCGTCTAACTCTTCGGATCTCGAAGACTGAACTTGAAATGGAAACGTTACCCAACAATTTGCGGAGTGCTACTGCTCCTATTGACTACTGCGATATTTGGCTCCTAATGTGGTTGTCGCAAGTATATGGACTGATTCCAACGTCAGGATTGTGGTCGACGGATGCTTCTCGTAAAATAGACAATGATTATTCAGAGCCTTTATGACAGAGCTTTGGACTTCATGAATTCGGATTTGCCAAACCATTTCTAGGCGGAGCGAGACCGCAAACATTTAGCGCCGGTTAGTGCCGAAGCCTTTACATTAGCGTTCTTCTGGTTTACGCGACCGACCGCGTTGAGCAAGAATGACCGTGTTGTGGTCCCTGTGGTTAGCATTGATCGACCACATTTCCTTTCTTTCTTGGTTCTGTTCTGTAACGTCGAAGCGTTGAGCGTGTTATGTTTTCTGCCAATGTCCTGACCCACCGATGTATACGAATAAGCACGACGTCGCTCTCCTCCTTTCCCTACAATGTCCGCTGGGTTGAACGTACTGCCCCCAAGCCCACCCACGACCACCTCTCGAAAGAATGCCTCTCTTAAGGAAGACATTGAATGCAAACATACATTAAGCAGCATAAAGGGCTCAAACGACCTGAAAGACCTTCCTCTCGGCACTCCAGATGAATCACCTGCGTCCTTCCCCGGATCGGCGTCTGGGTCAGTCAAAAGTCGAAAGAAGGTTGAATTCTCACCATGGACGAATATTCACAACGCACCGGTCTTCACAACCTCCTCACCGAATAATGTTGCAGTCAGGCCACTTCTACCATCCCGAGAACTCTCATCGTCTGCTTCAATTCTCAAAACCAGCAGTCAACTAGACCTGGCACCCCGAGCTTGTGAAGATCAACCACAATCTCTAGTCAGCCTAGTCGATATGCTCGAGTCTATAACACATCAACTCGCCCGAAATGAGATTGTCGAAAGCATCGATGCGTACCATACGCTTTCATCCA
>Ga0335072_10005928_pt1 | contig 17944 bp, 15 predicted proteins | sample Lox_Sample_21_FD_206725 | JGI IMG/M metagenome (GOLD analysis project Ga0335072, IMG submission 206725) | Soil microbial communities from Loxahatchee National Wildlife Refuge, Florida, United States - Lox_Sample_2.1 | ecosystem: Environmental > Terrestrial > Soil > Wetlands | place: USA... | reverse complement strand
AAGAAAGTAGAGCGACCGAAGCCCGAGTACGGCGCAGACGTTCGAGGTATAAACGATGAAGGGATCGCGGGTAACACCAAAGACGGCGGGAATCGAGTCGAGGGCGAAGATCAGGTCGGTGATTTCGACGACGACTAAAACCAGAAAAAGGAGGGTGAATTTAAACCGACCTCCTTCCCGGGTGAAAAAGCGGCCGTCGCATTCGCCGTCGCTGATGGGCAGGATGCGACGCGCGATGCACACGACGCGGAGTTTCCCGGCCTCGGTCTCCCCTTTTTGCGCGAGCATCCGCGCACCGGCGAAGAGGATGTAGGCGCCGAAGAGGTAGAAGACCCATTCGAATTTCCGCAGCAACGCGGCGCCAGCCATGATCAAGAGCCCCCGCATGACCAGCGCTCCAATGACACCCCAAAAAAGGAGCCGCCGCTGCTGTCCCGGCGGCACGCGGAAATCGGTGAAAATGAGGACAAAGAGAAAGAGGTTGTCGACGCTAAGCGAGTACTCGATGACATAACCGGTGAAGAATTCGGTACCCCTTTTCCAGCCCGATTCGTGAACAATCCAGCAGCCGAACCCGGCGGCCAGGGCGACCCAGACGAGCGTGGTTAAGAGCGATTGAAGGAACGAGGGCGCTTTCGGCTTTTGGCCTAGGAACGCCAAATCGGCGAGCAGCAGCGCAATAACGGCGAGATTGAACCCGAGCCAGAAACTGAACGGTGTTTCCATCCATCCGCAGTTTAGGGCCTCTTTTTCAAATACGACAAGGCCGTGTACGCCTCGGGACGCCCTTGGCACGGGTCTTGCAGGACACTTTTTCGCGTTTACAACCGCCAATCCTCGCCCAACGTTTTTGAAGTTTATGTCCGCTCCCACCGATATCAGCCCCGATTCGCTTTCCGCGGAAATCCGGCAACTGGGCCGGGCGCTGGGGGAAATCATCGTCAAGCTGGAAGGAAAAGAAATTTTCGATCTCGAGGAGAAAATCCGGCGGCTGGCCAAGAGAAGCCGGGGAGGTGAAGCGCAGGCCGCCGCGGAACTCAAGGACGTTATTCACGGACTGACCGTCGCTGAAGCGGCGCACATTTCGACGGCCTTCACGGTCTACTTTGAACTGGTCAATCTGGCCGAGGAAACGCACCGGATCCGGCTGTTGCGCAAGCGGCGCCGGGCCTTGTCCGCCTCGCCGCAATCGCATCCGATGCGGGAGTCGATTGGCGCGGCCCTGCGAGCGCTCAAAGAAAAGGGTGTGCCTTTCGGGACGGTGCAGGAAATCCTCGATAAACTCTGCATCGAATTGGTCTTCACCGCCCATCCGACCGAGGCCAAACGGCGCACCATGCTGAACAAACTCAAGCGCCTCTCGGAGCGGCTGCGCAATCCCGAAGCGATGATCGAAGATGAAATCACCGGCATCGTCGACCCCCGCGCGATGGAGAGGGAAATCACCGCCTTGTGGCTGACGGACCGCTCGCGCACCGCCCGGCCTCAGGTGACCGATGAAGTCCGCACCGGCCTCTGGTATTTCGATACGACGCTCTGGCAGACCGTGCCGCTTTTGCAGGATGAACTCGATCGTGCCCTGGCCGCCGCTTATCCGGAAGTGAAGCCACCCAGCCGCTGGATCAAATTCGGCTCCTGGATGGGCGGCGACCGCGACGGAAATCCCTTCGTCACACCCGAGGTGACGGCGGAGACGCTGATGCTTCACCGGCGGCTGGCCCTCGACAAGCTGCAAGGTTCGGTCCGTTCCCTGGCCCGCAATCTTTCGGTCTCCTCGCGTCTCGACGGCATCTCGCCGGAACTGGCCAAGCTCTTCGACGCCGAGCATAATTTGACTCCGCACCTGCGGGCGATCCGGGACCGCTATCCCCGCGAGCCGTACCGGTTGGTGCTGACCGGCTTGCGCGACCGGCTCATCGCCGCCCAAAAAAGCGAAACCCCCAAGCTGCTGTTGGGCAATGAAGCGCCGGAGATTCCGATCATCAAAACCGGCGAAGTGCTGAAGGTGCTCGACCTAATCAGCGAGAGTCTCAAGAGCCATCGCTCCGCCTTGCTGGCCGAAGGTGAATTGCAACGACTGATTCAGCAGGTGACGCTCTTCGGGTTGAGCGTAGCCCGGCTCGATTTGCGCCAGCACTCGGGCCGTCACGAAAGCGCGATGAAGGAGATCCTGGCCGCGCTGGGCGTTGCCTCCGATTATTTGGCGCTGACGGAACAGGGGCGCTTGGCCATCCTGAGCCAGGTGCTGGCCAAGCCTGCGCCACCGCTGCCGGAGAAATTCACCCCGGAAACGAGCGACGTTATCGGCTCTCTCCGGGTGTTCAAGCGGGCTATCGAACTCTTCGGCGAGGAAGCCGTGGGAGCCTACGTCATCAGCATGACGCATGATCTTTCTGACGTTGTCGAAGTGCTGGTTTTCCTGCATCTCACCGGGCTGTCACTCGATATCGCGCCCCTTTTCGAAACCCTGGGCGATCTCGAGGCCGCGCCGGGCATTTTGGAGCAGATGTTTGCCTTCGAGCCTTACCGCCATCATTTGCGCGCCCGGAACGGTCACCAGATGATCATGCTCGGCTATTCCGACAGCAACAAAGACTGCGGTTACCTGACGGCCAACTGGGCGCTCTTTCAGGCCCAGGAGACGATCGCGGACGTTTGCCGCAAGCACCAGCTTGGTCTGACGCTTTTCCATGGCCGTGGCGGAAGCATTGCGCGCGGCGGCGGCCCGGCAGCCAAGGCGATCCTGGCCCAGCCTTGCGGCCTCTACGACGCCAAAATTCGCGTGACGGAACAGGGCGAGGTTCTCTCCACCCGCTACCACGATCCCGACCTTGCGTTCCGCATCATTGAGCAGATGGCCTATGGGGTCCTGCTCGGCGCGAACGCCGCGCGGCGGGAGGCGGCCGTGCCCGAAGCGTGGCGCGCGGCGATGAATCAGATGTCGAAAATGGCCTACGGCGCTTACGAGACACTGGTGCACAAGGATCCGGAGTTCATCGAGTTCTGGCGCACGGCCACGCCAATCGAGGAAATCAGCGGGCTGAAGCTCGGCTCGCGCCCGACGTTCCGCAAGGCGACCAAATCGGTGGAGGATCTACGCGCCATCCCGTGGGTTTTTTCCTGGATGCAAAGCCGATTCGTTTTCCCCGGCTGGTACGGGCTCGGCAGTGCGCTGGTGCAGTTTTCCGAACTGGGCCAGGAGCAGGCCGAATTGTTGCGCACCATGTACAAGGAATGGATGTTTTTCCGCGCCACCATCGACAACGCGCAACTGACGTTGCTCAAGACCGATATCCAGATTGCCTCACGCTACGCCGCGCTGGTCATCAGCGACAAAATCCGCAACCGCATTTTTGGCTGCATCAAGGAGGAATTTATCCGCACCGAAAATGCCATCCTGGCCGTGACTGAACAGAAGGCGCTTTTGGAACGCGAGCCAGTGCTGGCCAAATCGGTGCAACTGCGCAATCCTTACATCGATCCGCTCAATTACATTCAGGTGGAAATGATCCGGCGGTTGAGGGCGATGGAAGACAAACAAGCCGCCGAGGCTGAAGCGATCCGCGGCGTGATTGAGCTGACGATCAGCGGCGTTAGCGGGGGGCTGAAGAATACCGGCTAGAGAATATCCGGAAAACAGGCGAGGATCACGCCGGTGCGCTCCCGAAATGGTTTTTGTAAATCGGGATGAGATCGACGTAATGATCCGCCCAGACCCGAATGCCGGCGATTTCTTCCGGCGTGAGCGGGCGCACCACTTTGGCTGGCATCCCCATGACCATCGAACCTGGAGGGATGCGCGTCCCCTTCGTCACCAGCGCGTGCGAACCGATGATACTGCCCTTGCCGATGATCGCACCGTCGAGAATCGTCGCGCCCATGCCGATGAGGCATTCATCTTCGACCTCACAGGCGTGCAGCACGGCGCGATGCCCCACCGTGACCAGTTGGCCGACTCGTACGGGCAAATCTTCGGCCAAATGGACGATGCAGCCGTCTTGGATGTTCGATCCCTCGCCGATTTCGATGTAATTAATATCGCCGCGCAGAACCGCGGTGGGCCAGACGCTGGCGTGGGCCGCCAGCCGCACATCCCCGAAGACAACGGCGTGTGGAGAAACGTAGGCGGTTGGATCGATTTGCGGTTCGATCTTAAGAAAGCGGGCGCGTTCGGCGGGGGGCACCTTCTTATTCTCACGCCGCCTTTTTTTTTGTCCAGTTTCCAGCGCGAATTTGGTATAAGGCATTTTGCATGTCCCCTTCCGCGCGTAACTTTTTACTGGCCGTCCTTCTGGCTGCGGGACCGGTGGCCACTTACGCCAACGTCGGAGATGACATTAACCAATTGCGCGCCCGCTACGGCACGGCCGAGGCCGTGGGCAACCAGGCGCTGTTTCAGCACGACGGCTTTTCCATCTGTGTCTATTTCGACGGCTCTCACTCGGGGATGGAGGTATTTGTGCGTGACGGCAGCAAGCCGGGCAAGACCGACTTCACCGAGGACGACATCAAACAGATTCTCGCGGCTCAGGGCGACGGGCAGATTTGGAACTCGGTGCAGGTTTCCAGCGGGAAACGGACATGGATGCGGGCGGATAACAAACTGATCGCCCGTTTTTCGGAGGGAGACACTCCCGGGGACAAATATCTCACCATCATGGTCAACGCCAAATAGCCGCCGATGCTTTTGCCGCCGCCCCGCAAAGTGTTGATTGTTGGCTGCGGCTATATCGGGAAACCGCTGGCGTTACGGTTGTGGGAGCAGGGACATGAGATCCACGCCTGGGTTCATTCCGCCGCCAGCGCCGGCGCGCTCGCCGGTTGCCGTTTCCATCGCGTCATCACGGGAAGCGTGGCCGATCCTGCTCTCTGGGAGAGTTTGCCCGGCGAATTTGATCTGGTGATCCATGCCGCTTCGTCCGGGCGCGGCGGGGCCGAGGCGTATCGTGAAGTTTTTCTCGAAGGCCTTCGCCAAATCAACACGCGACAGAGCCGGGCGCGGCGGCTCATGGTTTCGTCCACCTCGGTGTACGGCCAGACGGCGGGTGAATGGGTAACCGAGGAATCCTTGGCGGAACCGGCCACGGAAACGGGCCGGATTTTGCGTGAAGCAGAAAAAGCGACGCTTGGGTCCGGCGGCATCGTCGTCCGCTCCGCCGGGATTTACGGTCCGGGACGAAGCGTGTTATTGGAAAAATTCCGGAAGGGTGAAGCCGTTATCGAAGGTGATGGAGACCGCTGGATCAACCAGATTCATCAGCGCGATTTGGTCGCCGCGCTAGAGCATCTGGTCCAGGCGGGCGAACCGGGACAAATTTACAACGCCGCCGATAATGAACCGGTGACCCAGCGTGATTTTTACGCCTGGTGCGCCGAATTTTTGCGCCAACCGATGCCGCTCCATGGCCCGGTCGCGGTTAATCGCAAACGGGGCCTGACCAACAAACGTGTGGCCAATGTCAAATTGCGTGGCGCCGGCTGGCAGCCGGTTTATGCGAGCTTTCGCGAGGGATTCCCCGCCGATTACTCCCCCAAATAGGCCTGCCGCACCTCGTCGCTGGCGAGGAGTTCTGCGCCGGTGCCGGTAAGCTGGTTTTGACCGGTGACAATGACGTAACCGCGATGGGCGATCCGGAGCGCCTGCTGCGCGTTTTGTTCCACGAGGAGAATCGGCACGCCCTGGCGGTTGATTTCGCGGATGATCTCGAAAATTTTCGCGACAATCTGAGGCGCGAGACCCAGCGACGGCTCGTCGAGCATGAGCAGTTTGGGTTCGCCCATGAGCGCACGGCCAATGGCCAGCATTTGCTGTTCGCCGCCCGAAAGCGTGCCGCCAAGCTGGTTGCGCCGTTCCGCCAGCAGGGGAAAATAGCTGTAAATCTGCTCGATTTTGGCGGCGTTGCGTTTGGCGGGAAGAAGAAAACCTCCGCTGATCAAATTCTCCAGCACCGTCAGGCGGGGGAAAATGTGACGGCCCTCCGGGCAGAGGCAAATGCCGCGGCGCAGAACGGCATCGGCCCGGCCGCTCGGCAGGGACGCGTCCTGCCACGTGATCGAGCCGCCGCGCACGGCCACCACGCCTGCGATGGTCAGCAGCGTCGTGGTTTTGCCCGCGCCGTTGGCTCCGAGCAGGGTGACGATTTCGCCGGGCCGCACTTCGAGCGTCAAATTTTTGAGCACTTCAATGGCGCCATATCCGGCGCGGACTTGGTCGAGCTTGAGCATGGCCTGCCTTAAGGCGTCGCCTCCTCGCCCAGATAAGCTTTGATGACCTGTGGATCGTTGCGGACTTGTTCCGGAGTGCCGTGAGCGATGGGCACACCATGGTCGAGCACCAGAATGTCATCGGAAATGCTCATGACGACTTTCATGTGATGCTCGATGAGGAGGATGGCCAAACCACGGTCACGGATGCATGAGATGAGCTGCACCATGCCGGCGGCCTCCTGCGGATTCATGCCCGCGGCCGGTTCATCGAGCAGAAGGAGCCGTGGACGGGTGGCCAAAGCTCGCGCGATTTCGAGCCGCCGCTGCAAACCGTAAGCGAGGTTGCTTGAAATTTTATCCGCCTGATCCGCCAAGCCGGCAAAGTCGAGAAACGCGAGCGCCTCGTCGCGGTTCCGTCTTTCTTCATCGCGGAAACGGCACGAGTGAAGCAGAAGAGGCAGCGGGGAAACCGAGCGGTGCTGAAATTGCGCCACCAGCACGTTTTCGAGCACGGTCATCTCCGGAAAAAGCCGGATGTTTTGAAATGTGCGCGAGAGGCCGAGCCGGCAAACCTGGTGCGGCGCCCGGCCCGTGATGTCGCGCCCCTCCAGCAGGATGGAGCCGCCATCGGGACGGTAGATTCCGCTCAGGCAATTGAAGAAAGTCGTTTTGCCCGCGCCGTTGGGACCAATGACGCTGACAATCCGATTCGCGCCGATGCAAAGATCGACCTTCTGCACGGCCTTGAGGCCGCCAAAGGTCTTGCTCAAGCCACGAGTTTCCAGGAGGGGCGTCACGTGTGTTGCATCTCCGTTTTTCTGCGGGCGCTGCCCAGCAAACCCTGCGGACGATAGAGCATCATCAGGACCATCACCGCGCCAAAGAGAAGCAGCCGGTAGTCGGAGAGGTGCTGAAGGGAATCCTGAATGAAAGAGGGCACGATGGCGTTGAGCGCGGGATTGCCGCCGATCATCGAGGGGAGGAATTTGAGATACTCGGGTACGAGATAAAGGAGAGCCGCGCCGAGCAGCGCGCCATAGCTGTTTCCCAGGCCGCCGAGAATGACCATGGCCAGCACCATGATCGATTGCTGGAATTCGCAAAGAGTGGGACTGACGAAACCATCTTTGGCGCCCGCGATGACGCCGGCGACGGCGGCGACCGCCGCGCTGAGGGAAAAGGCGAGCAGTTTCATCTGTACCACCGGAACGCCGACCGCGGCGGCGGCGACTTCATTTTCGCGAATGGCGATCCAGGCGCGCCCCACCGGCGAGTGATAGAGCCGCTGCAGGAGGAAAACGGCCAGGAAAAGGACGAGCGCCGTGACGAGATAGGCCACCTGATCGCTGCTCAGGCCCGCCAGGCGGCCAAATTTTCCATTGAGACTGATGCCTTGGTCGCCGCCTGTGTTGAAAATGACGAGAAGTTGCCGGACCAAGGTGCTATGCGGAGTTGTGTCTTCGGGATCGTATAGAAGATTGCGCATCAATTCGCGAAACGCCTCGGCGAAACCGAGCGTGACGATGGCGAGATAATCGCCCCGCAACCGCAGACAGGGCAGACCCAGCAGGTAGCCCGCCATGCCGCCGAAAACGAAGGCCAGGGGAGCGGCCAGCCACCAGGAAAACCAGGGTAAATTTTGTTGCGTGAGCGCGAAAAAATAGGCCCCGAAGCCATAAAATCCGGCGTAACCGAGAACAAGCAGGCCGGTCATGCCGACAGTGATGTTGAGGCCCAGCGCGAGCAGCATATAGATGCCGGCGTCCGTCAGCAGGCTGAGGCTGGATGGGTTGAGAAAACCGGGTCCGGTGAGAACAAGAGCCATGGCGACCCACGCCCAGTAGAGCTGCCAGTGACGGGCCGCTTGTCTGGATAACCAATGTTCCCGCAGCACTTGGCCCAGGCCGGACCAGCGATTGGCCTGGATTCCCAGCCAGATCAACGCCGCCACGATAAAAACGAGCGAGAGATCGGAGAAAAACTGAAACCCGTGTTGCGGCGTCCAGGCCACTTTGACCGTGTCGTTGGTAAAGTCGGGTGCCAGTTGCAGCCAAAGGAAGGGAAAGGTAATGGCGGCGAGGCCCAGAAAACCGAGGAAATAGGGACGCCATCGGGAATTCATGGCCGTCACACTTTATCGGCGACCCTTTCACCCAGCAGGCCGCGCGGCCGCAGAAGCAAAACCAGCATGAGCAGCACGAAAGTCGTCACATCGTCCCATTGGCTGCCGAATTTCAGCGTGGTCAGCGCCTCGGTCAGCCCGAGAATCAACGCGCCCAGCACCGCGCCGGGGACATTGCCGATGCCGCCAAGAATCGCGGCGGTAAAGGCCTTGAGGCCCATCCGGTAACCGGCATTGAAAACGAGCACATTGGTGTACATCGATACCATGACTCCGGCAACGGCGGCGAGCGCCGAGCCGAGAATGAAGGTGAAGGCGATGATCCGGTCGACCGGAATACCCACCAGGCCGGCCATGAACTGATCCTGTGCCGTCGCCCGCAGGGCGATGCCGAGCCGGGTGTAATTAATCAGGTAAAACAGCCCGGCCATGATGACCAGCGTCAGCCCGAGGATGGCGAGGCGAAGATAGGTGATATCAACCGGGCCGAGATGGAGATGGTTCGATGTCAGCCAATCGCTGTAAAAACGGGGGAAATTGACCGTCTGTTTGCTGACGGTGAGAAAAATGAAATATTGCAGAAAAGTCGAAAGGCCAATGGCGCTGGTCAGCGGCGCCAAAACATGCGCCTTGCGCAGGCGGCGGTAGGCGATCCGTTCATTGGCATAGCCATAGGCGGCGGAGAAGCACATGGCGACGAGAATGCCCAACCCGAGATTCACGAAAACGTGATCTCCCCAAAAAACAGAGAAAGTTCCCATGGCATAAATGCAGGCGAACATGCCGATCATGAAAATCTCGCCATGCGCGAAATTAATCATGCCCAGCACGCCGTAAACCATCGTGTAACCCAGGGCGACCAGGGCGTAGACTGCGCCGAGCGAGACGCCGTCGAGCAGGATTTCGGCAAGGGTGGAAGTGGAATCCGCAGTCACATGGCGTCGGGTAAAAGTTGGCGCCTCATCGGTCAGGGATTGCCGGGAGCGACCTGAAATTTCCCGTTCTGAATTGTCCAGATAACGAAGATCGATTCCTTGACGTCGCCTTTCTCATCGAAATCGATGTTGCCAAAAATGGTGTTGAAAGTCTGGCTTTTCAGCACCGCCGCCACCTTATCAGCGTCGGTGCTCTGCGCCTTGTCGATGGCTGTAAGCAGGACATTGGCCGCATCGTAGCCGTAAACCGAGTAGGCGCCCTCGTCGTGGCCGTAAGTCGATTTATATTTTTGCAGAAACGGCTGGGCGGCGGGAACCTGATGGTAATCCTTGCCGAAAGAAAGAAAGACATTGGCCGCACTGGCGCCGACGGAGTCGATAAACGACTGGTCAAAGCAGCCATCACCGCTGACGAAGGGGATATCGAGCCCCGCCTGACGCAAGGCGAGACAAAGCGGGCCGCCCTGGCCGTACATACCGCCCCAGAAAAAGCCTTCAGCGCCCGAGCCTTTGACGACGGAAATATTCGCGCTGAAATCGGTCTCATCCGCGCCGATTCCCTGGAACATGGTCACCGTGCCGCCCATGCTCTCGAAGGATTTCTTAACCTCCGAGGCCAAACCTTCACCGTAAGCCGTTTTGTTGTGCAGAATGGCGATCTTGGTCAGCTTAAGCTGGTCGTGCATATACCTGGCCGCCACCGGGCCTTGCTGGTCGTCACGGCCGCAAATGCGGAAAGCATAGGGGAAGCCCTGATCTGTATAGAGCGGATTGGTGGAACCGGGGCTGATTTGGATGATTTTAGCGTCGTTGTAAACTTTGGAGGCTGGAATCGTGCAACTGCTGTTGAGATGCCCCAGCACGGCGACCACACCGTCATCCACCAGATTGTGCGCCACCGTGGTCGCTTTTTGGGGGTTGCCCTCGTCATCGAGCCAAATGGTATCGATGTGCCGGCCAAGTACGCCGCCCTTGGCGTTCCATTCATCGACGGCGATTTGAGATCCCTGCAGCATCGTCAGCCCGATTTGGGCGTCGGGGCCCGATTGCACGGCGGCCAGGCCGATCTTGATCGACGAAGGGCCGGAACTCTTTTGGCATCCGGCCAAAGCCAAACCAAGGGCCAAAGCCAGGGCCAGACAGAGATATAAGTGGAGCTTGCGCACGTTTCTGTCTAGGTCACTTCCGCCCGCAGGGTCAACCAAAAGTTAGCTCGTGCCTTTGTCGTGGAAATTGTTCTTCCTGCTGTCAGGTTTTAAGTAATGGCCTCTTTTGCCGGATCATCCCTCGAATCTGGCCAAGGCGTAATTGCGCTTACCCTTGCGCAGGAGAACAAATTTTCCGAAGAGGAGATGTTCATGCCCGAGGACAAGCTTGATGTCGGTCACTTGCGTATTGTTGAGGTAGACGCCGCCGGCTTCGATGTCCCGGCGGGCCTGGCTTTTGGAGGGACTCAGCCCGGTACCCATAAGAATTTCAACGATTGCCGCGCCCGGCTGGCCCAGATGAGCGCGCGGAAAAACCGAGTTCGGCGCTTCGGCGATCACCTCGCCGAATTGCGCTTCGGTGATGCCTTCCAGCGAGCCGCCGAAAAGAATTTCACTGGCCCGGACCGCGTCCGCTACGGCGGTTTCGCCGTGAACCAGCCGGGTCAATTCGAGAGCCAGCTTCTTGTGCGCGGCGCGCCGTTCCGGGCTGGCGGCATGTTGCGTTTCCAGCGCGGCCATCTCCTCCTGGGAAAGGAAGGTAAAGTAGCGCAGCAGTTGGATGACCTGAGCATCCTCGACCTGGATCAGAAATTGGTAAAAGCGGTAGACGCTGGTCTTCTGCGGCGCCAGCCAAATCGCTCCGCCTTCGGTTTTGCCGAATTTCGAGCCGTCGGATTTGGTCAGGAGCGGCGTGGTCAGCCCGCACGCGACCTTCTCGTGTTTGCGGCGGATCAAGTCGATCCCGGCGGTGATGTTGCCCCACTGGTCGGCGCCGCCGGTCTGGAGCAGGCAACCGTATTTCTCATGAAGATGCAGGAAGTCATAAGCCTGGAGGAGAGAATAACTGAACTCGGTGAAGCTGATGCCGCTCGTTCCTTCCATCCGGGACCGAACGCTGTCCTTCGCCATCATGGCGTTGACCGTGAAGTGTTTTCCGATGTCCCGCAAAAAATCGAGCACGCTGAAGGGGCGCACCCAATCGGCGTTGTTGAGAAGAAGCGCCGGGTTGGTCTTATTTTCGAAATCGAGCAGGCAGCGCAGTTGCCCTTGAATACCCGCGATATTCTCTTCGATTGTTTCCGCGGAAAGGAGATTCCGCTCCGCCGATTTGCCGCTTGGATCGCCAATCATGCCGGTGGCGCCCCCAGCCACGGCGATGGGCCGGTGGCCGGCCTGCTGAAACCGGCGCAGAATGAGCAGGCCGATGAGATGCCCGAGGTGCAGGCTGTCTGCCGTCGGATCGAAACCGGCATAGAGGGTCACCGGCGTGGCGCCCGGCGCGAGCAGGCGCTCAAGTTCCTCGCGGTTGGCCATATCGGCGATAAGGCCGCGCCATTGCAAATCCGGCAAAATAGAGGATGGCGTCATGGGAACCGTTATTCAACGATTCAAGCGCCTCTTCGGCAAGGCGAACCTTCGCAATTCCGCATCACCGTCCCCGGTGGAGACGCTCGGCATAGGCGCTTCGTCCACGCGGCTTTTTTGCCGTTTGCGCCGGTTGGTCGATGGGCAGGCCGGTCTCGTCACGCTTCGGTTCCACGCATTTCCACCAGAGAAGCAGGGAGGTGCCCACGGCCATCCACCACCAAATGGCCAGCGGAGGTTGCATGCCGAGCGTGGCGGTGAGGCCAAGAAGGATGACATTGGCCTGGCAGAACGAAGCGGGCAGCGAAAACCTTTCATCCACATCGGCCAAAAAACGTCGCAGGGTTTGGTAGATGATGTAGAAGCGGAATCCATACCAGACCAAAATGAGATAAAAACCGCCTTCGAAAAGAGTCGTGGCGAAATCGGTTTCAGTCCAGCCGGCCACGAGGCGTTCATGGCTGGCGTAATCGCTAAAGGTATTGGAGCCGTTGCTCATAACGCCCAGGCCATTGCCAAAAAGCGGCTGGGAAAAGATGCTTCCCGTCCAGTTGAAGAGCGCATCGAAGATCCGCTGCTGAACGTTGCTGCTGATGCCGATCAATTGCCCCCGCTCGCGTTCGGAATAGGCGGCGAATTCGTCCGGTAGAAAATATTGCCCCGCCAGGACCACGATCACGAGGCCTACAATGATTCCCAGCAAACGAAACACGCTGCGGAGTTGCAATTTCACCAGCGAAAGGCCTCCCGCGATGGCGATGACCGCGGTGCAGCCATCCACCGCGCCGCGGGAGCCTGTGACATAGTTGCTGATGACAAAAAGAGGAATCAAGCCGATATAGACCGCCTTCCAGAAAAAATTCAGATCGCGCGTCTGATGCAGAGCGATAATCAGCATGAAAAATTCGGCGTTCAGAAAAGCGCCGTACTGCGCCACGAAGGAGAAGGTGGACGAGACACGCAGTTTTCCGGCGGCGGCGAAATTATCGAGCATATCGCCCTCAACGGAGAGGTTGAGCCAATGGCCCGGTGGAAGCCGGAGCTGGATCATGGCCACGATAAAGGTCGGAATAATCAGGAGGCTGGTCCAGCGAAAAAAACGGACAATCTCGTCCATGCCCACGTCGTGATAGGCATAAAAGACGGCCAAGCCGACAAAGGGATACAGTAGGTATTCTTTCGCGCCAAAGAGCGCCAGAACCGGATCGTGCAGGGCGGTGACAAGAATCACGGGCACAAAAAGCGCGATCAGGCCAAGATAGGCGCCCCAGAGAAAATCGATGGAGCGCGGCAACGTCATCCGCATCACGTGAAAAGCCATGATCAGAACGATGACATCCTTGAGCAGAAAGATGGGGACGCTTGTCCCCGGGATTTGCATTTTGCGGACGACGCCTTCAAACGTGAGAACCAGGACGATAATGATGAGCAATACTCTTAGCGCGCGCGCCGAGGACATTTCGTACTCGGGGGAGGCCACATTCTTCGCCGGAGGCAGCGACATAAGATTACCCTACCATTTTTCCGTCCCGGAGACAGCCGAAGTCTTGCGACCGGACCGAACCATGCTTGCAAGGGCGCCGACCAGGTTTTTCCCGGTGGTTTCCCAGCCATTCAGTTCCGCCGCGCGCCTCCGGGCGGCGCCGGCCATTCGCCCGCGCAGGGCCGGATCATCAGCCAGCAGCCGTATCTTTTCCGCCAGGGCTTCGGGGGCACGAATCGGAACGAGAAAACCTTCCCGGCCATCCTGGAACAAGTCGGCCCCGCCACTGTTGACCGTGGTAATCACGGGCAAACCGAAGGAAAGAGCCTCGCCGATCACCAGGGCCAATCCTTCTTCGATGGTGGGAAGAACAAAAACGCTCGCGCCGAGGTAAGCCTGGGCCAATTGTTCTCCCTTGAGCACCCCGCAGAAACGGGTTCCCTCGGGCGATTGCAGTCCTTCCAGACCAGTTTGTTTTGTTCGCGGGCCGGCGATCCAAAGTTCCTTTTTCGGATGACGCAATCGCGCAAACGCATCGAAAAGATAACGAAGGCCCTTGCGCACGCCAATCTGCCCGACATAGAGAACGCGGAAAACATCACCGGCGCCGCCGGCGGGCGCCGCGCGGGTCTGGAGGGAAAGGCCATAGGGTACGACGAAAACGCGGTCCCGGGAAAAACCTTCGGCGACAAACGAATCCTTTACAAAATGCGAAGGGCACAAAATCGCGTCGGCGATTTCATATTCGCGGACACGCCGGGCTGTTTCCCGTCGGTGAAAGGGCCGGAACGGCAGACCGAGCCGCTCGTGTTCTTCGCGCAATATCCGTTCTTGGACGAGCACATGACAGTTCACCGCTTCGACCACGCGGATGACGCCGGACGATTGCAAGCGGCCGGCTGTATTCAATCCCGCGCCGTTATAAAAGAGAAACAGATCCGATTCGCGGGCGGGACGTTTCGCGAGATGATCGATCCAGATTTTGCTTTGATAGGCCAACTCTTCGCTGATCACCGTGGGCAGGCGCAATTTCATGCTGGCGAGGTAAAGATTTTGCAGATGATCGGCCCGAAGCAGTTTGTCGCCAACTTCGGGTAACAGCGCGCGCGGGCTGAACCGCGAAAAGCCGCAGACAAAGCTCTTCAAGCAACCGGCTTTGGCCAGCGCCGCCGCGTAAAAATAATGATGAGACCGGTTAGGCGCGGCGTAGGTGATGAGCATGGGATGCAAGTCGCGCGCGCTCGAAAACTTCCAGGTACCGGGCCGCCACGGTGGCCGTTTGGAATTGGCCCAGGTGCGGCCCGGCATTCTGCCGGAATTTTTCCAGGGTCGCGGGCTGGGTTAGCATGGTGTGGAGCGCCTCGGTCAAAGCCTTGGGGTTGTCCGTCGCAAAGAGAAGTCCGCATGACCCCACGGCCTCGGGCAAGCCGCCCATCCTGGCCGCGATCACCGCGCAACCGCAACCCAGGCCCTCCAGAACGACAATGCCGAACGGTTCGGCCCAACGGGACGGAACCACCAGTACCTGATGGGCGTTGAGCAGGCGCGCGATTTCCCGAGGTTCTTTCGATCCGGCAAATTCGATTTGGTTGGCGACGCCCAAGTTCGCGGCCATGAGGCGCAGAGCCGGTTCCTCGGGACCGGAACCGGCGATGGTCAACCGGGGAGAAAGGCCCAAGGCGCGGAGATCGGCCAGTGATTGAATAAGCAGATCGACTCCTTTATCCGAAACCAACCGGCCAACAAAGATCAATTCCCGGTCGCGAGTGATGCCCGGAATTTGGCGAAAGATATCGTCCGAATAGGGATTGCCTACAATGGTCGACGCGACCGGGATGCCATGGGCGACGGCGCGGCTGACGGTCACGTTCACTCCGTAGGGCAAAAGAAACCGCTTCAATTGGTCTCGCAATTTCCCGCGCGCGCCCAGACGGTCGATCCATGTACTATGGCTGATGATCCAGGGCCGCCGCACAAAAAGCAACGGCCAGGCCAGTTGGAGACTGATATTGTTCTGGAAGAAGACATCGCACCATCGTGTCAACTCCAGGAGTTGGGCGGGGCCTGGACTGCGTTGCACCGCAAAGGGCCACGATTTTCCGTCGTCTTCTCCGGTCAGCGTCACCAGGGCCACTTCGTGTCCCGACCGGACGAATTCAGGGGCGAGCAGAGCGGCGACCGTCTCGATCCCGCCTACGCTCGGCGAAAAGACATAGGAAGAAAAAAGTATTTTCACGGCTGACGCTGGGATAGGGAATGAAACTTCCTGCAAAGTTGCGCGGCCACGTCTCCCACGCGGGCGCGCGGGGGTTGTTTCTTCAGCCCGGCGAGAAGCTTGGCCTCCAGCGCATCATCGCACCGGTGCAACAACGGGTCGGGGTCGGGACAATTCCCGATGGGAAAACGGGGTTGAAAATCGTCGCGGGTGACAATCACCGGCAGGCCGTGATCGAGCATTGCGGCCACAGTGCCGCTTTTTCCGATCAGATGCCAGGGTGACGCGGCGATGCCGAAATCGGCGATTTGCAGGAGGTGGGAGAGCGTGTTCACCGGTTGTTCGCCGAATCGGATCAAGACAAAATCGGAACGGTATTCCCGCCTGAGTTTTTCCCAAATCGCGTCGCCGGCGGTTCCAATGCGCCCGGCTTGAAGAAGAGCCACCCGTTTGCCGCCGCGCCGGGCCGCCCGGCGTAAAATACCCGAAAAAGGCTCCGGTTTCCATTCGGGATGAATCGTTCCAAAAAACAGCGCCAGCCACCAGATGTTTCGGCTTAAGCCGTCCGCCGGCACGCCCGCTTCGGTCAGTTGGGACGGAAACTCAAGGGAAGAAGGAGAAGACGCCACCGGCACATTGCCGAAAAGCGGCAACAAGGCCGCATTGGTTCCAATGCTTTGGAGCATCGCGGCAAAAACCGGGTTGGATGTGGTAACCAAACGAGGCTGCAGAACCGTAATCATCCGCTTTAAGCCATGGCGTTGGATGACGCCCATCAGGCGCCGCCGTGTTTGGGCCAGACCTGTTCCTCCGGCCCATAATTCGTGAAACATGAGATGCGCCGGACAGCCCACAGCGAGCAGGCTCAAGGTCAGGAGGGCGCGGTTGACAAGGCCCCTTTTATCGAGACCATAGGGAACGATCTGAAAACTGATCCGATCGGGCGCGAAGTGGTCTCGAAAGTGGTGAGACCACCGCGTCCGCGACGTCCAAGACGAGGCCGCCGGTAGCCGCAGACATGGGATTTTTCCCCATTCGCTTTCGATGCCTATCTCGGACCGTTCCGCAACATAGGAATCATTCAGGGCGATGATACCGCAGATGTGTCCAAGCCGGGCCATTTCCCGGGCCAGCAGGCGTGTGTAATCGCCCACGCCGTCCCATCCCGGCTCAAGACTGCTGCAAACAAATAAGATTTTCATCGAAGCGTTCCCAAAACGGCATTATCGCCGGACCATCCGGCATACTCCGAGAACCGTATTCATTAAAAGACCCAGAAAATTCTTGGGACGGTTCATCAGGGAAAAGGCTCGTTTTTCCATGATCCAGGCCCGGTGAAAGCGTTTTTGTTCCAGAAAGAAAAGAGCCAGTTTTCCATAGGTCACGCCGAGACTATTGGAGAGACTTTGGCGCCACGGAGCGAGGTCCGGCTGCTTAAGGAACCGTGAGCGCAGATAGATATTATCCTTATAATTTTTTATGCCGCGCACGATCGTACCCGATTCCGTGTGCAACCGGTAGCGGGTAAGCCGCCGCGGAACATAATAGGCGGCCTGGCCATTCCGGGCCGCGAGGTAGGCCAGCCAGTGGTCATAGGAGCCGCCAATACGGGGCGGATAATCGGCCCGGTCCAGGATCGATTTTCGGAAAACGGCGCCCATCGACACCGGGATCGATTCGTGAATGACCGCCATTTTCAGAAAAGGCTGATGGCGTCCCGCCGCCAAATAATCTCGCCGGTAGATTCGTGTATTCCGCCGGGTTCGTTCCGGAAGGAAACGGCCCCGTTCGTCAATAAGATGATGATCGCAGAAAGCAACGGCTACCGACGGATCGGATTCGAGCGGAGGGAGAAGTTCGGCGAGAAAATCGGGTTCCCAGACATCATCGTCATGCAGGTTGGCGAGGCAGGTTCCTCTGGCCTCGAGAAAGGCGGCGTAATGATTCATTGCAATGCCCAAAGGGCGCGAGTTGGCACGGTAGCGAATGCGCGGATCGGCAAACGAGGCGGCGATCCGCGCGATCTCCGGAGAATTGCCGTCATCGGTGACGATGAGCTCAAAATCCCGGAAAGTTTGGTTCAACGCGCTCGCGAGCGCCTCGGCCAAAAAAGTCAACCGCCGGAAGGTGGGAACGACCACGGTGACGGGAAAGGTCTTCTTCATGAGTTCCGTCTAGCCGGTTTGTTCCGAGATTCTTTAGTTATTATAGCCACATAAGATACTGAATCTCATCAGATAGCACCCGGCCAATATCAAGATGATAAATCCCGCCCAGCCTGCCCATTTCATTTTTGCAAATATGACGATCAGAAATCCGATGATTTGAAGAATAATGCCGGAAATGAATATCGCCGCTCGTTCATAAAGTATGGGGTCAGCGTTCATTTCTCCGTGAGGCCATGGCGGA
>Ga0335072_10005927_pt1 | contig 17945 bp, 14 predicted proteins | sample Lox_Sample_21_FD_206725 | JGI IMG/M metagenome (GOLD analysis project Ga0335072, IMG submission 206725) | Soil microbial communities from Loxahatchee National Wildlife Refuge, Florida, United States - Lox_Sample_2.1 | ecosystem: Environmental > Terrestrial > Soil > Wetlands | place: USA... | reverse complement strand
GTGAACCAGGAAAGCCGTGGTCGTCTTGCCGTTGGTGCCGGTGACGCCGATCGTCTCGAGGCGGGCGGTCGGGTCGCCGTAGAACGCCGCGGCCGCCGGCGCCATCGCCGCCCGGACGCTCGGGACGATGATTTCTGGGACACCCAGGTCAAGGGGGCGTTCCACGACCAGCGCCGCGGCGCCACGGGCGATCGCGTCGGAGGCGAACTCGTGGCCGTCGCGGGTGAACCCGGGCACGCAGAAGAACAGCGTTCCGGCGGTCACGACGCGGTTGTCGTAGGCCAGACCGGTGATCTCGACGTCCCCGACGGCCACGGGAACCCCGGGGATCAGCAGCTCAAGGCGCATATGCATGCTCCGGCGTCATCGGGCGTAGAGGCTAGTGGGGCAAGCGGCAGCCGGTTCACGCGGCGGGCATAGCGGGTAGTCTCCAGATGTCTTCGGACTGGGCGGATCCGGGACTCGCAAACGTCCGCGCGACGGCACTTCAGGGATCGCGCTTGCACTTTGGCCGGCGTGAAAACTCCTCCTCAGTTCCGAACATTTATGCCGCGCGGCCGCTCCGTCGGGAGGGCAGGGGTTTTAAGTGGATTGACAGGGCGCTGCCGCGACGGCGCCGCGGGCCGTAACGGAAGGGACCCTTGTTTCCTCGGACGCCAGTTGGCAGAAAACTAGAGCTGGGCGAGATAGAGGCTGCGCTCGAGCAGGCTTCGCTCGGGCGCGGGCGCATCCTGCTGATCGAGGGCCGGCGCGGTCTGGGCAAGACCACGCTCGCGGGCGAAGCGGCCCGGCAGGCGAGCGCCCGCGGCTTCACGGTCGCGACCGCCCGCGGCCGCGACGCCGAGCGTGCGGCGCCCGGATCGGCGTTGTGGTCGGCGATCATCCGGTGCGCCCCGGCGATGTCCGACCGCCGCGAAGCCGGGGAGCTGATCGGGAACTTCCTGTCGCTCGCACCCGCCGCGCTCGTGCTCGACGACGCCCACCTCGTCGACGAGCTGTCGCTCCGGATGCTGGGTGAACTCGCCGATCGGATCGGCTCGCGCCCGATTCTGCTCGCGGTCGCCGCCGACACCGATCTGACGGACCCGCGCCGGCTCGGGATGCTGGACGCGATCCGGTCGGGCGACCACGCGAGCACGATCAAGCTTGGGACCCTCGACGCCGCGGGGGCGACCGAGTTGATCGGGGCCGCCCTTCCGGGCGCCGAACCGAGCTTCTGCCTCGAGTGCAACGAGCTCACCGGCGGCAACCCGTTCCTGCTCGCCGAGCTCGCGGCCTGGGTCGGGGCTCACCGGATCGAGCCGGTCGCCGGCGCCGCCGGGCATGCACTCGCGCCGCTCCCGCCGCTGACGATCCGTGATTTCGTGCGCCGCCAGCTCGATGACGCCGGGGCCGATGCCGGCCTGCTCGCCGCCGCGGTCGCGGTCAGCGACCGTCCGTTGACGCTCGAGCAGGCGTCCGGCCTCGTGGGGCTGGACGGCGGTCAGAGCCTGCGCGCGGCGGAGGCGCTGCTCGAGACCGGCGTGATCGCGCCCGGCCGGGTGTTGTCGTTCGCCGCGCCGCTGACCGCCGACTGCCTGCGCGCCGATACGCCTGCGGCATTATCCGCCGACCTGCATCGCCGCATGGCCGAGATGGCGCTGTCCGGCGCGGTGGCCGGTGAGAGTGGCCGTCACCTGCTCCTGGCTCCGCCATCCGGCAACGCAGACGTCGTCGATCAGCTCGTGGCGCTCGCCGACGACGAGGTCGCGGGCGGGAATCTCACACAGGCGCGCACGCTGATCCGCCGCGCGATCGCCGAGGAGGCGGACGGAGCCGGCGCGAAGCCTCAGCTGGTGGCGCGCCTCGGGCTCGTCGATCTGCTCGAAGGCCGCCCCGGATCCACCCCGACGCTGGCCGCCGCGGTCGCGTCGCTCGAGTCCACGCGCGACCGCGCGGACGCGCTGTTGAAGCTGGGTGTCTCCCAGGTCGCGGCCGGAGCCCCGCGCGCGGGGTCATTCTCGTTCGACGCCGCTCAGGAGCTCGTCGACGACGACGATCCGCTACAGGCGCGGGCCGAGGTGTCGGGGCTGCTCACCCGGCTGCTCGTCCCCGGCGCGCGCGAGGACGCGGCCAGCCGGATCGAGCGGCTCGCGGCGTCGGCGGACGTCGACTCGAACCCCCACGGGTCCGAGCTGCTGATGGCGTACGCCTGGGAGCGGCTGTGCCGCGGCGACCCGAGCGCCGAGGTGGTCCCGCTCGCCGATCGGGCGCTGGCGCTGCGCTCATCGGATCGACCGTCGATCAACGGGTATCTCGGGACCACGGCCGCGGTTCTGTTCGCGACCGTCGACGACTTCGACCGCGCGCATCGCATCTGCGACAGGTGCTCGAAGGCGGCCCGCGACCGCGGCATCCTGCTCGCCGAGCGGAGCATCGAGCTCGCCCGGGCGGTCGCCCTTCTGCATCAGGGACGCCTGGTGGAGGCGTGCGACCTGGCGCGCGACCTGCTCGGCCACGAGCACGAGTCCCAACGGTTCCACACGGCCGAGGCCGCGGCGATCCTCGCCAGCGGGCTGCACGAGCAGGGCGTCCACGACGAGACCGAGCAGATCATCCGCGCCGCGCTCGCCGCCACGCCCGCCGACGAGCCGCGGGGGCTGCTCCTGCTCGAGGTCAGCGCCCGGGTGGCGCTCGAGCACGGACACCTGGTGCAGGCGCTGCGGATCGTGGCCGAGGCCGGGTCGCTGGCGAACGCGCTGGGCGTCGCGAATCCCGGGCTGGTCGCGTGGCAGCCGACCGCCGCCCAGTGCTACAAGGCGGTCGGCCAGCTCCGCCGGGCGCATGCGCTCGCCCAGGAAGCGCTCGAGGTCGCGGAGTCGTTCGGGATGCCGCGGGCGATCGCGCTCGCGCTGCGCACGAAGGCCGGGATCGAGGGAGGGACGGCCGAGCTCGACCACCTCGAGGCGGCACTCGAGGTGATCGACTCCTCCGACGCCGAGCTCGAACGCGCCAAGGTACTGCTGTGCTACGGCGACGCGCTGCATCGCGCCGGCCGTGACGAGGACGCCCGCGGTCCGCTCCGGGACGGGATCGGGCTCGCCGACCGGCTCGGGGCCAAGAGCATCTCGCGGCGCGGGCTGGCGACGCTCAGGGCGGCGGGCGGACGCCCGAGGCGCACGCGGATGGCCGGGCCCGAGGCACTCACGCCGGCCGAGCGCCAGGTCGTGGACCTGGCGACGGGCGGCGCGACCAATCGAGAGATCGCCGAGGCGCTCGTGATCACGCGCAAGACCGTCGAGTGGCACCTGAAGAAGGCGTTCGTCAAGCTCGACGTCAGCTCGCGCGAGCAACTGCCCGGCGTCATGGATCACGATCTCGCCCGGGCCTCGGACGGACGCGGCGAGCGTCCTGAATCCGGCCGATAGAACGGCGCCGTCCAGGTCGTTGGTGTCCAGCAATCCAAACGCTGGAGACCATGCCCTCTTCAAAGCCCAAATGCTGTTTTGTCATCCTCGCCGTGAGCTGTGTCGTGGCCGTCGTCGGCTGCGGCAGCAGCCATCACCAGGTCGCGCTGTCCGGCGCTCGCGGCGCCCACCACCCCGCGCTCCCGTTCCGGTTCTTCTCTGCACAAAGCTTCTGGAACCAGCCGGTGGCTGCGAACACCGCGGTCGACCCCGACTCCGCGCGGATGGTCGCCGGCCTGAGCGCCGAGGTGCACCGCGAGGAGGTCCGCGGCAGCGGTCCCTGGATCGACGTGACCACCGACGGCGTTCCGGTCGAGCAGGTGCCCGACAACCAGCCCACGGTCCCGGTCAAGCTCGATCACGCCCCGGACGCGGCGCTCACCGCGGCCTGGCGGTCGGTCCCGCTTCCCAGCACGGCCCAGCCGTCCGGCGGCGACCACGACCTGGCCGTGTACCAGCCGGGCACGAACCGCATGTGGGAGTTCTTCCAGCTGCGCCACGTTGGCGGGCGCTGGGAGGCCGAGTGGGGCGGCGCGATGAAGGACGTCTCGTCGAACCCAGGGGTGTACGGGCCCGGCGCCTGGCCAGGCGCGCAACCGTACTGGGGCGTCACCGCGGGGTCACTCCCGCTCGTCGGCGGCGCGATGACGGTTTCACAGTTGCAGGCGGGTGACATCGACCACGCCCTGGCGCTCGCGATCCCGGATACGCGCGCCGGGGTGTACGCGTCGCCCGCCCAGCGGAGCGATGGCGTGATCGACTCACCCGCGGCGATCCCCGAGGGCGCACGGCTGCGGCTCGATCCGAACCTGAATATCGCTTCGCTGCACCTGCCGCCGCTGGTCAGGTTGATGGCTGAGGCCGCCCAGCGCTACGGAATCGTCGTTCGCGACACCGCCGGCATCGTGTCGTTCATCGCCGAGGATCCCGTCGACGGGAATTTCACCGTGTACCGGCGGCTCGCCCAGGGTCTGTACCCGAACAAGCTGCTCGCGATGTTCCCGTGGAGTCACCTGCAGGTGGTCAAGATGGACCTGCACAGCGTCCGGTAGCTCAGGGCGAGCGACTTAGCCAGCAGGTAAACCCGCGAGGGTCGACGGCCGGCATCCGTTCGTTCGCCCACAACGGCGCGAGGATCTCGCTGAGCTCGGGCTTCAGGCCGACGTAATGGCACGGAAGCACCGGCGTCAGGAACGAGCCGCCGGCGAGCAGGTAGCACGCGAGCAGATACTGCTCGGAGTAATACCTCGCTCCCCACTGCGGCGGATAGTCCCAGGGCAGGAGGATGTCGTGCACGCCGACGAGCACTCCGGGCGGCAGCGACGGCAGTATCTCGACGAAGAACACGGCGACGTCCGAGTTCATGAACGCGCGATGAGAGCCGTCGAAGAACACGATGCTCCCCGGCTCGAGCGCCTCGAACACCGCGAGATCGGCGCTCTCGAGCGGCGCGCGGATGACGCGATCGCAGAGCCGGTCGATCTCCGCACGGGGATGTGGATCGATCGACGTGATGCGCGTATCGAGATCGCCGTCGCGGCGCGCGCGTGCGACAAACTTGGTCGAGTTGCCGGAGCCGATCTCGAGGTACTGACGAGGGCTGCGCGCGCGCACGAACCCGTACAGTGACACTCCGTCGAGGCCGAGCATCCACGGTGGGTGCTGTATCCACCCGGGATCCGTTGCCGTGGGCTCGGTCCCGATCCCGAGGAGGCCATCTTCGAAGGCCAGGAACTCGCGGAGGAGGTCCGCGTACTGTTCGTCCCGGGCGGCGAACAGCTCGGTCAGCTTGGCGTGGGCGGGCCTGCCCCAACCGAACCGCGGCGTGTCTTCGGCGGCCGGTGGGTACTCGAGCTCGACATACGTACTGCCGTTGAGACGCTCGGCGCCCTTGAGCAATGTGTCGGCCAAGGCTCGTCGCATGTGGCGCACGGATCTAGTCGAGAGCCGCGAGGTCGGATCGCACGAACAGCCCGTCCATCTCCACGAGCCGCCCCGACCCGGGGTCGCTGTAGCCCGGGTCGACGGCGAACAGCACGAAGCCGAGCTCCTCGATGCGATCGCACAGCTCGCGCCAACCGGGTTGGTCTTCGTACATCGGGTACAGCGACAGCTCGGTCTCGATCGCCTGGACGCCGGCCAGAAACGGTCCGGCGCCGTCGAGCACCTCGACCTCGAGCCCCTGGACGTCGATCTTGAGCGCGATGCGGTCGTGCTCGTCGGAGGCGACCTCGGGACCGACGATCTCGAGCGTCGACACCTCGACCGTCTCGGTTCCGACGTACCGCGTCGTCGCGGTCGTCCCGAATGACACGTCCCGCCGGTCGAGGAATGAGCTGCTCTTCCCCTCGTTGGCCGCGAGGTTCAGCGCCGCGGTGCCCGGCTCCGATCCGAGCGCGATCTGCCGCGCCGTCCAGAGCGCATCGGACCGACTCGCCTCGCGCAGCCGGGCGAAGGTCTCCGAAGCGGGCTCGAAGGAAACGATCCGCCCGGAGTAGCCGCCCCGCCGGATCTCGATGCCGTACTGGCCGGCGTTGGCACCGACATCGAGGACCACGTCGGTGCCGAGGGTCTCGAACAACCGCTCGCGCCGTTGCTCCCAGGTCGGGCCGCCGTACCGAGTGCTCACCAGCGGGGGCGCTGACGGTTTGAGGCGCGAGATCGCGGTTCTGAGTGACTTCATGGTGTGAAAGCTCCTTGAAAGTTGAGCCCTATGCGAGCAGCAGCGGGAGTACCTCGTGACACAAACGGTTCGCGGTCTCCGCGCGCGAGAACGCTCGCAGTCGCTCACGGGCGCGGGCGCGGTAAGTGGCACGTTCGTCCTCGCCTCGAGCGAACGCCGCGTCGAGCGAGGCAGCCAGTGCGCTGGGAGAGTCACCGTCGGCAACCAGCCTGGCGTCGAGTTCCCGCGCGATCCGGAGTGCCGCGAATGGCCCGGGCGACGGCGTGGTCACGAGCATCGCGCCGTCGGCGAGCGCCTCGAGCGGTCCGATCCCGTAGTTCTCATACCGGGACGCGGCGAGGTAGACCTCGGCGCGGCGCGTCAGCGCGCGATGCTCCTGGGGTGTGAGCAACCCGGTCCACTCGAGCGCGTCCGGCTCCTCGATCCCGTGCTCGCGGAGATGGCGAAGGCCGGATTCGCGCTCGATCCCGGTGACGAGCAGGCGCCGGTCCCCCGGCGCGGCTCGCGACCAGGCGCGGACGGCGACGTCGAGGCCCTTCTTCAACGGACTGGCGCCGTAGAACACCGCGACCGGATCTCGATTCCTCGCCGGCGCATCGGCGTCGGGCTCAACCGGGATCGGGATCGGGACGACCGGCACTGCGGTGGGCAGGAGCCGAGCGGCGTCCGGCCCCAACTGGAGCGCGGACGGCATCAACAGCGCCGCGCGCCTGAACTGCCGGCGCTCGAGCAGATGCTCGAGGCGGTAGCGGCGACCCGCGCGCGACAGCTGTGCCGGCGTGTCGAACCGGATCGCCACACGTCGTTGCGAGGAGGCCCGCGGCTGGAGCATGGCGGCGTGCGTGGTCGAGTAGATAATCGCTCGGGGTCGGTGCGATCTCAGGGCGCGGGCGGTGGCGCGGCGGAGCGCAAACGCCTCGTAGGCGTCGATCGTCGCGAGCGACCGCGCTACGTGGCGCTTGATCGCTCTCGGCGGGTCGAGCGAGGGGGTGACCGCGACCACATCGACGCCAAGGCCCTGGAGCGCCGCGAGCAGCTCATCGTCGGCCTGGCGAAGCCCCGCGGTCGTACCCGACGCGACGTACATGAGGTCGACCGGCGTCGGGGAGCGCCGGCGATAGGTGAATTCCCCGGTCATTCCACAAGGCCGTCCCCGTCCGCCAGCTCTCGACGCATCCGCACGATGTTCTCCGGCGGGACCGACTCGGGGCCGACGAACCCCTCGCGTGGGTAGCGAGGGCGGCCCTCGAGTCGCTGGCGCTGGCGCGCGACGAATTCCTCGAGCGTCGCGATCTGCATTGCCGGGTTGCCGGCCACGACCGTCTTGGCTTCGACGTCGCGCGTCACCACGCTGCCCGCGCCGACGATCGCGTCGTCGCCGACCTGCACGCCCGGAAGCAGGATCGCGCCGACTCCGATGTAGACGCGCCGACCGATGTCGACTCGCCCGACCCGCGAGTACCCGATCCAGTGCTTGACGCTCGCGTCGTGGGCGACGATGCGGACGCCGTCCGTGATGACGGCCTCGTCTCCGATCGTGATCAGCCCGAGGAAGCCGTAGTCGAAGTGAACGGCGCCCAGGTACACGTCCTTTCCGAGCTGGAGCCCGTGCTTGACGAGCCACTCGGGCGTGGCGTATCCCCGCAGGCGATTGATGACCGTGTGGCGAAGGCTCTTGTGCCCGGTCAGCCGCGGCGCCCCGTCCGCGCAGTCGCCGACGGGCGCCAGATCGGGCGGGATCGTCCTGGGCTCGGATGACTCAATCGGCACCGCTCACCACCCGTCCGCGCACGCCGTCGCCATCACCTCGCCACCGCGTCGACGGCCGGCACCGGCTCGCGCTCGGCGTCCCGGCGCCCGCCGACGCGGTCGATCATCGACACCGGCCGCAGACCGACGGGCTCGCCCATCGCAGCTCCGAACAGGCGGGAGAGGCGCGCCGCCGACGCATCGATGTCGTAGTGCTCGGCGACGTAGCGCCGGCCGGCTTCGGCCAGGCGGCGCCGGAGCGCGGGATCTTCGAGCAGGCGCTCGAGCGCGTCGGCGAGGTCGTCCTCGCGCCCGGGCGTGACCAGCAGCCCGGTCTCGCCGTCGCGTACGAGCTCGCGCACGCCGGCGACGGCGGTCGCGATCGCCGGGCGCCGGCACGCCAGCGCCTCCATCAGGACCACCGGGATGCCCTCGTAGAAGCTCGGCAGGCAGAACACGCTCGCGGCCTGGTAGTGGGCCGCGATCGCGTCCTGCCCGATCGCTCCCGCGAAGATCACGCGGTCGGCCAGGCCCAGTCGCTCGGCCAGGCGCTTCAGGCCGTTCTCGGCGGGGCCGGAGCCGACGAGCTCGAGCTCGGCGTCGACGCCGCGCTCGACGAGCCGCGCGAATGCGTGAAGCAGCACGGACTGGCCCTTCTCCGGCACGAGCCGTCCGACGCAAAGGACACGAGGACGACCCGCGGGAGGCTCGCCGATGGCCTCGTACCGGGAGGGCTCGATCCCGCAGCGGACGACGTGCAGCTTGGGCCACTGGTCCTCCGCCACGATCGCCATCAACTGGCTGCGGGTGAAGTCACTGATGCAGAAGATGGCGTCGGCATCGCCGATCTTCTTGGCCAGGCGGGGCCACTGCACGTCTCGAAGCTCGATCAGTCCGTGCACCGTGGCGCTCCAGCCCGTCGGCCCCTCCCCAGATCGTTTCCCCAGGTGGCTGGCGAGCATCGCGATGTCGGCTGACACCGACACGAAGTGGGAGTGCACGTGCCGGACGCCGGTGCGGCGCCAGTGATCCCAGGCGGTGACCGCCTCTCCGAAGTAGAACACCTGCCACAGCCGGCCGCGGGCGCCCGGCCGGCTGTGCTCGAGCGACAGCCGGAGGGCCGAGACAAACGCGCGCGGATGTCGCGCGAGGGCGTACAGGTGCGCCTTCGCCACCCGGCTCCATCGGGGCGGCAGCAGCGCATGGGTGTTCTCGAACTCCTCGCGGTCCACGTCGGACAAGAGGCCGGCATCTGACCTGTGCACCGACGCGGTGCGGACATCGACGCCGCGACGGCGCAGCGCACGGACCTCGCGCAGGATGAAGGTGTGCGACACCGCCGGGTAATAGCTGGTTATGTAGGCGATCACCGGCGACCAACGTCTGCGGCGACTCGCGACTTCCACCGCCGCCGCCATCGTCAGACGAGCGTTTCGACCAGTCCGGCGACCCGGTCGACGAAATGGTCGATGGTCCGCCCACCCACGACGGTGTCGCGGCTCGCGCGGGCCAGCCGCTCGGCTCCGTGGCGGTCCTCCCACAGTTCCTCGATCGCCGCGCGCATCTCCGCCGGCTCTCCCGCCGCCACCTGGCGTCCGTTGCGACCGTCCTCGACGTAACCGCTCAGACCCGGGGTGTCCGATGCGACCACGGGCCGGGCGCACGACATCGCCTCGAGCACGCCGTTCACCCCCGCGGCATAGCGGGTGTCGGGCTGGACGGGCACCGCGACGACACGGGCGCCCTGATACAGGTCGCGAAGCTCCCGATAGCTGAGTCCCTCGCGGACCTCGATGTGGTCGGGCACCGACAGCGGCGAGAGCCCGCGGTGCGACCACGTGCTGCCGGGCACGATCACCGAGGGAATCCGGAGCGGCCTGAGCGCTTCGATCAGCGTCTGATAGTCGCGCTGCTCTCGACCGACGCTGAGAACGTAGCCTTCCTCGGCGGGGGGCTCGGCCGGAGCGAAGAACCGATGGTCGACCTTGTCCCAGACGAACTGGGCCTGGTGCTCGCCGAGTCCCATTTCCTCGCGCAGGTAGCGCTCCTGCGCTCTGGAGAACACCAGCGTGACGTCGGTCCGGCGCAGGAAACCGGTTCGGTCGGCCACCAGCCGCTTCTGGCTCGAGGTCAGCAGGTGGGCGACCATGACGTGCGGGGCCGGCGGTCGCAGCAGCGCCAGCGGAATGCCGACGCGCTCAGACAGCGACACGTACACCGGCGCCCGGGCGCGCATCGCGCGAACCGCCTGGCTGACGCTCAGGCGCAGACGGCTCTCCACGGCGGCCACCGGCGCCGTCCCCGCGCCGGGGTACGAGACGCGACCGCCGAGATGGTCAGCGAGGACGTCGAAGTCGGTCTGCGGCCGCTCCACCGGGTCAGACCGTCCCGGGCCCGCCTGTCCGGACCGCAGGATCAGCGGACGGCGCCCGCGGCGTGCCTGTCGGATGACGGCCTGGGTCACGCCGAGGACAGCGAGGGTGCGGTTGCACGGCGTGCCCACAACATGCCGCAGTGGCTCGCGTTCATGGGCTCGTACAGCTCCTGGAAGCCGGCGTTGCGCAGCAGCCGGATCACGTGTGCTCGAGGATCGGGTTCCGGGCATCCCTGCGCGTGCCACTCGAGCACGATCACATCGGCGTCCAGATCCGCCATCCGCGGGTCGGCGAGCACCGCCCATTCCCCGCCTTCGATGTCCATCTTCACGAGGTCCACGTGGCCGTCCAGCGCGAACAGGTCTTCCACCGGCACTTCGATGTCTGCGTTCGCCGGTGCCGCGTCTGAATCGGCCTCGACGTCGACCAGATGCGAATCGGCCGACAGCCCGCCCCGGAACGCCATCGTGCCGGCGCGGTTCGACACGGCCGCCGGGCAGAGCGTCCACCGGGCGTGCAACCGGTTCTCGGCGATTGCCGCGCTCAGCATCCGGGCGTTCTCGGGCTCGGGCTCGAAGCTGCGCACCGAGGATCCGGGCCACCGCTGCAGCGCGTACAGGCCGAACATGCCGATGTTCCCGCCCAGGTCGAGGATGCGCGGCGACGGGTTGCCGTCAAGCTCCGGGCGGAGCGCGGCCGGTGGCTCATAGGCCAGGCGCCCACCCGTGCCGCCGAAGATCTCGTTCAAGATCTCGACATCCCGCGAGCGGTGACGGATGAGCGCAATCTGGCGCGATCGGCGGAGGCGATAGCGGACGTGCCGAGGCGGGCCGAGCTGCCCGGCCAGGAACCGCGCCGGCTGGGTGACCGTACGAGCGCCCCGGACGGCCTCGATCGTGCGCTGCCCGGCTCCCGACTTGACCGCCGCGCGAAGCGGCGCAAACCGGTCGATCGCCCGGCGCAAAGGGCCTTTCGCCGCGCTGACGCCGTGGATGTCCCGCTCGCGCACGGCGTGCTCGGACGCCGGCGGGACGCGGGTGGTGGCGTTCGCGATCACCGTCACCAACGCAGCCGTGCGTGATTTGCTTTCACTGGTAGTTCTGCCCCGGGCGGAGCGTTGGTGGCGAACGTGCCCGTGCCCACCAGCGAAATCGAGGAGTCCGCTCCCGACACGGCGGTCGAAGCTCACCCCGCGCTCGAGACCGCGAGCCCCGACTCGATCCGGGCCGCGACCCTGGCCGGGATCCGCTGGGGAGTGGTGGCGCGCGTCGGGATCGAGACGTGCTCGTTCCTGTCGATGGTCGTGCTCGCCCGCCTGGTCAGCCCCGCCGGCTTCGGCCATGCCGCGACCGCGCTTGCGATCGTCGCGATCGCCAACGGGATGACCGTGGAAGGCTTCGGGACGCCGCTCGTGCAGCGCCGGGAGCTGACCCGCGCCCACGTCGAGACGAGCCTTTTCCTCAGCTTGGCTTCGGGTCTGTTCCTGACCGCCCTGGTGTATCTCCTCGCGCCGCTCTGCGCTCCCCTGTTCGGCGCGGAGAACGTGTCGCTCGTCCAGCTCGCCTCGCCCGCGTTTCTCGCGGTTTCGCTCTCCGCGATCCCCCAGGCACTGCAGCAGCGGCGCTTGAATTTCCGCATCACCAGCGTGATCCAGTTGGCGTCGCTCGCGGTCGGCCTCGCGGTGAGCATCGTGTTGGCTGTCTTGGGCCTGGGAGCGAGCGCGATCGTGCTCGGCCAGGTGCTGATCCTGGTAGCCGCGGCCGTGATGTACGTGGCCGTGACGCCGCTCCTGCGCCCGCGATGGCATCGCCGCGAGTCGCGTCACCTCACCGCGTTCGGCTCGCAAACGACGCTGTCCTCACTGCTGTTCACCGCCTACTCCAACGTCGACTATCTCGTCGTGAGCGCACAGCTTGGAGCCCGGCAGACCGGGTATTACTGGCGGGCCTTTCAGATCGGCGGCGTCTACCAGGGGAAGATCAGCCAGATCATGCTGAGCCTGGCGTTGCCGGTCTACTCGCGGACTCGCGATATCACCGACATGCGCCGAGTTCGGAGACGCATCGTGCAGGTGCATGCGGCGGTCATCTTTCCCCTGCTCGCCACGTACGTGGTCGTCGCGCCGCGCGTTGTGCCAATCGTCTTCGGACGAGCCTGGCTCCCCACCGTGGTTCCTTCGCAGATCCTCGCATTTGCCGGCATGACATTCGCGCTCGGGACCGGCGGGGCGGCGGTGACAGTCGCCGCCGGCAAGCCCGGTGTGGCGCTCGCGAACAACGCGATTTCGCTCCTTGCCTATTTCGCCGTCGTGTTCGCCTTCGCTCGAGACGGGCTGACGGTCCTGTGCTTGGCGATCGTCGCTCTGAACACGGTCGGATACATCGGGACCTATTACTTCATCTTCGATCGCATGCTCGGCATTCCGATGCGACAGCTCTGGGAGGAGGTCGCGCCGGCGCTGCTGTCACTCGCCCCGCTATTCGTCTGTGCCGTGGCGGCGGGTCATCTGCTGACCGCGGCATCGGTTGCACCCGCCGTGTGGATCGCAGCGGTAGGGAGTGTCGCGGTCGTCGCGTACACAGCTTCGATCTGGATCTTGTTCCCGCGCACGCGGGCGGATCTGATGCTGCTGGTGTCGCACGTCGTGCGGAGAGGAAAGTAACCGCGCGCGGAGCGGAAGTGGCCGTCAGACGACGGCCGTCTCGCTGTTCGCCTGAGTCTGCGTCCCGCGGCGGGGACGGCGTGCCCACATCCGCCGGCCCGCGAGCGCGGCCCGGGCGCTGAGGCGGTCGTGGAGCAGCACAGCCCACATCGCCGCCTTCAGCGTCGGACGGTGCCGGACCGACGCGCCGAACGCTCGCCGGGCGGGCTCGCGCTGGCCCGCCGCGAGTCGGTGGCGGGCGACGATCAGCCGGTTGCGCGCAAGCACGCGGCGCACCAGCTCGCGGTCATCGATATCCCGGGCGTAGTCTCGCAGCACGTCATAGTGCGTTTCGTGCATGAGCCATTCGCGCTTTGACTGGTTGCCCTCGTGCTGGCGGTAGCGCACCACCGGCCGCGGGTCGTAGTGAAAGGCCGCCCCGTGCCGCAGCGCGCGGAGCCAGAATTCATAGTCCTCGGCCGGAAGGTCGTCGCGGAAGCCGCCGACGCGCCCGAACAGGCCGCGCCGGATCAGGGCCGTCGGAGCGGCCAGACAGCTGCCCTCGAACTGCGCGCGGCGCAGCGTGTCGCGATCGAGGCGTCCGCGGCCGGGAGGCCGGCGGAACTCGCCTGTGACCCACCCGAACACCACCATGTGGCCGACGAGGATGTCCACGTCGGGGTCGCCGGCCAGGATCTCCCGCTGCAGCTCGAGCTTCTGCGCCTCCCAGATGTCGTCGTCGGCCGCCAGCGCCACGTAGTCGCCGCGTGCCGCGGCGATCGCCCGGTTGAACGCGGCAGGAGCGCCCTGGTTGTGCTGATGAATCACCGTGACGGAGTCCGAGTAAGCGTCCACCAGCGCTGCCGTGTCATCGGTTGACCCATCGTCGACGACGATGACCTCCTCGGCCGGGCTCGTCTGCCCGAGCACGGAGTCCAGGCTCGCCGCGATGAATTCAGCGCCGTTGTACGTGGCCATCACCACGCTGACGCTCGGACTCGGAGACCCGTTCACGTCGAGCCGGCGATCACCGCCGCGAAGCTGCGGCCTCGAACGACCTCTCGAGCGGCTGCTCGGGCTCGGGCAGGTCGACCGGCTCGCCATCGCGCTCGATCGAGAGATTCGCGGCGCGCAACACGCGCACGATCTCGAGCCCCAAGCGCCCGTGTGAGCGCGGCTCCGCGCCCGTGCGGATCGCTCGAGCGAAGTCGGCAAGCTCGAGTGACAGCGGCTCGGCGGCGTCGATACGGGGCGTCACGATGTCGCCCATGCGATACGTGAGCTGGTACTCGCCGTACGTCGCCGGCGCCTCGTCCTGGGAAAAGTCGAGACCCCGATCGTATATCCGCACCGACTCGTCTGAGGAGGTGTCGTCGTATTGCACCATCCGCTGCGAGCCGACGACGACGGTCTGGCGAAGCTTGCGCGGAGCGAGCCACGAGATCTGCACGTTGGCCGTTATCCCGCCGGCGAAGGTCAAGGTGAGGAACGCCGTTTCGGGCACGCCGGCTTGGAACACGCTCTGTCCCGATGCGACCACCCGGACAACCGGCCGGTTCAGCCAGTAGAGCATGATCGACAGATCATGCGGCGCGAGGTCACTGACCACCCCGTCGCTCTGATACAGACCGAGGTTCATACGCGACGACGTAATGAAGTACACGTCGCCGAGCTCCCCGGAGCTGATCAGGTCGCGCACCTTGTTCACCGGCGGGCTGTACACGAACGTGTGTCCCGGCATCAGCGTCCGGCCGACGTCGTCGGCGAGGCGCAGCAGATCCTCGGCCTCGTCGGGATCGACCGCGAGCGGCTTCTCGACGAGCACGTGCTTGCCCGCCTTCAGCGCACGGCTGGCGAGCTGATAATGGGTGCGTGGAGGCGTCGCGATCGCGACGGCATCGACGTCCGGATCGTCCAGAAATGTGTCGAGCTCCGAGCGCACGGCCACGCCCCGGTATCGACGCGAGCACTCCGTCGCCCGCTTGAAATCTCGCTCGCAGATGCCGCTGAGCTCGAACTCGGGGCGGGCGGTTATGTTCCGAACCAGGTTGGGGCCCCAGTACCCGAAGCCCACGACGACGGTCTTGATCGCTGTTGCGCCACCGGCGGCGCTATTCAAGTTTTTGGCGCTTCTTTCGCTGAGCACCTGCACCAACGCACGATCTCAGCTTTGACTTCCGCGCTTACGGCACGAACTCGAGCAGGGCGTCCGCGACGCGCTCGATCTGGGAATCGCTCATCCCCGGGAACATCGGTAGCGAGCAGATCTCCCCGGCAAGGCGCGTGGCCACCGGCGCCACGTCGTGTTCCGGTGCAAATGCGCGAAACGCGTCGCTTCGATGGATCGGCACCGGGTAGTGCAGGCCGGTCGCGATCCCCGCGCTGTCCAGGTGCGCCCGCAGCGCGTCGCGCTGTTCGGCGCGCACGACGAACTGGTGGTACACGTGATCGGCGGGGGCTTCCGGCCGTGGCGGCAGCGCGATGTGCTCCAGCCCGGACGCCGCCTCGTGCAGAGACTCCGCAATCCGCCGGCGCTGTGAGTTCCAGTTCTCCAGGCGCTCGAGCTTGCGCTCGAGGACGGCGGCCTGCAGGGCGTCGAGCCGGCCGGTGGTACCGATCATCCGGTGGTGATAGCGCGGCTGCTCGCCGTGAGAGCGAAGCAGGCGTATCCGTTCCGCGACGTCGGCGCGGCCGGTGACCACCGCGCCCGCGTCTCCCCAGGCGCCGAGATTCTTCGCGGGGTAGAACGAGAACGTTCCGGCGTCCCCCCAGGTGCCGACGGGGCGCCCCGCGTACCGGGCACCGTGGGCCTGGGCGGAATCCTCGACGACCCAGATGCCCCACTCGCGGGTCAGGGCCATGATCCCGTGCATGTCCGCGGTCCGTCCGAACAGGTGAACCGGGATGACCCCGCGTACGCGCGGATCGTAGGCACGCTCGAGCGTGCCGGGAGTCATCAGCTGCGTGTCGGGATCCACGTCGGCAAACCGCGGGCGTCCCCCGGCCAGCCACACCGCCTCGGCGGTGGCCACAAACGAGTTGGCCGGGACGATCACCTCATCCCCTGGCTCGATTTCCAGAGCCCGTAGCGCAAGGATGAGCGCCTCCGTCCCGGAGGAGACGCCGATCGCGTAGGTGGCCTCGCAGTAGGAAGCGAACGCCGATTCGAATCGCTCGACGAACGAACCACCGGTGAACGCGCCGGTCTCGGCGACTCGCTCCACCGCCTCCATCAGCTCACGCAGCAGCTCGGGATCGTGGTTGTCCATCACGGTCAGCGGGACTCGGGTGTCGGCTGCCGTCACGTCCTGTGTCATTTCACGCTCCATGCGGGACCAACGTACGAGCTCGCCGATTCTCGCGGGGGCGGTTCGAGTCTCTCTGCCGCTCGAGGGCGTTCGCGTAGCACTCGGACAAGCGCTCGCCGAGCTGCCCGGCGTCGAAGCGCTCGGCCACCCAGCGCCGGCCCGTGCGGGCGCGCCGCGCCCACGCCGCGGGATCCTGCTCGAGGACCCCGGCGACCGCGTCCGCGAGGTCGCGTGGGTCGCCGGCGCGCGCGAGCTGATCGCGAAACTCGGGTGGGCAGGTCTCGGGCAGCCCGCCGCTGGCCGTCGCCGCCACCGGCACGCCGACCGCGAGTGCCTCCTTGAACACCATCGATGAGGCCTCGGCCTGGCCGCTCGGCAGCGTCCGGCTCGGAACCACGAGGACGTGCGCCGATCGCAGCGCCTCGAGCACCGCGGCGTGGTCGCGGGGGCCGTGGAACGAGACCGCGTCTCCGAGCCGCAGCTCCTCCGATGCGAGCGCCTCGAGCGCCGCCCGCTCGGGCCCTTCGCCGATCACGTCGAGGCGCGCCGTCGGGTGCGTGGCCAGGATCGCCGGCATCGCGCGGAGCAGCACGTCGGCGCCCTTGACCGGGATCAACCGCCCGACAAACAGAAGCCGAATTCCGGTTTGGGTCGGCGGAGGCGACGGTCGCGCCGGCAGCTCGGCAAGCCGGATGCCGTTGCGGATCAGCTCCACGGGACCGTCATAGCCAAGGCCGCGGAGGCACCGCTCGACGAACTCGGAGACCGCGATCACGCGCTCCGCCCGGTCGAACAGCGCGTCGTAGCCCGAGGCCGGCTCGGTGGCGTCCGTCCCGTAGAAGGTGACGAGCAGCGGGGCGCCGAGCCCTTGTGCGAGCGGGGCCGCGTAGTTGCCCGCCCACCCGAAGTGCGCGTGCAGCAGACCGATCCGTCGCGCGCGCGCGTACGGGAGCGCCTGCTCGGCGAACCGCGCCTCGGGAGTGCCGCGCGTCAGCCGGGTTCTCGCGCGTTGGGCGAACGTCCCCGTGCCGGTGCGGTGCACGCGGTCCGCGGGCACGACGCCGAACTCGCCGCGGCCGCTCAGTCCAATCACATGGGAGTTCCAGCCTTCGCGCTGCACCGCGTCGATCGCGGTGGCCACGAACGTCTCGGATCTCACGCCGACGTCGAGCATCACGTGGCCTACGTCGGTCCGGGAGCTCATGCCGGCGCCAGGCTCGCGCTTGGCGCCGGCGCCTGCGTTGCCGGCGCTGCCGGCGCGGCGGGCGCGGTTCCGGTCGGTGTCGACGCGGCCGTAGCGCCCGCGTCGACCGTCGCTCGCAGCACTTCCGCGAGTTCGCCCGCGAGCTTTCGCCGCGAGTAGCGGCGGAGCACCTCCTCCCGCACGCCCGGGTCGAGCCCGATTGCGCCGCGCCGCCAGTCGGTGAGCGCTTCGCGGAGCGCCTCGGCGACCGCGCGGGGGTCGCGCACGTCGGCGCACCATCCGGCGCCGAGTTCGCGCACGAGCCTCGAAGCCAGGCTATCCGGGTGCGCCACCGACAGCACCGGACGTCCGGACGTGAGGTACTCGAAGATCTTGCCGGACAGGACCCGATCCCCGGGCGGCCGCGAGTACAGGAGCGCCGACGCGCCGGCCATCTCCGCGAGCGCCTGATCGTGGTTGACGTATCCGGTGAACGACACCGGCAGCGAGTCGAGCTTGTCGCGCTCGACCTCCGCGTGGCCGACGATCCGCAGCTCGAA
>Ga0335072_10005925_pt1 | contig 17948 bp, 12 predicted proteins | sample Lox_Sample_21_FD_206725 | JGI IMG/M metagenome (GOLD analysis project Ga0335072, IMG submission 206725) | Soil microbial communities from Loxahatchee National Wildlife Refuge, Florida, United States - Lox_Sample_2.1 | ecosystem: Environmental > Terrestrial > Soil > Wetlands | place: USA... | reverse complement strand
CAAGCAGGATGCAAAAGTACGCGCTGCCCACAACGATGCGCGAAATGATTCTGCTGCTGCAGGATGGCGCTTTCACATAACTACCTGGCGGCCGTGTATCGGTGGCGGATTTGCGACTGACAACCGTCACTGACGATTTCTCGACGCAAGGGTCAGTCCTTTGTTCCAGGATGAATGATATGGAGAAGAGCCGCCAGGCGCGCTGTGAGTCCGAAGGAGCGCCCGAAGCTAACGCATGCAATCGCAGCGAGCGAGACAAAGAGAACCGCCACAATTCGCCTCTTCATTCTTGCCGCGACCAGTGGTCATGTATCGGTGCCGGCGTAGCCCACCGGCTGCCGCATAAGCGGAATCAACAAGAGTGGCGAAGACTTCACAAAAGGTGAAGTGCGGTCACTCGATGCGCAGGGCTTGCTGGGGGTCGAGGCGTGAGGCGCGGGTGGCCGGCATCCAGACCGCGACGAGCGCGACCAGGCTTAGTACGATCGGTACGGTTACGAATACCATGGGATCCCAGGCTTTGACGCCAAATAGGAAGCTGGCGATGAACCGGGTGAGCCCGAAGGCTGCGCCGATGCCGATAACGACGCCCACGATGGCGAGGCGCATGCCGTGCCAGACGACGAGCGAGCGGATGTGGGAGCGGTCGGCGCCCAGCGCCATGCGGATGCCCATTTCCTGCGTACGCTGCTGGACCGAGTAGGCCATGAGACCGTAGATGCCGATGGCGGCGAGGACGAGTGCGGCCGCTCCGAAGATGGTGAGCAGGAGCATATTGAAGTCCTCGCGCGCGGTGGATTGGGTGACGACTTCGGTCATGGGCCGGACGCGGCCGACGGCGAAGCCGCCGCTGGCCTGGCGCAGCTGCTCGGTGACGGCAGAAATATATTGCCGCGGGTCGCCGTGGGTGCGGACGATCCACACATAGGGAACGATGTTGGAGTTGATCGCGGTCATGCCGTTGGGGACCTGGGCGATGGGGATAATCATGACCGGGAAAGGATCCTGATTGAGTCCGCCATCGCGGATATCGCCAACGACGCCGATGATTTGACGCGCGGGTTCGGCAAAACCCGGGCCCACGCCTTTGCCGATGAGAAGCTGTTGGCCGATGGGATCGCCTTTGGTCCAGTATTTTTTAGCGAAGGCCTGGTTGATGAGCACGACCCCGGGCGCGGAACCGTTGTCCTGCTCGGTGAAGTCACGGCCGCGCAGGATGGGGATGCGGAAGACGGAGAAGTAGCCCGGCGAAACGCTCATCCAGCCGGCGCCGCCGTTCCACGGCGATTTGCCTTCCGGCGGACGGCCGATGATGTTGAAGGGCAGGCCGTAGCCGCCCTCCAGAGGAAGACAGCAGGTGAAGGCGGAGACTTCTACGCCGGGAATCGCGTTCACGCGCTCGCGTCCGTCGTGGGCAACCTGAGCGACCCCCGTGGTCTGTTTGAATTGGTCGCCGGTGAGGGACATTTCAAGGGTAAGGACGTTGCGTGGATCGAAGCCGGGATCGACCCCGCGCAGCGCGAGGAAGGTGCGGATGAGCAGTGCGGCGCCGATCAGCAGCACCAGCGCCAGCGAGACTTCGCTGACCACCAGCAGCGAGCGCGCTTTGTTGTGGCGCAGGCCGGTGCCCGAGCGGTTGCTGCTTTCCTTAAGCGTGGCGTTGAGATCGGGCCGCGAGACGCCGATGGCCGGGAAGAGTCCGAAGAGAATGCCGGTGAGAAACGAGATGCCGAGAGTAAACGCCAGCACACGCCAGTCGATGCCGATGGCGGCTCCATGCTCGCCGATGCGGGGCAGGCCGCCGGGGCTGACGGCGAGCAAAGCGCGCACGCCCGCATAGCCAAGGATGAGGCCAAGGACACCTCCGATGAGCGACAGGACGATGCTTTCGGTCAGCAGCTGGCGGACGATGCGGGTGCGGCCGGCGCCCATAGCGGCGCGAATGGCGAACTCACGCTTGCGGCCGGTGGCGCGGACGAGCAGCAGGTTGGCGACGTTGGCGCAGGCGATGAGCAGGACGAAACCGACGGCTCCGAGGAGAACGAAAAGCGATTTGCGCGCGCCAGCGACGATGGAATCGCGCAGAGGCTCGACGCCGAATCCGGACTTCGGGTCCATGTCCTGCGGATGCAGCCGGCGGTACTGATCGGCGGCCAGCTTGAGCTGGGCGTTCGCCTGCGCGAGAGTGACGCCGGGCTTGAGGCGGCCGGCAACCCGGAAATAGTGGCCGAGGTTGGTGCTGTTGGGATCGATCTGAAAGGGAACCCAGAGATCGGACGCGGGGTCGGTGACGAAGGATTTCCCCAGAACCCCGACAATGGTGTACGGCTCGCTGCTGAGCGAAACACTCGTACCGACGATGTGCGGATTCCCTCCGAATTTTCGCTGCCAGAAGCCATAGCTGATGACCACGACGTGCCCGCCGTTGGGTGAGTCTTCCTGGGGAGTGAATGTGCGGCCGAGTTCGATGGGCGCGCCGAAGAGACGGAAGTAGGCTTCGCTGACATGGATGCCGTGAACCTGCTCGGGAACGGCGCCGGTGAGGTTGAAGCCGGGACCGCCAAAGTCGTAGGCGGCGACGTCCTGAAAGACGCCGGTCTGGGCTTTCCAGGTATTGAAATTGACAGGAGATGCAGAAGTGCCATTTCCGTCGGGAAAGGTATTCATGAACAGGACCATGCGATCCGGCTCGGGATAGGTGAGCGGCTTGAGGAGGACCGTGTCGACGACGGTGAAAATGGCGGTGTTGGCCCCGATGCCGAGAGCGAGCGCCGCGATGGCGGTCAGGGAAAAGGCAGGATTCGCAATGAGCATGCGAAGGGCGTAGCGAAAGTCTTGCCGGAAATCACCCATGCAGGTCCGCCTTAAGCTTTTGCGTTCGGGGAAATACAGGCCGTACCGGGTGAGTATACGTAGCAACTCCGGCATTGGTTCATTGATGTTACAGACAGTAACACACAGAGATCGGAGTTGGCGAAGCGCCTTTTAAGCGAATGGCCATTGCCCGGATCCTCGGGCGAGCTTTGACTGACCATCCGATGGCGCTTGCGAAGATGGCGACGCACTCTCGCCGCATGGATGCTGCCGCGTATACCGCCCCTGACAAACGCGCGGGAACATGTGTTGATCGATTTTCTTTGCTCCTGCTGAGCAGGATTCATCGCATCCTCCTGCTTCAGCTGTATGTCGACGCAGCCTGAGTGGCCTGCGGTCGATTCGTCCCGCCTTTCCTGCTGGACGGACAGATTCAATGCACGTATTTTTCTTGAGAAGGCGAATGGAGTCGGTGCGATGAAACGAGTTTTCCGGATTGCGGCCCGCGCAAAAGTGGTGGAGGCCGCGCTGGTGCTGTCGGCTCTGCTGCTCATAGCCCTTCCTGCATTAGCGCAGGGATTCAGCATGGAGCAGGCGATCAGCTATCCCTACCCTTACGGGCTGACAGCGGCGGCGCACGGCGAACGCATCGCCTGGGTCTTCAATCTGCGCGGCGCAACAAACGTCTGGGTAGCGACCGGGCCGGATTTCTCCGCCCACGCGGTCACCCATTACACGGGCGACAACGGAATGCCGATTTCCAGCCTGCGCCTGACTCCGGACGGCAACACAGTCGTCTATGCGCGCGGCAGTGAGACGAACAGTCAGGGCGAAGTCGCCGATCCCACGAGCAATATCCATCAGCCGCAGCAGCAGGTCTGGGCGGCAGACGTAGCTGGCGGCCAGCCGCGGCTGCTGGGCACGATGAATTGCAGCTTCGAAGATTGCGAAGATATCCGGATTTCGCCGGATGGTCAGTCAGCGGTCTGGAGCGCGGCGCACGAGCTCTGGATCGCGCCAGTCTCAGGCCGGCAGCCGGCCCGCAGCCTCGCCTACATTCGCGGCAACAATTCCCACCCGCAATGGTCGCCGGACAGCAGGCAAATCGCGTTTGTCAGCGACCGCGGCACGCATTCTCTGATCGGGGTCTATACCCTGGGCAGCGACGTCCTGCGCTATGTCAATCCCGGCGTCTACCACGACATGTTGCCTCATTGGTCGCCCGATGGGTCCCGATTGGCCTTTGTGCGGCTCACCGGGGAGAGTGGAGGATTCCTTTCAGGGCGGCTGCAGCCGTGGACCATCTGGGTGTGGAACGCCGCCAGCGGCCAGGCGAAGATGATCTGGCAGAGCACCAACGACGCCAACGGCTCCTATCCCGACGAAGGCGGGTGGGAAGAGGACGCTTTCCAGTTCGCCGCCGGCAATCGCATCCTCTTCGCTTCCCAGGAGGATGGCTGGGCGCATCTCTATTCCATTTCCGCCGACGGCGGCACGCCGGTGCTGCTGACCCCGGGAGATTATTCGTTTCAGGGAGTCGCGCTGACTCCCGATGGAAAGGAAGTCCTGCTTTCCACCAATGAAAACGATGTCGATCGGCGGCATATATGGCGCGTCAGTGTGGATCATCCTGCACCGGAGCCCGTCACCAGGGGCGCTTCTGTCGAATGGGCGCCTGCGGTCACCGGCGATGGACGTTATGTCCTCTGCCTTGGCTCAACGGCGACGAAGCCGGCCATGCCCTATCGCATCACTCCTCAGGGTCCCACCGAGATCGCTGCTTCCGCGATGCCCGCCGATTATCCGTCCGCGCAATTCGTCGTTCCGAAGGATGTGACTTTCAAAAGTGCGGATGGGCTGGAGATTCACGGTCAGCTTTTCGTGCCCCGCGGCGGGAAGTCATCCATGCCGGCATTGGTCTTCATGCATGGCGGCCCATACCGGCAGATGGTCCTCGGCTTTCATCCCATGGACGCCTACAACTATATGTACGCGGCCAATGAGTATCTGGCCAGCCGCGGCTACGTGGTTCTCTCGGTGAATTACCGCCTCAGCCTCATGTACGGCCGCGCCTTCCGAGAGCCGGCGCATGCCGGGCCGCTCGGCGCTTCCGAATACCAGGACATCGTGGCCGCCGCCAGATACCTGCAGGCCCTGCCCGACGTGAACCCACAAAAGATCGGTTTGTGGGGCGGATCGTACGGCGGGTATCTGACCGCGATGGGGTTGGCTCGCAATTCCGATATTTTCAAGGCCGGTGTGGATTACGCCGGAGTCCACGACTGGACCGCGTTTTTCGACAAAGGAGAAGGAGCGGGCGCGTCACAGAAAATGCGGGATACCGCCTTGCAGTCCTCCCCGGTGTCTTCGATCGACAAGTGGACTTCGCCGGTCCTGCTGATCCAGGCCGATGACGATCGCAACGTTCCCTTTGCCCAGACAGTGAATCTCGTGCCTCTGCTGCGGGCGCATCACGTGCCCTACCAGCTGATCGTTTTCCCCGACGAAGTGCACGACTCTCTGCTCTGGCGCACGTGGATCACGACGTTCCAGGCAACCGCAGACTTCTTCGATCGCACGCTCGTTCGGGGCGAAACAATGCAGACCGTACCGCCGGAATACTGAATGCGCGCTACAGGCAACGGCACACTGGCACATTCAGGCCGAATGCCCCGGACCTGACTCTTCTCACTTGACAGATGCAGAGGACCACGCGCATTCTTCCATAGATGTCTATAGGAAGAGGGATGCGGCGCAAAAAAACCGACCACCTACAGGGAACCCTGGATCTGCTCGTACTGCGGACTCTGGAGCAGGGTCCCATGCATGGCTGGGCGATTACGCTCCACATCGAAAGCGTCTCCGATGCCTTGTTGCGCGTCGAAGAAGGTTCGCTTTATCCAGCCCTGCACCGCATGGAACAGGAAGGATGGATCGATGCGGAATGGGGTCTGAGCGAAAACAGCCGGCGCGCCCGCTTCTATCGGCTTACCCGCTCGGGGCGCAGACAACTCGAGGCGGAGCGTGCGAACTGGCAGCAGATCACCCAGGGCGTAGCGCTCGTTCTGAACTACGCAAAGGCATAGAGAGGTTCCCATGAGGTCGCTGCGGCGTCTGCGTGCCTTCTTCCGCCGGAGAAACCTGGAGCGCGAGTTCGCCGAAGAGCTGGACTTCCATGTCTCGATGCGCGAGAAACTCCATCGCGAAGAGGGAATGTCTCCCGCGGCAGCCCGGCGCGCCACCCGCCTGCGGTTCGGAAATCCAGTGCTCTGGCAGGAGCGGCTCCGTGAGGTGGACCTTCTCCTCTTCCCGCAATCCATCCTGCAGGATCTGCGCTTCGGCGCACGCGTGCTGCTTCGCCATCCGGGCTTTACGTTGCTGGCAATCTTCGCGCTGGTTCTCGGCATCGGCATCGACACGGCCACGTTCACCGCGTACCAGGCATTTTTCGCGCGTAAGCTCGACGCGCGCGATCCCACCACCATGGTCGATCTGGCCATCATCCGCCAGAACGGTGAAACCGTTCCAACCTTCAGCTTTCCCGATTACGACGACTACCGGACGCATCTTCATTCCTTTACCGGCGTGATCGCCTCCAGTCTCCCGCAGTTTCTCGCTTTGCGGGTGCCAGGTGGCGTCATAGTGCACCACGACGCGGGGGATGGTTTCCTGATCGGCAAATGGGGCTTGCTTCCCGCGGCCAACCTCTCCGACCAGGAACAGGCCATCACGCTGTTCGTCTCCGACAACTACTTTTCGGTCCTCGGCGTCCGGCTGGCACGCGGGCGCACCTTCGCCGACACCGGGGGCGGTTCGCCAGAGGCCATGATCAGCCAGAACTACTGGCACAAACGCTTCGACGACGATCCCGACATTCTGGGGAAGACCGTCCTCCTGAACGGGACGCCATTCACCATCATCGGCGTCACCCCACACAATTTCGTCGGAGCCTCTCTTGGTGCCCCCGATTTCTGGCTCCCGCTCCGCGATGAGCCACTGGTCACACCGGGCGACGACTGGCTGCACAACCGCGAACAAGCCTGTTGTCATTTGAACGCGCGGCTCGCACCCGGCGTCACCATAAGTGAGGCGCGGGCGGAAATGACGCTGGAGGCAAACCACATTGGTCGCCTCCACGATCCGCTTTCCTGGCATGCGCAGCCGCAGCACGCGCTGGTGTGGCCGGGCTCGCCCTTTCCCCTTCCCCTCAGCGAAAACAGCACTCTGCGAGTCTCCATGCTGTTCATCATGACCGCCGTGGGGCTCGTGCTGGTCGTGGCCTGCGCAAACGTCGCTGCATTGCAACTGGCGCGAGCTGCGGCGCGCCACGACGAACTCGCGATGCGACTCTCCCTGGGCGCGAGCCGCACTCGCCTGATCCGCCAGCTGCTGACGGAAAGCAGTCTTCTCGCAGTGACGGCAGGCGGTGTTGCCTTCCTGGTCAGCTGGGTTTTTCTGCAGGCGCTGGTCGTCGGCATTGCCAACGCCTTCCCCGAAGAATGGGGGACGTTTGTTTTCCACGTGACGCCCGACCTCAGAATCTTCACTTTCGTCCTGCTGCTCTCACTCACCGCCGGAGTGCTCCTCGATCTGGCGCCGGCCCTGGAGAGTTCGCGCTCGGCGCTCGGCTCAGCCCTGAAAGCGAATGCCACCACGTCGCCACGGCGGAGCCACCGTCTCCGCGGCGCGCTGGTTGCTGCTCAGGTCGCCATTTCGTCGGTGCTCGTCATCGCCGGCAGCCTGCTCATCCACAGCGCCATACGTGCAGTGTCAATGGCCACTGGCTATGACGACGCGCACACCATCGATCTGACACTGCACTTTCCCACCACCGCCGTCTACACTCCGGATCACGAAGCTGCATTGGTCAGCCAACTCCGCGACCGGCTCACCACCATTCCTGGCATTGTGGATGCAACGGTCGCCCGCGCCCCCGATGACGGCAATTTTCGCGATGCTTCTGTTTCGCTCCACGAGGCGAAGCCCACAACGCACCACCGGGATGCCCACCTCTTCTACACCTGGGCGCAGCCGAACTATTTTCGTACTCTCGGCATTCCGCTCCTCCTCGGCCATGGGTGGACGGCAGACTCCGGGCAGGCCAGCCATGTGGCCGTCGTGAGCGAATCCACCGCCCGTGCGCTCTGGGCCGGCCGGAATCCTCTGGGCCGGAAGTTCTGGTTGGGGACAGACGGAGAATTTCACACCGCCGACGAAGTCTTGCCTGACGGTCCCGCCTGGCAGGTGATCGGCGTCTCCCGCGATACGCGCGGTGTGCTGATGGACGGCGCCGACTCGGCTCAAATCTACCTGCCGCTCCCGCCGAACCATCTCCAGGATTATCCGCTGCTCGTTCGAACGCGCTCCAACCCTTTGGAGGAGATCGACCCCATCGCTGCCGCCGTCGCCGCAGTTGACCCCAATCTGGACCCCAGTGCCGAAACTCTCGAGCAACTGCTCCGCCAGACTCCTCCCTTTCTCGCCCCGGCAATTTCTGCGATCTTTGCCTCGATCACCGGGTTTCTGGGCCTGGTGCTGGCTGCCGTCGGCATCTATGGCACCGTGAGCTACATCGTCGTCCTGCGGACACGCGAAGTTGGCATCCGCATGGCGCTCGGCGCGGAGAAGCGCGACATCCTCAGTCTGATGCTGCGCGAGAGCGCCCAGCCGGTCGTCGTGGGATTATCGGTCGGTGTTGTTCTCGCCATCGGAACCGCCTGGCTTCTCCGTCACGTGCTTTACGGCATTCACACCATTGATGGCATCTCTTTCGCCGGGGTCGTATTGCTGTTTCTTGCCATCTCGCTGCTGGCTGCGCTCGTTCCTTCGCGTCGTGCGATGCGGGTCGAGCCGGTCACCGCTTTGCGATACGAATAGATCATCGAACCATCCGTGAAATGGCCACGCGCCATGAGATTCCTGGAGTCAGTTACGTGCAGGGCCCTGCAGCCATCGATGATTCTGGAATGGAAGTCGTCCAGCACCCAACCGACGGGCAGGCTATCAGAAGCCATGCACGATCATGGCGGACATGGATTCCAGTTGGTGAACAAAACCACGGCCTCAAGTAGGAACATTTTGGAGCCTGCAGCGCTCCCATGATGGTAGCGTCGGCAGGCTGATATCCTGAACATAGCGTGAATACGGAAGAAAAGAGCCCGTGGGAGCGTGTTTTCCCCACTCGCTGCAGGGCACGACTTGCCAGTCTGGCCCGCCCTCAACTTCAATGCTCGTTCAGTAGCGGAGAATTCGTAGGCTCGGCCTGCGCCGCCCCGCGGCGGCCGTTTGTTCCTTTGCGCTGAACGTTCCCCGAACCTGCTCAGACATGGGATTCTTTTTCAATTTCGTTTTTACGTGGTGGGGCCTGCTGCTCGAAGCCCTTGCCATCATCCACTTCATCCGCCGCAGGCCGAGTGGCTGGTGGCTCCTGGTCATCCTCCTTTTCGGGCCGCTGGGCGCAATCATCTACCTTTTGGCCGAGGCGTTGCCCGACACGCGCGAAATGGGCGGCCAGTCCTTCCGCGGATTCTCACGCCGCAAGCGCATCCGCGAACTGGAATCGCTGGTGCAGGTGAACAGCGCGGTCGGCAACTTCGAAGAACTTGGCGACCTCTATATGGACGAAGGACGCCTCCGCGATGCGCGCGCCTCCTTCGACCAGTCGATTGCGCTGGGCTCTCGCACGACGGATCCCTTCTACCGGCGCGGCGTCTGCGCGTTGTTCCTCGACGATCCGCAGGCAGCGATTCCAGACCTCGAGCGAGCGGTAACGGACGACCCCGAGTACGATTTTCATCGCGCCGCCGGGCTTCTGGCCCGCGCCTTCGCGCTCACCGGCCAGAAGGACAGGGCCGAAGCTCTCTTTCGGGCATCGCTGAAGCTCTCGACACTCTCGGAAACCTATCTGAACTATGCCGAATTGCTCGCGCAGGAAGGCAGAACCGCAGAGGCGCGGGAGTGGGCGCGCAAGGTGCTCGAGAAGGCGCCGGCGATGCCGGGGTATCTGCGGCGCCGCGAGCGGCTGTGGTTTCGCCGTGCGCGCAGAATGCTGCGAAGCTTGCCGGCGTAGGAGTGGGCAGGACGGACCACCACCGCCAGTCGTTCTATCAGCTATTCCACTGTTACAGATTTAGCGAGGTTGCGGGGTTGATCAACGTCGCAGCCGCGCCGCACCGCGATGTGATACGCGAGCAGCTGCAGTGGGATCACTTCGAGGATGGAGAGCAACAGCTCCGGTGCACTCGGAACGAAAAGCACATGGTCGACAAGCTGGCCGATGTGGTCGTCGCCGCGCGTGGCGATGGCAATGACTTTGCCGGAACGCGCCGTCACCTCCTGAATATTGGACAGTGTCTTTTCGTAGCGCTGAACCGAGTCCCGATTTGTCTCGTCTTTCGTCGCCAGCACGACCACCGGCAGCGTCTCGTCAATGAGAGCGTTGGGGCCGTGCTTCATCTCGCCGGCGGGGTAACCCTCCGCGTGGATGTAGGAAATTTCCTTCAGCTTCAGCGCGCCTTCGAGCGCAATGGGGTAGTGAATACCGCGTCCCAGAAAGAGGAAGTCACGCGCATTGGAGTAGAGCCGAGCCAGCGGTTCGCATTCATCGTCGCAGGTGCGGAGGATCTCCTCCACCTTCCCCGGCAGCAGGTTCAGAGCTTCAAGCAGGGCATGACCTTCGTCTTCCGGCAGCGTGCCGCGAACCTGTGCGAGGTGCACGGCAAAGAGAAACAGCGCGGTTAACTGGGCGGTGAACGCTTTGGTCGAGGCAACGCCGATTTCCGGACCCGCGTGCGTATAGATGGTGCCGTGGGCTTCGCGCGCCACCATGGAACCCACAACGTTGCAGATGGAAACGGTCGGCGCGCCCTTGGCAATCATCTCGCGCTGTGCCGCCAGGGTGTCCGCGGTCTCGCCGGATTGCGTGATCAGCAGCCCGACGGTGCGGTCGTCCACGATGGGGTCGCGGTAGCGAAACTCGCTCGCATAGTCCACTTCAACCGGCATGCGCGCCAGGCGCTCGATCATGAATTTCCCGGCGGTCGCGGCGTGCCAGCTCGTTCCGCAGGCGGCGATGTGGATGTTGCGCGCCTTCCTGAAGGTCTCGTCCGGGATGTTCATCTCGGCGAGAAAGACTTTCCCCGCGTCGAGGGAGATGCGTCCCAGCGTCGTGTCCCGGATCGCGCGCGCCTGCTCGAAGATTTCCTTGAGCATGAAGTGCTTGTATCCGCCCTTTTCCGCCTGATTCGGATCCCAGAGGATGCGCTGCAACGGCCGCTCGATCGTCTGCCCTTCGAAGTCGGTGAGAACCACGCCGTTGCAGGTTAAAACCGCCATGTCGCCGTCGGCGAGAAAGTAGAGGTCGCGGGTATGGTGCAGGATACCGGGCACATCGGAGGCGACGAAGTATTCGCCGTTGCCCACGCCGATGATGACCGGCGGACCGTTGCGCGCCGCGACAATTTTGTTGGGCTCGTCAGCCGAGAGCACGCTGATGGCGAAGGCGCCGGTGAGGCGACGAACCGCGTGCCGCACCGCTTCTTCCAGCAGCATGGGCCTGCCGGCCTCTTTGGCTGCAGCCAGTTCCTGCTCGATGAGGTGCGCGATGATTTCGGTGTCGGTCTCGGTGGCAAATTTGTGCCCCCGGGCGATCAATTCTTTCTTGAGCGCGAGGTAGTTCTCGACGATGCCGTTGTGAACCACAACGAGGCGCCCCGTGCAGTCGCGATGCGGGTGGGCGTTTTCTTCCGTGGGGCGGCCGTGGGTGGCCCAGCGGGTGTGGCCGATGCCGAACGTTCCATCCACGGGGTGCTCGCGCAGCACTTCTTCAAGATGGCGCAGTTTGCCCGGGGCGCGGCGCACATCGAGACCATGGCCATTGCCGCCGACCGCGATGCCGGCCGAGTCATAGCCGCGGTACTCAAGCCTGCGCAATCCCTCGATAATGAGGGGCACAACTTCCCTGCTGTTTCCGACGTATCCTACGATCCCGCACATGGTTTCTTTCAGGGTACCGCACGAGAGGGAGGCGCCTGGCCGTCATCGAGGCGCGAACGGGTCCGCTGCGCTACTCGAGCCGGAAGGAATATTCCTCAATCACCGGATTCGTAAGGACTTCGCGCGCGATGCGCTCAACCTCGGCGCGGGCGGCAGCTTCCGAAATGCCATCCTCGAGGGTCAGCTCGAAATGCTTTCCCTGGCGCACATCCGCAACGCCTGCATAGCGCATCTTCCGTAATGCGTTATGGATCGCCTGTCCCTGCGGATCGAGGACAGTTTTCTTCAAGGTGACATAGACGTGGGCCTTCATTGTGCCCGATTATAAATCCATGGGCCCAATCGGCAGTTCTCTCCGGCCCGACCATCCGAAAGTTTAACCCCTGAATTTAAGAGATACTGGAATCATCTATGACGAATTATCTGGAGCTCCCCGTGGGCGACAAAGCGCCCGAGGTGTTTAACGTCGTAATCGAAATTCCGGCGGAGGGCATCAACAAGTACGAATACGATAAGAAGCTGCACGTCTTCCGGCTTGACAGGAACCTCTACTCGCCGGTGCATTATCCGGGTGACTACGGTTTTGTGCCTTCAACGCTGAGCGACGACGGCGATCCGCTGGACGTGCTCGTCCTCGTGGATGCGGCAAGCTTCCCGGGATGCGTGATGGAAGTGCGGCCGATCGGCCTGCTTCAGATGCTGGACCAGGGTGTGCTCGACGAGAAAGTCCTGGCGGTAGGAAAAAATAATCCGCGCTACAAGGATGTATGGAACTACTCGGAGATTTATCCGCACATGCTCAAGGAGATCACGCACTTCTTCTCGATCTACAAGGATCTGGAAGGCAAACGTGTGGAGATCCAGGGCTGGCACGATGCGGCGCATGCGCGAGACCGTCTGATGTACGCCGCTCGGAACTTCGTCGAAGCAAAGGGCAAGCAAAAGCTCGTCGAGGCAGGCACGGTGCGGTAGGTTTCTGCATGCAGCGTCAGGGAACAGGCACGGTCCGCCGGCTGCGCGCAGCAATAGTCGAAAACCAATAGAAGAGCGGGCCACCCGCGGCGATCAGCGAGCCGAGGAAGAGCGCAGGCATATCGGCCATGCGCTCGTGCCGCGCCGCCACGCAGGCATAAACGATGAGCGCCGTGGGGACTGCACTCAGCAAACAGGCGAATGCGAAGTTCCCGGCGCGAAACGGGCGGTTGAGGTCGGGCTCGCGAAGGCGCAGCACAAGCAGCGCGACGAATTCAAGAACCAGGCTGGCACCGTAGAGGATGAGGTCGAGCGAGATGAGCCGCTCGAAGCTGAAGTGCAGCGCGAGGCCCCATCCGGCAGCGCAGGCCAGCACCGCAACCCACGGAACGCCGCGCCGATTTTTCAGCGCCAGGGCCGCGGGCAGCATGCCGTCTTCCGCCAGCACCATGGGCAGCCGCGCGTAGGACATCGTGAGCGCGTTGAACATGCCGATCGCAGTCAGCATGCCTCCCCCGACAATGGCGATTCCCAGTGCAGGGCTCACGAGGCTCGCGGCGACATCGGCCCACGATCCGGTGCTGAACTGCGTGGTGGAAACGCCGGCCCACGCCATCGCTCCGAGCGGAATGACGTAGACCAGCATCACGGCTGCGGTGCTGAGCAGCATGGCGCGTGGATAATTGCGCTGCGGACGATCGACTTCGCGCGCGACCGTAGAAGCATTGTCCCAGCCCATGTAATTCCACAGGGCGACCAGGATAGCGGTGCTCAGAGTGGCGTCGCTGCCCGAATCGCCCCAGACCCGACGCGCGGGCAAATGCATTCCGTGCCACACGGCAACGGCGATCAGGACGCCGAACGGCAGGAGCAGAAGAATCGAGAGCGCGAGCGATCCGTCGCCAACCGCAGGCGCGCCGAGCAGATTCCAGACACAACAAAGCGCGATGACGCCCAGCTCCCAGACGAGGGCGTGCCAGCCGGTAGTCCACGCGGGAGCGAGGCGGCCGAGGTAGAGCACGAAGAGCGTTGGGTAAATCGCCATGTCGAAGATGCTGGCCGCAAGCGAGAGCCACGCTTCCTGGAATCCCCAGAAAGGACCGAGAGCGCGGCGCACCCAGACGTAGAAGCCGCCTTCTTCAGGAAGGGCGCTGGCCAGCTCGCCGATCATCAGGGCTGTGGGCAGACTCCAGAGAAATGGCAGCGCAACCAGAATGATGAGGCCGGTGCGATAGCCCGCACTCAGGATGTCCTCAATGCCGTAGGGGCCGCCGGAGACCATGAAAAAAGTCGCCGCCACCAGCGGTAGCAGGCGCATGCCCCGCTGGTTCATTCTGGTTTGCCTGGAAGAAAGGCGGGTGATCGAGGTTCCCTCGGGGGAAAAGTCGAAAATCCGAATGTACTCCGCTTCGCTCCGTGCGCAAAGCAAAAACGCCACCCGGTGCGAGTGGCGTTTGCGCGGAAGCAGCGTACGGAATTACGAGGCGCGACGCTCGGTCTGTTCGCCTGGATACCAGCTGCACATGGAACCGTAGACCTCGACGGAGCTTTCGCGATCGAGTTCCCTGCTCGCTGCCGTAGTCTCGAGGCGCACCCGCCCGTGGTTGCGTTCGATGATGCCCTCGGCAAGCGAAGTGCGCTCACCGGCGTGGACGGTGACGACCGCTCCGCCGCGGCCCAGTTCGCCGCTCAGGCTGCGCGCCTGCTCCGAGTCGAGGCCCATGCCCTGGAACGATCCTTCAAAAGCGGACGCCGAATACTCATGCGGAGGAACCAGGTCCAGATGCCCTTCGCCGGTGCCGAACTTCTGGCTGGAAGCAGAGGCCCTGCGGTCGGATGGCTGCCCGCTGTAGCGCTCGTGCAGGCGGCCCATCCAGCGCTCGCCTCCCCGTGTGGTTGTGCCGGCCGCGCCGGAGGCGCCGGCCAGGGTGCTCGGAATATCGTGCGGCAGCGTCTGCGGCAAATCATGCTTCAGGATTGAAGGGATGGTGGACGGAATTTCCGTCCCGGGAATGGGACCGGGGGATGTCGGAGCTCCGGGAAAGGCGTTGCCGGAGCCGGGCGCCAGTCCCGCTGGCGTGACTGCCTGGTCGTTGGAGCCAGGGCCGCCGACCGAGCCGCTCACCGCTGGATTCGTTTCGGTCAACTCGCGCACGCTTTTCATTTCGCCGGTTTCGGCGCTGACCGGTTGCGGGCCGGCTGCCTGTGGGCCGGTTGCGGTGCGTGGCGTGCGAAACGCGGCGCCCACTTCCGACGCGCTGAATCCCTCGTCGATCAGCTCATTGATGGCGCGATATGCCTGTGCGCCATCGGAAAAATATCCCACCACGATGCGATCTTCCGCGCTGCCTGGAACGGTCATAGAAGTCCTCTCCGATCTGGTGTGGCCCTCGGCCACCTGAGGTGGGATGCCGGGAGAGCGGCTCGCGCTTGCCGGTAGGTGGAGGGATTTCGAGACGGCGTGTGGGCCTGGGGTGGATTTGCCGCGCCCGAAACAGCGCCATCCTATATACTGGCCACAACCGAGCCGGAGAGATGGCCGAGTGGCTGAAGGCGGCGGTTTGCTAAACCGTTATAGGGTTGAAAAGCTCTATCGGGGGTTCGAATCCCCCTCTCTCCGCCAGCTTCCCTACAAATCCATCAAATTCAGCAACATACTGAAGAATCTGCAGCTTAGCGGTGTCGGGCACCCGACAACTACTGAACGTTAAGTCCTTCAGGCAACGCTGCCCCGAGCACTACGACGCGGTGATCGAGTGTGCTGCTTTCGTCAACTCGCGGCGGCTCGAAAAGAACGAACCGGCAGTATTGGCACTCAGCTTCTGGAATTGAAGCTGCTCCGGGCGTGCAGTCAGCAAGCTGTCGCTTCCCGAGTGGCGGCGACTACATGCTTCCGGAACTCGACAGAGCATTGGAAAGGGCACGGCGGATGGCCGTGCCTCCTTTCCGTTACCGGTTGTAGTGATTCCGTCGAGAGCCGTCGTAGCGGCCGCTACCCATACAACATTTCTTAAAACCTGTGTCCTGAGCCACACGGGCACAGATCTTCGCGGCCCAACTTCTCCAGGAGTTCCTTATCGCCGTGCACAACGCGGAAAGCCGCGCTTCACTTTTGTTTCGGATGGGAAGCCCCTGCGGCGCTTGCTGGTCGTTTCGTAGAAGAATTCGTCTTTCATGACCTTTCTCCTTCGCGATGGATTCGCCCGTCACATCACGGAAGAGCAGGTCCAAACCATTCTACAGTTCCGTTTCTGGCGTTTCGCCATCTCGTTTGCGACCGAACTCCGCCCCCTTTTATCGATCCGAAAAGGCCAGTGATCCAGCTGGGGTGAAAGTACGCTTGCAGTGATCTTTAAGATCAGGCGATGAGCCGGCCCACCCTGGAGTGGCCTCCATCATCCACGCAGCGGGCGACGGTTCCGATCACGAGTCAACCATCAGCTGCCACCCCCCGGTCCTGTACAGCCACCCGAGAGCAAATGGCGCCATCCAAATCCTGGAAGTAATAGGTCACCTAAGTAAAAGGTCACCTAAGTAATAGGTCACGGCGCCCGCGCAAACGCAGTGAAAGTTTCCGAGGGATCTATTCTGCCTTTGGCCCATAAGCCAGGGCGGTCAAGGGGCTTGGAGGATCTCCGGATATCCTGCCGGTTCTGCGCTTCAGCGTGTTAATCAGGTGAGATCCTGCTCCTTCTAAGAGGCGTTCTGAAAGCCCTCACCCTAAACCTCACAGGATCACCCAATCCGGCCGTACCAAAAAGGTGTGGTTCAAAGACTGGAGCCGAAATGTAACTTGGCACTCCGTCGCCTTTCGTGGTCCAATTATCTACTCACGCATAAGCCACGGGCCCTGCCTGGAACGGGATGGTCCCTCGCTGCCGTGGCCCCCGCGTGCCCGGAGCCTGCATGCTCCCGTAGGAGATTCGGCAGTTGACGGAGTGCTCCAGAGACGCGGGAGAGATCACGGTTCTGCTCCACGAATGGACCGGGGGCAAGAAGGAGGCGCAGGAGCGCCTGTTCGAGCTGGTCTATCCTCAGCTGCGCAGAATTGCTGGAGCGCTTTTTCACGGAGAACGACCCGAGAATCTGTTGCAGCCGACCGGCGTGGTCAATGAGCTGTTTCTGAAGCTCGTGCGCCAGCGCAGACTGCGCTTTGAAGATCGCGAGCACTTTTATAGTCTCTCCGCCCGCCTGATGCGCCGCATCCTGCTGGACCACGCGCGCAATCAGGGTCGCCTGAAACGCGACGGTGGCACCAGCATTCCGCTGGAAGAAGGACTTGCCTGGATCGACGCCAAACCGGAGGAAGCACTCGACCTCGATCGCCTGCTCACCGAGCTGGAGGCCCTGGACCCACGCAAGTGCCGCATGATCGAGTTTCGATTCTTTCTGGGTTTTACGGCGGAAGAGACAGCAGAGTTGCTGAGCACCTCGAAAGCGACGGTCGATCGCGAGCTGCGCTTTGTGCGGGCGTGGCTGCACGAGCGGCTGCACTCGGACTGATTCAATTCTTTGCTCAATCGCGCGAACTGTAGAGAGCCATTGCCAATGTCTCAGGACTCGGAAAACTGGAGCCTTCTGCAGAAACTGTTCTACCTGGCAGAGGAGACCGCCCCGGAAGACCGGGAGCGGGCTCTTGCGGAACACTGCGGGGATCCGGCGATCGTGCGCCGGGCTCTCGAGCTTTTTGACGGCGCTGCCGCTCTGGATGCAGAATCGGCGGCGGAAGCTCGGGCCTCGCATCAGCTGCGCCTGGGACCTTATTCCCTGATTCGTCTGCTGGGATCAGGCGGGATCGGCACCGTGTATCTTGCCGAGCGCATCCTCGGCGGTGCGCCCCAGCGGGTCGCCCTCAAGATGCTCGCGCCCCACGCCGCCGGGCCCTCCTTCGTCGAGCGCTTCCACCGCGAGCAGCACATCCTCGGCTCACTCGACCATCCTCACATTACTCGCATGATCGACGCCGGTTTGACGGAGACCGGCCAGCCGTATCTCGTCATGGAGTACGTCGAGGGCGAGAACCTCGACACCTGGTGCGACGCCCGCAAACTCCCTGTTCTCGACCGCCTGCGCCTCTTCCTTCAGGTCTGCGATGCCGTCGACTACGCCCACCGCAACCTCATCGTCCACCTCGATCTCAAGCCGTCGAACATCATGGTCACAAGCGA
>Ga0335072_10005924_pt1 | contig 17948 bp, 15 predicted proteins | sample Lox_Sample_21_FD_206725 | JGI IMG/M metagenome (GOLD analysis project Ga0335072, IMG submission 206725) | Soil microbial communities from Loxahatchee National Wildlife Refuge, Florida, United States - Lox_Sample_2.1 | ecosystem: Environmental > Terrestrial > Soil > Wetlands | place: USA... | reverse complement strand
GCCGATGCGGGCGCGTCGCCGCGGTACTGCCGGTACTCGCCGCTCCGCTGGTCGGCGGGCTGGAACGAGGCGGCGGGGTAGTCGCCGGTGTGGCCGGTTGGGTACCGGCTGGACTGATACTGCCCGATGAACGTCTCGGCTTGGTCGGTCAGCATCGTCTGTGCCTGCGAGCGGCGCGCCGCTACGCGGTAGGAGCGACCGTCGGTCTCGGTCAAGGCCGAGCGCGAGTAGGCCTGGCTGGTCAGCGGGTCGTCGTCGGCGCTGCCGCGGCCCGGCGTCCCGCCTCGTGCGGGAGCGGTCCATTGGCCCGGGTCGCGGCCGCCGTCACGGCCGGCTTCCCGCCGGTCGACTTCCCGCCGCTCCGCTTCCCGCCGGTCGACTTCCCGCCGGTCGACTTCCCGCCGGTCGGCTGTCCGCCAGGGGTCGCCGTTGCCACGGGGGCTGTCGTCTCGCCCGCGTCCGGGCATCCCGGAAGGCCCGCCGGAAGACCCAGGCGCGCCGGGGCCCCGGCCGCCGGGCCGCTGCTCGGGATAGCCGGAGGCGCCGACGCGCTCGATGCGCTCGGTTCGCTCACCCCATTCGGGGCCGCGGTCCTGCTGGCGGCCGGCAGCGGAAGCGCCCGGCTGGTAGCCGTTCGGCTGGAACGTCGGCCGCGGCGGGTGCTGCGGGAACCCGCCGGAGCCGGAGCCGGATCCGGATCCGGATCCTTGCCTGGACTGGGCCTGACCGGGCCAGGAGGTGGTCGGCCCGGTGGCGGATCCAGCCGGTGCCTGTCGCATGCCGTTCGCCCCGGACGGCGGCCGGGAGGAGGTGACTCCCACACTCGGGGTCGGTCCGGTGCCTGAACGTGCCGGGACGGGTCCCGTGCCCGAGCGCGCCGGGCTGGGCCCGGTGCCTGGACGTGCCGCACTTGATCCGTTGCCGGGGCGTACAGCGTGGGGTCCGGTCCCGGGACGGACCGGGCTCGGCCCGGTGCCGGGACGTGCGGCGTCAGGCCCGGTTCCGGGACGTGCGGGCATGGGGCCGCTGCCAGTCCGGCCGCCGCCGGGCTGACCGCTGCCGTTCATCGCCGCGCCGTTCACCGGGCGGACATTCGCCTGGCCGCCGCCCGGGGTGCCGCCCGCGCCGTAGTCGCCGGCCAGTCCCGGCGGTGGCCCGAGCCGCCCCGTTACGCCGCGCTGCTGGTCACCCCGCTGGTCACGGCGCTGATCGCCGCCGCGCGGTTCGCCGTACCGTGAGTCCGGTCCGGCCGGTGCCTGCCGCGGGTCGGCGTCTAGCGGCGTGGGGGCCGCGTTGAGCGGCCGGTCAGCGGCGACCGAGGCCCAGTAGTCCTCGTCGGAGATGCCGTCGTCGGGCCAGATGTCCTCGCCGCGGTCGCGGCGCAGCCGCAGGATGCCGGTCCGTTCGCCGCGGTCCTCCCGGTCCCTGCGCCTGCGGCGGCCGCGCTCCTGGCGGTCGTCGTCAGCGTCTTCAGGCAGGTCGTAGGCCCCGGCCGCATACTCGTCGGCCCCGTAGCCGTGACCATCGCCGCGGAAGGAATCGCCGCTGTCAAAGCCGTCGTCGAAGGAGTCGTAGCCGTCCTCGGAGTCGCCGCGGCCGTTATCGCGCCGTCCCCGGCCCCCCGCGCGGCCTTCCGGCTGTTCTCCGGCCCACCGGCCTTTGATGCCCTCAGGGGAGAAGTACTCGCCCGGTGACCAGCCGTCGTCTTCGGTCTGATAGCCGTCGGATGCGTACTCGTCGTAGTCGTCGTACTCATCATCACGCCCGGCACCGCTACCGCGACTGCCCGGCCGCGCAGGCTTACGACTCAAGAACGACATACAACACCACCCGGCACAGCACGGCCTGGCGTTGGTGCTAGCGAGGCGCGCGCGGCCATGTACGCGAGCCTGCCCCCATTGTCGCGAGCACCCTTGAACCGGCACTGGTTCGTAAGATTGTTACCAACGCTATGCCTGGCTGTCTCGTGAATCGCGAAACTTCAGTATCGAAGACCGCATCAGGCACACTCCGGGCGAAACAGGCCAACCTAGGACGTAGCGTAAGGGGTGTCCCGGCCCCGGCCGATCGTCGCGGCGGCGATCGCCTGCCACGCCGACTCCAGCGAAGTCCCGTTCGGCAGATTCAGGACCGTGTTGAGCGCGTACACGCTGAACCGGTAATAGTGCCCGCCCGGTCCGGGACACGGCGGGTCGTAATGGTCGTAGCCCGCCGTGCCGCGCGCCACCTTCGCTCCCCGCGGCACCTGCCCCTCGAGCAGCGCCGAAGTCCCCGGCCCGATGTCGAACACCACCCAGTACACGTACGGCGTGATCGGCGCGTTGGAGTCGTCGAGCACGACCGCGAACGACTTGGTGCCCGACGGCGCGCCGGCCCAGGTGAGCGGCGGCGACTGCAAATGAGCCGCGGTGCAGGTGTACCTGGCAGGCATCACGTTGCCAGGAAACGCCTCGCTGGTCACCGACATCGCCGCGGGCGTGGTGACCGTGACCCCGGATGAGAGGAGTCCGCATCCGGCGAGCGGCACGGCGCTGGCGAGCGCCGCGACGGCCGCCGCCGCCCGACGGGCCGGCCCCCGCCGGCGCGATCTGGAGTCCGCGTGCCACCTCACGCGCCTGATCTTATGGCCTGACGAGGGGTTGCGGCGGCCGCTACGGTGCGGCGAGTCCCAAAGAAGAAACTCAGCAGAGCTATACCGAACGATCTCGGCTGACCCCCTCAGGCCGCCCCCTACCTGAAGGCGCTGCGGCCGGTCAGAGCCTGCCCGATGACCAGGGTGTGCATTTCCGGTGTGCCCTCGTAGGTGAGGACGGACTCCAGGTTGGCCATGTGCCGCATGACGGGGAACTCGTAGGAGATGCCGTTGCCGCCCAGGATGGTGCGGGCGGCGCGGCAGATGTCGAGGGCCTCCCGCGTGCTGTTCAGCTTGGCGATGGACACGTGCTCGGCAGCGAGCTTGCCCTGGTCCTTGAGCCGGCCGAAGTGCAGCGCGAGCAGCTGTCCCTTGGCTAGCTCGACGGCCATGTTCGCGAGCTTCTCCTGGGTGAGCTGGAAGCTGGCGATGGGCACGCCGAACTGCTCGCGCGTCTTCGCGTACTCCAGCGCGGTCTCATAGCAGGTCCGGGCCGCTCCGAGGGCGCCCCAGACGATGCCGTAACGCGCTTCCGTGAGGCAGGACAGCGGTCCGCGCAGCCCGGTGACCTCGGGGAACGCCGCGTCGGCGGGCAGCCGCACGGAGTCAAGTACCAGTTCGGCGGTGACAGAGGCGCGCAGCGACCCCTTGTGCTTGATCTCCGGCGCGGCGAAGCCCGGCGTGTCCGTCGGTACGACGAACCCGCGGATGCCCTCGTCGGTTCGCGCCCAGACCACGGCGACGTCGGCGACGGTGCCGTTGGTGATCCACATCTTCCTGCCGTTCAGGATCCAGTCGTCCCCTGACCGGGACGCCGAGGTCCGCATCGACGCCGGGTCGGAGCCGGCGTCCGGTTCGGTGAGGCCGAAGCAGCCGATGGCGTCGCCGGCCGCCATCCGCGGCAGCCACTCGTTCTTCTGCGCTTCGCTGCCGAACCGCCAGATCGCGTACATCGCAAGCGAGCCCTGCACCGACACCAGCGACCGTATACCGGAGTCGGCTGCCTCGAGCTCCAGGCAGGCAAGACCGTAGTCGACCGACGACATCCCGGCGCATCCGTACCCGGTGAGGTGCATGCCGAGCAGGCCTATCTTGCCGAGCTCGCGGGCCAGTTCCCTGACCACGGGCAGTTCGCCCTTCTCGTACCAGTCGGCGACGTAGGGCAGGATCTTGTCGGCGCAGAAGTCCCGCACGGTCTGCCTGACGGCCAGTTCCTCCTCGCTGAGCAGCAGGTCGATGCCGGCCGGGTCATGCGGGTCAAGCCGTGGCCGGGCAGCTGGGGAAGAAGGCGCGGAACTCATGCTGCGAGGGTATCAGCGGGAGCGTCGCTTCCCTGCTGTCTGCCCAGGCCAGCGGGGCCCGCCGGTCCTATCCCTGCTGGCCGGGCGCGGGCGCCGTGGGCGTCCGTACCACGGTGGTGGCGCCCGGCGTCTCGTCCAGGCGCAGGAGCTCGGGGTGCGGGTTTGTCGGCTCGGCGAGATAGCGCTTGCCCGACAGGCGCAGCAGCACGGCATCGCCGAGGATCACCCGGTCCCTGGTGCCCAGGTGCGTCTGGGAATCGGCCGAGACCGGCCGGGCGGTGGTGAAGTCGCCGCCCGTCCACCGCTGCACCGTCGTCCCGTTGGTTGAGTTCAGGTCGAGCACGGACAGCCGCCAGTTCGCCGACCCGGCGTGCTCCAGCCGCATCATCAGGTGCTGCCTGCTCACCGTGTGGATGGCCGGCCGGCTGTCGCTCGCGAACATCGCCAGGTCGATGCCCTTAACCGCGGGGCCGCGGCCGATGATCACGGGGCAGTCCACCTCGAGCGGAAACCGCAGGATCTCCTCCTCCGACGCCAGTTCCGCGACGACGACCTCGTGCAGCGCGGCGCGCGGCCCGAGCGCGATGAGGCGACGGCTGCACGACGGGCAGACCGCGATGCCGTCCGGCGACACCCGGGGCCAGGTGAGCAGCTGGCCCTGCCACTGGGCGGCCTGCCGGCAGTACGTGTTGGGGCATTTCCACCGGGTCTGCAGGATCTTGCGGTGCGCGTTGTTCCTTGCGTCGAGCCTGGCCGAGTGGCGCAGCACCTTGACCTCGCGCGCCTGCGAGACGTCCTGCGCGCTGCGGGTCCTGATGCCGAGCGGCACCAGCGTGACGATCCCGTCGACCGTGTCCCAGGCGTGGAACCGATCCGGCGACTGCTCGATCCACCGGTGCGCGGCGCGATGATCGATGTAGTGGTCGCGGGTAATGACGTGCAGGCCGCCGGTCCGTGCCAGCCGCAGGATCTCGTCGTCGGCGACGGAAGCGGTCCTGATGCCGCCGTCGCGCTTGAGCTCGAGGATCGGGGCCGCGTCCGGGCCGAGCACGCGGACCAGGGAGTCGTCGGCCACGAGTTCGAAGCCGGCGTCCTCGCCGTGCGCTTCCCGCCAGGCGGCCATGACGAGGTCGAGCCGCTCCCAGACCGGAGCCTGCAGCCCGACCGGGGGCAGGTAGGGCGACCAGCAGACGTTCGAGACGTCGACAACCGCGTTCCAGCTTGCCATCGCAGAAATCGTAAGCCTGCGCTTAGCATCGCGCCACCTGAGCGACGACATCGCCAGGCCCGGCTTCCACGTCCCGGCACGAAAGCGGAGAATCCCCGCGGAACCCGGCCGGGCCAGCCGGCCGGAATCAGTCGAGATAACAGCAAGAGGCGCCCGGGCGCGATCTGCAGCGGAAGCGCATCTGGGATAACAGCAAGAAGCGGCTCGCTAGGAGCCCGCTGGATTAGACCGCTTCTGGAGTAACTACACGCTCAGCCTTGACTGGTCCGCGCCCAGGCTGTCTCTCCGGGCGTCGCTAATTCAGCAAACTCCTAGACGCTGGACAGGGCCTTGACCGCGGTGGCGAGCTCGCCCGGTGAAAGCGTGAACGCAAGCCGGAGCCATGGCGAGCGTTCGGCGGAAACGGAAAGCAGCCGTCCCGGCACGACCGCGACGCCGCGCCGCAGCGCCGCCTGGGCGAACCCGCCGGAGTCGGCGTCGCCGGGCCCGCGGGCCCAGATGGCCAGCCCGCCGGCCGGTTCCGTCCAGGTCCAGCCGGGCAGGTACGCGGACATGGCCGTCGCCATGGCGGCATACCGCTCCCGCAGCCAGGCGGTCCGGTAGGCGACGATCTCCTCGTGCGACGAGCGGATCAGCGCCGCGATCAGGCCCTGCTGGAAGGCGGGCGAGCCGAGGTCGGCGGCGGCCTTGGCGGCGGCGAGCCGCGCGATGATCCCCTCCGGGGCGCGCACCCAGCCGGTGCGCAGGCCGCCCCAGTACGTCTTGGACAGCGACCCGACGGTCACCACGTTCGGCAGCCGGGGCGCCAGCGCGGCGAGCGGCGGCGGTCCGGTCCCGTCACCTTGGAGCGGCAGTTCGGCCACGGTCATGTCGTCGATGAACGTGACGTCCTGGTGCCGGCGCGCGAGCGCCACGATCTCGTGCCGCTCGGCGGTCGGCAGCAGCAGCCCGGTCGGATTGTGGTGGGTCGGGATCAGGTAGGCGAGCGCGGGCCGGTGCACGGACACCGCGTCGGCCAGGCGTCCCGTATCGCCTGGCGGCACGCCGACCGGCCGTGCGCCCGCGCGGTGCAGCGCGTCGATGACCCCCGGGTAGGTGGGGTTCTCCGTCACGACCGGTTGCCCGGGCGCGACCTCGGAGCGGACAAGCAGGTCAAGGGCCTGCATCGCGCCCGTGGTGACAAGCACCTGCTCCGGCGTCGTGGGAATGCCGTGTGCCGTGGTCAGCATGGACGCAATCGCCGCACGCAGCTCAGGCAGCCCGTAGGGAAGGTAGCCGGTGCCGAGGGTAAGCCGCGCCCGTTCCTCTTCGTCGAGGACGGCACCGGGGCTGGACAGCGCCGCCGCGACCGGGGGAGCGCAGTCGACGGCGGCCATGGAGAGGTCAAAGGCGGGCGCGGGTGACAGCAGGCCGGTGAAGAACCCGTTCGCGCGGTGCACCGCGGCGGGGGTGGTGCGGTGCGGGACGAGCCGGGTGCCCGAGCCCTGGCGGCTTGCCGCCATGCCCTCGTCGCGCAGCACCTGATAGGCGAGCGCGACCGTGTTCCGCGACACCGACAGGGCCGCGGCGAGCGCGCGCTCCGGCGGCAGCCGGACGCCTGCGGGCAGTTCCCCGGTGTCGGCCAGGCGGCCGATCCGCCCGGCGAGCAGCCGGTACAACGCGCCGTCCGACGTCGGCCAGCGTCCCAGCAGGTCGGCGAGTGCCTGCGGGCCGATCGCGGGCGACGGAGCCGGGTCCACTTCGGTGTTAATTGGCACTGTCATAACAGTGCCAATGATGCCAGGTTGGGAACCGTGTTTACATATGTTTTCGCGATAATCGCGTCGGCCGTTGCGCTCGCCGGTACTTACAGCCTTGTCGCCCTGGGAGTCAGGAACGGTGACCGCCCGGGCGACGCGCGGGTGACCGCTCAGCTCAGGATCGTGGCGCACCCGGAGGGAGCGCGCCCGCTGATCGTGGCGCAGGTGAGCGACCCGTCTGATACGCCGGTCCTCGTCGCGCTCCGGGCCCGGAGGGCGCTGCTGCCAGCCTGGCTCGCGGAGTCGCGCGGCGTCGGGGTGCCGCGGCGGACGGCACGCCGCAGGTTCCAGGCCGAACGGTACGCTACCGTCGGCGTCGTTCCAGCGGCCGGCGCGGCCGAGTTCGCGGTGCCGGTCCCGGCGCGGGCGCGCCGTTGCCTGCTCACCGTCGCGGTCGGCCAGGAGGGCGGCCGCCTGCGGGTGCACTGGCTGCGGCTCGGGCCCGTCCGCTACCCGGCGGAAGGAGGGCATGAGCTCGCATACTTCCCGCGGAACCCGGTGAACCCATCCGCATCTGGATGAGAGAGGTTCGCTGATAATGGTCGCGTGACCTCTACCGCGGAAGCGCAAGGCAGCGCCGCAGAGCCGGAGATCCAGGTCTTCACGGCGCGCCTCACCGGCCGGCCGCTGCTTGACAGCGACGGCCGCACCATCGGCCGGGTCCGCGATGTCGTCATCTGGCCGGTCGCGGGGGCCGAGCCGCCTCGTGCGCTCGGGCTCGTCGTGTCACTGCGGCGGCGCGTGATCTTCGTACCCTTCGGCCGCATCAGGGAGGTATCCGCGGAGGGCGCGCAGCTTCTCGGCGGCACGGTTGACCTTGATCCCTTCACCAAGCGGCCCGGAGAGATCGTGGCGAGCAGCCTCTACGGCCGGCGCACTGGCGTCGGCACGATCGCCGACGTCGCCATCGCCCACTTCGAGCTGGCACGCAACCGCTGGCAGGTAACCGCCCTCGCGGTCAGCAGAGGAAGGGTCATGGGCCTGCGCGGCGGACCGGAGATCGTGCCCTGGCAGAAGGCCCGCGAGCTGTTCGAACCCGGCCCGCTGGCCGAGCAGCTCACCAGCCTTCGCGAGATGGCACCCGCCGATCTGGCCAGCGCGTACGAGCGGCTGCCGCAGACCAGGCGCAGCCAGCTTGCCGCCACCCTGGATGACGACGAACTTGCCGACCTACTCGAGGAGATGCCGGAGCAGGACCAGATCCGGCTGCTTGACAGCCTGGGCAGCCTGGAGCGCAGCGCCGACGTGGTCGAGGAGATGCAGCCGGACGACGCCGCCGACCTGCTCGGGGAAATGCCGCCCGAGCAGCGGGAACGGCTGCTGCGGGCGATGCAGTCGGTGCAGGCCGACGACCTGCGCCGGCTGCTCCGCTACGACAAGTCAACCGCCGGCGGCCTGATGACCTCCCAGCCGCTGGTCTTCGCACCGGACGCGCCGGTCGCCGAGGTCCTGGCCCGGGTCAGGGACAAGGACCTGCCGGCCACGACGGCCGCCCAGGTCTACGTGTGCGAGCCGCCGATGTTGACGCCGACCGGCCGCTACCTCGGCACCGTCGGGTTCCAGCGGCTGCTGCGCCGCGCGCCGTCCACCCCCGTCGGTGAGTGCATCGAGACGCGCGTCTACGTCCGGCCCGACCTGCCCCAGCGCGAGCTGGCCGCCCGGCTCGCCGCCTACAACCTCATCGGCGTCGCGGTGTGCGACGGCAGCGGCCGCCTCGTCGGCGCGGTCACCGTCGACGACGTGCTCGACCACCTGCTGCCCGCCGATTGGCGACGGATAGGAGGAAATACCTGATGGCACGGTTTACGCCCTTTCGCACCGTAGGCGACAGGAACGACCTTTCCATCCCGCGCGGCGCGCCCGTGCGCGGGTCGCTGTACGACGCGGACGCGTTCGGCCGGTTTTCCGAGGGCCTGGCCAGGTTCCTCGGCACCGGCAAGTACCTGGTCGGCCAGACCGTCCTCGTGATCGGCTGGATCATCCTCAACGTCATTGCCGGGATCCACCACTGGGACCCCTACCCGTTCATCCTGCTCAACCTGGCCTTTTCCACCCAGGCCGCCTACGCGGCGCCGCTGATCTTGCTCGCACAGAACCGGCAGGACGAGCGCGACCGTGCCAACATCGAACGGGACCGCCAGGTCGCCGCGCGCACCCAGGCCGACACCGAGTTCCTGGCCCGCGAGCTAGCCTCCATCCGCCTGGTACTCAACGACCTGGTCACCAACCAGGACCTGGCGGAGCACCTGGAACCACTGGCCAAGCTCATCGCCGACCGCTCGCCGGAAGAGCTAGACGAGCAGTCGGAACTCGCCGGCTAGAGACGGGCCGGCGTTCCGGGGCGCCTAGCTGTTCTGGCGCCTGGCGAGCTCCCTGTGCAGCGGGGGCATGGCCCGGGGCAGCTCATCGAGGGCGAAGAGCCGGGCTTCAAGGATCTCCCGCTTTTCCAGGTGCAGCGCGTCGGTCGTACCGACGAGCGCGGCCTCGAAGTACACCTCGACCCGGTACCGGAAGCCGCTGCGCAGTTCCACAAGCCGCCCGACCCGCACGGTCAGCCCGGTTTCCTCGCGGACCTCTCGCACGACTGTCTCCTGGAAGGTCTCGCCTCGCTTGGCGAACCCGCTGGGGAACCCCCACTGCGCCTCCGGCGCCCACAGCCGGTGGCGCAGCAGCAGCACCCGGCCGTCCGGGGCCCGGACGATCCCGGTGACCCCGACGCCGAAGCGCGCGTGCAGCCGCCACGCCAGCCATCCCTGCAGCGGCCCGGCGGCCTGCCAGGCACGGACCAGCGGGTCACGCACCGGGGCTCGCGCCGCGAACGCGGGCCATCGTCCCGCATCCCACCTCGGGAACGGCCGATCCGGCGCCGATCGCGGCGGTGGCGGCGACGAAGCCGGCGAGATCGGCCGGGTACCCGGGGCGCGTCGCCTGGTACAGTCCCGCCACCCCGTCGAACAGCCCCCGCTGGTACCGCCGCCTGTCCCGGTCCGCCGCAGGCTCAGTCTCCTCAACTGGCACCCACTCACTATGCCCTGGGACGGGAACCGGCGTGGCCGGTACGCCCCGGGTTTACCTCTTTCTAAGCACCGACTGGTAAAGCGCGTAGCCGCGCCTGCCCGCCGCGCGGTAAGACGCCTGCGGCAGCGGATGGAACACCGGAACCCGGCGCGGCCGGCCCAGGCCAGGGGTTCCCCGGCCCTCACGCCACACGGGCTGCAGCGCCGCATCGTTCAGCAGTCCCCAGGTGCCTTCGGAAACGACGTCGATCTCGTCGCCGCGAACGCGGACCGCCGAATCGTCGTCGAGAGCGTAGACCGGGAAATCCAGGCTGGCCGCGGCCTTCTCAAACCAGGCTTGGTTTCTTTGCGAGAAGTCGGGCGAGTTCAGGTGCGGCTTGACGTACCAGTCGAACAGTCCGAACGGCGGACGCACCGGCGTCTCACCCAGGATCCGCAGATCCGCTTGCTCGCCGAACGCATCACCGGCGCGAGCGGACAGGTTCCTGCTGAAGATCATCGAGCCGGCGCTGACGCCGACGTAGACCTTCGACTGCAGGATGTCAGCCATCTGGGCGGCGAGACCGTTCGCGGTGATGCTGTTCGCCAGGTGGTAGTGGTTGCCGCCGGACGCGTAGATGACATCGGCATGGCGCAGCCGGTCAAGCACCACCGGGGCGGGCAGGCCGTTCAGCTCGAGAATGTCGAATTCCCGCCAGCCGAGGCCGTGCAGCCGGGTCATTTCACTGATGAACCAGCCGTGATCTCCTGGCGCCGCGACCGAGGCGGTGGGAATGAACGCCAGGGCGGCGCGGCCGAACGGCTTGCCCAGGAGGTCGCGGAGCGCCGTGGTCAGAGCATCGTTCCTGACGCCGGCCGAGGTCAGCAGCAGTCTTCGCACTCGCGGCAGTCTAGGGCAAAAACGCGTTGCCACGCCGGCGCGCCGCCCGGTACGGTCCGCGCGTGGGACATGTCGAGGTGGCGCACGTCAGCCACGTGCTTCCTGACGGCCGGCTGCTGCTCGACGACGCGTCCTTCAAGGTTCCCGACGGGGTGACCGCCGCGATCGTCGGCCCGAACGGCGCGGGCAAGACCACCCTGCTCCGCATGCTGGCCGGCGACATGCAGCCGAGCGAAGGCACGGTCGCCGTGAGCGGCGGCCTCGGCGTGATGCGCCAGTTCATCGGCGGTCCCCAGGCGAAGGGCACCACAGTCCGCGATCTGCTTCTCTCGGTCTCGCCAAAGCAGGTCAGGGACGGCGCGAAACGCCTGGACGACGCCGAGCTCGAGATGATGGAGCGGGACGACGAGCCAACCCAGCTTCGTTACGCCAGGGCACTCAACGACTACGCCGAGGCCGGCGGCTACGACCGGGAGGTGCACTGGGACGAGTGCTGCGTCGCCGCCATCGGCAAGCCGTACGACGAGGTCAAGTGGCGCGAGATCGATACCCTGTCCGGCGGCCAGCAGAAGCGTCTCGTCCTTGAGTCCCTGCTGAGGAGCGCAGTGTTCGGCACCCTCCTGCTCGACGAGCCGGACAACTACCTCGACGTCCCTGGCAAGCGCTGGCTGGAGAGCCAGCTGGCCACGACGCCCAAGACGGTCCTGCTTGTCAGCCACGACCGTGAGCTGCTCAACGCCTGCGCGCAGCGCATTGTCACGGTCGAGGACGGCAAGACGTGGGTGCACGGCGGTGGCTTCAAGACCTACGCCCAGGCTCGGCTTGACCGCATCGAGCGGCTGGAGGAACTGCGCCGCCGCTGGGACGAGGAGCACGAGAAGATCAGGGAACTCGTCCGCATGTACCGGGTCAAGGCCAGTCATAACGACGGCATGGCCTCCCGGCTGCAGGCGGCGATGACGCGGCTGGCGAAGTTCGAAGAGGCCGGCCCGCCGGAGGAACCGCCCCGCGAGCAGCACATCAAGATTCGCCTCAGGGGGGACAGAACCGGCCGCCGGGCCGTCATGGTGGCGGGTCTCGCGGTGAACGGGACGACGCGGCCGTTCGACACCGAGATCTGGTACGGCGACCGGGTGGCCGTGCTCGGCGGGAACGGCAGCGGCAAGTCCACTTTCCTCCGCCTCCTCGCCGGGGAACGGCTCCCGCATACCGGCAGCGCAAGGCTCGGCGCCCGCGTCGTGCCCGGCATGTTCGCGCAGACCCATGCCCGTCCCGACCTGGACGGCCGCACTCCGGTCGAGATCGTGATGACCGAGCACGCCCGGCTGATGACCGAGGCGATGAGCGCCCTCGCCCGTTACGAGCTGCACAAATGCGCGCGGCAGCCGTTCGGCACCCTATCTGGCGGCCAGCAGGCGCGGCTGCAGATCCTGCTGCTCGAACTGGGCGGCGCGACCCTGCTCCTGCTCGACGAGCCGACGGACAACCTCGACCTCCCGTCCGCCGACGCCCTGCAGACCGGCCTTGAGGCCTACCAGGGCACGGTCCTGGCGGTGACGCACGACCGCTGGTTTGCCGACTCTTTCGACCGCTTCCTGGTCTTCGCCCCGGACGGCACCGTCAGGGAGTCGCCGTCCCCGGTCTGGGACTAGCCAAGATCAAAAACCGCCAGCTCCGTCACGAGGAACGTTTGCCGCTTGCCCTCGCCCGTCCCATGTCCGCGAGGGCAGAACCCCGCGAACGACCGGACTCGCTCGCCGGACGCCAGCCACCGGGGTGCAATTCCCCGCGTCAGCTGGCGGTAACGGGCAGGACCGCCTCGGCCTCGATCTCCACCAGCCAGCCGGGGTCGAGCAGTCCGGCCACGATGACCGCGGTGGCGGCGGGCCTGATCGCGCCGAACACCTCACCATGCGCGCGGGCGACCTCCTGCCAGTGCGCCGCGTCGGTCAGGTACATCCGGGTACGCACTACGTCCTGAAGACGCGCCCCCGCCTTCGTCAGCGCCTCATCGATCAGGCCGAGGCACACCCTCGCCTGGTCGTAGGGACCCGCGGGTGGCGCAGACCCGTCCGCCGGCACCGGCGCGGTTCCCGACACGACGACCCTGGCGCCGGCGCGGACTGCCCGGGAGAACCCGAACACCGGCTCATACGGTGAGTGCCCGCTGATCAGCTCACGTTCCATGGTGGCGATTGTCGCACCCGGTCCCAACCGCAGCACTCACAGTCCGAAACACCCGGACTGTTCGCGGCGGTCGGCGACCGCAGGGGAAGAGCCGGAAATGGATAGGGAGCGCCGGGCGGGCGGAGAGCGCGATCAGCCTGGCGCAGTCGGCGACCTGCGAGAACGCGTTAGCGTCCGGCCGGCCCCGTCTCCCGAGTTCCTCAAGCACGTCGCCGCGATGGCCAGCTCCGCGCCGGCAACGCCCGAAGCGCGCATAACCGCGAACGTTGAGACCTGGCGCATTCTCAACGGCACCGCACTGCCCTTCGACGCCGACGCGGCCCGCCGCGGTTGCGTTGGTTTTATTGACGTGTTACCCCGCGTCGGAGGCGTGTCATGCGCGGAGGGTGACCTCGCGCGGGGGGCCGCCGTAGGGGTCGAAGCTGGTGACGGTGGCGGGGACGCGCAGCTCGTCCCGGTCGGCCAGTGCGGCGACGACGTCGGGGGAGACTCCGGGGTCGGCCGGGTGCGCGCAGATCTCGTCGAGCAGCACTGCGTCTTGCTCGGCGACCGGGCCGGCATCGATGCCGAGCTGCATGCCCCACGCGTCCCACACCAGCATCTCGGTCTTGTTCAGCGCGACCAGGTCGTGGATGACGTGGCGCGCGAGGAGGGGCCAGCCGCGCAGCTCCGGCGCGTCCAGGCCGGGGGCGGTCAGGTGACGCTCCGGGTCGGACGTACCCGCGCGGGCCGCCTGCCAGGCGCGGGGCCCGGTCACGAACTGGTCGTCAGCGAGGTCCATCCAGTCGACGGGGTGCCCGTCCATCTCCGGGGTCCAGTCGCTGCCCATCTCCCCGTCGATGAGCCGCCACCGGCCCGCGGCCTCGTCCCAGGCCTCCGCCACCACGTGATCGATCAGCAAGCCGGGGTGGAAATAGGCGGCGAACCCGACTCGCATCCGGGCGGGAATGCCCTTGTGCCTGGCCAGGGAGACGAACAGCAGGGTCGCGTCGCGGCAGCAGCCGACGACCCGGTCCGGCGGCATGCGCTTCCTGGCTAGCGTCGGCTCGCCGCGGCTCAGCAGCAGTGCGAACATCTCGTCGGCGTACCGGGTGTCGATCTCCCCGGCCCGCTCGGCTGGCACGCCGTTCTCCGCCCAGTCGCCGTCGCCCCGGTAGTGGAACACCAGCTGGGAGCTCGCCTCCCGGAGCGCGGCGAGGTCGGCGGGCAATTCGTCGATCATCGCCCGGGCCGCCCCCGGATCGGTGAATTTGCTCTGGTTCTTCCAGGTAAAACCGCGCACCGCTCCTCCAGCTCCTCACATTTCCGAAAATACCGGCTACTCTAAGCCTCGCACTTTTGCCCTGAGCATTCACCCCGATAGACAGCGGATCACCGGCGGCTCGCTTTTGGGGCGGTGTTACGGGGAGATTGGCTGGGCTGGGGGCAGCCAGGGGTTCCCCAGCATGAGCTAGTGCAGGACGTCAAGGGCGTTCGGGCCGTGCTTGCGAGGAGTTGCCCGAGTTCCTGGAAGCGGACCTGCGCGCCGCTTCCAGCTGCTCCCGCAACTCCCCGGCCACCGCCTCCAGCGCCGCGACAAGGGCGGCAGGACCTGTGCCTGCGATGCTGGCGCGCGCAGCCGCTCCTGCCACAAAGTGAAGCAGTCGCCGGGGTGGACCGTCACCCAGCCAAGGCCAGGCTGGCACCAGTGGCAGACCCCCAGCGGCCGGACGTACACCCAGGAGCCCTACCAGTACCCGGTATGAGCCGGACGGACTCGCTGTACACCGGCAGGACGCGCAGCTTCGACTTGATCGCTCCATCGGATCCGCTCTCTGTTCGGCCCGTCTTCGGTCTCTCCTTTCTGGCCGGCTCTGGCCGGCCGCCGCCAATGCCCACGTTCTGATCGGCCGCTTCCGATCTCCACTCTGATCGCCTCCGATCCCCGCACTCTGATCAAATGAGAGAGGTTGAGGACCGACGAAACAGAGGAACGGATGCGGCTGGCACCCTGGCGCCCGCCCCGACCATGCAGGAGGACAACGATGTCGTCGCCATCGTCACCGGGAGAGTCAGTCGACGGTGAGCCCACGGGTGAGCGGCCGCTGACGGCGCTCGAGGCGCTGCACTCAACGCCGGCGCGCCGCTACCTTTCAACCGATCCGATCCCCGACGACGTGCTCTGGGCGATCCTCGACGCGGCGATCCGTGGTCCGTCGGGCGGCAACACTCAGCGCTGGGGCTGGGTCGTGGTGACCGACCAGCAGGTCAAGGACCAGGTCGCTGTCTGGTACCGGGAGAACTGGGAAGCCGCCTACGGCAGCCGGCGCGAGCAGATACTCAACGCCCCGGCGGACTCGCTCGGCGGCCTGACCAAGCGCGGTTATCTGGGAGCAGAGCACCTGGCGCACCATATCCACGAGGCCCCGGTCTGGATCTTCGCGGTGCAACGGGGTGCGGCGGACGCGACCAGCCCGCGGGCCGGCTCGTCCATCTACGGAGCGGTGCAGCAGCTGTGCCTCGCCGCTCGCGCCTACGGCGTCGGCACTTCGCTGACCACCCTCTACGGCGGTCATGAAGAAGAACTGCACGCACTGCTCGGCCTGCCACCGGACGCGCTGACCATGGCCCTGATCCCGATGGGGTATCCGGCGCGGGGCCGGTGGGCAGAGCCCAGACGCCGGCCGGTCGAGGAAGTCGTGCACTGGAACCGCTGGGGCGCGACCCGCACCCGCACTGAGTGATCCCGGGTAATGCCGCTTGATCATTCATACCGTTTTACCGGGCCGGGGTACGAACCCGCGCACCTCCTCGGCGACCACCGACGGGTACTCCAACGGCGCGTAGTGACCGACGCCGTCCACGAAACGCAGCCGCGCCCGGCTGAAGAAGGAGTCGATCCGGTCCGACCACTCCCTGGGAAACAGCGGGTCATGCTCGGGCCACAGCACCACGGTGGGCGTGGCCAGCCGATCTTCTGGTGCGGGCGTGGTCTCGGAGAGGGCGGCCGAGGCCGTCCCGGCGCCGGCCCGGTACCACTGGACCGACGCGGTGAATGCGCCGGGCGGCCCGTAGACCGAGACCAGGTGACCGAGGTGCTCCTCGGACAGCGCGAATGACGGCCCCGACCAGTGCTCCCAGAAATGCCGCAGGTACGCGCGAACCGCGTCCGGTTTCCCGTCGATGAGGGCCTCGGACAGCGGCAGCCGGTGAAACGACTGATACCAGAACTCCCGCAGCGGGCCGGGGCCGAAGACCCGAGTGCCCACTCCAGGTACCGGCGGGCTGATCACCAGGGCACTGACCAGCTCCGGGCGGGAACGCGCCAGCGCCTGAGCGATCCGGCTCCCGATGTCGTAGCCGACCACGACGGCCGGAGACAGCCCGAGCGAGGTGATCAGGTCCGCCACGCTTCGTGCCTGCGCCGGCCCGCTGTACTGCTCCTTCGGGTCGGCGACGTGCTTGTCTGACTCACCGAATCCGCGCAGGTCGGGCACAAGCACCTCGCACCCGGACAGCAGCGGCACCAGGTCCCGGTAGTCGGTCCGGTCCCCGGGCCACCCGTGCAGCAGCACCACGCCCGGCCCGGTGCCCACCCGGTCATACGCGAGTTCGAACCCGTCGACCGCCACGCCGTGACCCCCTGCCATCCGATGCCGTCTCCGGCTCTAAGGACACCTTCTCGTATACCGCGACCTGGCTGGTAGTCGACGCGCTGAACGGGGCCCTGTCCCACCCGGCCCACCGGTGCTCAAGCCGGAACCCGGTCAGCCGTGCCATCAGGTCGAGTTCGGACGGCCACACGTAGCGGAAGGGCATCGAGTTCCGCACCCACCTCCCGTCGATAAGCGTCAAATGATGCGACGACATGATCTGGCCGACCGGGTCGTCGAGAGTGTCGATCCCGACATGCCCGGCCGAGATGTCAAAGACGCGCCCGAGCTCGGCGGCCGGCAGCCCGGAGATCGCCGGCACGCCCACCTCCACGACGAACCGTCCGCCCGTGCCCAGGTGCGCCGCGGCGTTCGCGAACACGGCCACCTGTTCGTCCTGCGTTGTGACGTTCATGATGGTGTTGAACACCAGGTACACCAGCGTGAACACTCCTGGGACCCGCACCGAGGCCATATCCCCGACGGTCACAGGCACGGCCGCGGCCCCCGGCTTGCCCCGAAGCACCCCGGCCATGTCCGGCGACAGTTCGATACCGGAGACCGGCACGCCGCGATCACTCAGCGGCAGCCCCACCCTCCCGGTCCCGATGGCGAACTCCAGCGCCGCTCCGGCCCCGGCCAGCGCGGCAAGCACGTCGACACACGGCCCGAGCACCTCGGGCAAGAACATCTCCGCGCTGGTTGAGTCGTAATGCTCCGCGGTTTCCCTGTCCCACACGACGTTAGCCACGCCCGGCATCATGCCCCGCCGCCACCGCCCGAGTCCACCGGGTTTGGCCTCGCTCCGGCCCCTGTAGCGGCGGCTTCGTTCAGGTAGGCGGGGCCGTCAGGAAAGCGCCTGAATCGTGACCTGATCACCTGGCTGCCGCCATCGCTGGTCGCGACTCGCCGTTCAGGCTACGCGAGCTGCAGGTCGCCTTCCAGAGCCCATCGCCAGGTGACCTTTAGCCGCCGACGTTACTCGAACCTGGCAGAGATCTTCAGTCTCGTCGAGACGGGCAGCGCCGTATTCTTCGCGCCTGCCTCCGTTGCCCGGCGCTACCCGCGATCCGGGATCGCCTACCGGCCGGTCAGGGACCTCCCGGACGCCACGCTGGCCGTGGCCTGGCCCCAGGACGCCCGCCCGCCGGCCGTCGCCGCCTTGCGAAACACCCACCGGCTGGTCACCGTCGGCACAACCGGGCCTCAACTGCGTGCGGAAGCCATCAGTGGGGCAGCGAAGGCACGACCCAGCGCAGGGCCTCATAAGCC
>Ga0335072_10005923_pt1 | contig 17949 bp, 12 predicted proteins | sample Lox_Sample_21_FD_206725 | JGI IMG/M metagenome (GOLD analysis project Ga0335072, IMG submission 206725) | Soil microbial communities from Loxahatchee National Wildlife Refuge, Florida, United States - Lox_Sample_2.1 | ecosystem: Environmental > Terrestrial > Soil > Wetlands | place: USA... | reverse complement strand
ACTGTGGCGGCGGTGGTGGCGGCGGGGCCGGTGGGGCGTCGTTCGGTGAGCCGCACGAGGTCACGTTCGAAGGGGGGGACTACGTCTTCCAGGCCGCCGGCGAGTTCACACTCGCGAAATCGACCGCGGACAACCTCGATATCCAGGTCCGTGAGGAGCCCTTCCCCGGTGCCGGGGACGTGGCGGTCAACACGGCGATGGCGATGCGCGTCGGAGCGGCGATCGTGGAGCTGGCCGCGAATCCGGCGGGCAAGCTCAAGTTATGGGTCAACCGGAAGTCGGAGCCGCTCAAGACGCGGTTCCTCGCCGGCGGCGGCACGCTGGATGTGATCGACAGCGGCTACGCGATGGTCAGCTGGCCGGACGGGACACGGGCGATGGTGTTCTCGGGTAACGACCCGGCGATCGCGCACGAGACGGTCACGTGCAACGGCGCGAGCACGATCGGCATCGAGCTGACCGTTCCCTCCTCGCAATCCGGCCATCTGACCGGGTTGCTCGGTGACCCGGGCGGCGGGCCGAGCGACCTCATCGGTGGCAACGGCGTGCACTATCCCACCAGCGAGCTGGACTTCCCCGCGGACAGCAGTAACAACTTCGACGTCCTCTACGACCAGTTCGGCAAGAGCTGGCGGATCCGCCAGGCCGACTCGCTGTTCTCATATCCGAAGGGGAAGAACACCAAGAGTTACACCGACCTTTCCTTCCCGAGCAAGGCCCTCACCGTCTCCTCGCTGACCCCGACCACGGCCGCCGGTGCCGAGCAGACCTGCGAGGCGGCGGGCGTCACAAACCCCGATCTGCTCGCGGACTGTGTGGTCGACCTCGGCGTGACCGGCGCGAGCTGCTTCGTCGCCGACGCCGCGCAGGTCCAGGCCGCGACCGGCGGCCCGACCGCCTCGACCCTGCCGCCAAGCAGCGGGGCTCCACCATCGGGGACGACCACTACGCCTCCGACCACCACGACGACATCCACGACGACGACGACGTCCACGACGCCCACCGGGCCGACCACGAGCGGCGCGATCGAGATCGGGTCAAACGCGACGGGTGAGCCGTCTGAGCCGTCCGTGGCCGTCGACGCCTCAGGCACGGCCTACATCGCCTGGCTGCAGACGAACGACACCGACCTCGACTTCTGCAAGCTCCCCGTCGGTGCGACCAGTTGCTCCGCCATGACGCTGCCGATCGCGGACCCGGCGTTCGACGTGTTCTTCGACCCGCCCACCGTGCTCGTGCAAAACGGCAACATCGATGTGTCCGAGTAAGTCGATGCGACGCACGACAGCGACGACACCGGCGTGGCCGAATACGTCTCCAGCAACGGCGGTACGTCGTTCACCCTGCAGACCCACGCGGTCAGCTGGGCGCCCGAAAGCGACGGGACCGCGGGACCGATCGTCCCGCTTCTCGGTGGCGACTTCGGTGCCGGCTACGTCACCCCCAACTCCAATCCCGCATTCCAGGCCAATTCGCTCAGCTCGCCCAGCGATGATTCCGAGGGGAACGCCGCCTCGTACGCGACGCTCAACCCCGCACCGGCGAGCGCCTACACCGTCGGGAACCTGGGCGGGGAGTTCGCCTCCCAGGTCACCGGGTCGACCGGCGTTCTCGGCGTGTTCGAGGCCCAGACCGGCACCGGCAACTCGCCGTGTCCGTCGAGCGCTCCGGCCGCCTTGGTCTACGCCTACGCACCGATCACCGCCTCGACCACGATCGCCCAGCTGAACACGACGACCGGCGGTTCCGGAAGCCCCTGGGAGGCGCTGGCCGAGGTCGATTGCGACGGAATCAACCCCGCGGTCGGAGGTGGTCCGTCAGGACTCGGACTCCTCGAGACCGATATCTCCACCACGCCCGAGACGATCCAGTACCGCGGGTTCTCGCCCGCGTCGGGGTTCGCCGCCCCGGTCACGGTCGCGAGCGATGAGCAGGGCGGCGATCCGGTGCTCTCGCAGGACGGGACAGGCGGGATCTACGCCACGTGGCTCGACGGCGGCACCGGCGTGGATCTCGCCTACAGCTCGACCGCCGGCGCGAGCTGGACCGGGCCCGACACGCTGTCCTCGAACTCGGGCGACCCGAGTGAGATCGGGTCACTGGCGAGCGCGGTGAACGGCTCAGGTCAAGGCTGGGCGGTGTACGCCGCGAACGGCACCGAATACGCACAGGAATTCGACAAGTCAGACGCGGAGCCGTAGCCGCCGATCGATTCACGCCCGAAGCGCATCGATAACGCCGCGCGCATTTGTGCTCTACTCGTCCTCGACCGGGCGGATTCTGAGAGAGGAAGGAGCGGTGGATGGCGCTGCGGACGACGGTGGTTGGATCCTGGTGGAAGCTCGACGAGTACGAGGATCAGCTCGCTCGTTACCACCGCAGTGAGCTCGGGCCGGAGGAGGGGATCGATCTGCTGAGCCGCGCGGCCGCTGCGGCGATCGATGAGCAGCGTGCGCTGGGGCTCGACGAGTGGACCGGCGGTGAGTACTTCACCGACAACTTCATCGATCACATGCAGCGGGTCCTCCACGGGTTCGAGATCGACAAGCCGGACGAGCCCGACCCGTTCGACTACGACGACCTCGCGCACGCGGTCATCGCGGGTGAGCTGTCGGCACCCGACGGGCTTGGGTACGCCGCCGCCTACCGGCGCGAGTCGGTCCTGCCCGGTGGAGTGCGGAAGGCGACCGTTGTGGGGCCGCTCGAGATCACGGTGCACGCTCAGGACCAGCGCGAGGAGCTGGCGCGTCAGATGCCGAACCTAGTTGGCATCGTCAACCGCGAGATTCGCGAGTTGGCCGAGGCGGGCTGCCCGCACGTGCAGCTCGACGTTCCGTTCTTCGGGATGATCCTCAACGAGGGTCTGGTGAGCCCCAAAGACCTAGCCGGGATGGTCGCGGGGTGCTTCGAAGGCGTCGATGGCGTGACCCGGGGCATGCACATCTGCAACGGAAACTTCAAGGGCCGGCCGATCTCGCCGATCGTGCGGAATGCGTCATGGGTTCCGTTGCTACAGGAGCTCGATGGCGTGATCGACATCGCGGCGCTCGAGTGCAGCTACTTCGCCGAGTACCTGGAGCGCGACGCGTTCGCTGAGATGCCGCAGAGCATGGAACTGGCGGCGGGCATCGTCGACGAGGCCAGCTACGGGATCGAGACGGTCAAGAAGATCCGGGACCGCGCGGGTGACTGGGCGCGGGTGGTGGGGGAGGAGCGGCTTTGGATCTCACCCTCGTGCGGCTTCGGACGTCATCCCGCGCGCAGCCGGCCGGTGTTGAACGCGAAGATGGAGCACATGGTCGAGGCGGCCGCCTCGTTCTGAAGGACGCTGACCGAGATCCAGATTCTTGAGTTTCCCTCGAGATCGGGCACCGTGATCCGGGTTGAGACCGTGACCGGGTGACTCCGCGGTCCCGTGCTCGCCCTGGGCTGGCCGCTGGCACGGCTGTTCGGATCTCTGGATGGCCTGTGGTCGGACGCGTCGCCCAGTGAACGACGTGCACGATGTACCCGTGTTTGTTTGGATTACGTGACGCCGATTCGGGCTGCTGGTTTCCATCTACACCGGCCACGACTCCCGCGCGGCCGCTTTGCTACGCCACCGGGAGCGCGGGTTGTTGGAGGTCGACCGCCGGCGCTGGCCAGGGGCGCACGTCCGCCACGCGCGGATCCGACGGTCCGGCACAGCGCTCCTCCCTGTCGTCGAGGCTGTCGCACAAACGATCGGGGTTGGGGCCAGCTCACAACCGGGTGAAGTGCATCGGGCGATCTATGGCGATGCGGCTACCAAATACGTGACCTAATCGCCAAAGTCCGTGCGACGGCGTGCCACCGCTCGAGCACTGTTGTGACCGGATCACAAGCAATTTCCGGTGCGCCGGATTTGCGCGACGGCCTCCCGGGAAACGAGGCGTCTCGTCGCTCACTGCTGAGCGTCCGATCCGGACGCCTCGAGCGCCACGAATCCGCGAGCGTCGCCTGTCGCATGATGCTGAGGATTGTTTTCGCATCATTTCGGACCTCCGGGGCTAATTACAGGGTCGGACCCTGTTGCGGGGGTGCGTTGGAAGCGCGACGCTATGAGCCAGCGACGTGCAGGGTCAGGAAAGCCTGACGAGGTCGAGGGAATCGGATGCGCGACTCGTCTAGTTGGGGCACGAACAGATTAGGCGGCTTGCCAGCGATCGCTAAGCGCCGGCCGCGAAACCTGATCGGGAATGCGGAGGCGATCACCATGAGAATGCGAAGGGGGAGTCTCACTCGTGTCATGGGCTGCTTGGTCGCGACGGGGCTATCGATGGGCCTCTCGTGCGGTGGCGCGCTGGCCGCTGGGGCGCCATCGCACGCGACGAACTTCGAGACGCGCGGCCGTGTCGTGGTGTGCGGTATCGCGCTGGTTTCGGGCAGTCGCTTTGACCCGGGCACGCAGACCACGCTCACGGGTCGCTGGCCGGGGCTGCAGTGTTCGGCACCGGGCATCCCGCGCCCGTCGGGAGGGGTCGGCGATCCGTTCGTGCAGCTCGGCGAGGGCCAGGCCGGGCGTGCCCGGGTCGTCGCTCTGACTCAGAACGACCTGTTGTTTGACCGCCCGCCGGTCGCTCTGGGTCCGGGCCGTAAGTGGGCGCTCGACGGCATCAGCTGCTCCATCCGGGCCGTGTCGATCGCGTGCCAGAACTCGGGTGGGCACGGATTCACGCTTGCGGCGGGTCACCTCACACGTCACTAGGAGCGATAGGCATGTTCATTTCCACACGGTCGTCGAGGACACACGGGTGGTTCTGGGCGGTCGGGTTGAGCGTTGTCGCGCTCTGCGGCGTGACGGCCGCTCCCGCGTCGGCCAAACCGAGTCAGTATCTACAAGCCGACGAGCTCTGGGTGCGGCACTACGTCAGCGTCGAGGCCCCGCTGCTCGGCGTCGACCCGGTCCCGATCACCGTCAAGGAGGGCGGGCTGATCACCAAGGGCGATGCTGAGACGTATATGTATGACGCCCAGGGCCAGGGCCGGGGGCCGGAGACGCATTGCCTGATCCGCTTTTCCGCCAACGCCCACCGAGGGCGTCTGGCGAAGATCCAGGCCGACGCTGCGCACGAGGTCTTTCACTGCCTCTCGGGTGAGCTTTCCCCGACCCTCGCGATCTTCAATTCCCACGGTAAGTGGCTGATCGAGGGGGCGGCCGCCTGGGTCGACACCGACCTTGTCCCCGGTGATCCGTACGCCCGCGGATGGTGGGAGGACTACCTGACGGCACCGGGTGTCTCGCTGTTTTCACGAGATTACGGCGCCGCCGGTTTCTTCGGGCACCTTGCTCAGAGCGGGATCGACCCCTGGACGGTATTCAGGGCGATGTTCTCGGCTCCCGGGGATGTGGCCGCCTACGATGCCTCGGGAGCGGACAACGGCAGCGCCCTGGACACCGAGGCATCGGCGTTCTTCGGCGCCCCCGAACTGGGCGACGCATGGACGGCCTGGCACCAGGGCAACGCGACCGCCGACGACAACGTGCCGCGAACCCATCAGGTCGAGCCCACGGTCGTGGTCAAGGACGGCGCGACCAAGACGCTGACCGTCAAACCATACGCCGATGGTGACTATCGACTGGACCCGGAGACGCCAATCACCTCGATCGACGTTGGCGGCATCGGATACGCGCGGCTGCATTCAACCGAGGGTCCCGACGTCGACGTCAGCCACGTCACCGATCTCACCCTGTGCAAGGAGGGACGGCCCTGCCGGTGCCCGGGCGGGAATCGCCCGCCGGGCGCTGTCTCGTTCGAGGTCGGTGATCTGGCGATCACTGGAGGCCCGAACGGGGCGACCGTCATGATCACCGCTAACTGCGGGATACCCGCCGAGCCGTGCACCGACCTGAACCTCAGCGCTGACTTTCCGACGCCGGCGGGTGGCTTGGGATCCCCTCAGACGACGGATACAGGCGTCAACGTGGCCCTCCCGGGCTTGCGCTCAGGATCGGGGTGCACCGTGCAGGCCTACGCAATCCCCCTCTATCAGCCTCCGAGCTGCCCGGACCCGCCGCAGGGCACGAATTGTCTCGTCCAGCCCCTCGGGTCCTACGACCTATTGAACTTCGACTCCGATCAGGGCGCGAAGAAAGCGTTTGCCACGGTCGTCAGCGATGCTCTGTTTGACAGCACTCCCACGCCAGCCGATGTCGGTGACCAGGCAGCCGTCTCGAACGTCGGGGGGGTGGTGCAGATCGAGAACGAGATCTTCTTCTTCCGCTGGCTCCCGGTGGCGCCTGCCGACAGCGGCATCGACCCAGGCAGCGTGCTCAGCCAGGTCGTCGACATGCTGTGTCCCAACTGTACGGGCTGAACCGCAAGGCGCTTACTCAGCTCGTCCCGTAAGACGAATCCCCAAAAGGACGATGCAACGAGCGCCAACCACCCCGATGCGGGGGCCGGATCGGACTGCGCGCTCGTCGGTGCTCCCTGGCGGTCACCGCTCCGGTTGAGTCGGTGACACAGGGGTGCTGGGCAGGGCGCCGTCAAAGGCAGGGTTGGCGTGCGTCTTCTACGGGTTCTCCGCACCCAAGGCCGCCACTCCGAACGCAGCCCAACCCGGCTCAGTTCGAGTGGTCGCCGGCGTGGGGTCACTCAGTGTTCTGAGAAGCAACTCCCACCGGCGGATCGCCGTAATCCCGGATGTCGCTCCGCCTTCGCTGCCGGACGAAAAGCAGCGACCGAGAGCGATCCTGCCGACTGTGTATACGGACCGCCGCACCCACGGGGACGAGCGTAGCCACCAAATCACACAACCGGTGCTAATCACAGGGTTCAACCCTGTTGCGAGATGTCCGAAGTGACTCTACATTCGATCCAGCTGTACGTAGACGACAATAAGAGGGGGCAATATGTTGGCTAGTCGCGCGACAAAGACGTCTGTGTCGCGTTGCCGACGCGGGCGGCGTGCATTGGTGACTATTGCGGCGGCCATCGGGGCTCTGCTCGTGTTCGCCGGCTCGGCACTTGCCGGTCCGATCGCGCTCGATACCCCGGGGAACGGCAACCCACCGCTCACGGCCTACGACCCGGGCACCTCGACCGCGTATGTGGCCTGGACGGCTGAGGCGACGAACACCGGTATCGACCTCTGCGTGCTGCCGCCGAATGCGAGCACATGCGAGGGTGGCAGTCCGGTGCTTCTCACCGATTCGCAGTTCACGGGCGGCAGTGTGCCGACGCTGAGCGGCCTGCGAGTGATGCCGAACGGCGAGGTGGTCGTGCTCGGCAACGCCGGAACATCCGGCACCGTGGCCTGGGCCTCGGCGCCCGGTGGCGGGGGGTTCTTCGCTGCCGGGAACGGCGTGCAGAACAGCGGCCACACGATCAGCGCGATCACCACCTTCGACGAGCCCGACGACCTGGTTGCGGTGAGCAACACGGACGTGGCGATGTTGGACATTCAGCACAACGGCTTCGGCGTGGCGGCTTACAACGTGTCGGGCGCCAGCGCCGGCACCTCGGCCGGCGCGTCCGCGAACTTCGACAGCCCGGACTGCTGCACCGAGCACGCGCCCCAGATCGCCGCCCTGGCGGATCCCGACGGATCGGGGCGCCAGATCGTCGTCACCGCAGGCGACAACGACACCAGTTACGTTCCGTCCGGCTGTCCGAACTCGACCGCCACGGGCTTCGGGGTGCGCGTGGCGTCGGCGGGCAGCCTGAACAGTGCGACGGTTCCCACCTATCAATTGCTCGCCTGCTCGGCCGAGAGCCCGGTGCTGACGAGCGGAGGGACATCCGGGATCGGAGTGGTGGAGCAGGAGGGCTCGAGCATCGACGGGACCGGCTCGGGCATCCAGATCGACTTCCAGGCCTTCAATCCCGCTACCGACACCTTCGGAGGAGCGGTCGAGCTCTCCGACGAGAGCGCCCTGACGCTCGCCTTCGTGGGCGACATCGATGCCGCCGATGACAGCGGCAACGGCGTGTATGCCCTGTGGGGCGACAACCGGGGCGAGGTGCTCGATTACAGCTCAGACGGCGGCCAGAACTGGGGCGCTCCGGTGGTCACCCCCGCTCCGAACGGTGACGATGACAACATGGCTCCGGTCGGCGGGGGCAGCACCCTCATCGCCTGGGACGCCAATGAGGGCACGGGCACCCAGGTATTCCTCCAGGAGGTGAACTACCAGAGCCTGCTGCCGGGGCCCCCGCAGCCCGCGGCGACCTCGCTCACCTCCGTGCAGAACTGGGCCAGCGGTGGGTGGCACGTGAGCGGTGCGAGCATCGCCATCCCCACCGGGGCGGTCGGCGAGACCGACCAGGGCGTGCTTTCGGGTACCAACGCCGGCGGTGCGGGCGGCGGCGTGACCTACACCCTGTATTCGAGCCCCTCGTGCACGGCCTCCAGCCAGGTCTTCAGCAGCGGACCCGATCCGGTCACGAACGGCACCGCGGCCTCGTCCGGGGCAGTCGTCGGGTTGCCCAAGGGAACGTATTACTGGCAGGTCGCCTACACCGGCGACAGCCTGGATTCGCCCAGCACGAGTGCGTGCGGACCGGGAGGGGAGGTGCTGACCATCGAGCCGCTGCTCGAGACGCTCCAGCAGGCGAGCACCAACGGCTCCACGCTCACCATACCCGTGCACTGCACCACGCCTCCATGCACGTTCACGATCAGCATCACGATAAAGATCAACGTCGAGGTCACCATCGCGAGCAAGCACAAGGCCCGTAAGACCACGAGGCTCACGCTAGCCAAGGGAAAGTTCACGCTCACCAAGGCGGGCACCCACACGGTGACGCTCAGGCTGACCCCACGGGCAAGGACCTACGTGAAGGCGCATCACACCCTGCACCCGTCGCTGACGATCGACGACGTGGTTGACGGGCACAGCGAGCAAACCGGCCGCACGATCACACTCAAGTATGTCAAGCCGAAGGCCCACCGCCGATAGGGCGGGTCAACCAAGACGATCGACGCAACGCTACGGCTGCTCGGGCGGGTCTCGAGCAGCCGCGCCAACTCGGTCCGCAAGCGACTTCGGAACTTGCGGTAGACGTCGGTCAGGTGCGTGTCGACCCTCTTGATGGTGACCAACAGCGTCTCCACGATGTGCTCGTTGGTGGCGCCCTGGCCGGCCCAGCGGGCGACGCGCAGCTCGCTGGGGGTGAGGGCGGCCGCGCCGGGGGGCCGGGGGGATCGGAGTGAGGTTCCCGGGTGCCTGGCACGCGCGACTGCGGCAGCGCAGCGCGCCAGGTTCGCGCGACCGGTCTAGAAGTGGGGGATTCGTCCCGGCCCGGAGCCTACGGTGCAGATCTCGAGCGTCTTCGCGACGCTCTTGGGGACGTGAGGCAACGGGCACATGGGATGTGCTGTCCTCAACGCTTGCGTCCAGGCGAGGCCGGCGGTGTTCAGGTTCCGCGGGGCGGTTTCGTGCGCGACGATGAGCCCCGTGAAGCGGGCGGCCGCCTGACAGCCCCGACCTTCGCGGTATTCGATCAGGGCCCACTTCGGCGCGCGGTCATCGACGACCACCTTCACGCAGTTGAGCGTGTAGCCGGTGAACTTGATGATCTGCGAGGCCTCCGTCCGGCTCGGAAACCGCAGACCGCCGGGCAGCGCGACCGCGGCGGAGGCCAATAGTCCGACCGCCGACGCGCACGCACCGATGAGCAGGACCGGATGCCGCCGCCGGGCGAAGAGCAAAGCGCGACGGCACCGCGCGGTAAGCGACTTCGGGAGCACCGTACTGTGAACTTTCGCACATCGGATCGCGGCCGTGCGCAGGCTGATAACAGCCGTCGGTGGACGTTGGCGTTTCATGGTGACTCAGCCGCCGGCCTTCGTTTCGGCATCGCGCAGGTCGAGCAGTTCGGCCGGTGCTTGTCCACGTAGAAGCCATCCGCCACGTCCTATCGGAACGATTGTTCCTTGGCGTGCCAGCTCGGACATGGCGGTAGTTACGGTCTGGCGCTGTGCGGCTAGGAGATCCGCGAGGTGGGCATGGGCGATATGAATGGGTATCACGATGCCATCTGAGCGAACGTGACCCCAGCGGTCAGCCAGGTGCCAGAGCAGCATCTGGATACGGAGCTCTACGCGCGGATGGTGGATGATGGCGATGCCGAGCGATAGGTTTCGTGACCGTTCCAGCGCGCGCTCGACGAAGCGGCCGGTCAATTCTGGAAAGCGAGCGATCCGGCGCGCGGCGGCTCGGTCGAGGATCGCGAGACGGGTCGGTTCCAGGACGCGCCAACCGGTCGTGCGGGCGATCGTGGGTTGTGTGTCTGCGCCCTGCCACGGGCGAAGCACATCGCCGTCCCCGAGCAGCTCGCCGCCGAACCGCCCGTTGATTCCGACGCGGCGTAGTAGCAGCCCGTTCAGGACCAGGAGTCCGATGCCGCCGGACAGGTCACCGGGGGCAGCGGCGTCCCAGTTGCCGCGGGGGAGACGCATCGTGGGGGCGATGCATTCCTCCGTTGCGCGTGCCCGTTGTAGTGGTGGCAGTTCGTCGCCGAGTTCCGGGTCCTCTCGAAGGATCTGGCAGATTGACTCCGCGCCGGCGGGAGCGTGGGGGTCGGATCGACCGCTTCTCACGCGCTTCACTCCGGCCTGGCGACATTCGGGGCGGGACGAAGGCCAATCATGGGAAGTTCGGCTAGGAGTCGCTGTCGCGCCGGGGGTGTGCCGTCGTAGCGCCAGCCGACCAGCCAGCTGAGGACACGGTGGATCAGCGGGGCGAGGTACCGGTTGCGCCGCTCGTAATCGGCGAGCGCCGTTTCGGCCTCGCGGCTTGAGAGCTCCCGGTGGATTGGGACGAAGCGATCTCGCGCGATGGCGACCTCGAGTGCCTCGTGCGCCTGAAGGTTTCGGTACCACTGGGCAGTGCGGCCCAGTCCGGCGATGACGATCAGCTCGTGCTCGGCTCGGTTCTCCTTGATCACTTCCAGCATCGTCCAGTGGGTTCGGCCCGTGCGTCTGCCGACGTGGGTCAGCCGTAGAAAGCGGCGGCCGAGAAGCCAGCCGACGTGCCACTCGTAGAGGAGCGCCGGGGTCTGGAGCAGTCGCCGCGCGAGCGGGCCGGGTCGACGCTTCTTCATCTGGGCCGTCTGGGGGAGTTGGGGGCGGTGTCGGTCATTGCTGCTGAGGACGCGGCCTCGGGGCGAGACGACTGAGATGACATGGGCTCGGGTTCCAGTTGCATCAGGCGCTCGCGCAGCCGCTGCGTGGTCCCGGCGCGCGCCGCGCGGCGGGCGCGCTCCTCGGAGAGTTCCACCCCGCGTTCGTTAGCGAGGTCCAGGAGCGACTGGCGTTCTTCGTCTTGGCGGGCGAAGCGTAGAAACAGCCAGCCGAGCAGGACCGTGGTGAGAATGATCTGCTCGACCATCATCACCCCGCCGGCCAGGTTCTGGTCTGATAGCGCGTTCAGGCCGCGGCTGGCGTCGCTGCTCTTATAGACGGGGTAGACGACGGTTTGCGCCCAGATCAGCAGGTTGGCGAGGATCGCGCCGATGAACCGGACGGCGACGACGTAGACGAGCGCGCCCCATCCCGCGAACCATCTCGGCTTGGGAAGCGGGCCGATCAACCCGAGCCACAACAGGGTGCCGAACCAGAGCAGGCACGCGTGCTCGAGCGCGTGAATGAGGTCGTGGCGGACGGCCAGTTGGTAGAGCAGCGGCAGGTGCCAGACGTAGAGGTTCACCGCCCATAGCGCGAGCGCGATCAGGGGGTGCGCGAGCGTGCGCAGGGGCCGGGTGAGGCGAATATGAAGCAGTGGCTGGATGACGGGGCCGGTCAGCCCGAGGACGATCAACAGCGACGCGATGTCGCCGATCACGATGTGCTGAAGCATGTGGGCGACCAGCACGCTGTCGGCGAGCGTGTCGAACGGCCCAATCTGAACCGCCGCGACGAGCAACACGCCCACGGTGAATGAGGCGATGCGCCACGTCGCGACGGGTCGACGTTCGCGGGCCAGTCTGCTGGCGCGGATCGCATACAGCTCCAGATAGGCGATCGTCGCGACCAGCGGCGGCACGAACTCCCCCAGATGAAGCCCCGTGAGCGAGCCAGGCGCGATCGAGCTCATCCCGAATCGGCCTCATCGGATGGGTGCCGATCGCCGGTCGTGGGCTCATCCGGGATTGGCTCGCTCGGATCGGCATCCGGGCGATCGGCGGGAGACGAACTCGCTGGGCGCCACAGGCGCTGGTAGCTGGCCGCGATTGACGCCCGGGCGCTGGCTGCCTCCCTGAGCACTCGCGCGACCAGTTGGCTCTGATCCATCAACTCGGCCTTACAGTGTAAAGTAGCTTGCCGGACCATGCCCCGCGCCCCTGCCCCAACCACTCGGAGACACAAGCCGCGGCGCCCGCTGAACCGAGGTCTGATCCTCGATCGTGCGGTGGCGCTGATCGAGGACGCCGGACCTGACGCGTTGAGCATGCGCCGTCTTGGCTCGAGCCTTGGGGTCGAGGCGATGGCCATCTACCACCACTTCGCGGGCCGCGGCGAGCTGCTCAGCGCGATCGGAGATCGTTTGCTCGAGCCGCTCCACGACCTCGAGTTCGGTGATGACTGGCGCGAGGCGTGCCGGCGGTTCGCGATCGCTCTGCGCGATGTCGCAGTCGCGCAACCGGCGACCTTCCAGCTCCTCGGCCTGCAGCCGTTGGATACGCCGAGATCGCTCGGTCCCGTGGAGCGACTCCTACAGGTCCTCGTTGCCGATGGGTTCACGCCCGCGGCCGCGCTTGCCGTCTACCGCGCGACGGTCAGCTACGCGCGTGGTTATGCGTTGGCCGAGGCGACCGGTTTCACCGTGGACGCGTCCACGCCGGACGGCCGCCGGCGCCTGGCTGGCCTGCCTCGCAGGGACTTTCCGATCCTTGCCGGCAGGGCGCGCGAACTCGCGGCTCTCGACGCCGATGCAAGTTTTGAGCTGGGGCTGCAGGCGCTGCTGGGCGGGTTCGCCGATCCCAACGCAGCCGAGCGGGCGCGGGGCACGCGGAGGGGGAACGTCCCTCTACCATCTGACCGGCCGGGATGATCGCCCGGCAGGGGGCCGGCACCGACGTAACGATTCCACAGCCACGGTGGGTTCAGCGCGCGTCGGCGTGGCTCGCAGCGTCGAAGCTCGGCCTGCTCGCGATGGCGCTCATCGTGGGCGTCGGATCGGGATTGGGCGCAGCCGCTTTTCGCGAGCTGATCTACGGCTTCACGTGGCTGTTCACCGGCCATGAGACGTTTGGGCAGCAGGGCCACGCCCCGAGCTTGCATCTCGCCTTCCTCGGCATCTTCTTCGTGTTGATCGTCCCGGTGATCGCAGGTGCGCTCTACGGCCCCTTGATCCAGCGCTACGCGCGTGAGGCGCGCGGACACGGCGTCCCCGAGGTGATGCTCTCCGTCGCCGAGAACGGCGGACGGATACGCCCGCAGGTGACGGTCGTGAAGGCGCTGGCGTCTGCGCTGTGCATCGGTGGTGGCGGGTCGGTCGGGCGCGAGGGGCCGATCGTTCAGATCGGGTCCGCGTTCGCGTCGACGCTCGGGCAGCTGGTGCGGATGAGCGAAGGCCGGCTGCGGGTGATCGTGGCCTGCGGCGCCGCGGGCGGGATCTCCGCGACCTTCAACGCGCCGCTGACCGGGTTGTTCTTCGGGTTTGAGATCGTGCTCAAGGAGTTCTCGCTGGACGCGCTGTCGGCCACGACGGTCTCCGCGGTCACCGCCGACGTGATCAGCCGGGCATTCTTCGGCGGCGCGCCGTTCTTCGGTGCCATCCCGCACGACATGGGTGTCGGCAACGACTTCACCTACCTGCTGATCGCCGTGCTCGGGATCGCAGCCGGCCTGATCGGCGTGGCGTTTCAGAAGACTCTCTACAAGGGCGAGGACGCGGCCGACGCGCTGTGGCAGGGTCGGCCGGAGTGGCTGCGGCCGGTCGCCGGCGGGGTGTTCCTGGGACTCCTGCTCCTGGTGCTGCCCCAGATGTACGGGGTCGGCTACCCGGTGATGGACCGGGTGCTGGCAACCCACTATGTGCTGTGGTTCGTGGTCCTGTTGATGGTGGGGAAGATCCTGGCCGCCAGCCTCACCCTCTGGATTGGCGGCTCCGGCGGGGTGTTCGCTCCTTCCCTGTTCACGGGCGCGGCGGCGGGGACGGCGTTCGGGATCATCGTCAACCACCTGTTCGGTTCGGCGGTCGGCCCGCCCGCGCTGTACGGGGTGGTCGCGATGGGCGGTGTGTTCGCCGCCGCCGCTCAAGCGCCGCTGACCGCCATCGCCAGCGTCGCCGAGATGACCGGCAACTTCACGCTCACCCTCCCGATCATGCTCGCCTGCGGGATCGCGGCACAGCTGGCCAAGCGCATCACCTACGGAAGCATCTACACCACCAAACTATTGCGCCGCGGGATCGACATCGAACGCCCAAAGGCGACCGGCGCGCTGCAAGCCCTCACCGTCGAAGAGGCCATGCAACCCATTCAGACCGACGACGGACAAACGCGACTTCTGCGAACCACGCCCGCGCCCGCGGAGTCGGCTATCCAAGAGTCGAGGTGGGAGCGGCTCGTCGGCCCCGTGACGCTGGCCCGCCGGCCGCAGATGCTGTTCGCCGAAGAGGATCTCGAAGACGCTCGCCGCCAGCTCGTCCTGTACGGGCGCGACGGCCTCCCCGTCGTGTCCCGCAACGGCGAGTTGCGCGGGTGGCTAACCCGTGCCGATGTGTTGCGAGCCTTGGCCACGACCCTGAGCTCATCCGAGCACGAGATCACCGACGGCGCGGGGGCCGCCGAATTCGCCGTTCGGGATCCAGCCGCGGCGATCCACACCCCGACCACGCCGCTGCCCGGATACGACGTCCTCGAGCTGCAAATCCTCCCGGACTCGCCGGCCCAAGGCCGCAGAATCGCAGACATCGACTGGCCGACCGGCACGATCGTGGTAGCGGTAACCCAGGATCGCGAAGTGCACGCGGCCCGGCCGGACTTTCAACTCCACCCGGGCGAGCGAGTGATAGTCCTCACGCCGGCCACCGGGCGCGAGACCGACAGGAAGCCCAGACACCCGCCCGAGAGCGAACCCCTCGCGGCCCACACCTCCCGGAACGGGTCTGACGACAGCGCCTGATCGGGCAGCGGCACGTCCGGCGGTTCCCGCTCGGCACGGCTCGACGATCTCGAGCAGTCTGTCGGGATCGCGCCGGAGCAAACGGCGGAGGTTCACGTTGCGGATCCCGCCCGGCTCAGGGCGGTCGCTGCTGTGCGTGACGGCCACGGCCGGCGAGGTGTCGTTCCCGTTCGCGGTCGTGCTCAGCCGCTGAGCCTCAGCCCGCCGGCCAGTTCACGACGCGATCAGCTCGTCGTCGAGGAGCGCCGGCAACTCCGAGCGTGAGCCGGCTCCGAGCTTCCGATAAGCGCGCGTGAGATGCATCTCGACGGTCTTGATCGTGATGAACAAGCGCTCGGCGATCTCCTGGTTGCTCAGACCGCGGGCCGCCAGGCGGGCCACCCGCAGCTCGCTGGGCGTGAGCGCACCCGCGCCGGTCAGCCAAGGGCTGCGAGGACGGCCGTCGGCGGCGCGCAGCTCGTCGCCCGCCAGCGCGATCAGCGGCTCGGCGCCACACCGGTGGGCAAGGCCGAGCGCGCGGCGAAGCGGTTCGCGGGCTGCGCTGCGGCGCCCACCCCGGCGCAGATGCGCGCCGAGGTCGATCAGGGACCGGACCAGCTCGAGCCGCGCGGGGCTGGACTCCAGGGCGGACACCGCCTCGCGCAGCGTCGTCTCCCGGGCCTCACCCTCCTCGGTGGCGGCCCGCGCGCGCAGGGCGACGCCGACGGCACGGGGCAGCTGCACGCGGACCGCGTCGGCCAGCTCGCCGTCGGCCAACGTAAGGGCGCGGCCTGGATCCTCGGCGGCGATCAGAGTCGCCAGCTCCGACCGCCAAGGCGCGAAGCCGGGATTGCCGACGGAGTTGCGGCGGCTATCCTCGCCAAGCGCCTCGAGCTCGGCAATGGCCGCCTCGCGAGCTCCGCCGGCGCGGTGAAGCCGCGCGCGAGCGAGCCGCACGTAGTGACGCGCCGCCAGCCATTCCGGCTCGGACGGCACAGGCGCCAGGACCTCGGCCGCCTCGTCCAGCCGCCCGCGTTCGATCAGCGTCTCGGCGAGCGGCGCCCGCGTGATCGGCTCGGCAAAACGTGCCTGTGCCCGGATCGCCGTCTCGACCGACATGCGGGCGCTCGGCTCCGCGTCGTACAGCGCCCCGCGTCGCAGGTGTGCCATTCCGTGGGCGTGGCTCGCGATCCCCATCATCAGCGTGCTCCCGTTCACGGCCGCGTTGCCCATCATCGCCCCGGCGAGCTCGACGGCGCGCTCCAGGGCGTCGACGTGAATCAGAGCGAACAGGCCGTGACCGGCGCCCGTCGAGGACCCGGGGTCCGTGCGCCCCAGCATCACGTCGTCGAGCGCGTCCTCGACGATCGCGACCGTCTCGGGAGGCGTGAGCCGACCGGTCGCGCTGCCCACCAACGCCAGCGACAGCCGCAGCTGTCGACCCATGTCGCTCGAGGGGCCCGCGAGCGCCACCAGCCGTTCATGCGCAGCGTCCTCGGAGGGCGGCCACCCGTAATCGAGCCCGGCCAGCGCCGCCGTTCGCATCGCCCGCAGCGCGAGCGTCAGCGACCGATCTGCGTCGCCGAGACGCTGCAGCGCGTCCTCCAGGACGCCGAACAGCTTGTCACGCATTCCACCGTAGAAGCACATCTCGGCCAGCATCAGGGCCAGCCGCGCGCGCTCTGTCGGTTCGGCGGTGAGGTCCATGGCCGCCTCGAGGTGCCCGAGCGCAGCGGTGTCGAGCGTCGCGAACACCGCCAGTCCGAGCTCGCCCCTGACCGCGCCGCGCAGCGAGTCCGGTGGCGGCTCGGCCAGCGCGCGCTCGAGATAGGACCGAGCGCTCTGCGGCGAGCCGCGGCGGAGCGCAGCCGCGGCCGCGGCGCGCAGCGCCTCGACCCCCAGCGGGTCCGCCGCAGGCTCGGCGATCAGCAGATGCGCGGCGATCCTCTCCGGGTCACCCCGCTCCTCGGCCAGCAATGCTGCCGCGCGCGCGTGCAGCAGAGCCAGCCGCCGACTGCTCATGGCATCGCGAATGGCGGCCTGGACCAGCGGGTGCTCGAAGCGTAGTTCGACCGCGCGGGCGACAATCCCGGCGAGCGTGAGCTCGTCCACGAGACCCGCCGCCCGCTCCAGCTCCATGCCGCCCGCCAATCCCGCGACTTGGCGCAGCGGCACGCGATCGCCGAGCACGGCCAGCGCCTGGGCGAGCTCAACCGCCTCGCCTCCAAGCGGCTCGAGGCGACCCAGCACGTGGCGCTCGATCGCCTCCGGGGCGTGCTCGCCGATCCGCTCCGGCGGGATCGCGGCCGGGTCCTCACCGTTGCGCCGTAGCTCGCGCAACAGCTCGACCACCGCCAGGGGATTCCCGGAGGTCGCCCGGTGAACAGCCTCAACCTGCGACTGGGTGGTGTCGATCCCGAGGTGGCGCTCGACAAGCGCGCCCACCGACGCCGGCGACAGGGGCCCGACGCGGAGCAAGGGGATCCTCGGGTCCGACAGCAGCGCCGCGAGCGCGTCGCCGACGCCGTCGAACGCCGGCGGGCGGGTCGCCACGAGAACCAGAATCGGCAGGTTGTCGAGGCGTGGCATGAGCGATGCAAGCCATTCGAGCGAGGGCTCGTCCGCCCAGTGGGCGTCGTCGACGAGCAGCATCGTCGAGCCGTGGCACGCCAAGTTCACCAGCAGCCAATACAGCCCGTGGCGAGCCGCGAACGGATCCAGCGGTTCCCCGTCTCCATCCAGGTCCAGCACCCGGGCGGCCAGTCGTGCCGCGCCGGTTAAGGCTGTGTCGCGCTGATCAGGCTCGAGCGCGGCCACCGCCGGCGTCAGCAGTTGCCGGGCGACGCCGAAGGCAAAGGGTCGCTCGAGCGGGCT
>Ga0335072_10005922_pt1 | contig 17949 bp, 16 predicted proteins | sample Lox_Sample_21_FD_206725 | JGI IMG/M metagenome (GOLD analysis project Ga0335072, IMG submission 206725) | Soil microbial communities from Loxahatchee National Wildlife Refuge, Florida, United States - Lox_Sample_2.1 | ecosystem: Environmental > Terrestrial > Soil > Wetlands | place: USA... | reverse complement strand
TTGGAAGACCGATCTCCACAACCTGCTGCATTTCCTGAGCCTCCGCGCCGACGCCCACGCGCAATACGAGATCAGGGTCTATGCCGAGGCGATGCTCGAGACCGTGAAGCGCTGGGTCCCGCTGGTCTATGACGCGTTCGTGCAATACCGGCTCGGCGGCGTGCATCTCTCGGCCGCCGGCCTCGCGATCGTGAAGCGCCTGCTCGCGGGCGAGAAGGTGGATCAAGCCTCGAGCGGCTTGAGCGCGCGCGAATGGCGCGAGCTCATGGCGAGCCTGGGGCGGGAGTAGGGATGGCGACGCTTCCGTTGGCCCATTTGGCGGTCATCGACGAGCGTAAAGTCACCGGTTATCTGCTTTCGGAAACCCATCCCGCCGGGCGCTCAAAATCGGCTTTCTTCAGGACGCTCGGGTTCCGGCCGGAAAACTGGCATGGCCTTAGGGACGGTTTGGTCGAACATGCGCGGAACGCCCGGATCGTTGCTCAAGTGGAGACGCCTTTCGGCAGAAAAGTATATAATCGATGGGCCAATCACTGGACCGACCGGTACGGCGGCTGTGCGCGCCGTGTGGTTCGTGGAGCAGGGCCGGACGGCCCCTCGGCTGGTGACCGCGTATCGCGCGCCCGGAGGTGGAAATTGATCAAGGAACTCGATCCGGTGGTCCTGACCGAGCGTTTGGAGCGCGAGGGGCTGGAGGCCGGCGACGTGGGCTGGGTGGTCATGGTACATGGCGACCACGCCGGCTTCGAAGTGGAGTTCATGACCCTCGCGGGCGAAACCGTCTCGGTGGTGACGGTGCCGGCCCATGCCGTGCGTCCGGTCGGGCCCAACGAGATCGCGCACGCGAGGCTGGTGGCGTGAACGCCGGACTTGCAGTCACGCCGCGCGCGAGCGTACGCGCTTCGCGATCGCGGCACCGCTCTTCTCGGTCGCGATTGCCAGATCGTACGCCGTTTGGAGATTGAGCCAGAACTGCGGCGCGGTGCCGAAATAACGCGCCAAGCGCAACGCAGTGTCGGCCGTCACCGCGCGCTTGCCGTTGACGATCTCGGTCACGCGATTGACCGGCACGTCGAGGTCGCGCGCGAGGGCGTTGGCCGAGACCGCAAGCGTCTCCAGCTCGTCGCCCAGAATCTCGCCGGGATGAGTTGCCGGCAGCCCGTCGCGCGGAGCCTTGTTCGTGCGCATTCTCGTCACTCCACCACGATCTTGGGCGCGCGCTTTTCGCTTGCGGCGACACTCTCCTGCGCCTTGGCCCAGACGCGCTCGGCGAGCTTGAGATAGGCCTTGGCGTGCGCACTTTCGGGCCGCGAAGCCGCGATCGGGTCGCCGCTATCCGAGGTCTCGCGGATTTCCATGTCGAGGGGAATCTCGGCCAGGAACTCGACGCCGAGCTTCTCCGCCTCGCGCCGCGCACCGCCGTGGCTGAAAATGTCGCTGCGCTCGCCGCAATGGGGGCAGACGAAGTAGCTCATGTTCTCGACGATGCCGAACACCGGCACGTCCACCTGGCGGAACATGTTGAGCCCCTTGCGCGCATCGAGCAAGGCGATGTCCTGCGGCGTCGAGACGATCACGGCCCCCGCGAGCGGCACTTGCTGCGCCATGGTGAGCTGGGCGTCTCCGGTGCCGGGCGGGAGGTCGACCACGAGCACGTCGAGCTCGCCCCAGGCGACGTCGCGCAGCATCTGCTGGATGGCGCTCATCACCATGGGCCCGCGCCAGATCATCGGCGTCTCCTCGGGCACGAGGAATCCCATCGACATGCATTTGACGCCGCGCGCGTCCATCGGCTCGAGCATCTTGCCGTCGAGGGAATTGGGCTTGCCCGTGACGCCGAGCATGCGCGGCATCGAGGGGCCGTAAATGTCGGCGTCGAGCACGCCGACCTTGAGGCCGAGGCGCTTCAACGCAAAGGCGAGGTTGGCCGCGGTGGTGGATTTTCCGACGCCACCCTTGCCGCTCGCGACCGCGACGATCGCGCGCACGCTCGGCATCTCGAGCTTGGCCGCGCGGGGTGCGCGCGCGCCCGGCGCGTGACCCGGCGCCGAATGACCTGCGGCTCCCGGGCCGCCGCGCGGCGCCGCCGCCGGCCGCTCCGCCGTGAGCACCGCACTCACCGAGAGCACGCCCTGGAGCGCCTCGATCGCGCGCTCGGCCGATTTGCGCAAGGGCTCGAGCGCCGGACCCTTCCTCGGATCGACCTCGATCGCGATCTGGACGTGCCCGTCGCGCACCACGACACTCGGCACCATGCCGAGGCTCACGATGTCGCGTCCGCTCTCGGGCTCGACCACGCGCGTGAGCGCGTCGCGCACCTGCTGCTCCGTGACGACCCCGGCGCCCGCCTCCGCCATGCCGCGAAATCTCCCCATTTGTTCGATGGTCTTCGGGCGCCGGAGCGGCTAAGTTGGCCGCAGCACCCGGTGCCGGCGATTTGCAACCGCCGCCCGCGTGTCATATAAGGCCAACGGGCGCATTTGCATAGACGCGGGCGCAAGACCCGAGGGCAGATGCACCGGGTAGCGGGTAGGCGGGGAAATCGACCACATGCCGTGGACCAATCAAGGCGGACCCTGGGGCGGCGGCGGTAGCGGCGGCGGCAGTGGTGGCGGCGGCGGTGGCGGACCCGGCCCCTGGGGTCGCGGCCCGTCCGGCCCGCAAGGACCTGGCCCCAACATCGACGACGTGGTGCGCCGAATTCAGGAATTGCTGCGTCGCTTCCTGCCGCGCGGCGGCGGCAACGGGCGCCTGATCGCGATCCTGGTCGCGGTCGCGGTCGTGCTGTGGCTCTTGACCGGCTTCTACCGCGTGCAACCCGAGGAGCAGGGCGTCGCCCTCATCTTCGGCAAATGGGTCGCGACCACCGGACCGGGCCTCAACTATAACCTGCCGGCGCCGATCGGCACCGTCTACACGCCCAAGGTCACGCGCGTGAACCGGGTCGAGATCGGCTTCCAGAGCGGCAACGAGATCGGCCAGCCCGGCATCAATCGCGACGTGCCCCAAGAAAGCCTGATGCTCACCGGCGACGAGAACGTCATCGACATCCAGTTCGTGGTGTTCTGGGTGATCAAGGACGCGGGCCATTACCTGTTCAACATCCGCAATCCGGACGGCACCGTGAAGGACGTGGCCGAGGCCGCGATGCGCGAGATCATCGGCCAATCCAACTTCGACTTCGCGCGTACCCAGGGCCGCGCGCAGATCGAGCAGCAGGTCCAGGCGCTCATGCAGCGCGTGCTCGACAGCTACGGCTCGGGCATCGAGGTCACCGGCGTGCGCATGACCAAGAGCGATCCGCCCTCGGGCGCCATCGCCGCGTTCCGCGACGTCCAGGCCGCGAGCGCCGACAAGGAGCGCGCGATCAACGAGGCGCAGGGCTACCTCAACCAGATCACCCAACGCGCCCAGGGCCAGGCGCAGCAGATCATCAAGTCGGCCGACGCCTACAAGGCCGAGCGCATCAACCGGGCGCAAGGCGACGCGCAGCGCTTCCTCCTCATCTATCAGCAATATCTCCAGAACAAGGAGATCACGACGCGGCGCATCTACCTCGACACGATGGAGAACATCCTCGCGCACGTGAACAAAGTGCTGATCGGCAAGGGCGCCACGCGCTCGGGCGTCCTGCCCTATCTCTCGCTCGACGCGCTCACCAAGGGCATGGGCGAGAAGGACATGGGCGAGACCGAAGGCGGCGCCAAGGGGAAGACGCCGTGAGGCGCGGCGGGCTCCTCGGCGCCGGCATCGGCGTCCTCGTTCTTCTGATCATCGTGTTCTCGTCGATGTTCACGGTGAACCAGGCGGAGCAGGCCCTGGTGCTGCGCTTCGGCAAGGTGGTGCGCCCGATCGAGGAGCCCGGCCTCCACTTCAAGATCCCGCTGGTCGAGAACGTGGTCTATTTCGACCGCCGCGTGCTCGACTACGACGCCGCGACCGCGGAGGTGCCGACGCTCGACCAGAAGCAGCTCATCGTCGACGCGTTCGCGCGTTATCGCATCGTCAATCCGCTGCGCTTCTTCCAGACCGTGAACAACGAGGCCGGCGTCGAGGGACGCCTCGCGTCGATCATCAATTCGGCCGTGCGCCGCGTGCTCGGCGACGTGCCGCTCCTGACCGTGATGACGCCCGAGCGCGCGGCCCTCATGCAGCGCATGACCAAGCTGGTCGACAGCGAGGCCTCGAGCTTCGGCATCCACGTGCTCGACGTGCGCATCAAGCGGGTCGACCTGCCCGAGGAGAACATGGAGGCCGTGATCCGGCGCATGCAGACCCAACGCGGCCAGGAGGCGCTCAAGATCCGCGCCGAGGGCGACAAGGAGTCGCGCCGCATCCACGCCGACGCCGACATGCAGGAGCGCGTCATCATCGCCGAGGCGAAACGCCAGGCCGAGATCACCATGGGCCAGGGCGACGCCGAGGCGGCCGAGACCTACAACGAGGCCTACGGCAAGGATCCCAAATTCTTCGACTTCTGGCGCTCGATGCAGGCGATGACCAAGGCGATGCCCAAGGATACCACCACCTTCGTCGGCGCGCCGGAGGGCGACTTCTTCCGCTACTTCAACGCCGAGTCCGGGACGCCCGAAACGACCGCGCCGGGCAAGCGCTGAGCGCCGGACGAGGGCCAGCTGCGTGAACAAATTCCCGTGAACAAATTCCCGTGATCCATTTCCCGTGACCGATCTCCCGTGACCGATTTCCTGAGCGCGCTAGGACTGGTCTTCGTCATCGAGGGCGTTCTCTACGTCCTGTTCCCCGAGCCGATGAAACGGATGATGGTGCGGCTCGCGGGCCAGCCGAGCGGGCTTTTGCGCATGGCCGGCCTGGCGGCGACCGCTCTCGGAGTCGTGATCGTCTGGCTCGCGCGCGGCTGAGCCCCGGCCCGAGCCCACCTTCAAGCCCGCTTCCAAGCCCAACCCGGGCTCAAAATGCCGTCTCGCCTCGCCAGGGACTTGGCCCCGGGTCATAATGACACCATATTTGGCATTTATCAGGGAGCGCGGCCCGGTTCGGCAATTCGCCGGCGGCCGCACCCAGGGAACGGAGAGATCGGTGAGCGGAGCGGGGGCCTACGAGGCGATGGACGAGTTGACCGAAGTCGGGATCGGGTTTGCCGGACGGGGCATCGAGAGCGCGCGGGAAACGGAGTGGGCGCGTGGACGCCGCCCGATCGCGCGCTGGGCGCTCGCCGCCGCGGCGCTGTTCCTGTGGACGCTGGGAGCGCTCCCGGCATCCGCGCTCGCGCGGGGTGCGCCCGACAGCTTCGCCGATCTCGTGCAGAAGCTCATGCCCGCCGTGGTCAACGTCTCGACCACCCAGACCGTCAAGGGCGAGCCCGGCATCGAGATGCCGCAATTCCCGCCCGGCTCGCCGTTCGAGCAGTTCTTCAAGGACTTCCTCGACAAGCAGCAACGCCCGCACAAGGTGACCTCGCTCGGCTCGGGCTTCGTGATCGATCCTTCGGGCTACATCGTCACCAACAACCACGTGGTCGCGGACTCCGACGACGTGACCGTGCAATTCGACGGGCCGGACCATCTCCAGCTCAAGGCGAAGGTGGTCGGGCGCGACAGCAAGACCGACATCGCACTCCTCAAGGTCGACGCGGGCCACCCGCTGGCCTACGTCAAGTTCGGCAATTCCGACAAGGCGCGGGTCGGCGACTGGGTGGTCGCGATCGGCAATCCCTTCGGGCTCGGCGGCACGGTGACCGCGGGCATCCTGTCCGCACGTGCGCGCCAGCTCAATTCCGGCCCCTACGACGACTTCCTCCAGACCGACGCCGCGATCAACAAGGGCAACTCGGGCGGCCCGATGTTCAATCTCGACGGCGAGGTGATCGGCATCAACGCCGCGATCTATTCGCCCACCGGCGGCAGCGTCGGCATCGGCTTCGCGATCCCGTCCTCGCTCGCCGAGCCCGTGGTCGCGCAGCTCGAGAAGTACGGCAAGACCCGGCGCGGCTGGCTCGGGGTCAAGATCCAGACCGTCACCGACGAGATCGCCGAGAGCATGAATCTGCCGAAGGCGTCGGGCGCCCTGGTCGCGACGGTGACGCCCGGCGGGCCGGCCGAGAAGGCGGGCGTCGCCCCCGGCGACGTGATCCTCAAGTTCGACGGCCGCGACATCGCGGACATGCAGCACCTGCCGCTCATCGTGGCCGAGACCGAGATCGGGAAGTCCGTGCCGGTCGTGGTCTGGCGCCGCGGCCACAGCGTCACGCTCGAGGCCAAGGTGGGCGAGCTCCAGGAGACCGAGCCCACCGTCGCCGAAGCGGCCAAGGGCCCCGAGAAGCCGCCCACGCCCGCGAACGAGCGCAAGATCGAGTCGCTCGGTCTCGCGGTCGCGCCGCTGAGCGCCGATCTCCGCGATCAGTACGAGCTCGGCGCCGAGGTCAAGGGCGTCGTCATCACCGGCGTCAACGACAGCGGCAACGCGGCCGAGAAGGGCCTGAAGCCCGGCGACGTGATCGTCGAGCTCGGCCAGGAGCAGGTGACCTCGCCCAGCCAGGTCGCGCGCATGATCGATCAGGCGCAGAAGGCGGGCCGCAAGTCGGTCCTGCTCCTGGTGCAACGCGCGGGCGACCTGCGCTTCGTGGCGGTGCCCATCGTCAAGGGCTGAGGCCGCGCCTAGCGCGCGAACTCGGCTTCCGTAAAGCCCTGGAAATAAAGCAGCGTCGTGAGGTCGCCATGGTCGACGCGCGCGCGCGCGGCGGCCGCGACCGCGGGCTTGCCGCGATAGGCGACGCCGAGGCCCGCGGCTTGGATCATCGGCAGATCGTTGGCGCCGTCGCCGACCGCGAGCGTGTCCCCGAGCGCCAAGCCCCGCTCGGCGGCGAGGCGCTTCAGGGCGTCGAGCTTCGAATTGCGGTTCACGATCGGCGGCACGACGCGGCCGGTAAGCTTGCCGCCCGCGGTCTCGAGCGAATTCGCGATGTCGAGGTCGAAGCCCGCGCGCGCCTTGACGCGGCTCGTGAAAAAGCGGAAGCCGCCCGAGATGAGGGCCGTGAAAGCGCCATGCTTGCGCATGGTACGCGCGAGCGTCTCGGCGCCCGGCGTGAGGGCCAAGCGCGCATAGGTGGCCTCGAGCGCCGCCTCGTCGAGGCCCGCGAGCATCGCGACCCGCTCCTTGAGCGCCGCCTCGAAATCGATCTCGCCGCGCATGGCGCGCGCGGTGAGCGCGGAAATCTGCGCCTTGAGGCCGGCGAAATCGGCGAGCTCGTCGAGAGTCTCGCCCACGACGATGGTCGAATCCATGTCGGCCAGGAGGAGGCGCTTCCGGCGTCCCGCCTCGGGCTGGGCCAGGAGGTCGACCGGCGCCGTCCCGAGTGCGGCGCGCGCCGCTGCCTCGGCCACGCGATCCTCGATTCCCTCGAAGGGCAGCTCGTAGGCGTGGGCGGGGGCGAGCCAAACGCCGTCGCCCGCACGCGCCCCCGCCGCTTCGAGCGCCGAGCGCGCGGCGCGCGGAATGCTATGCTCCAAGGTCGAGGCTGCGACGAGCGTGAGAACATGAATCATGGCGGGACGCCTTTCGGGGCGCGCGACTGTAGCGGCAGCCTAGCTGCCGCCGCAAGGAGGATAGGGCCGTGACGGACGCCACGACCGGGCCCGCGATTCTCGTCGCGGGGCCGACCGCGAGCGGGAAGTCGGCGCTCGCCCTCGCCCTCGCGCGCGCCCTCGACGGCGTCGTGATCAATGCCGACAGCATGCAGGTCTATCGCGAGCTCGCGATCCTCAGCGCGCGGCCGGACGCGGCCACGCTCGCGGCCGCACCCCACCGGCTCTATGGCGTGCTTTCGGCGCGCGAGGCCTGCTCGGCGGGACGCTGGCTCGAGATGGCCGAGGCCGAAATCGCCGCCGCGCGCGCCGCAAACAAGCGGCCGATCCTGGTCGGCGGCACGGGGCTCTATTTCAAGGCGCTGATCGAGGGCCTGGCGAGCATGCCGGAGATCCCGGAAGCGGTGCGCGCGCGCGCGCGGGCGCTCTGCGACGAGATCGGGCCGGCGGAATTCCATCGCGTGCTTCTCGCGCGCGATCCCGCCGCCGCGGCGCGCATCGCCCCCGCGGACCGCCAGCGCATGATCCGCGCCTACGAGGTGATCGAGGCGACCGGGCGCTCGCTCCTCGCCTGGCAAGCGGACGGCGCCGAGAAAGCGCCCGATCGCGCGTTCGCCGCCATCCTGCTCGACCCGCCGCGCGACGCGCTTTACGCCGCCATCGAACGCCGCGTCGACAAGATGATGGCGGCGGGGGCGCTCGAAGAAGTGCGCGCGTTTCGGGCGATGGCGCTCGAGCCCCATTTGCCGGCGAGCCGTGCTGTGGGCGTGGTCGAGCTCGGGCGCCATCTCGCGGGCGAAATCCCGCTCGAGGACGCGGTCGCCCAAATGAAGCAGGCGACGCGGCGCCTCGCCAAACGCCAGATCACCTGGTTCCGGCACCAAAGCCTGGGATCGCGCCTATTGACCCTGCCCGAGATGAATTTTGCGCAACTTTCGGAAAGTCCTGACCAAAGAATCTTTAATTTTATTCGTCATCCCTGTTGACCGAATGGATTCGAGCGTCTAGTTTCCCGCCCCTCGACCCAAGATCGGGCTGGGCGGGCGCGCGGGTCGTTGCCATTTCTCGCGCGGTTTCAACGCGTTGCGTGCTGAGCGGGAGGATTTTCGCCATGGCGGCCGAGTGGATGACGGGAGCGGACGTGGTTCTCAAAGCCCTGGCGGATCAGGGCGTTGAGGTCATTTTCGGCTATCCGGGCGGCGCCGTCCTGCCGCTTTACGACGCGCTCTATAAGCAGAATTCCCTGCGCCACATCCTGGTGCGCCAGGAAGGCGGGGCCGTGCACGCGGCCGAGGGCTATGCGCGCTCGACCGGCCGGGTGGGTGTCGTGCTGGTGACCTCGGGCCCGGGGGCGACCAACGCGGTCACGGGGCTCACCGACGCGCTCATGGATTCGATCCCGGTCGTGTGCCTCACGGGCCAGGTGCCGACGCATCTGATCGGGAACGACGCGTTCCAGGAGGCCGACACGGTCGGCATCACGCGTCCCTGCACCAAGCACAATTACCTCGTGAAGCGGCCGGAGGATCTCGCGCGCGTCATGCACGAGGCGTTCTACGTCGCGCGCACCGGCCGGCCCGGCCCGGTGGTGGTCGACCTGCCCAAGGACATTCTCCAGGGTCTAGCACCCTATGTCGGGCTCGAGCGCGCCCAGCACCGGAGCTACAACCCCGTGCTCAAGGCGGCGCCGCGCCAGATCGAGGAAGCGCTCGAGCTCATGCTCGCGGCGAAGAAGCCGATCCTCTACACGGGCGGCGGCGTGATCAATTCGGGGCCCGAGGCCTCAAAGCTCCTGACCCAGCTCGTGCAGCTCTCGGGCTTCCCGATCACCAGCACCCTCATGGGCCTCGGCGCCTTCCCGGGCACCGATCCGCGCTTCCTCGGCATGCTCGGCATGCACGGCACCTACGAGGCGAACCTCGCGATGCACGATTGCGACGTGATGGTCGCGATCGGCGCGCGCTTCGACGACCGGGTCACCGGCAAGATCGCCGCGTTCGCGCCCAATGCGAAGAAAATCCAGATCGACATCGACCCCTCCTCGATCAACAAGAACGTGCGCGTCGATCTCGGCATCGTGGGCGACGTGAAAAGCGTGCTCGCCGACCTCCTCAAGCTCTGGAAGACGCGCGGGAAGAAGCCCGACCCGAAGGCGCTCGAAGCCTGGTGGAACGAGATCGAGCGCTGGAGGAAGCGCGACTGCCTGCGCTATCGCCAGGGCAAGGACGTGATCAAGCCCCAATACGCGATCCAGCGCCTCTACGAGCTCACCAAGGACCGGAAGCCCTTCATCACCACCGAGGTGGGCCAGCACCAGATGTGGGCGGCGCAGTTCTTCAAGTTCGAAAGCCCGAACCACTGGATGACCTCGGGCGGGCTCGGCACCATGGGCTACGGGCTCCCGGCCGCGATGGGCGTGCAGGTGGCGCATCCCGACGCGCTCGTGATCGACGTCGCGGGCGAGGCGTCGATCCTGATGAACATCCAGGAAATGTCCACCATCCAGCAATACCGGCTGCCGGTGAAGGCGTTCATCGTCAACAACCAATGGATGGGCATGGTGCGCCAGTGGCAGGAGCTGCTCCACGGCAAGCGCTACGCCGAGAGCTACGTCGAGGCGCTGCCGGACTTCGTGAAGCTGGCCGAGGCGTTCGGCGCCGTCGGCCTGCGCGCCGAGAAGCCGAGCGAGGTCGACGATTTGATCCGCGAGATGATCGCCATCCCGCGCGCCGTGCTCGCCGACATCCGCGTCGATCCGGCCGAGAACTGCTTCCCGATGATCCCCTCGGGCCGCGCGCACAACGAGATGATCCTCGGGCCCGAGGACAAGATGGGCGGCACGGCGACCGAGGAGGGCATGGTGCTCGTCTAGCAGGACGCGCACCCGGCATCGCGACATGGCACAGCAGAAGAGCGACAAGCGCGCCAAAGCGGCGCTCGCGGCGGAGCCGATCGAGCGCCACACGATCGCGGTCCTGGTCGACAACGAGCCGGGCGTGCTCGCGCGCGTCATCGGCCTGTTCTCGGGCCGCGGCTACAACATCGAGAGCCTGACGGTCGCGCAGGTCGAGGCCGCGGGCAATCTCTCGCGCATCACCATCGTGACCTCGGGCACGTCCATGGTGGTCGAGCAGATCAAGGCCCAGCTCGGGCGCCTGGTTCCGGTGCACGAGGTGCACGACCTCACGACCCAGGGCGCGCACATCGAGCGCGATCTCGCGCTCATCCGCGTGATCAATGCCGGCGACAAGCGCATCGAGGCGCTGCGCATCGCCGACGTGTTCCGCGCGCGCGCGGTCGACGCCACGGTGCGCTCCTTCGTCTTCGAGATGACGGATTCGACCGACAACATCGACCGCTTCGTGGCGCTCATGCGCGAGCTCGGCAAGATCGAGGTCGTGCGCAGCGGCGTGGTGGCGATCGCCTACGGGGACGGCAAGAATTGACGGCCATCGCCGCGGCCTCCGCGGCGCGGACTTCGACGGAAGAACGGGAAGGAAAAACCATGCGTGTATATTACGACCGCGACGCCGACGTGAGCCTGATCAAGGGCAAGAAGGTGGCGATCGTGGGCTACGGCAGCCAGGGCCACGCCCATGCGATGAATCTGCGCGACAGCGGCGTCAAGGACGTGATCGTGGCGCTGCGCGAGGGCTCGCCGAGCGCCGTCAAGGCCAAGGCCGCGGACTTCACCGTGAAGTCGCCGGCCGAGGCCGCGAAGTCGTCCGACGTGATCATGGTGCTCGCGCCCGACGAGCTTCAGGCCGCGATCTGGAAGAACGACCTCGCCGCCAACATGAAGAAGGGGGCGGCGATCGCCTTCGCCCACGGGCTCTCGATCCATTTCAACCTGATCGAGCCGCGCCCCGACCTCGACGTGTTCATGATCGCGCCCAAGGGCCCGGGCCACACCGTGCGCTCGGAATATGTGCGCGGCGGCGGCGTGCCGTGCCTGGTCGCGATCGGCCAGAACCCAAGCGGCAACGCGCTCGAGCTCGCGCTCTCCTACGCGTCGGCCATCGGCGGCGGGCGCGCGGGCGTCATCGAGACCACGTTCAAGGAGGAATGCGAGACCGATCTCTTCGGCGAGCAAAGCGTCCTGTGCGGCGGCCTTTGCTCGCTCATCATGGCGGGCTACGAGACGCTGGTCGAGGCGGGCTACGCGCCGGAGATGGCGTATTTCGAGTGCCTGCACGAGGTGAAGCTGATCGTCGACCTGATCTACGAGGGCGGACTCGCCAACATGCGCTACTCGATCTCGAACACCGCCGAGTACGGCGACTACACGCGCGGGCCGCGCATCGTCGATGCGCGCGTCAAGGCCGAGATGAAGAAAATCCTCGACGAGATCCAAAGCGGGCGTTTCGCGCGCGACTGGGTGCTCGAAAACGCGGCGGGCCAGGCGAGCTTCAAGGCCATGCGCAAGCGCAACGCCCAGCACCCGATTGAAGAAGTGGGCGCCAAACTGCGCGCCATGATGCCCTGGATCGCGAAGAACAAGCTGGTCGACAAAGCCAAGAACTGACGCCGGCAGGGGTGGCGCGGCGCCCGGCAGGGTGGCGCCACTTCGGCACGGCCGACTCCTTGAGACTTCGGCGAGTCGCGCCCGAGAAAGCGCTTGCGGGCGCGGCCCGAAACCTCTAAACAGATACGCCACCTTGATTCTGAAGGCTTTTTCGCGATCGAGGGGGCGGGGCCCGGTGGGATTTCCCGAGCGTTCCCAAGCAACTAGGGCCCGCGAGCGCGTCGAGCTCGGACCTAGGGTCAGGCGAATCGATGGACCGGATCGCTGTCATCGAAACGATCTCCGGAGCCCCGCGCACGGCGCGGAACGGTTCGCGCGCCCCGCTGCTTTCCATTCGCCTCCGTGGTGACGCGGCGCTGCGACTTATTCGCCCCTGAACGCCGTCCCGGACTCTTTCCGGACGTTCAGGGGATCGAAGGCCGCATGCGCTCGATTTCTGTCCCGAACGGAGGACCCAGACCATGACCAGTAGCGCGAACCGCGTCATCATCTTCGACACCACCATGCGCGACGGCGAGCAGGCGCCGGGCTGCTCGATGAATCTCGAGGAGAAGCTGCGCGTCGGCGCCGCCCTCGAGGAGCTCGGGGTCGACGTCATCGAAGCCGGTTTCCCGATCGCGTCGAACGGCGATTTCGAGGCCGTGCGCGGCGTCTCGAAGCTCGTGAAGACCGCGACGGTCGCCGGGCTCGCGCGCGCCGCACGGCGCGACATCGACCGCGCGTGGGAGGCGCTCAAGGACGCGAAGCGCCCGCGTATCCACATCTTCCTCTCCACCAGCCCGCTCCACATGAAGTACAAGCTCCAGATGGAGCCCGACCAGGTCTACGCGACGCTCGTGGATGCGGTCGGCTACGCGCGCAACCTCACCGACGACGTCGAGTTCTCGCCCGAGGACGGCTCGCGCACCGAGCACGATTTCCTCTGCCGCTGCGTCGAGGGTGCGATCAAGGCGGGCGCGCGCACCGTCAACATCCCCGACACGGTCGGCTACGCCGTGCCGCAGGAGTTCGGGGCGCTCATCGCGATGCTCATGCAGCGCGTCCCCAACGTCGACCGGGCGATCCTCTCGGTCCATTGCCACAACGATCTCGGCCTTGCGGTCGCGAACTCGCTGGCCGCGGTCGCCGCCGGCGCGCGTCAGGTCGAATGCACCATCAACGGCATCGGCGAGCGCGCGGGCAACGCGTCGCTCGAGGAGATCGTGATGGCGCTCAGGACGCGGCGCGACCTCATGCCGTACGTCACCGGCGTCAAGAGCGAGAACATCGTCAAGACCTCGCGCCTCATTTCGACCGTGACCGGCTTCCAGGTCCAGCCCAACAAGGCGATCGTCGGCGCCAACGCGTTCGCGCACGAGAGCGGCATCCACCAGGACGGCATGCTCAAGCACGCCGGCACCTACGAGATCATGACGCCGGAATCGGTCGGCCTCACGCGCTCGACGCTGGTGATGGGGAAGCATTCGGGCCGCCACGCCTTCCGCGAGAAGCTCAAGGAGCTGGGCTTCGAGCTCGGCGACAACATGCTCGAGGAGGCGTTCCGCCGCTTCAAGGATCTGGCCGACAAGAAGAAGGACGTCTTCGACGAGGATCTGATGGCGCTGGTCGACGACGAGGTGGTGCGCAGCAAGGACCGCATCAAGTTCGTTTCGCTCCAGGTCGTGTGCGGCTCGAAGGGCCCGCAGAAGGCCGAGCTCGAGCTCGAGATCGACGGCAAGGTCGAGCGCACCGAGGCGCATGGCGACGGGCCGGTGGATGCGACCTTCAACTGCATCAAGGCGCTGGTGCCGCACAGCGCGCGCCTCCAGCTGTTCCAGGTCCACGCGGTCACCGGCGGCACCGACGCGCAGGCCGAGGTGACGGTGCGCCTCGAGGAGGAGGGGAAGACGGTCAACGGCCAGGGGGCGGACACCGATACGCTCGTCGCTTCCTGCCGCGCCTACGTGCACGCCCTCAACAAGCTTTTGGTCAAGCGGGAGAAGACGGCGCCCGCGGCGCTCTCCGCGTGAGCGGATTGGGTCGCGCGATCCAGGCGTCCGACGGCAAGCCGGAATTCATCAAGAAACGTCTGAGGTAGATCGAAGAATGTTCTCCAGAATTCTAGGCATGCTGTCGGCCGACATGGCGATCGACCTCGGCACGGCGAATACCCTGGTCTACGTCAAGGGCCAGGGCATCGTCCTCAACGAGCCCTCGGTGGTCGCGATCGCCGAGGTCAAGGGGCGAAAGCAGGTGCTCGCGGTGGGCGACGAGGCCAAGATGATGCTCGGCCGCACGCCGGGCAACATCACCGCGATCCGCCCCTTGCGCGACGGCGTGATCGCGGACTTCGAGGTCGCGGAGGAAATGATCAAGCATTTCATCCGCAAGGTCCACAACCGGCGCAGCTTCGCGAGCCCGCAGGTGATCGTGTGCGTGCCCTCGGGCTCGACCGCGGTCGAGCGGCGCGCGATCCAGGAATCGGCGGAGGCGGCGGGGGCGCGGCGCGTGTTCCTCATCGAGGAGCCGATGGCGGCCGCGATCGGCGCCGGGCTGCCGGTCACCGAGCCCACGGGCTCGATGGTGGTCGATATCGGCGGCGGCACCACCGAGGTGGCCGTGCTCTCGCTCGGCGGCATCGTCTATTCGCGCTCGGTGCGCGTCGGCGGCGACAAGATGGACGAGGCGATCATCGCCTACATCCGGCGCAACCATAACCTCCTCGTGGGCGAGGGGAGTGCCGAGCGCATCAAGAAGGAGATCGGCTCGGCCTGCCCGCCCGACGAGGGCGACGGCAGCCTGATGCAGATCAAGGGGCGCGACCTCATGAACGGCGTGCCGAAGGAGATTCTGATCAGCGAGCGCCAGATCGCCGAAAGCCTCAACGAGCCGGTGGGGGCGATCATCGAGGCGGTCAAGGTCGCACTCGAGCATACCGCCCCCGAGCTCGCGGCCGACATCGTCGACAAGGGCATCGTGCTCACCGGCGGCGGCGCGTTGCTCGGCAACCTCGACCATGTGCTGCGTCTTGCGACCGGTTTGCCGGTCTCGATCGCGGACGATCCGCTCTCCTGCGTGGCGCTCGGCACCGGCCGCTGCCTCGAGGAGATGAAGACGCTGAAAAATGTACTGATTTCGACCTACTAGGCGTATAGTCGAATTGGCTCCGGCGCGCGGGCTGCGGAACCCGCGCCGAAGCCGGGGGCTCGGGAGCCCGCCAGTCGCCAGGGCGAGGAACAGCGACGTGAAGCCGCGCGACGGATCGATCATGCGCTATGCCGCGCCTCTCAAGGCGGCGGCGCAGCGGTTTGCGTTCCTGCTTCTGATCGGGACCACGGTCGGGCTCATCATGCTGGGCAAGGCCGACACGATCGTGGTCGACCAGCTGCGCACCACGGTCACCGACGCGTTCGCGCCCGTCCTCGCCGCCCTCGCGCAGCCGATCGCGACCGTCAACCGCGCGATCCTCGACGTCCACAGCCTCTTGAATCTCAGGGCCGAGAACGCGCGCCTTCGGGCCGAGAACGCGCGCCTGCTTCAGTGGGAGCAGGTCGCGCGCGAGCTCGCGGCGCAAAACCAGGCGCTGGGCGCGCAGCTCCACTTCGTGCCCCACGACGACGTGCGTAGCGTGACCGGCCGCATCATCGCGGATTCGGGCGGCTCCTTCGTGCGCAGTCTGCTGCTCGACATCGGCGCGCGCGACGGCGTTGCGCGCGGCCAGGCCGCGGTCGCGGGCGACGGGCTCATCGGCCGCGTCGCCGAGGTGGGCGACATCTCCTCGCGCGTGCTCCTGATCACCGACCTCAACTCGCGCATTCCCGTGATGATCGAATCGACGCGCGACCACGCGATCCTCGCGGGCGACAATTCCGACCAGCCGAAGCTCATGTATCTTCCGCCCAACCTCGCGCTCAAACCGGGCGAGCGCATCGTGACCTCGGGCGACGGCGGGGCGTTCCCGCCCGGGCTTCCGGTGGGCGTCGTCTCCGCGGTGAGCGAGAACGCCGTGCGCGTGACCCCGTTCGCCGACTGGAGCCGGCTCGAATTCGTGCGCATCATCGATTACGGCTTGAAGGGCATCCTCGACCCGATCGATCCCCCGCCGACACCGGTCCGCGCCAAGCGCCCGACCAAGTCGTGAGGCCGCGGCGATGAGAGGCGGCCTGTTCCAGCAGATCGATCGCGGCGCGCGGCACCTGTTCCCCTTCGCCTTCTCGACGCTCCTCGTGCTCCTCGGCGTGCTGCCGCTGCCGATCCCGGGCTACGGCATCATGGCGCCGGCCTTCGGCGTCATGGCGGTCTATTACTGGGCGATCCACCGCCCCGATCTCATGCCCGCGGTGGCCGTGTTCGCCCTCGGCCTCCTGCAGGACGTCCTGACCGGCGGGCCCACGGGCGTTAACGCGCTCGTGCTGCTGCTGGTCTACGGGGTCATGCGCAACCAGCGCCGGCCGTTCCTCGGGAAGCCGTTCCCGGTGATGTGGATCGGCTTCGTGATCGTCGCCCCGTGCGCGCTGGCGGTCCAATGGCTGGTCGCGTCCGTGGCGCTCGACCGCCTGATCCCGCCCGCCTCGGCGGGGCCCGAGCTTCTCTTGACGATCGCCCTTTATCCTTGCGTGACTTGGCTCTTCGTCACCGGCCAGCGCGCCTTCCTGCGCGAGCCATGAGCGATGCAGATCGAGCAACTTCAAAGCAAGCAATTCGGCCGCCGCGTGGCGCTCATCGTGGGCGGAAAGCTGATGCTGCTCTCGGCGCTGCTCGGGCGCATGTATTATCTCCAGGTGGTCGAATCGGCGAAGTACAAGACGCTCGCCGAGGATAACCGGATCAGCCTCCGCCTCCTGCCGCCGCCGCGCGGCCGCATCCTCGACCGCTTCGCAACCCCGCTCGCGATCAACCGGCAGAACTACCGCGTGGTGGTCGTGCGCGAGGATACCGACGACGTCGCGGCGACTCTCGAGCTTCTGGGCCAGATCATCCCGGTCGCCGAGTCCGAGAAGCGGCGCGTCATGCGCGAGGTCGAGCGCAAGCGCGCCTTCGTGCCGGTGACCGTGCGCGAGAACCTGACCTGGGACGAGTTCTCGCGCGTCGAGGTCAACGCGCCGGATCTCCCCGGCGTGCGCACCGACGTGGGGCGCTCGCGCTTCTATCCCTACGGCCAGACGCTCGCCCATACGCTCGGCTACGTGGCCGCCGTGTCGGACAAGGAGCTCGACGGAGATCCCTTGCTCGAGCTGCCCGACTTCCGCATCGGCAAGAGCGGGGTCGAGAAGGTCTACGATCTCGCGCTGCGCGGCTCGGCGGGAACCAGCCAGGTCGAGGTCAATGCGCGCGGCCGGGTGATCCGCGAGCTCGCGCGCGACGACGGCGATCCGGGGAAGGACGTCGCGACCAGCCTCGATTACGCGCTCCAGGCGTTCCTCATGCAGCGCCTCTCGGTCCAGCAGAGTGCCGCGTCCGTGCTGATGGACGCCCATACCGGGGCACTTCTCGCCATGGCGTCGACGCCGAGCTTCGACCCCAACCAGTTCAACGAGGGGCTTTCGGGCGCCCAATGGCAGTCGCTCACCGGCGATCCGCTGGCACCCCTCACCAACAAGACGATCGCGGGCCAATACGCGCCCGGCTCGACCTTCAAGGTCGCGGTGGCACTCGCGGCGCTCGAATCGGGGGCCGCCACGCCCCAGACCAAGGTCTTCTGCCCGGGCTATCTCGACCTCGGCGACACGCGCTTCCATTGTTGGAAGGTGGGCGGCCACGGGCTCCTCGACATGCATGGCGGCATCAAGCATTCGTGCGACGTCTATTTCTACGAGACCGCGCGCCGCACCGGCATCGACCGCATCGCCGAGATGGCGACGCGTCTCGGCGTCGGCAACGTCA
>Ga0335072_10005921_pt1 | contig 17950 bp, 20 predicted proteins | sample Lox_Sample_21_FD_206725 | JGI IMG/M metagenome (GOLD analysis project Ga0335072, IMG submission 206725) | Soil microbial communities from Loxahatchee National Wildlife Refuge, Florida, United States - Lox_Sample_2.1 | ecosystem: Environmental > Terrestrial > Soil > Wetlands | place: USA... | reverse complement strand
ACGTGAGCAAGGTGCAGCACAAGCTTGAAAGCGCCCGCGTGCGCCTGGCCAAGCAGGATACGGTGGTCGCCGAACCCAAGCCCGAGTAACCGGCCCGCGGTTCGAAGCAACGGGAAGGGGCAGGCCTGAGCCTGCCCCTTTCTTCTGCTGCGGTCCCCGACGATTCCTACTGCTGCGCCGCGGCATTGGCGATATAGAGGTCCACGTTGTTCTTGTCCACCAGCGAGGTGCCCGTGTCCACAAAAACCGGGTACGGCGCGAACGGATCGGAGCTGTAGTCCTTGCCCAGTTCCTTCGGCGGCGCGTGGAAAATCTCATCGAGCGCCTTCAGTCCCACATACGCCATGGTGTAGGGCTTCTGCGCCACTGTGGAGTCGATGGTCCCGCTCTTGATCCCATCCAGGGTGTCCTGATTCACGTCCCAGGCGACCAGCAGGATCTTGCTGTTCGACCGCTTGATCGCGTCGGAAACCATCTTGCCCGACGCCGACTCCAGGCAGACAAAGGCATCGATCTTCTTTTCACCGGTGAGAGCCATGAACTCCTGCGTGCGGTCGAATGCCGCGCGCGGATCGCTCTTCACGTCGACTACTTCGGCGATGTGGATGTTGGGGCTGCCTGCGAACACGTCTTTGAATCCCTTCAGCCGCTCGTCGGTGTTTGGCTGGCCGGGTATGGTGAAAAACACCACGTTGCCCCTGCCGCCCAGCTTCTGCACCACGCGATTGCCGCCCAGGCGGCCGGCTTCAAGGTTATTGGTGCCGATAAAGAAAAGCCGCCGGCTCCCGGCAGCGTCGGAGTCGATTGTGATCACCGGCACTCCGGCGCCAATGGCGGTGTCAATCTCCGGCTGCAGCACGGAAACGTCGGAGACGGAGATCAGAATGCCCGCGGGCTTGGCGGCAACCGCTTTCTGCAACTCGGCCAGTTCCGCCTGCGGATCGTAGCCGTCCGGTCCCGCCACTCTGGCCGTCACCTTGTACTGGGCCGCTGCGTGCTTGAAGCCCTTTGCGGCCGACTGCCAATACGGCAGCGCCGCGTTGGCCGCGACAAGGTAGTAGACCTCCTTGGTGGAATGCCTCTCGCAACTCGACGTGAACGCAACCGCCAGCGCCAGCGATCCCATCGCAATCGTTTTCATCGTTTTCATGCATGCCTCCCGGTCCTTACGTGATTCGACGTCCTGACGGGCTCGCGCACCGCGCACGGCGCCGCCTGGGATGCGGTGATTCCATCATTGCGTCATGGGCAACTTGCGTGCCGTCGCAGCATTCAACCGGAATTGGCTGCATCGCAGACCGCCTCGCGTGAATGGAGCCTTGGAGTTGCCCTCAAATTTCGGCAGGATGTTACTCCTGCGGGGCAAACGTTGTCCATTGCCGCAGTATGGGGAGTTTATAGCACCCCCGCGCCGAATCGGTGGTGATTTCCAACACTGACTGCCCCGCCCACTGGGATTTGGACCCGGAAGGGCTCCATCCGGCTGCCGCCCCAGCCAGCCTGCGTGCCCCCTGACGTAAGCTGGAACTGAGCCGACGATGATCGGGACGGAAGCCAAACCGCCTGTCAAAGTGCCTGCGGGAATCGCTGTCCCCGCCGGAGAGCAGTCCCAGCTGGCGCAGCGAATGCACGTCGAACCCCTTCATCCCTACCGGAATCCGTTCCTGCGCGACTGCGACCGCATTCTCCACTCGCGCGCCTTTCGCCGCCTGGCAGGCAAAACGCAAGTCTTCACCCGTCTGCCAGGAGACCGTCCCGGAGATCATTTTCGCAGCCGCCTCACGCACACCCTCGAAGTGGCGCATATCGCGCGAACGCTGGCCCAGGCCCTCGGGCTCAATCGCGATTTCACTGAGGCGCTGGCCCTGGCACACGATATCGGTCATCCTCCCTTCGGCCACGCCGGCGAAAAGGCGCTTGACCGCGCATTGCGCGCCTATGGCCTGGGCTTCGATCACAATCTGCACGCGCTGCGCATCGTCACCTGGTTCGAAGAGCGCTATGCCGCCTTTCGCGGCCTCAATCTCACCCTCGGAGTGCGCGAGGGGATCGTCAAGCACTCCCGCGACTACGACGCGGCCGCGCATCCCGATCTCGCTCCGTATTTCCTCGATCTGCGGCCTCCGCTCGAAGCTCAGTTGATCGATCTCGCCGACGAGATCGCCTACCTCGCCGCCGATCTCGACGACGGTCTCGATTCGGGAATCCTCGCGCTCGATCAGGTGCTTGACGGCGTGCCGCTGTTTCGCGCGTTTCATGAGCGTGTGCTGCGGAGCTTCCCATCCGCTGCACCCAGGCTCGCCGTCAACGAGACCCTCAAGCGAGTACTCGACGCGCTCGTCACCGATCTGCTGGCGCAGACCGCCTCCCAAGTCGCCGCGCTGGGCGCAACCACGCTTGCCCAGCTTCGCCAGGCTCCGCATCGGCTCGTCTCACTCAGCCCGGCTATGGAAGCCGAGCGTGCCACGGCCAAAGCTTTCCTCTATGCCAATCTCTATAACTCTCCCGCCATCGAAGAGGGTCACGCCCATGCGGCGGAAGTTGTGGAGGGGTTGTTCGCAGAATTCGTTGCCGAGCCCGGCCTGCTGCCCGCTGACCACCAGACCCAGATTCCCAGCCAGGGCCTCGCGCGCACCGTTGCCGATTACATCGCCGGCATGACCGACAGCTTCATTGAACAGGCGTGGGCACGCGTCGGGCGCTGATAAACTCGCCCGGGCGATTTCTGCGCCGGAATTCGATCTTGGCGAGATCCTCGACATCCTTGAAGCCGTAGCCGGCCGTAACGAGGACACGATCTGGCGACTCCATTGCAACCACCAGTGCGATGCCACCTGCTTAGGCAACCTTGCGATCGGTTTTCAGATCCGCCGCATGCCGTGCCCGATGGCCCGATACCCGTACGATCGTGAGCTCGGCGGAGAGAATGTCATTGAGGCCACGAATCTTCTCCGCCTCGCCCCATCTCTTTCGTGCGTTTGCCGCAATCTCTCCCTCTTGCACGGCCGAGAGGAGTGCTTCTGCGCGGACGGCCGGAGTCCAGTCTTACTGGACGGTCCCCTGCGGCCGCAATCGCCGCAGGTCCAGCGCACAGGCCAATGCGTTCTGTGCATAGAGGCGCAGATTGTCTGAAGCTGCCCACAGCCATACGCGTGCCGTCTCGCCCGGATTGCGCTGGGTCAGCTCCGGCCGCAGCCGCACCAGCACATCATTCTGGCCGGTGGCCGCCAGGTTCGATGGCGAATCGGTGTCTTCCAGCACCAGGTCGACGTGATCTCCGCCCAGGGCTTCCTCGAGCGTCGCAATCGCCGCCGGGCGCTCCAGCTCGGCCACGATCGAAAACGTATGGCCATGAAATACAGGGGCATGAATCACGTGCAGCGCGAGAGGCGGCAGGCTGTGGGCCGCCAGGGCCAGGTAGTGGCGGCGGATTCGCGCGGCGCTGGCGGCAATGCGAACCTTGGCATTCTCGCCCATACCCGCGATCAGGTTGTAGGCGGCCTGCGCGTCGTAGATCTCGCGCGGCAATGATTGAAAACTGAGCAGGTTCACGGTCTGCTGATGTAACTCGTCCATGGCGGCGCGGCCGTACTGGCTCGCCGGCTCCAGCACCGTAACGGCGACGGAGCGAACCGGGACCGCCTGCTGGAGGCGCTCCGCCAGCAGCGCGATAGCCACCGCGGCCGGGTGCGCGGGAACGATCGCCGGCGTGAACAGGTCGGGAGTCGTCGCATCGGCGGCCAGCCAGGGCGCGCGCACCAGCACGCCGGCCTCCTGGTCGAGCGCGCCTGAGAGATCGAGTACGGTCGAACCGGAGCGCAACGCCTGTCGCCAATATTGGCGCGTCAGGTCTTCCGTGCCGGCGAAGAAGGTGAAATCGACGTGATCGAAGGCGTCCTCGGCGATGCCCTGCACAAAGGTGACCTCGTCGCCCACCTGGTCGAGCTGGCCCAGGGATTCCTCCTCGTCCAGCAGGACGAAGTTGGCCGCCGCCAGCGGCGACTCGCTCAGGGCGTCTTTCAATTCACGGCCAACCAATGTGGAGGCCCCTGCAATTGCGATCTTGTACACAGGCGTCCTTTGGACTAAGAAGGTCGGAACGGATCAGGCTCAGCCGGCGCGGAGTGCGCGGCCACGGCAGAAGTTTCGCTGGGGCGGTGGCGCCGGCGCCGCTGCCACGAGTAGGCCGCACGCGCCCAGATGCCCGAGAACGTATACAACAGCGCCAGCATGAACAGAACAACGTTGGAGAAGCGCAGGCATATGTAGACGACGATTGCCACCAGCAGCAGCACCTGGAACGGATGGCTGCGCGAGAGGTTGATTTCCTTGCCCGACCAGAATCGCCACGTGCTCACCATCAGAAAACCGGCCAGGCCGACCAGAATCAACCAGGGGATCGCGATCCACCAGGTCTGCAGCGTGGTTTGCACCGGAATCCCGGAAAAGAAGTGGACCGTCGAAGCGATGAGCCCTGCCGCCGCCGGAATCGGCATGCCGACAAAGTACTTTCGTCCCGCCCGCCCCGGATTGCGCGGCTGGGCGTCGGGGCTGATGTTGAAGCGCGCCAGCCGCGACGCACCGCCCATCAGAAACAGAAAACAGATGAACGTCCCCGCCTGGAGCAGATGCTCTCGCAGTTGCGGATTCAGCGACTCGGGCAGGAAATGGAATCCCCACACAAACGCCAGCAGGCTCGGCGCTACGCCGAAAGTGATTACGTCGGCCAGCGAATCGAGTTCCTTGCCGAACTCGCTTGCCGTATTGGTCATGCGCGCAATGCGGCCGTCGAGCGCGTCGAACGGGATGGCGAACAGGATCGCGATCGCCGCCCAATCGAGATGCCGCTGCGCGCTCGCATTCTCCGTCACCGCGGCAAGGGTCTGCGTAACGGCAAAGTAGCCGGCGCCGATGTTGCCTGCCGTGAAGAGTGAAGGCAGCAGGAACATCCCCCGCCGCAGCCTCGCCTGCGCCCGAGCCTTTGCGACGGCATCGTGGCTGTTCAAGCGCTCTCCCTCACCATCATCTCGGCCACCACGCTTGCCCCGCCCTTCACGCGCTCGCCCACCTTGACCCGCAAAACCGCCTCGGCGGGAATGAGAACATCAACCCGCGATCCGAACTTGATCAGGCCCACACGCTGGCCGCGTTCCACCCGCTCGCCTTCACTCGGATTGAATACGATGCGCCGCGCCAGCAGCCCGGCGATCTGCTTGAACGTAACCTCCATGCCGTCGCCGCGGACGGTCACAATGTTCTGCTCGTTCCGGTCAGCCGAAGCAGGGTTCATGGCGTTCAGGTAGCGGCCCTTCTGGTATTGCACGGCCGCCAGCACCCCGGCGATCGGCGCACGGTTCACGTGCACGTCAAACACGCTCAGAAAAATGCTGATTCTCTGCCTTGGGCCTTCCGGGGTGGAGATCGTGGCTGTCTCGGTAACGAGACCATCGCCGGGAGAAACAATCAATCCATCGCCCACCGGCACCGTCCGCTGCGGATCGCGGAAAAACCAAAGGAAGAATGCCGCCAACAGGACGGGTGCGATCGCCCATTTCCAATCGCCGGTAGCCCAGCGCACGACCATTGCCACCGCAATCAGACTTAGCCCGTAGATGTAACCGTCGCGAACCATGGTTCCCAACGATTATACGGCGCGATCGACTGCCCTGGACGAGGGGAACCGGGAGCCCGCAGACGGCAAACCCACACTCTCACCCCGCCGATCCGCCATTGAGGGCGTCCAGGCTGCAGCAAGGTTTTTGATCTTCCTGAATTAGACTACTGCAACGACTCTGCGCTCCAGAGCGTAAATCAGGTCTTTCGCGTGCAGCTTGAGCTTCTTCAAGCGCACTTCTTCGAGTTGTTCGTCTTCTGAGAGATAACGTTTTTGAAGCAATTCCTCCAGCCGCTGAGCGTAGCGTTGATGTTCGGCATGCAGGCGATCCAACTCTTCGCTCAGCGCGGCATCCTGTACTTCGTCCATCCGGCACCTCCGTACTTTACAGAACATTTACATATACCTCCGCCGGAGCACAAACGGCAAGATGCAATTGGAAACTTTCCGGGCACGCACTGTGGAATTCGGGATGGAGGGCGCCGGGAAACTCCGTCCGGCTCGAAGCCGGAAATCGCCGGCGTCCCTCAAAAGAGCTGGTGGCGAAGGAAGATCGCATCTTCAATCGGATCAACGTAGTAGCCCGGCCTGCGACCGGCGGTCTGGAACCCCAGCGATCGGTAGCAAGCCTGCGCGACGGCGTTCGATGCTCTCACTTCGAGGATGACTTCGGTTATTCCCGCAGCCCTCAGCCGGGCGGCGAGCGCAGCCATCAGCGCCCGGCCGATTCCCGCCCGCCGCTCCGCCGCCGCGACCACGATCGTCTCCAGTTCGGCTTGCGGGGGGACCAGACTCGCCACGGCAAAGCCGGCCCGCGACCCTCCGGCGTTCTCCTCTCTGTCGGGCATGGGCAGTTCCGCCACCAGGGCAATCCGCGGGGGCGCGCCTTGCGGATTCACCGCTCGTGTATAAGCGGCGAGTGGCCAGTGAGGGGCTTCCGGAACCGTGTCAGCCAGCTCCATTGCCCATTCCACGTCGGCGGCCGTCATCGGGCGGACCGAAACTGCCGCCCCCGGGCTGCTCATGCCAGCCGTGCCGCGGCCGCTTCGCCGAAGATCTCGGCATCGGAGCGGCGTAAATAGTGCCCATCGAGAACCAGAGGGTCGACAAACTCTCGCGCCGCCACGAGTGGAGCGGCCAGCTGCATCGCGTCGGCGGCGGTGGGCGCTTCAACCCGCACAAGTTCGGCTGCTGGCCACGCAGAATGCAGCATCGCTGCGGTCGCTTCGTCGCAGACGATGACTCTCTCCGGAGCAGGCGCAATCGCGGCCAGTTCGGCCGCGCCGGCCAGCAGTTCTACGGGCTCCTTGCCCGGCGTGCCGATCCGCACAAACAGCTCCGACCGGTGTGCATCCAGTGCTCCGCGCCTGCCTTTGCCGCCAGCACCTCAAGCCGCGAAACCGCGACAATTGGAACACCCGCTGCCTCCGCGAGTCCCTTTACCGTACTCAGCCCAACGCGCACGCCGGTGAAACTTCCCGGCCCGCGCACGGCAACCAGACAATGCAGATCGTCGATCCGCGCGCCGCCCCGGCCCAGAAGATCGCCGATCGCGGTTACCAGCGTGGCCGAGTAACTTCGTCCTTCCAGCTCGAGCTGGTGGAGAACCTCCACACGCGGCCCGGCCACGCTTTCATCCAGGCGTCCCAGCGCCACCGAACCGGCTGGCCCGCAGGTATCAATGCCAAGCACTAGCGCTGCTCTTGGAACATTGCCTCGATCGGCCAGGTTTCGGGCATCGGGAACATCACGGGTCATCTCTTTCTCAGCATGACACACGACGACAGGCGATCCGTTACTCTGTTGGGAGAGCGTCCACGGGTTACCCGGCTGCGCTGCGCCGGATCCGGGCGGCACTTCACCCAGTGCAACTTCCGAATTGAAGGATCGGCATTTGGCGGCGGCTGCAGCCACACTCTCGTTCCACGACACCTGGAAACCGAAAGCGAATCCCTGGGTGATCGCACTGACCGTCACCATGGCCACGTTCATGGAGGCGCTCGACACCTCCATCGCCAACGTCGCCATGCCGCACATCGGCGGCAATCTCTCGGCGAGCACGGAAGAAGCCACGTGGGTGCTCACCAGCTACCTGGTGGCCAACGCCGTCGTGCTGCCCATCAGCGGCTGGGTCGCCAATCGCATCGGCCGCAAGCGCTTTTACATGAGCTGCGTAACGCTGTTCACTCTCACCTCGCTGATGTGCGGCCTGGCGCCCACCCTGGGCATGCTCGTGTTTTTTCGCGTCCTCCAGGGCGCCGCCGGCGGCGGACTCCAGCCCAGCGAACAGGCCATCCTCGCCGATACCTTCCCTCCGCAAAAGCGCGCCATGGCGTTTGCTGTTTATGGCATGGCGGTGGTGCTTGCGCCGGCCATCGGCCCTACCGTGGGCGGATGGATCGTGGACAACTATAGCTGGCGCTGGATCTTTTTCCTGAACATTCCGGTCGGCATTCTCTCGCTCTTCCTCACCAACCGGCTTGTCGAAGATCCGCCTTATCTGGCCGAAATTCGTAACCGCCGCGAGCGCGTTGATTACTGGGGACTGGGCCTGCTCGTCGTTACCGTCGGCGCACTGCAAACCATGCTCGACAAGGGCCAGGAAGACGACTGGTTCGGCTCCCGCTTCATCGTCGCCTGCACCATCACCGCTGCGGTCGGCCTCGCGCTTTTCCTCTGGCGCGAGGTTCACGTCGACCACCCCATCCTCGACCTGCGCCTCTACGGCCAGCGCAACGTGGGCATGACCCAGCTCGTCATGTTCATGGTGGGCGTGGCGCTTTATTCAAGCACCGTACTGATCCCGCTTTATCTCCAGGAGATCATGGGCTACTCGGCACGGCAGGCCGGCATGGCCATCTCCGCCGGCGGCGTCGTGCTCATGCTGCTCTTTCCCATCGCCGGCTTTGTCGTGCCCAAATTCGATCCGCGCGTCCTCGTCTCCATCGGATTCATCATCACTACCTTCGGCCTGTGGCGCATGACCAACCTCGACCAGAGCATCAGCTTCGGCATCGCCGTGAGCTGGCGCGCCGTCATTGTCCTCGGCTTGCCGTTCCTCTTCATTCCCATCAACACGCTCTGCTACTCCGGCATCCCGCAACACAAGAACAACGAGGTCAGCGGCATGACCGCACTCTCGCGCAACCTGGGCGGAAGCGTGGGTATCAGCTTCGTCTCCACCCTGCTGGCCCGCCTGAGCCAGAAGCATCTGGCCATGCTGGCCGCGCACACCACCAACGGCAACGGCCCGTTCGAGACCATGCGCCGCGGTCTGGCTGCGGCTCTTATGCGAGCCGGCGCCGGCGCCCCTCCAGATGCGATGTACCGGGCCGGCGCTCAGATCTACGGCATGGCCCAGGTGCAGGCTCGCCTGCTCGCCTATGTCGATGTCATCTGGATCATGGTGGCGATTACCGCGCTGTTGGTGCCCATGCCGTTCCTGATGCGCCGTCCGGCCAAGCTGGAGCCGGTGCGGGCGGGGCACTGACGGCAGCGCCGGCCGGAGCGCCCCGGCTGCTGATCGGCCGGCTTGGGATTCAGCCTCCTCGCCTCCTGGCGCTTCGCGTGGCCTGCGCATTGGTCATCACCACTGCTTCGTTGAAGAACCGGCCCAGACCAGCGGCTGCGCTTCGGCGCGACGAGACAAACATGGCCTCGCCTTTCCCGACCGCGCGCCGCGCGCGCTCGAGCGATGCCATCCACTTCCGGCTCCCGTAAACACCGTTCAGCAATTTCGGAACGCCATGCTTTACGCTGAGCAGCGGCCAATGCACTTCATCCCCCGCGAACTCAATCCGGCCCAATTCCTGTGCGCCGGCAAACTCCAGCCCTTCGATCAGCCGTCGCGGCACCACGTAGATTGTCCGATCATCGAAAATAATCCGCACCCGGTCCATCGACTTCGAGTACGAGACACGGACAATCGTGCGCCCGTCGGGAAGGGAAGTCATACCGCTGCCAATGCCTGCTCCAGGTCCTCGATCAGGTCTTCCTTGTCCTCGATGCCCACCGAAAGCCGCACCAGCCCCTGCGTGATGCCGATGCGCTCGCGCTCTGCGTCGCTGAGCGCGGCGTGCGTGGAGGTGGCTGACTGCGAGGCCAGCGACTCGACCCCGCCGAGTGACTCGGCATGCAGGAAGACCTTGATCGCGCCCAGAAATTTGCCTGCCGCCTCACGCGATCCCAGGTCGAAGCTCATCATCGATCCGAAGCCGCGCTGCTGCTTTTTGGCGAGCTCATGCTGGGGGTGGCTCGTGAGGCCCGGATAGGAAAGCCGCTTCACCTTCGATTGCGTCGCGAGGTACGCCGCCACCGCGCGGCCGTTCTCCTCGTGCTGTTTCATGCGCAGCGGCAGCGTGCGGATGCCGCGCAGCACCAGGAAGCACTCGAAAGGCGAAAGAATCCCCCCTGCCGCCTTCTGCACCAGCAGGAACCTCTCCTTGTGCTCCGGCCTGGTTCCGATCAGCGCGCCGCCCAGCCCGTCCGAATGCCCGTTCAGGAACTTCGTCGTCGAGTGCATCACGATATCCGCGCCCAGGGTAACCGGGCTTTGCAGGCAGGGCGACATGAACGTGTTGTCCACGCTCACTTCCACGCCTTTGGCGTGCGCGATTTCACACACCCCGGCAATGTCCGTCAGCGACATCAATGGGTTCGTCGGTGTCTCGACGTGCACCAGCTTCGTATTCGGCTTGATCGCCGCCGCGACCGCCTCCAGATTGCCCGTGTCGACATACTCGATCTCGATGCCGTAATGGCACACAATCGTATTGAACAGCCGCGCCGTTCCGCCGTAGACGTTGTGCGAGCAGATCAGGTGGTCGCCGCTATGGAGCGTCGCCGCCAACGCGTAGATCGCGGCCATTCCGCTCGAGAACGCGTGCCCGCAGACGCCGCCTTCGAGCGCGGCCAGCGCCGCTTCCAGCCGGTCGCGTGTCGGATTGCCGGCGCGCGAATAATCCCACCCCTTGTCGGTGCCGATGCCGGTCAGCTCAAAGGTCGAGGAAAGGTAAACCGGCACATTCACCGCTCCGGTTAAGGGATCGGGGTGCTGTCCGGCATGTACTGCGAGCGTGGAGATTCTGGAATGAGGCATGCTTTGGCTCTCGGGTGTTCGCTCCCAGCCTTTAGCTTAACTTGCCGGCCAGTTGAGGTAGAACCGCGCCGGCTCGCCGCCGGGAATCTCAGCTCGTCCGGCGGCCATGCCGGCCCAAGGCAAGCCGTCGTCAGTGGCTCTCGGCAACAACTCCGCGCTTCTTGGTGGGCGCCACCGGGAAATAGCCGGTACGGGTGCGCACGGTCAGCTTGCCCATGCCTTTGGCCTCAGCCGTCACCAGGATGCGGCGAAACCCGGGCACGCTGCTCGGCTTAGTGGAGTGGTAGCCGATCGTGTATTGATTGCGGATGTCGCGCGCCACTTCCGCTGCGATCTGATCGACTTCCTCGATCGACTTCGGGAAAAACGCGATGCCGCCAGTCTCCGTCGACAGCATCTCCAGCGCGCGCCGCGCGTGGCGCACCTCGGAACGGCTCATCTCGTCGCCGAAGAGCAGCCCGATGGAGTAGATCACCGGACCTGACAGCTGCTGCACCCGCCGGATGGTCTGCTCCAGCGTCAGTGTCGACGCATTGTCTTCACCGTCCGTGATGATCACCAGTACCTGCTTGGGGCGCTTGGCGTCCGCCGCCAGCTTGTCCGCCGAGGCCACCACGGCGTCGTAAAGCGCCGTGCCTCCGCGCGATTCGATGTGGCTCAAGCCGTCGCGCAACTTGTTCACGTCCGAAGTAAACTCCTGATCGATGAAGGCTTCGTCGGAAAAATTGACGACAAAGGCTTCGTCCTCCGGATTCGAAGCCTCCACCAGGTCCAGCGCGCTCTTGTTGACCGACGGCCGTTTCCGCGACATGGAGCCGGAGTTGTCGACCACCAGCGCGATGGAAACCGGGACGTCGGTATGCTGAAAGCTGATGATGTTCTGCTTGACCCCGTCTTCTGAGACCGCGAAGTTCTCTTTCTTCAGGCCGGGAACCAGCTTGGTTCCATCCAGCACCGTCGCATTCAGCACCACCTCTTCAACATCCGTGCGCAGAACGTACCCTTCCGGGCCTTCTTTGTGCAGAGGTTCCGATGCGGCGCCGGCGGCGTCAGGCGAGCGAACTGGGTCGCGGTCGACCGTGAGCGGCGCGGACTGGCTGGAAGCAGGATTGGCGGGCGGCTGCTGCGCCGCAAGCGAGAGCGTCACCGGCAAGATGATCCACAACGCGGCAAGCGTTGCGCTATTGCAATGGCGCATAGTAACCGGTGCGAGCATGGACGGTGAGCGGAGGCAGACCCTGGGGTGGATTTAACTTCACCTTTACTTTACGCCACTTGCCGTCTCGCGTAAGGTCCTTCGGCCTGTAGCCGATCACATATTGGTTGCGCAGCTCGGTGGATATCTTCTCGGCGATGTCTCCCATCTCCGAAAGGTCGTCGACGCGGAACAACCGCCCGCCGGTCTCTTCGCTCAGGTCGTTCAGCAGCTGCGGCCCGGTGCGTTCTTCGGGCGTCGGTGCATAGGGATCGAAGATGCCGATCGAGTAGAGCTCCACGTCGGACTCGCGCACCTGCGCACGCAACTCGCCTTCGGTGTAACGGGAGCGGTTGTCGCCGCCATCCGACACGATCAGTAGCGCCTTGCGCTCGTGGCGTGCCTCTTTCATCTTGGCCAGGCCGAAATAGATCGCGTCAAGCAGCGCCGTCCGGTGACCGCTGCGCACGGTGGCCAGCCGCGCCTGGATATCCTCAACCGAGCTGGTGAAGTCTTCAATCAGCTCCGGGCGGTCATTGAACCCGATGACAAAAAACTCATCCTGCGGATTGGCGGTCTTGATGAATTGCAGAATCGATTCGCGCGCGCGGATCAGCTTGGATGTCATCGAGCCGGAGAGATCGAAGATGATGCCGATCGAGACCGGAGCATCTTCGCAGGCGAACGAGCGTATCTGCTGCTGGCCGTTGTTCTCGAAGATCTGGAAATCGTCTTTCTCCAGGCCCGTCACCAGCCGGTTCATGGGATCAGTGACCGTGACTGGGATCAGCACCATGTCCACGTTCATCCGCAGCACTTCGCCGGGGCGGACCTTCAGTCCGGAGGTTCCCGTCACCACTGGCGCCTCAGCTCCGGCGGGCGCACCGGTCGCCGGAGCTGTAGCCGGCGGTGGAGTGACGTGAACCTTGTTCAGTGGGTCTTCTTGGTCTTGAGCCGCAGCCTGTCCGAACCCGAGTGTGATGGCCAGCGCGAAGACCGATAATCCGCGCAGCGCCAACCGCACTCTGTTCTCATTGGCTGGCACAACTCGCAGGATTGAAAACTTCGTCATGGCGAATGACCGACTCAGGTGAATAGACGCGATCTTAGCACGGTTTGACGATCGCTGGCTTACGTGGCTATGTCATTCCTTTGTAGCGCCGCATCCGGTCTGCCAGCCCTCTTCCCCTGGCAAAAAACGCCGTCACTGCTGCGATACAATCATGGCAGCGGCAATTCCAGCAGTTTCAAGACATTGCCTTGGGACGACCGCGATGCGGCGAGTCCTCCAAACGCAGGAATGGCCCTGCCGGCTTGCGCCGGGCCCAGAAGCAGATCGATCCGCAGGTTTTTCCGGGAGTAAATCCGACCGCATGGCTCGCATCTTTCCGTTTCGCGCCTGGCACTACAATTCAACTGTCGTTCGGCTCGAGGATGTGGTCACCCAACCCTACGACAAGATCTCGCCGGCCATGCAGCAGGCTTATTATCAACGCAGCCAGTTCAACCTGGTGCGAATCATCCTTGGCCTTCCCGAACTCTTTGATGCCGGGCGTGGTGAAAGCGTCTACACTCGAGCCGCGCGAGATTTTCGCGCCTGGCGCGAGCAGGGAGTGCTGGTGCAGGAGAAAGATCCCTGTGTCTTCGCCTACTCGCAGCGCTTTCGCGTCCCCGGATCTGACGTGGTGAAGGAACGGCGCGGCTTCATCGCGCTGGGCAAGCTCTACGACTACGCAGACCATGTCGTTTTCCGCCACGAGCAGACGCTCTCCAAGCCCAAAAGCGACCGCCTCAATCTGCTCAAGGCCACACGCGCGCATTTCGGACAGATCTTCATGCTCTACTCCGATCCCGCGGGAAGCGTGGAGAAGATTCTTTATGAAGGCGCGGGCGCTGCCGACGGCGCCATCACCGACGAATATGACGTGCTGCACAGCGTGTGGCGGGTCAGCGATCCGGCCGCGATCCGCCTTCTCGCCGCGGCAATGGCCGACAAGAAGCTCATCATCGCCGATGGCCATCACCGCTACGAAACGGCATTGCAGTATGCGAAAGAGCACGCGGCAGGCGCGCGAACCAAGTCAGAGCACGGCGTCGGCCAGCTGCCCCATCCGGTGCAGCCTGAGGCCGCGGTGATGATGACCTTCGTCAACATGGACTCGGAAGGCCTCGTCATTCTGCCCACGCATCGCGTGGTGCATTCCCTGGCCGGCTTCAATCCGCCGCAGTTTGTCAGCGCCGCCGCCGGGTTTTTCGCGATTGAGGCAGTGAACGAAGCCGATACCGAAGCTTGGATGGACCTCCTCGGCCGGCAGGCCGGGACCGCCTTCATCGCGGTGACGCGCAAAGGCGCATGGCTGCTCCGCGCCAGGCAGGATGCTGTCGATGCCGCGCTCGCCGCCGTTCCCGAGCGCCAGCGGCGACTCGATCTCACGCAGCTGCACTCCATCGTTCTCGATCGGCTGCTCGGCCTCGACGCCGAAAAAGTCCGCGAGCAGACCAACATCCGTTACCTGCGCGACGCCGGAGAAGCGGTCGAGCAGGTTCGACGCGGCGAAGCCGACGTCACCTTCCTCACCAATCCAGTCACCATGGAGCAGCTCCGCGAAGTAGCTTTTGCCGGGGAAGTCATGCCGCAAAAGTCTACTGACTTCTATCCCAAGCTGCTCAGCGGGCTTGCGATTTATGCGCTCGAATAGCTGCTCCCGCTGCGGCCTGGCAGTGGTCCTGATCGTCGCCGGACGGATGCTTCTTTTCGGATCTGGAGCTTTTCCTGCATCGGCGCAGGCTCCGCCGCCGGCCCCTCAGCCTACGGCGTCGGCGCGGGCGCCGGCGCCCCGCTTCGTTGTAGTTCTCGATGCCGCGCACGGCGGCGACGATTCCGGCGGGCGTCTGCAAGGCGATCAGCTCGAGAAGAACTTCACGCTCGCCTTCAGCGTGCGGCTACGCTCGCTGCTCGCGGCGCGCGGCATCCAGGTGGTGACCACGAGGGAACAGGATGTCACGGTGGATACGGACCGCCGCGCCGCGATTGCCAACCACTCCGACGCGCAGGCTTGCCTGAGCCTGCACGCAAGCCAGAGCGGCCAGGGCGTGCATCTTTATGTCTCTTCGCTCGCGCCGGCTGAGCCCTCGCAATTCCTCGCGTGGAAGACCGCGCAGGCTGCCTGGATCACTCGCAGCGTGACCTTGGCCGGCATGCTCAATGGCGCGCTCACGCATGGCGGATTGACCGTTCTCGACGGCCGCGTCGGCCTGCCCGGCCTCGATAGCATGACTTGTCCGGCTGTCGCGGTCGAGATCGCCCCCGAAGGTGCGAATAGCAAGAACTCCGACGGGCTGGCCGATCCCGACTACCAGGCCCGCGTGGCGGGCGCGTTGGCGGCCGGCTTGCTCCAGTGGCGCACCGAGGGCCGCCAGCCGTGATTCCGCGCCACCAGAAGATCATCTTTGCCGTCCTGTTTGCGGCTTCGCTGGCTATGGGCGTCATGCTCTGGCGGCTGCGGGAGCGCGCGCATCAGCGGCTGCTCGCAGGGCAGGATTCGGCCCCCACCAACGCTCCCGAGGTGGCGCCGGCAGAGCCAGCCACGCTGCTGGTGGCCAGCGATGCCGACGGTTCGCTTCAGCCGCAGGTGGAGTCGCTGCCGCTGCCTGCCGATCCCGGCGCCCGCGCTCGCGCTCTTCTCGTCCGCCTGCTCGGCCTTTACGCGGCTCCCGGCGCAACCCATCCCGTTCCCGGCGGCGTCAATCCGGTCGGCCAGGTCTTCCTCATGCCGGTGCCCAAGGCTCAGGCGGAATCCGGCCGGGCCGCTGCGGCCCCGGCTGCGGACGCCACCGCTGCCCAGGCCAATAGCCCGCTGCTCGCCGTCGTCAATCTCAATTCCAGCTTTCTCGCCGGACATCCGTCGGGAATTGAGACCGAGACGCTGACTGTGCTTTCCATCTGCGGCACGTTGCACGCCAACCTGCCGCGCGTCACTGAAGTTCGCTTCCTCGTCGACGGCCAGCAGCACGCCACGCTTGCCGGCCATGCGGACCTTACGCGTACCTATCTCGCTGCCGAGGCCGCGCCCGTCCAAGGAGCGCATCCGTGAGCATCGCCGAAGCGCCTCAGACCACCGACGCACCCATCATCGGCGTCTTCGATTCCGGTTTCGGAGGCCTTACTGTGCTCCGCGCGCTGCTCACACGCCTGCCGCACGCGCGCTTTGCCTTCCTCGGGGACACCGCGCGCCTGCCCTACGGCTCCAAGTCGCGCCGCACCATCGCCCGCTACGCCGCCGAGAGCGCCCGCTTCCTGGTGCGCGAGCAGGGCGCCCAATTCCTCGTCATTGCCTGCAACACCGCGAGCGCCCTGGCCCTCGATGCGATCCAGGATGCCGTCCCCGTTCCCGTGCTCGGCGTTATCGAGCCGGGCGCTTCGGCAGCCAAAGCCTCGTCGCAAAGCGGGGGAGTGTTCGTCATCGCCACTGAGGCGACGGTTCAAAGCCATGCCTACGCCGCCGCCTGCCAGGCCCAGGGTATGCATGTTCTGGAGAAAGCTTGCCCGCTGCTGGTGCCGCTGGTCGAAGAAGGCTGGACGCAGCATCCCGTCACCGCCGAAGTCATTCGCATCTATCTCGACGAACTGGCGCGCGGCGCCCAGGCGCAAGGGATCAGCGCCGATACGCTGCTGCTCGGCTGCACCCACTACCCGCTGCTGCGGCCTCTCATCGAGCGCGCGGTTCCAGCCGGCGTCCGCGTCATCGATTCGGCCGAAGCTGCCGCCGAAGCCGCAACGCGAATCTTCAACGGGCACATTCATGCTCCGGGCTCTGCATCGCTCCCGGAGCCCCGGATGCGCTTCTTCGCCACCGATTCGGTCGAGAAATTCGAGCGGCTCGGATCCCGCTTCCTGGGCCGGCCGGTGGGCAGAGTGGAACTCGTCGACCTGGGCGGCTGATATCCTGCAAAATGCAGCACCACGATGGGCGCCCCATCCTTGCGGCGTCCCGTGGTCGCAACGGTGAAGAGGCATCCTACCCATCGCCAACGCAGAACCCGGCATCGTCCGGGCACAGAGGAAATGAACGAGCATGATCGATCTTGCGGGCAAAACCGCCGTCGTCTTCGGGCTGGCTAACAAGCGCTCCATCGCCTGGGGCATCGCGCAGAAGTTGCATGCTGCCGGCGCCACGCTGGCCATCTGCTATCAGAACGAGCGCATGAAAGCCGAAGCCGAAGACCTCATCGGGGAGCTTCCCGGCGCGCAGGGCCTCCAGTGCGACGTCTCCAGCGACGCCGAGATCGATGCCCTCTTCGCTTCGCTCAAAGAGAAATACGGCAAGCTCGATATCCTCATTCATGCGGTCGCTTTTGCGCCCGCCGAAGACCTGCGCGGCGAGTTCGTCAACACCAGCCGGGAAGGCTTCCGCATCGCTCACGAAGTCAGCGTCTATTCGCTCGTCGCGCTCAGCCGCGCCGCCGCGCCGCTCATGACCGACGGCGGCAGCATCGTTACACTCACCTACTTCGGCGCTGAAAAGGTCGTTCCCAACTACAACGTGATGGGTGTGGCCAAGGCCGCGCTCGAAGCCACGGTCCGCTATCTCGCGTGGAATCTCGGCCCCAGGAACATTCGTGTCAACGCCATCTCTGCCGGCCCCATCAAGACACTGGCAGCGCGCGGCGTCGGCGCTCTCGGAGATATGCTCAAATCCCACGCCGACCGCGCTCCGCTTCATCGCAACGTCGATCAGCTCGAAGTCGGCGGCGCCGCGCTGTTTCTCTCCAGCCCGCTCGCCAGCGCCGTCACCGGCGAAACCCTCTACGTCGACTGCGGCTACAACATCATGGGCTTCTGAGCCGCGGCCGCCGCCGGCCTTGCTCGTCGCGCCGGGGTCGCGCCGCCGCCGCCGCTCGTCCAGCTCTGGGTACGCTCTTTATTCCTGCCCGCAACGCTCCTATGGCTGATTGACCGCGTTTGGGGGTAAGATAAAGTCGCCATGAGCCTGCTCCACGAGGATTCCTCGACCAACGACACCGCCGCCCACGGCGAGGAGTA
>Ga0335072_10005920_pt1 | contig 17950 bp, 16 predicted proteins | sample Lox_Sample_21_FD_206725 | JGI IMG/M metagenome (GOLD analysis project Ga0335072, IMG submission 206725) | Soil microbial communities from Loxahatchee National Wildlife Refuge, Florida, United States - Lox_Sample_2.1 | ecosystem: Environmental > Terrestrial > Soil > Wetlands | place: USA... | reverse complement strand
GCGCACGCGTAGAGCTGCGAGGACGCGCCGAACGCGGGCTCGGCCCAGTCGTCGAACGGCGAGGTGACCGAGGTCTTGTGGTGCCGGATCGCGGTCAGCCGGCCGTCGCGGCCGGCGCCGAGCTCGATCCGCTGCTCCTGGGCCTCGCGGTGCCCGCACGAGGTGAACATCTGGCCGCGGTTCACGGTCAGCCGCACCGGGCGGCGGACGTACTGGGCGGCCAGCGCGGCCAGTGTCACGTGCGGCCAGACCATCGCCTTGCAGCCGAACGCGCCGCCGACGAACTGCGTCAGCACCCGGACCTTGGACAGCGACATCCCGAGCAGGGCGGCCACGGTGAGCTGCACCGCCTTGATCCCCTGGCACGAGTCGTACAGCGTGAGCTGGTCGCCGTCCCAGGTCGCGGTGGTGGTCAGCATCTCGATCGGGTTGTGATGGTTGGCCGCGAACGTGAACGCCCCGTCGACCGTCACGTCGGCGGCCGCGAGCGCCTGGCCGGCGTCGCCGCGCCGCACCTGGCCCGGGATGAAGCCGCCGAAGATCTTGTCGGGAACGTAGGTCTGGTCGCGGCCCTGGTCGATGGTGGTGACCGACGGCGTCTCCGCGTAGCTGACCTGTACCAGCGAGGCCGCGTGCTGGGCCCGCTCCAGGGTGTCGGCGATCACGATCGCGACCGGCTGGCCGGCGTAGTGCACGTTCTCGTCCTGCATCGGGAAGAACGTCTCGCCCGGCGCCGGGCCGCCCATGAGCGAGGGCATCAGCGGCGGCTGGTTCACCTTCGGGGTGTTGCGGTGGGTCATGACGCCGGCCACGCCCCCGGCCCGCTCGGCCTCCGAGGTGTCGATCGAGATCACCCGGCCGCTCGCGATCTCGGCCCCCACGATCTCGGCGTAGGCCAGGTCGGGCAGCGCGATCTCGCCCGAGTACCGCGCGCAGCCCCTGACCTTGGCCGGGCCGTCGACCCGGCGGACGTCCTGCCCGATCGCCCCGGTCATGACACTTCCCCGTTCGTCACTGTCGCGAGCGCCCGGACGATCGCGCGCCGGGCGAGCTCGACCTTGAACGCGTTCAGCGGCCTCGTGGTGGCCAGGGCCAGCTCCTGGCCGGCCGCCTCGGCAAAGCTCGCCTCCTGCGCCGGCCGGCCGAGCAGGCTCTGCTCGGCGCGGCGCGCCCGCCACGGCTTGGTGCCGACCCCGCCCAGGGCCAGGCGCACGTCGGCGATCGCGCCGTCCGCCACGCGCGCCGCGGCCGCGACCGACACCAGCGCGAACTCGTACGACTCGCGGTCGCGGAACTTCAGGTAGGCCGACCGGCGCGCGATCGCAGTGGCCGGCACCTCGATCGCCACGATCAGCTCGCCGTGGTCGAGCGGGTGCTCGACCTCGGGGGTGTCGCCGGGCAGGAGGAAGAAGTCGTCGATGCCGATGGCCCGCTCGCCGCCCGGCCCGCGGGTGTGCACCACGGCGTCCAGCGCGACCAGGGCCACCGCGACGTCGGAGGGGTGGGTGGCGATGCACCAGTCGCTGGTGCCGAGGATCGCGTGCCCGCGGTTGAACCCGCCCAGCGCGGCGCAGCCGCTGCCCGGGTCGCGCTTGTTGCACGGCGACGTGGCGTCGCGGAAGTAGCCGCACCGGACGCGCTGGCACATGTTGCCGCCCATGGAGGCCATGTTCCGCAGCTGCGCGGAGGCGCCGAGCAGCAGCGCCTGCGAGATCACCGGGAACGCGCGGGCCACGCTGGGCGTGGCCGCGACGTCGCTCATCCGGGCCAGGGCGCCGATCCGGATCCCGCCGTCCGGCAGTTCCTCCACCCGGTTCAGCGGCAGGTCGTTGATGTCGACCAGCAGGCGCGGGCCGATAACGTTCTGGCGCAGCAGGTCGATCTCGGTGGTGCCGCCGGCCAGGAACGCGCCGTCGTCGTCGGCCCGGACCGCGGCGATGGCCTCGTCGACGCTGGCCGCGCGGGCGTAGCTGACGGGCCGCATGCCTAGGTCCCGCTGCCTGCGTCGCGGACGTCGCGGATCGCGGCCCGGATGTGCGGGTAGGCCGCGCAGCGGCAGATGTTGCCGCTCATCCACTCGGCGATCTGCGCGTCGTCGCCGGCGTGGCCCTCCTCGAGCAGCTTGACCGCCGACATGATCTGGCCCGGGGTGCAGTAGCCGCACTGGAAGGCGTCGTGCGCGACGAACGCCTCCTGCATCGGATGCAGATCCTGGTCCTCCCCGTCCCCGGCCAGGCCCTCGATCGTGGTGACCTCGCGGCCCTCGCAGGTCACCGCCAGCGTCAGGCAGGCCAGCACCCTCCGGCCGTCCACCCAGACCGTGCAGGCGCCGCAGGTTCCCTGGTCACAGCCCTTCTTGGAGCCGGTCAGCCCCAGATGCTCGCGCAGCGCGTCCAGCAGGCTGACCCGCGGCTCGATCTCCAGCTCATGCGCGTGACCGTTGACCGACATCGTGACCGGCGCGGTTCCCGGGCCCCGCTTGGCCGGTCGCGCAACGGTTTCGACCCCCATGGCCATCCGCCCCCCTCAGATCGCCGGGCGAGGCGACCTGCCCTCGCGAGCAACCCAAACTACACAAGGCGCCGGGCGGACCCGACTTCGGGGTTACCGAGCGTAATCAGAGGTTCCGGCAATCCAGGCGGTTCAGACCGGGAGCGCGGCGCCGTTCACCAGGCCAGCGCCCGGGCTGGCCAGGTACACGTAGGTCTGGGCGATATCCGGGATCTTCGGCCAGGATGCGTGGTCGGCGTTTGGCATGGCGGCCCGGTTGGCCGGGGTGTCGATGATGCTCGGCACCACGCAGTTCACCGTGATCCCGCTGCCGCGCACCTCGTCGGCCGCCATCGAGACCAGGTGCAGCACACCGACCTTGCTCACCGAGTAGGCGAACCCCGCGCCCGCGGTGACCACGCCGGCCCGGCTGGCCGTATGCACGATCCGGCCCTGGCCGGCGGGCTGGATGACCCGCAGCGCGTGCTTGGTGATCAGGGCGGCGGTGACCAGGTTCAGCGAGATCTGGCCGGCCAGCTCGGCCAGGTCAAGATCGGCCAGCGGCCGGTGCCCGGCGAACCCGCCCACGGTGTTCAGGACCGCCCACGGGGCCGGGATCGAGTCGAACAAGGCGCGGACGGATGCTTCGTCGCCCGCGTCCGCCTCCCGGTAGCTGACGCCGTCCAGCGCGCGGCCTTCGGCCGGCTTCGCCCGGTCCACGCCGGTGACCGACGCGCCGTGCTCGGCCAGGGCCGCCGCCACCCCGGCGCCGAGCGCCCCGGCCGCCCCGAAGACCAGCACCGCCCGCCCGTCGAACCTGACCTCCGGCATGCCTGCTCCTTGTCCCGTTCCTTGTCCCGCTCCTGTGCCGCTCCTGTGCCCGTTCCTGTCCCGTTCCTGTCCCGTTCGGCTGGCTGGACCACTTGCAGGCTAGCGACCTGACAGGTTGGCGCGATCGGTCTTCTGGGCATCACGTCCATTAGCCCTGACGGCATTCTGGCGGCATAGCCCAAGGGCGGACAAAACGGGGGGACAAATCGGGGGGGACATGAGAAAGATCGTTACTGCGCTGGCCGTGGCGGCGCTGACGCTGCCGGTCGCGGCGTTTTCCGGCTTTTCGGGCGCCGGCAGCAGCAAATCCGGCAACGAGCGTTTCTCCGGCTCGCTGACCGGCGCTCCGGCCCTCGCCAACGTCACGAGCTACCACCTGACGTTCAGCGGGCCGGTCTCCACCACCGGCACCATCAGCCTGGGCAGCGGCGGAAACAAGAAGGGCGACGAACACACCCTCAAGACCAAGGCCGGAAACCTGGTGATCGTGCTGGACCGCGACGTGGGCAACGGCGTCGTGCACGCGAACTCGACCACCTGCGTGTTCACCGACCGGATCACCGTGCCGGCCACGATCGTCGGGTCCAAGTCCACCGGCTCCTGGGCCGGCGCCACGGGCAAGTTCGGCGTCGTGGCGCTGTTCCGGGCCACCGGGCCGAAGCTGTCGAACGGCAAGTGCAACACCTCCAGCAGCGCCAGGCCGATCACCTCGACGGCCTTCTCCTCGTTCGCCGGCTCCGGCCCGGTCACCGTGAAGTAAGAGCACTGCTCCTCGCGCCCGCCGGCCCCCGCCGGCCGTCCCCGCCTGGGCGGTCCTCGCGCCGCGGGTCCCCCGCGGTCGCCCCCGCAGGGCGGTCCTCCGGTTCCTGTCCGGCGGCGACGGAGGTCTTGAATAGGATTTGAGTAAGTTCTGGCGGGCCGCGTGGCCGACGCGGGGCTGGTTACGGCTCATGGATGTACCAACGGGCGTGCTGACGGCCGCCTGACGGTACATCCATGGCGGCGGGGAGCGGCCGGTTCCCGGCCGGGGTGGGGCTGGTGTGACCATCGGGGCTGGTGGTACAGCCGGGACTTCTGGCCGCGCGGCGCCGGGCCCGTCAGCACGCTCGGCATCGGTTTGCGCGCCTCTTCCCGCCGGCACCGGCAACGCCGGCACCGGCAACGCCGGCCGGCTAGGCCAGGCCCCGGACCGCCCGGGCGGGCGGCACGTCGCCGCGGATGGCCGAGACCATGTCCAGCGCCTGGCGCGTCCAGGCAACCTGGTGGGCCCGGAATATCCGGGCGCCGAGCCAGGCGCAGACCGACGTCGTGGCCAGGGTGCCCGCCACCCGCTCGCCGACCGGGAGGTCGAGGGCCTCGCCGATGAAGTCCTTGTTCGACACCGACACCAGGACCGGCCAGCCGGTGGCCACCATCTCCGGCAGCCGCCGGGTGACCTCCAGCGAATGCCAGGTGTTCTTGCCGAAGTCGTGCGCGGCGTCGATCACGATCCGGCCCGGGTCGACGCCCGCGACGACCGCGCGCCGGGCCAGGGTCAGCGTCTGGTCCAGCACGTCGGCCATGACGTCGGGGTAATGAACCCGCATCGGGCGGGTCCGCGGCTGCTGCGGCCCGACGTGCGCGCAGACCAGGCCCGCGCCGAACTCGGCGGCCACCTCGGCCAGCCGAGGATCCCAGCCGCCCCAGGCGTCGTTGATCAGGTCGGCGCCCGCCGCGCACGCCGCCCGGCCGACCTCGTGCCGGTAGGTGTCGACGCTGATCACGACGTCGGGGTAGGCGGCGCGCACCGCGGCGATGAAGCTGGCGGTGCGCCCGATCTCCTCGGCCGGATCCACGTCCGAGCCGGGCCCGGCCGGGACCCCGCCGACGTCCACGATGTCCGCGCCCTCGGCCACCACCTGATGCACCCGGTCCATCGCGGCGGACTCGTCCCAGGTCACCGCGGGCCGGTAGAAGGAGTCGGGGGTCCGGTTCACGATCGCCATGACCAGCAGACGGCGCGGCCCGAAGCTGCGGCGCCCGAGGCGCAGGATGTCCGGCTCGCGGACGGCCCGGTCCGGCTCGCGGACGGCCCGTTCCGGATCTTCGGCAGCCACCCGCCTGTTCTAGCACGGGCGCGGCGGGCGGCGGGCGCCGCAGTACGCTACGTGCAACCGGAGGGAGACGGGTCCGTGACAGGCGAAGACGGCGACACGGCCACCCCGGGCGGCGGCGCCCAGGCGGCGTTCGACACCAGCGTCGCGCACGTCGCGCGGGTGTACAACTACTGGCTCGGCGGCAAGGACAACTTCGCCGCCGATCGGGCCGCGGGCGAGCAGGCGATCAAGGCGTTCCCGAACATCCCGCTGTCGGCGCGGGCCAACCGGGCGTTCCTGGCCCGGGCGGTGCGGTTCCTGGCCGGTGAGGTCGGCATCCGCCAGTTCCTCGACATCGGCACCGGGATCCCGTCGGCGAACAACACCCATGAGGTGGCCCAGGCGGTCGCGCCGGAATCGCGGATCGTCTACGTGGACAACGACCCGGTCGTGCTGACCCACGCCCGCGCGCTGCTGACCAGCAACCCGGCCGGCGCCACCGACTACATCGACGCCGACCTGCGCCACCCGCTGCGGATCCTCGAGGGAGCGGCGCGGACCCTGGACTTCCAGCGCCCGGTCGCGGTGATGCTGATGGCGATCCTGCAGCACGTGAGCGGCGACGAGGACCCCGACGACGTGGTGGCGACGCTGCGGGACGCCCTGCCGCCCGGCAGCTACCTGGCCCTGTCCCATCCGGCCAGCGACATCGACACCGCGGAGATGGCCAAGATGGCGCAGATCCTGAACCAGATGATGGCCGAGAAGGTGACCTTCCGCGACCGCGCGGCCGTGACCCGGTTCTTTGACGGGCTCGAGCTGGTCGAACCGGGGCTGGTGCAGGCCTCGAAGTGGCGGCCCGCCACCGAGGCCGAGGCGGCCAGCCCGGCCGCCCTGTGGGCCGGGGTGGCCCTGAAGCGGTAGTCCCCGGCGGGCTCGCCCGGCCCCTCGTTCTGGGTGGAATCACCCAGCCGAAGTTGGGTGTGCGCCGGCTGCCTCCGGCCGCGTCTCCTCCGTAGCGTGACTGCTGTTGTCATCACGCTCACCAGGGAGAACCCCATGATCGAGGCCCGTGCGCTGACCAAGCGCTACGGTCCCACCGCCGCGGTCGACGACCTCAGCTTCACGATCCGCCCCGGCATGGTGACCGGCTTCCTCGGCCCGAACGGGGCCGGCAAGACCACCACCATGCGGCTGATCCTGGGCCTGGACCACCCGACCGCCGGAACCGTCACCATCAACGGCCGGACGCACCCGCGGCTGTCGAGCGAGTATCCGCCCGGCTGGCCCGGGAACTAGACGCTGGCCCGCGGGATACGGCGTGCGTTCGATCATGCAGCCTCCGGGAGGCGGACCGGCCGGCGGGAACTGGACGGCGCGCTGTTCGCCGTCGCCGGGGCCTGGTGCGCCCGGTTCACCCAATGCCCAGGCGCATCGCGCTTGGCCGTCGGTCGCGGCGGTCACGGCTCGCACCGTGACCGCCGCCGAAGTGGTGACCCGCACCATCGACCGTGGCTAGGCGCCGCTCAGGTCGGAGCGGCGGACGCGGATCGTGGTGATCGCGATCAGGAGAATGAGCACGGCGATCCCGGCACCGACCAGGAACGCACGGTCGAAGCCGGCCGCCAGCGCGTGCCGGTACGCCGCCGTCCCGACCGCGGCCGCGTGCGCACGGGCGCTGTCGGCGACCACCGTCCAGGCCACGGTGCCGAGCACGGCGAGACCGATGGCACCGCCTACCTGGCGGCCGGAGTTGAGCAGGCTGGCGGCGGCCCCGGAGTCCGCCTCGGGGACACGGGAGAGCGCGACCAGCGTCAACGGGACGATCAGCAGGCCGAACGCGGCCCCGATGACCAGGCCGGGGCCGAGCACCCCGCCCGCGTACGTGCCGTGCTCGGTCACCCGGGACAGCCAGTACAGGGCACCGGTGGCGGCGGCGCCGCCGGTTAGCAGCAGCGGCCGCGCGCCGACCCGCTGCACGAGCGCGCTGGCGGCGGCCGATCCGGCCAGCATCGTGCCCGCGACCGGCAGGAACACCACGCCGGTCTTGAGCGCGGAGTATCCCCACACCTCCTGCACGAACAGGCTGACGAAGAAGAACACGCCGAAGATGGCGGTCCCGACCGCCAGCATGATGAGGTTCACGCCGACCCGGTCCCGGCTGCGCAGCAGCCGCACCGGCAGCAGCGCGTGACGGCTTCGTGCCTCGATGACCGCGAACGCGGCCAGCAGGACCGCGCCCGCCGTCAGCGAGGCCACCACCTTGGGGTCGCCCCAGTGCGACACCCCGTTCTGGCTGGTAGCCGCGTTGGTCAGGCCGAAGACGAGCGCGGTCACCCCCGCGGTGGCGGTGATGGCGCCCGGAAGGTCGAACCGGCCCCCGGTCCGGCGGCCGGTGGCCGGCAGCACGGCCGGGGCGGCGAGCGCGACGGCGATGCCGATCGGCACGTTGACGAACATCACCCACCGCCACGAGGCGTAGGTGACGAGCAGGCCGCCGGCGATCAGCCCGAGCACGGTGCCGGCCACGCTCATCGAGGCGTACACGCCCATGGCCCGGCTGCGGGGCGGGCCCTCGGGGAACGTCGTCGCGATCAGCGCCAGCGCCGTGGGCGCGACGATGGCCCCGCCCGCGCCCTGAACGGCCCGGGCCGCCAGCAACCATGCCGGGGAGGTGGCGAGCCCGCCAGCGAGGGACGCCGCCGAGAACAGCAGCAGGCCGATGACGAACATCCGGCGCCGGCCGAGCAGGTCACCGGCCCGGCCGCCGAGCAGCAGCAGCCCGCCGAGGGTCAGCGTGTAGGCGTTGACCACCCATTCCAGGCCGCTGCCGGAGAATCCCAGTGCCGTCTGAATGTGCGGCAGCGCGACGGTGACGATGGTGGCGTCCAGCACGATCATCAGCTGAGCCGTCGCGATGACCACCAGCGCCACGCCAAGATGCCGGCTTTTCTTCCGGGTGCCGACCTGACCGATTGCAGAAAGTGTCGTTGCCATGCCCTCGATGCTGCCGGCTGGACGGCCCGCCGTCGTCGTGCGCTGGAGGTGACTTCTGCCTGGTCAGCCGGGATGCGGCCGAGCCCAGGACTACCGCGCGGGGAGTAGCCGGCAATAGCGACTCCGGGCGGATGCGCTCGCGGACAGGATGCGTACGCTCAGAGGATGCGCACAGATCAGGGTCGGCAAAGGTTCTACGCGGCCGGATGGCTCATCTCCGCAGGTGTGATGGTCGTCACGTTCCGGATGTGGCAGCTGCACGTCCGCGAGGCCGAGCATCGCGCCGAAGAGGCGGAGCGGACCAGGGACGAAGCCGCGCAGCGCCGGGCCATGGAGGAACGGCTGCGCATCGCCCGTGAACTGCACGACTCACTGACGCACAGCATCTCGGTGATCCAGGTGCAGGCCGGCGTGGCCGTGCACCTGGCGCACAAGCGCGGCGACGACGTGCCCGCGTCACTGCTGGCGATCCAGGAGGCGGGCGCGGACGCGGTGCGAGAACTGCGCGCGACGCTTGGCGTGCTGCGCAGCGAGGAGGACGGCGACGGCAGCGGCCTCGGCCAGCTGGAGGGCCTGGTGGCCCGCGCGCGGGCGGCCGGACTCCCGGTGACGGTGACCGTGACCGGTGCCGAGCGGCCGCTCCCGCCCGAAGTGGACCAGGCGGCCTACCGGATCGTGCAGGAAGCGCTCACCAACGTAAGCCGGCACGCCGGCCCCGCGGGGGGCGGCGATCCGGCCGGGGGCCGAGATCAGGTCAGTGCGTCGGTTCACCTGCACTACCTGCCGGAAATCCTCTCGGTCCAGGTCATCGACGACGGGCCCGGCACGATCCCCAGCGCCAGCGCCCGGCCGTCAGGTGCCGGGCTGGGCCTGGTTGGCATGCGGGAACGAGTGTCCGCGCTCGGCGGCCGGCTCCAGGCCGGGCCGCAGGACGGCGGGGGCTTCCACGTGCGCGCCGAACTCCCTGCGCGGGCACCGTCTTGATCAGGGTTCTGCTGGCCGACGACCAGGCCCTGATTCGCAGCGGCATCCGGTCGCTGCTCGACGCCGAAGACGACATCGAGGTGGTCGCCGAGGCCGCGGACGGACAGCAGGCGGTGGCGATGGCCGCCCAGCACCGCCCGGATATCGCGCTCATGGACATTCAGATGCCGGTGCTTGACGGCCTCGAGGCCACCCGGCAGATCGTCGCGGACGAGCGGCTGGACAGCGTCCGGGTCGTGATCCTCACCAACTTCGGGCTCGACGAGTACATCTTCCGCGCCCTGCGGGCCGGCGCGGCCGGGTTCCTGCTGAAAGAGACCCAGCCGGCCGAGCTGATCCAGGCGCTGCACGTCGTCATGGGCGGGGACGCCCTGCTGTCCCCGGCCGTTACCCGCCGCCTGATCAGCGAGTTCGTTGCCCGTCCGCCGGACGCGCTCGCCGCGGCCGGGATGCAGACCCTCACCAACCGGGAACGCGAGGTGGTGGCGCTGGTGGCGCACGGGCTGTCGAATGACGAGATCGCCGGCTCCATGGTGCTCAGCCCGGCCACCGCCAAGACCCACGTCAGCCGCGCGATGATCAAGCTAGGCGCCCGTGACCGGGCACAGCTCGTCGTCTTCGCCTACCAGACCGGGCTGGTCACCCCGCGCGCCGCCGGATAGGACAACGGCCGCCGCCCTCGCGGTTCCGGACTACTCCGCTGGTCAGGCGGGCGGCATGGGCTTGTAGCTGAAGTCGTTGAACGGGCCCACCTGATCGCAGAGGTGCGCGCTGGGCATGCCAGCCGCCGAGATGAAGCCGCTTTCACCCGGCGGGAGCTCGTCCTGGCCGGTCACCGCCGGCCCCACGTCCACGGCCATCATGAACGTGCTGCGGTTCTGGCTGGCGCTCGTCCCGCAATGCGTGGTCACGCCCACGGCCAGCGGGTCAAGGCTGTCCCAGTCCTGATCCTGGGCCGGCCGGTAGCCCCACTGTGCGATGTCCGTGGTGCCGAAGCCCGGGACGTCCTGGCCGAGCTGGGTGCCGGTGCCGGACAGGATGCTGATCGCGTCGTTGAGGCTCTCCACGAGCAACTGGTCCTCGTGGCCGGCGAAGTAGCTGCCCCGGTAGCAGAGCGTCCCGCAGGGCAGCACGCCCTCCGTGTGCGCGAGGATGTGGTACAGGAAGTTGTAGGTCCCCATGCCGCCCAGCCCGCCGAACGTGCCGAGGCCCAGGCCGGCGTCGCTGAAGTCCACCGCCCCGGTGTACTGCTCGCCGGCAAACGTCCCGCCCTCGAAGACGTTCCGCTCGAACGCCTCGAGGAAATTCATGAAAATCGACATTGCGGGGCTGCCCAGCGTGGTGACGTCGTCCCAATGGGCTAGCGCCTGGACGGCAGGCGCCAGGTCCGGGTGCGTGGCCGGGTCGGTGAGCGGGCTGTTCGCCGCGGCCAGATCCTGGTAGGCGCGGACGACGAACGGGATGATGTAGGGCGCGGCGGGCCGGGTGTTGTCCTGGTTGTCGATCGTGCCGATCGCGTGCTCGATGTTCTCCAGGTAGGCGACGTTGATGCTTCTGCTGGCCCGGAGCATCTGGCTGATCAGCTGTGACCGGAAGATGGTGCCCCAGTACTCGTCGCCCTCGTTTTGCTGGTAGAAGGCCTGCTGCGACGGCTTGGTGTTCCAGTTGTCGAGGAATCCCTGGGCGGGGTTGATGCTGTGCGGCATCTGCGCGAACGGGACGAGGCCCTGCCATTGCTGGCTTCCGTTGCCCAGGGCCGGCAGCCGCGGGTCGACCTTGGCAAACGACGGCTCGACCGGGACCAGCCCGTCGCCGAAGTAGGCGATGTTGCCGCGGCGGTCGGCGTAGAGGAAGTTGTGCAGGGTGGTGACCAGGCTCATGGAGTGGCGGAACTGCTGCAGGTCGTGGTCGGCGCCAAGCTCGGCGAAGCCTTCCAGGGACCCTGGCTCTCGCATCCAGGAAGCAAACCGGACCGAGAACGCGATGCCCGCCGCCTGATCGGTGGAGAACACCGGACCGTCGGTGGTGCGGTAGACGGTGAATGCCGTCGGAGCCTGGCCCGCGACCGGGATCTGCTCCCGGATCGCGGTCATCGGGATCCATCGGCCGTTGAACTTGTAGGTCGGCGGGCTGGCGGAGAAGTTGACCTGCTCCATGTAGACCCGCTGGTCGACGAGTTCCTCGCTGGTCGTGGTCCAGGCGATGTCCGCGTTGCGGCCGATGAGCACGAAGGGCTCGCCGGTGATCGCCATGCCGCCGGCGTCATAGCCCGGCGCGTGCAGGTACACCTCCCAGTCGATGCTCGGCGTGCCGAAGCCCTCCTGGGGCGCGCCCCACAGCAGCGCGTGGTGGTCGGCGGACCGCGACGGCGCCACGGCCACGGCGTTGGAACCGCCGTGCGACAGCACCCGCAGCGAGATCCCGGTCTTCAGGATCGTCTGCCGGTCCGCGGCCAGCGTCGCGGAAGCCTGCGTCACCGCGGCATCGCTGGCCCGGTCCAGGCCGGCCAGGGTGCTGGCGGTCGCGGAGGGCTGGCCGGAGGGGGCAGCCGCGGCGGCCCCGGTCGCGGCGACGTCCGGCGCCGCCGCGTTCGCCCCCTTCGGATCCGCGGCGGACGGGCCGGGAACCGTCGTGGGCGCGGTCGGGTCGTCGGTCCAGCGGGCGTCGTTGAAGATCGCGACGGCGTCCGCGGTCGCCTGGGCATCCCCGTCCTTGGCCAGCTCGGCGTCCAGATAGCGCAGGAAGCTCAGGTTCTGCAGCTCGCTGCCGCCACCGCCGCCGAATTCCCTGGCCAGGTAGTCGCCGACCGCGACGGTGTCGACCGGGCGCCACGGAGCGGGCCGGTACGGCCCGCTCAGCCCGAGGGCCTGGCCCAGCACGAAGAACTCACGCGGCACCTCGGCCTGCTCGCTGGCGGCCGTGGCGTACGCCGACGCCTCGTACGCGTTGATCCCGGCCGAGAAGGACGCGAGCGCACGCCGATCGGCGGCCGGCATGGCGAGGTACTGGGTTCTCAGCTCCGCCGGGGTGTAAAAGAACGTGCGCACGTCCTCGTCCTGGGCCAGCTCGCCGGCCCCGAAGATCCCCGACAGCGTGCCCTCAACGGTCCTCCTGGTCAGCTCGAGCTGCACCATGCGGTCGGCCGCCTGGGCCCATCCCGTCCCGAACCAGACCCCGGCCATGGAACCGGCGTAGATGCTCGGCACCCCGTAGGAGCTTCTGGTGATCACCGCGCTGAGCGCCCCGTGGCCGACCCGCTCCCCGGCCGCCGGCACCGGAAATCCGCGATCCGCGCCCCGGCCCGGTGCCGCCGCGGCGGCGCCCGCGGGGATCACCGCGGTGGATGCCGCCAGCACGGCCGCGGCGATAACCATCAGACGTCCGCTCCCGACGTCGCGCCAGGACTTCACGTGACCCACCTCCGCGACCGGCTCCCGGGCGGTGTCCAGCGCCGCGAGGACAATGCTGCGATATCAACTCGTCAAGCTGTATTTAGACCTCCGCAATGGCCGTGTCAACGGTCGGCGATTTGGCCCGGTTATGGCCGGGCCCGCCCCGCCCGGCCGCTGCCGGGCGGGGCGGTCAGGGTCGCTAGCCGGCCGGCCGGGCGTGCTGGACCGGCCGCGGGCGCCGCCGCGGCGGCGAGCGCGGCGGCCGGCGCCAGCGCGACCGCGCAGGCCAGGGCGGTTAAGCCCGTCAGGCGCCGCGCGGAGAGAGCGGGAATGTGCATGGTGTCCCCCTTTTCTCGGTGTGATGCAGGACCGATGCAGTGGTTATGACTGGTCAGGCCGGCCATCGGTTACCGGCATGGGTAGACCTCCCCGCTGGGCTTGCGCTGCGCGAAAGGAGTTGAATGGGAGGCCGTTTCGCCGTGATGTCGTCCACCGCCATGGAGGTGCCGTGCCCGCTGCCGGGAGTTCGCCTGATCACGTGACCTCGCCCGCCGCTGCGCACGGCTGGGCGAGCCCGCCCTCCGCCGAGTTGCATCTCCATGTGGAAGGCACGCTGGAGCCCGCGGCCGTCATCGCCATGGCGGCGCGCAACGGGGTGTCCATTCCGGTGACCGATCCCGGCGAGTTGAGCGCCCGGTACGCCTTCTCCGATCTCCAGTCCTTCCTCGATCTGCACTACGCCAACCTCTCGGTGCTGCGGACCGCGCAGGACTTCTTCGAGCTCGCCACCGGCTATCTCGACCAGGCCCGCCGGTGCAACGTCCGGCGCGCCGAGATCTTCTTCGACCCGCAGACCCACGTCTCGAACGGGGTCGCGCTGGAGGCAGTCATGGAGGGCCTGACCGCGGCCGTCCGGGACAGCGGGCGCACCCACGGGATCTCGGCCGACCTGATCATGTGCTTCCTGCGGGACCGGGGCGCCGAGGCCGCCGGCGAGATGCTGAGCGCGATCTTGCCGTTTCGCGCGGACATCATCGGCGTGGGCCTGGACTCAACCGAGATCGGCTACCCGCCGGAGTTGTTCGCGGACGTCTACGCCCGCGCGGCCGCCGAGGATCTGCGCCTGGTGGCGCACGCCGGGGAGGAGGGCGGGCCCGAGACCGTCGCGGCCGCGGTCGACGTCCTGCATGTGGAGCGGGTGGATCACGGCATCCGGGCGATGGAGGATCCCGCGCTGGTGAAGCGGCTTCGTGATGCGCGCGTGGCGCTGACCGTGTGCCCGCTTTCCAACGTGAGCCTGCGGGCGGTCGACACGCTCGCCGATCACCCTCTTCCGGCGATGCTGGACGAGGGGCTTCTGGTCACCGTCAACAGCGACGACCCGCCCTACTTCGGCGGATACCTGGACGCCAACTACGCGGCGATCCGTGAGCACTGCGGCATCACGCCCGGCCAGCTCGAAACCCTCGCCCTCAACTCGTTCGACGCCGCGTTCATCGACGACGCCCGGCGTACCGCCTGGAAACAGGAGGTACGCGAAGCCTTCGCCCACGAGCAGACGGTGCCCGGCGGGATGTAGCAGGCTAGGAGCCGTGCCGAGAGTTAAGGAGCGCCTGATCAGCGCGGCGTTCGGGGTCGGCTGGACGCTTATCTGCCGGATGCCGGAGTCCTGGGCGCGCGTGGCCTTCCGGCTGGGCGCGGACATCGCCTGGCGGCGCCGCGGACACGCCGTGCAGGTCCTCGAGAAGAACTTGCGGCGGGTCATCGGAAACGGCGCGGACGCCGGGGAACTGCACGGGTTATCCCGGACGGTCATGCGCTCATACGCCCGGTATTACCTGGAGGCGTTCCGGATCCAGGTCATCCCCGGTGACCGGCTGCTCGGCCACGGGATGCACCTCCAAGGCGCGGAGAACCTCGACCTCACCCTTGACTGGCTGAAGAACGGCCGCGGCGTGATCTACGCCCTGCCGCATATGGGCAACTTCGAGCAGGCCGGAGCCTGGGTGATCGCCAACGGCGCCGGCTCGTTCACCACGGTGGCCGAACGGCTCAAGCCCGAGTCGCTGTATCAGAAATTCCTGACGTTCCGGCAGCAGCTCGGCTTCGAGGTGCTGCCGACCACCGGCGGCCCGCACCCGTTCGGGATCATGGCGCAGCGGCTGCGTGGCGGGCGGCTCGTCTGCCTGGTCGCCGACCGCGACCTGAGCGAGACGGGAGTCGAGGTCGACTTCTTCGCCGAGAAGGCGCTGTTCCCGGTGGGGCCCGCCGCCCTCGCGGTGCAGACCGGCGCCGCGCTGATGCCCGTTGCCTGCTGGTTCGTTGGCGGCAGCGACTGGGGCGCGCAGGTGCACGACGAGATACCGGTGCCCGACAGCGGCACCCGCGCCGAGAAGGCCACCGCGATGACCCAGCAGCTCGCCGGCGTATTCGAGCAGGCGATCAGGGAGCACCCGCAAGACTGGCACATGCTGCAGCGCGTGTTCGTCGCCGATCTGGATCCCGCGCGCCTCGGCCGCACAGCAGACGCGGTTGCACGGGGGCATGGCCGGGCCGACAATGAGGCCAATGACTAGGTCCAATCGGCATGACTTTGGCCTGCCATCGCCGCTCGAGCTGCGGGACGTCCTGGACGGGTGGCGGCTCGGCACCGGGCCGCTGCACCAGCGGCTGGCCACGGCGCTGGCCGGCGCGGCCGAACGCGGCGAACTGCTTCCCGGCACCAGGCTCCCGCCGGAGCGCGACCTCGCGATACACCTCGGCGTGGCGAGGACGACCGTCTCGGCGGCCTACAAGCAACTCGAGCTGCGCGGCCTGGTCGCCCGCCGGCAGGGCCGGGGCACGCACGTGACCGGCGCCGAGGGCGCGGAGGCCGGGGGGCGGGCCGCGGAGCTGGCCACGTCGCTGCAGCGCAACGTGCTGTTCCGCCGGCTCGGTGCGGAGCAGGCGGACGCGGTCGACCTGCTCGGCAGCTGCGAGGCGCCGGGCCCGGCCGTCCGGGAGGTCCTGGCCTCGGCCGGGGCCGCGGTCGACGTCGGGCAGCTGGCGGACGGGCACGGCTACCTGCCGCTCGGCTATCTGCCGCTACGCCGCGCGGTGGCGGCCCGCCTGACCGCGCGAGGGCTGGTGACCAGCGAGGAAGAAATCCTGATCACGGCCGGAGCCCAGCAGGCGCTCAGCCTGCTGGCCAGCTACTACGTCACCCCTGGTTCCACGGTCGTGGTAGAAGACCCCACGTTCCCCGGCGCGATCGACGCGTTCAGGACCGCGGGCGCGAGGATCCTCACCGTGCCGGTCGGTCCGGCCGGCGCCGACGCCGGGTTGCTCGCCGCGACGATCTCGCAGAGCCAGGTGCGGGCCGTCTACCTCATGCCGACGTTCCACAATCCGACCGGCTGCGTGGTGCCGGTCCAGGCCAGGCGCGAGCTCGCCCGGCTGGGCCAGATCAGCGGGGTCCCGTTCATCGAGGACAACACCCTGGCCGAGCTCGGCCTGGGAAAAGAGCCGCCGCTCCCGCTGGCGGCCTTTGCGCGCGACGCGCCGATCGCTTCGATCGGGTCGCTGAGCAAGGTGTTCTGGGCCGGGCTGCGCGTGGGCTGGATCCGTGCGCCGCGGCCGGTGATCGCGCAGCTCGGCCGGCTCAAGGCCGTCACCGACCTGGGCACGTCGCTGGTCAGCCAGGCGATCGCGGTGAACCTGTTCGCCGACGCCGACCGCGTCTGGGACCTGCGTCGTCACGAGCTTGCCGAGCGGCTCGCGCTGCTTCAGGACCTGCTCGGCCGGCACCTGCCCGGCTGGACCTGGCGGCCGCCTGACGGCGGCCTGTGCGTCTGGGCCAGGCTGCCGGACGGCAGCTCGACCGAGCTGGCCCAGGTCGCGGCCCGGCACGGCGTGCTGATCGCGCCCGGCCCGGTCATGTCCGCCACGGGTCGCTTCGACGAATACGTCCGGCTGCCGTTCGACCACGGACTGGCCGCGCTCGAGCAGGGCATCGGCCGCCTCGGCCGTGCGTGGCAGGCCTACCGGAGCGTGCTGGACGCGCACGGCCCGCGGCGGATCGACGTGATCGTTTAACGGCGGACGGTCCAGGCCAATCCCAAGTTGATTGGCCTGCACGGCGCGGGCGAAAGTGCGATCGTGAGCAGCGAGCGTTTCGTGATCCGCCCGGCCGCCGCCGACGACATCAAGGAGATGAGCGGCGTCCTCGAGCGCGCCGGGCTCAGCTCGTCCCGGCCGCAGATCCTCGAGTTCAGCCTGGCCAGCTCCGTTACCCAGATGTTTGTGGGATGCCGGGACGGCCGGGTGGCCGCGGTCGCCGGCTGCGTCCGCTTCGGGCGTACCGGCTGGCTCGGCAACGTCGCGGTCGACGATGACGTCCGCGGCCAGGGGCTCGGAAGGGCGATAAGCCAGGCGGCCGTGGACCACCTGCACCAGGCTGGCGTGGAAACGGTGCTGCTCACCGCCACGAAACCCGGCCGGCCGATCTACGAACGGCTGGGATTCACCGACGAGGGCATCTCATACGGCATCTGGGAGCAGCGGCGGCCGCTGATCCTCGGCGGCGACCGCTCGGGGACCGTCCGGCCCGGCCAGGTTGATGAGGCCGTGAGGCACGATGCCGGGGCCACCGGCGAGGACCGGCGCAGCTATCTGGCGCCGTTTGCCGACCGGACCTGGGTGGCCGGGCCCGGGCTGGCCGGGTACTGGGTGGCGCTGCCGTGGGGCGGCGGTCCGATCATCGCGGCGAACGCCGCGTCCGCCCGGCCGCTGATCGTCGAGATGATGCGGACCAGCCCGGGCTCGCGCCTCGCATTCCCTGAGCTCAACGCGCACGGCGCCGCCATCGCGGTGTCCCTCGGATTCCACCTGGGCCGGCGCGTCCGCCGGATGCGGCTCGGCCCGCCCGTCCCTGGCTACCGGCCAGGAGCGATCTACAACGTCTTCAGTCTTGCGACCGGCTAGCAATCGCGTCCGGTCGTTCCCGCACAGCAGCTCACAAGCGAGTGGAGGTTCCCATGGCAGTCCCGTATTCCGAGCGGGCCGTTGACGCGCCGGCCGCCCAGCCCGCGTCCGCGGCGGGCCAGACCGGTACCAGCCGGGTGAAGCGGGGCATGGCGGACATGCTCAAGGGCGGGGTGATCATGGATGTGGTCACCGCCGATCAGGCCAGGATCGCCGAGG
>Ga0335072_10005919_pt1 | contig 17954 bp, 7 predicted proteins | sample Lox_Sample_21_FD_206725 | JGI IMG/M metagenome (GOLD analysis project Ga0335072, IMG submission 206725) | Soil microbial communities from Loxahatchee National Wildlife Refuge, Florida, United States - Lox_Sample_2.1 | ecosystem: Environmental > Terrestrial > Soil > Wetlands | place: USA: Florida... | reverse complement strand
GAGGTGGTGGGGCAGGCGATCAAGATCCGGCCGGGAGGGAGCCGGGTTAGCGGTCTGGCTCGGCTACCGTCACTGTGCCGTCGATGGCTACCCACCAGAGTTCGATTTCACATTTCCGGAGCTGGCTTGCGGTATCCCGAAAAAGTGTGCGGTATCTTGGGAAGTCCGGTAGCGCGATTACCGACCGCGCTTCCGGCATCTTCGTTCTAGTGATCATTGCGGCCGAGACCGCGAGACTGTACCAGACCTTGGCCTGCGTGCTGGGCTGCGACCGCTTCCGCTCGGCTGCCCGGCGCGGATCGGCGTATCCCCGGCCCGGGAAGCCTTTCACTTCGACAGCAATAGCCTTGGATTCCCTGGTGGCTTCAACGTCAATTCCTCTTTCACGCGTAGCTGTGTCAGAAGACCGCACGATATGCCACCCTTCACGGACTAGATGCTCCACAACCATCGCCTGCACTCGTGCCTCCGTGTGCCAGTCTCCCTCACCGCGAGCCGACTCAGCCACTGGAGAGGGGGCGATCTCGCCGGCTTCCGCACCTCCGCTAGTGATCTTTCCCGAGTGGCGCCGCGTGGTATTTACGATCTCGAAGTCCAGCGCGACGAAGTGCCGCCGTGCGGTTTCTGTGGTGAACTCCCGTCGCGTGACGCCTGTCGCCGCCTCGAATGCCTGCTTTACGGGATACAGCACGGAGTCGACTAGGACCGCATATTGCTGGAGCGGCTCGGGACTGAGATCGCGTAGCTTCCGCTGGACGTCCGCAGCAGTCAGTTCCAGCTGCTGGCCGTTGAGCGTGAACCGCATGCGGACCTCCTCGTCAGACCATGATCGCCGGGTCTTGGGCTGGGTGCCAGTGTCGGACGGTACATCAAACCACCTCGCCGTTGTCGGCTTGAACCTCGAACGTTCTCTCCCACGCATCGCCGAGCACAATCTGGACGCCCAGCTCATCTTCCTCCGACACGAGAGTAACCGGCGTTGCTTCAGTCGTGAAACTGTCAGCAGATGATTCAGGAGATTGGTTTAGAAACTCTGATTGAGTCGCTCACGCCGTTCTCATTTACAACTTGCGAAATATTCAAGCTCGTTTGATCCACGCGGAACGCTAATTTCATTACAGGGCTGGAATGTCGTATGGACGTCCTATGGTCCGCTCATGGCAAATGATGAAACGTGGCCGGGGAATCGGGGCCGCCATGAAGGTCAGCAGCAAGTCGCCGAAGCGGATACCGTTCCGCTGCTCACGGCATGGATCAAGGAGTGGGGCTCCCTGGCCTTGATAGTCGGTGGGGCGCCGGCCCTGGTTGTGCTCGTGACGCTCACGGCAAACCACGAAGGCGACGACGCCTTGGCCCTGGCCTCGGCTGTCGCGGCTGCGATAGTGACGCTGCTGGGCTACAGCTACGTCAGGCGCCGCAAAGCACACCGGAAGTGGCGGCGGCAGGAGCTCCGTGCGGCTCTGGAGATCGCCAGGGTCGGCGAGATGACCTGGCAGCAGTTCGAGATTCACTGCAAGCCGCTATTCGAGGCTCTCGCCTATACGTACGTCCGGAAGACCAGCAACGTCCCTGGGCTGAAGGCGGTCGATTTCACGGCGATTGATCCCCAGGGAAATCTCGTTGTGATCGAATGCAAGCACTGGAACCATAGCGTCGGCGTGAAAGAGGTCCGCGACCTTATCGGGAAGACCGCCTACGGCGTCTACAAGGGGCGCGCGGCGATTCTCATCACGAGCTCCGAAGTCACCAGGGGTGCCAGGGAAGCCGCCGACGAGGTAGGGATCACGATCGTCGATCGCGGACTCCTTGCGCGATGGCTCGCAGAAGCAGTGGAGCGCTTGGAAAAGGCTGAGCAGGACCGGGGCCGACCGGCGGCGTCCGGATTTACTGGCTACCTGCGCACGCGGAGCGGCGAGGCGAAGGCCACGGCGGTGATATTGACAGGCGCGCTTCTGGTAGTGCTCTTCGTGGTGGCCCAGATAGCCACCCAGGCACGTCCCGCAGCGGCAGGATTTGCGCCGGTTCCGGCCATATCGAAGACGCATCGCCCGGTCAGTAAGCCGATGGCGGCCCTGGCCGCAAGCGCGTCCAAGAATCCAGCCGGCGTTGTCAAGGCGTTCCTCGCGGCGATCAGCAAGCATGACTGGCCCGAGGTCTGGAATCTTGGGGGGAAGTACATTGGCCAGGTGCCTTACGCGTCATATATCGGAATGATTTCCGGCTACGATGGCACCATCCGGGACGTTCCGGTCATACTTAAAACGGCGGGCCAAACCGTATCTGGACAGTTCCTGGCCTACGAGTCCGACGGCGACGTCAGGGTCTATGCAGCCTCCTACGTGGTTCGCGGCGGCGTGATCATCCATGCCGACCAGCATGAGGTCCGGAGCGTGCCGCCCAGGGCCGGAAAGGTTGCCCATACTCGCTGAGTGGCAGGCGGGTGCCAATCCCAGAGATTTCGCCGCTTACAGGACTTCACGCAGCTTGACCTTCGGGCTCGACGGTCACGCGAGCTGGCCGGGTCTTGAGACGATGATGACGTCGCTGATGCTGTCGATACCGCGCAGCGCGGCAGCTGTCGTGTCGTGTTCTTGGACGGAGGCAGACGCGTCGTAGATGAAAACCACGATCTCTCTGTACGCGGTTACACCATGCAGATAGGCCACCGAGTCAATCATCACCTCTGTCTCGATGGTCTTGAAGTCGCTGCCCTTGCGGGCGTACTTGACTTCGATGAGCACGCCCAGGCTCGGGATGCCGAAGTCAGCGCGGTAGGTGCTGTGGCCGACCTTGGGCAGCGTTTCCTCTTCAACCACGTCGTCGAATACCGAGCGGAGAACAAGCCAGAGGATGTCCTGCACCTCGCGCTCGGCGGTTACGGGCCAAATGATCGGCTTCTGGAGGCTGTCGGTGTCGAAGCGCCACCGGCGCATCGCGGCCTCGAAGCGTTCGAGGATAGCTACAAGGTGAGACCGGCTTAGGATCACCTGGTCGACACTCGCATCGAGGATCGCGGTGACCGCTCGGTAGATAAGCGCGGTCCGGGAGACAGACAGTTGGTCTAGGTCAGTGCGGAGAGCTTCGCCAGTTATGCGCTTCTGCAGGTTGCGATGTTCGTCGGCATCAGGCGGGCGGACGGTTCCCGCGCTCGCCATCCAGTAGCGCAAGGCGATGATGGATACGTCGTCGTCCTGTCGAATCGGTGCAGCTGCTATCTGGCCGGTTAGCAGGGCTCGTACGTGCTCGTAGAGGAGGGCCTGGAACCGGCCTGACGGCTGGAGCCGCTCATCTTGCAGGGTGCCGGCGAACCACTCGCTGAACTCGGGGAGGTCGGCTGCCAGCGCGCGGGCGCCGAGGCCGATGCCGACGACCTGCGGGAGGTCATAGGCAAAGGTGAGCCGATCGGTGAAAGGGTTGCGGCTCATGAGCCGCCGAAGGCCTGAGGCAAGCATGCTCCGCGCAGTGGACTGCGTGCCGGGAGAGGAGTCGGCCAGGCCATAGCCGATCGCGGCTAGGACCGGTGTCTGCCCGAGCCGGGCGCGATTCTCCTCCAGCCAGCTCGCAGACAACTGTCTTGTCTCCTGGCGCAGCCCAGGCACGGGGGTACGGCCGAGAAAGTAACAAGCGAGCAGGAATTCGAGGCTACCCGGGACGGCGGCCGTAGAGATTCGACGTCCTGCTTCCGCTAGCCAGGAACCCGCGTAGGTCATGGCCGGGCCGCTGTCGCCAGACGGCGAGGTCACAGGAACCACCTCTTGTCGCGGAGGCTGGGTGAAGAGACGATATCGGCGTTCCAGTTCTTTACGTGCCGTAGGTTGCCGAGCAGTTCGGCGATGAGGTCGGAGTACAGGATCGTCACCGGCTTCTTTGACGGGTACGGCCGACGCCACGACATGTAGGTGAAGCGGAAGACCTGCCGTGCCAGGTACTCCAGGTCTGTGAAGGTCGACTCGCGGTGCAGCTTGAGCAGCAGCGGCCTGGGCAGGCCCTGCAACGGGAGCTTCATCTCACGCGGGCCAGCCACCGATACCAGCATCTCGCTGCGGCTCACCTCGACGGCGTGGCCGCGATCGGGGACGCCCCGGCCGCGTTCCTTGTAGCCATCGCTGTTCTGGTCAAAGAGCATCCACTCGTGCTCGTCGCTCAGGTGGAGGAAGGCGAACTGCACCTTGGCGTACTCCCCGGTCAGCTTCTCGGCAAGGTCCTTCACGGCCCTGGCCTCGATGTCCTTGAGCGGCTTGAAGACATGGAAGATAAGCCGGAGAGCATCTTCCGGCTGCCAGCCGTTGCGGTCCTTGACGTGCCCGATGCATGACTCCAGCGACCGGAGAAGCTCGCCTGGGTAGTCCGCATAATCGACTTCCCGGGACCGGTTAGCGAGCAGGTAGTTGCCGTCGGCGCTGAACACTGTCGTGATCCCCACTACCCGTTCCGGGTCCATGAGCGCGGCTTGCCTGACGTGCGCGCTGCCGATCCCGATCACCAGTTCTTGCGTCATCGTGGGCGCGGCGGCGATGACATACGGCGTGCCGCCGAGCTTCGCATAGGAGGCGAGGGCGATGCTGTCGAGCGGGTAGGCGAGGTTGCCTGCGCGGATCGTCTCGATCTGTACGTCCTGGACTGGGACGCCCTGCCCCATGAACGCGGACTTGCAGACCAGGTAAGGGCTTTCGTCTCCCCGGAGCGCTTCCTGTTCCTCGCTGGTGATGACGAACGCCAGGTCCGGCTTCGTCGGCTTTTCGAGTGCCGCGAGACAGGCGCTCTTGTACGCGGTCACGTCATCGGGCCGGGAGTCGAACGCCTCGATCGACACGTCGCAGGGGCCGAGGTGGTACTTCCTGATGAATCCCGTGTCGAAGACGCCCGGCCGCGGGACGTCCGGGCGCGGGACGCCGTCGAGAAAGCGCTTCATGAACGTCTCGACCGTCCCCTTGAAAGCTGAGGGAGTCACCACACTGATCGACGGGCGCTTGGGGGAGAAGCTCTCGGAGTCGTACGGCCCGTATTCGACCAGGCCCCGTGTCGCACTCGGGCTGGTTTTATCGCCGCCGGGGGAGAACACGAACATCGGCTCGCGGAGCCTGAGGCTCTTCACCGCCGTGCGCTCCGGCTCGTCGGCTCCTACGGGGAGCCCCACCGTGGCCGTCAGGCCAGCGGCAAGTTCGAGCTGGTGGCGGCTGAACCAGGACGCGAGCTCCCGGGTCTTTGAAAGCCGCCCCTCCGCGCCCACCACGCCGAACGTCGCGTTGTCCAGCCGGTCCAGGATCTTGGCGGCCGCTGGCCCGGCAAGGACATGCACCACATCGTGCACGGCTTCCCTGCGCCCCTGCAGCCAGGCGCCCGAAGCGGGCACCAGCCGGTCGCCTGGTGCGTCCACGAGGACCAGTTGGCCCGCCGTAACGGCCTCGACGGCGCCGGCGAGGCACCGGGCGGCCACCAGGTCAAGGAGGGGATCGAGGTCATCGGGATCGACGAGAACGTAACGTCCGAGGACAGAAACCCCGTGGCGGAGAAGCTCGCTCACGGGGAGGCTGATCTCGTAGCGTGTCTTGATCCCGAGAATGATTCCTGGCCGCCCGGTCGGGCCGCTCGTACGGGCCGTGAGGGAGTACTGCGGGTGCACCTGAACGCCGGCCAGTTCGATTTCGAGTTCCTGCGCGGTCTCCTGCATGAGGTCGCGGGCGCGGTTTACGAACACCGGGGGTCTGAGATTCCGCAGCCTGTACCGGGTAGCGAGTACGTCGCGGACCAGCGCTGTTTCCACCAGGCGGGCGGCAACCAGGCGGTCTTCCCGGACGTCCAGCTCCGCCTCCCTGCCGATGGTCGGGGCATCCGCTGAGAGCGGCACGCACACGATCTGACCACCTACGCGGGTAACGACATGCGTCCCGGCCAGATCCTCACGCAACTCCGCGAGCTGCTCGGCCGACTCGAACTTGATCATGCCGGCGGAGAACTTGTCGGCCGCGTACGTGACCGGGAGGAAGTTGACGGCGAGCAGCGGCGATCCGCTGCTGCGGCCCGGCGTGGTTTGTCGGGGCTGCCATGGGCTCATTTGAGAGGTTCCTCTGTGGATGCGGCAGCGAGGGACGGGGTGGGCCGTCGGCCCTGGTGCCCTGGATGCCAGACGAAACACTAGCGCCTACGAAGCCCTGCCACTGACTCGTAGTTAGGCAGCGCCTACTGAAGCGAATCACTGATTGAAAGCATTGTCAAACGGCATAGCGCCGATGATACTGTTCACCATGTACTGCCGTCCTGCACGTGACGGCTCACCTGGAGGAGCGTTATGCCTGAACTGGCCAGCCTGACTGCCGCGGACATCGCCCGCCTCGCGGGCGTCACCCGCGCGACCGTCAGCAACTGGCGCCGTCGCCATGCGGATTTCCCTGCACCATCGGGCGGGACGGATGCCAGCCCTGCCTACGACAGGGCTGAGATTGAGGCGTGGCTGGCCGCGAGGGGCGCGCTGCCCGAACTGTCTCCGGGGGAGCGCCTATGGCGCGCGGTTCTTGACGCGGCAGTCGAGACCGACCTCGGCGAGGCGGTCACCTCGGCCGCGCTTGCCGTGTCAGGTACCAGCGCCGGCCCTCAGGGCCGACGCGCGCGCGGAGCGCGCGTCGCCGTCGCCGCAGCGGCGACTGATGCCGCGACGGCGGTCGGACAGGACGAAGCCCTCGCCCTGCTGATTGAGAAGTACGCCGAGGGCGCTGGGGTGTCTGTGACTCCCGCGCCGGTCGCCGGACTGATGGCGGCGCTCGCCGACCCTGGGGAGGGAGTCGTGCTGGACCCTGCTTGCGGCACCGGTGAGATCCTGGCCGCCGCTCTTGACCGGGGTGCGGTCAGGGCCTGCGCCCAGGAATTTGATGCCGCGCTTGCTCGGCTCGCGGAGATCCGGCTTGACTCGGGGCGATGGCAGGCTGAGGCGGCCGTGTACGCGGGAGACTCGCTGACTGACGACGCCTACAAGAACCTGGAGGCCGACGCAGTCGTGTGCCATCCCCCGTTCGCCAGCCGTGATTGGCCGCAGGAAGAACTGGTCGGTGACGCGCGCTGGGAATACGGCATTCCGCCGAAGGCCGAGTCGGAGCTGGCCTGGGTCCAGCACGCCCTCACCCACCTTCGGCCCGGCGGGAGGGCCGTGCTGCTGATGCCGCCGGCCGTGGCATCTAGGCCGTCGGGTCGGCGGATCAGGACGGAGCTCCTGCGCCGCGGCGCGCTCCGCGCTGTGGCGTCCCTGCCTCCCGGCGCGGCTCGTCCAAGCCACATCCCGCTGCAGGTGTGGGTCCTGGAACGTCCGCAGGGCAGCGGGCCGTCGGACCCGCTGGTCCTCGTCGCCGATCTCGCGGAACCGCAAGTCCTGGCGGGCGCGGCCGGGACCGGGACGAAGGCCGGCTGGTCCCAGGTGCAGCACACCTTGCTCGAGGCCTGGCGCCTGTTCAGCGGCGGAGCGACAGAGGCCGATTCGGCCGAGACTGCCGAGGGGAGCGCTGGCGCCTGGCGGATCATGCGGGTCATCGACCTGCTCGATGAGACCGTCGACCTCACCCCCGCCAGGCATGTCAGCGCGGGAGGCATTGGGAAGTCCCCGTCGCAGACTTCGGAGACCGTCAAACGCCTCCGCGCCCAACTGCACACGGCGCTCGCCACTCTAGAGGGACGTGCGCCCGGCACCGGCTGGATGCCCCGCAAGGGCGAAGGAAAGTGGCGGACGCTGACGGTGGCAGAACTGGCGCGTAGCGGGCTCGTCGCGCTCCACCGGGCGCAGGGGCCAGCCGCAGCGAGCAATTCCCTGCTCTCCGGGGCGCCGCCTGCGGACACGCGCCCGGTGCTCACCAGCGCTGACGTGAGAGCGGGGTCCGCGCCCTCAGGAGCCGTTCCTCGGGAGGCTGTGCAGGAGGGGTGGGTCACGATCTCCGCAGGCGACGTGATCATCCCGGCGGGCCTGGATGAGCTGACCAGGGCACAGGTGGCCACGGGGGAGCACGACGGGGCAATCCTGGGAGAGGGCCTTCACCTGATTCGCCCTGACCTGGCCCGGATGGACCCGTGGTTTCTGGGCGGCGTGCTGTCCGCCCGGCAGAATGCGCGGCAGGCTAGTTACGGGACCGCCAGCATGAGGGTCGACGCCCGACGGCTGGCGGTGCCGCACCTGTCACTGGACGAGCAGCGCCTTTACGGCGAGGCGTTCCGGGAGGTCAGCGATTTCGGCGTGTCACTCCGCGATCTCGCAGGCCTTGGCGGGGAACTCGCGGAGCTGCTCGGCGCGAGCCTGGCGGACGGCGCGCTCATGCCGTCAAAACGGCGATAACGGTTATTCAGTCGCAAAGTATTCACTAGGCTACGCTGAGCCAGCGGCGCCGGGGAAGGCGAGAGATGGGCGGGCAATGGACGGCTCGGAAGTGATCGCGGGGCGGTTCGAGCTTCTCGGGGTGCTCGGTCGTGGCGCTATGGGTGAGGTGCGCAAGGCCCGGGACCTGGAGACCGGTGAGACCGTGGCCGTCAAGAGGCTCCTGCGCCGGCGGGACGGCACGCCGGTATCGCTGACTGAGGCAGACGCCAACGCCGCGCGGTTCATGCGCGAGGTGCGCATCATGTCGCGGCTGTCCAGCCCTAACCTGCCGCGAACGGTCACCGGCGGCCTGGACGGGGATCAGCCTTACCTGGCGATGGAGTACATCGACGGCGTCCCGCTATCGTCGCTACTCGCCGAGGCGGACGCCGGCCGGCTGCCGGTCGCCTGGGCCGCCGCGATCGCCGCCCAGATCGCCACAGGGCTCGATGCGGCGCACCGGGCCGGCGTGGTCCACCGGGACCTGAAGCCGTCCAACCTCATGCTCGCCAGGAGCGGTCTGGTGAAGGTCCTCGACTTCGGCGTGGGCCTCATCCTCGACGACGTCGACGGCGGACGGCTGACGAACTCGAACGAAACGGTCGGCACCGCCAGATACATGGCTCCCGAGCAGGCAACGCAGCGTAATATCACGGCCGCCGTCGACTTGTACGCCCTGGGATGCGTCTTGTTCGAGATGCTCGTCGGCGCGCCGCCGTTCGACGGCGACGTGCAGTACGAAATCCTGAACAAGCACATCAGGCAGCAGCCAACCCCGATCAGCATGCTGCGCGGCGAGGTGCCCGATGGCCTGGAGGCGGTGGTCGGGCGCCTGCTGGAGAAGGATCCCGCGAACCGCCCTGGCACCGCCGCCGAGGTGGCCGAGTTGCTGCTGCCGTTCGCGCAGCAGGCGGAACCCGGCGTGATCGGGGCGCCGGGTAACCCCGTGCTCGGGCTCCGCGACCAAGTGGCGGCCAGCGGGTGCGACGAAGAGGACACCGACAGCGTCGGCGAGGCGCCGCCCCGGTCTGTCCCGGAATTCCAGCCGGCTCCTGCGGTCGGCTTCGATATCTTCGACGTCCACCAGCGGCTGATCCGCGAGTACCGCGACTACACCGAGGGCGCAGCGGTGATCCGTAACGACCGGATCGCGAAGTTCTTTGACGCCGACCTGGACGCCAAGTCCCAGTGGCCCGACCCGTGGCTGTCGCTCAACCCGTTCTTCGCCGACGGCGGCTCGGTCAGCGACCTGGTCGCCGAGGGCTGGCTGCACCCGGAGTGCGCGAACATCTTCCAGACCGGCAAGAGCGACACCGCGGCCACCTGCGCCGGGACCCCGCTTCGCTTTTATCAGCATCAGCGGGACGCCATCCGCGCCGCGCGTGGCGGCGACAGCTATGTGCTCACCACCGGCACGGGCTCTGGCAAGTCGCTGGCCTATATCGTCCCGATCGTGGACCGGGTGCTGCGCGCCCGTGAGGCCGGAGACTGCCAGAAGAGGGTCAGGGCGATCATCGTCTACCCGATGAACGCGCTGGCCAACAGCCAGCTTTGGGAGCTGGAGAAGTACCTGCGCCACGGGTACGGCCCCAGTAACGAGCCGGTCACCTTCGCCCGCTACACCGGCCAGGAGCCCCAGGCCGATCGCGACAAGATCCGCGCGAACCCGCCGGACATCCTGCTGACCAACTACGTGATGCTCGAGCTGATGCTGACCCGTCCCGACGACCGGCGGTCGCTGATCAGGATGGCCCGGGGCCTTGAGTTCCTTGTGTTCGACGAGATGCACACCTACCGGGGCCGCCAGGGCGCGGATGTGGCACTGCTCATTAGAAGGGTCAAGGACGCCTGCGAGGCTGAGAATGTGCAGTGCGTCGGCACCTCGGCGACCATGGCGAGCGAGGGAACGGGCCAGCAGCGACGCAAGACTGTCGCCGACGTCGCCTTCCAGGTCTTCGGCGCTCCCGTCGCCGAGGAGAACATCATCGGCGAGACCCTGATCCGCGCGACCGCCGAGGATGCTGGCCCGGTGACGACCGCGCGGATCGCCGCCCCGGTCGCCCCGGCCGGCTACAGCGACCTGGTCCGCGATCCCCTTGCCTGCTGGATGGAGGCGGCCTTCGGCCTCGATCGCGACGACGAGGGCAGGCTCGCCCGACGTGCGCCGACTACCGTCCAGCGGGCGGCCCGCGATCTGGCGACCCAGACGGGCGCGGACGAGGACCAGTGCGAGAAGGCGATCCAGCGCACTCTGCAAGCCGGATCCCGGGCCAGGGACCCGCACAGCGGCCGGCCGCTGTTCGCGTTCCGGCTGCACCAGTTCCTGTCCAAGGGCGACACCGTGTACGTGACGCTCGAAGACGAGAACACGCGGCACATCACCCGCGATTATCAGGTTGAGCAGCCAGGCTCGGGCGGCAAGGTGCTGCTTCCGTTGGCGTTCTGCCGCGAGTGCGGGCAGGAGTACCTGGTCACCTGGCGGCGGGACAGGTCCGGCATGGTCAGCTACCTGGCCCGGCGCGACGCCACCGTCGCCGACGAAGACGGCGGGGGGCGCGCTGCTTACACCGACGGCTACCTCTATATATCCAGTGACCTCCCATGGCCCCGCGACATTGAAACGGTGGTCGCCGACCGCCGCGTTCCCGAGTCCTGGCTCGAGGTCAACGACCGCAGCGGGGGGGATCAGGTCCGGCCGACCGACCGCCAGCACCTGCCGGTACCGGTCACCGTGGATGCCTTCGGTCATGAGAGGTCGGCGGAAGGCGGCACCGAGGCGGCGTTCATCCCGGGCGCGTTCCGGTTCTGCCTGCGCTGCGGCGTCTCCTATGAGTCGCAGCGCGGCAGGGACTTCGCCAAGCTGGCCACCCTCGACCAGGAGGGGCGGTCGTCGGCCACGACGCTGATCTCCATGTCGATCGTCCGCTCGCTTCGGGCCATCCCTGAGAGCGCACTCGACGCCCATGCGCGCAAGCTGCTCACCTTCGTCGACAACCGGCAGGACGCGGCGCTTCAGGCCGGGCACTTCAACGACTTCACCGAGGTCACGATGGTCCGCGGCGCGCTCTATCGCGCGGCGGTCAAGGCGGTGGAAGACGGCGAGGACGGCCTGTTCTACGACGACATCCCAGCCAAGGTCACACGGGCGCTCGGTCTCGGGCCTGGCGACTACGCCACCCACCCCGGCGAGGACCCGGCGCTGCGCAGGCGCACCGAGGCCGCGCTGCGCGACGTGGTGAACCTTAGGGTGTTCCTCGACTTGGAGCGCGGCTGGCGTGTCACCATGCCCAACCTGGAGCAGGTCGGTCTGATCCAGGTGGGTTACCTGGGCCTGGAAGGCGTTGCGGCTAGGGACGAGCTGTGGCGTGACAGCTTCCCCGCGCTCCGGGACGCCGCGCCGGAGGTCCGCGAGCGCGTCTGCAGTGTGCTGCTTGATGAGATGCGCAGGTCGCTGGCGATCGACGCCGAGTGCTTCGACCCCGACGAGTTCGACCGCATGAAGCGGCGCGGCCAGGAAGCGCTGCGCCCCGAATGGGCCGTCGGCGACGGCGACCAGCGAGAAGCAGCTGTTGTCTACCCTGGACCTGGCCGCCCGGGTACGGCCCGTGACCTGGTCTTCATCTCAGGGCGCACCAAGTTCGGCCGCTACCTCAAGCGGGCGGGCCGGTTCCCCGAATACTTGCGGCCACTCAGCAGCGACGATGCGCTGCAGATCGTCGGCGACCTGCTGCGGGTGCTGTCCCAAAAGGGCGCCAGCCTGCTGACCGAAGCCCAGCATCCCAGGCGGCGCGGCGTCCGCGGCTACCGGATCCGTGCGGCCGCCCTCGTGTGGCGGCCCGGCGATGGCGCACGCGGCGGTGATGATCCCCTCGCACGGACCTTCAGCGGTGCGGCGACGCCGCGGGTCAACCCGTATTTCGTCCGCCTGTACCGGGACGTCGCCCAGACGCTGTCCGGCCTGGTCGCCCGCGAGCACACCGCCCAGGTCCATCCCGACCTGCGCCGTGAGCGCGAGGACGAGTTCCGCGATGGGACACTGAAGCTGCTGTACTGCTCTCCGACGATGGAGCTCGGCGTGGACATCGCCGGCCTCAACGCCGTCGCCATGCGAAACGTCCCGCCCACCCCGGCCAACTACGCGCAGCGCTCCGGTCGGGCGGGACGATCCGGCCAGCCGGCCCTGGTCACCACCTACTGCGCTACCGGCAACAGCCACGACCAGTACTACTTCCGCAACTCCGGCAAGATGGTCTCCGGCGTCGTCGCCCCGCCGCGCCTCGACCTGCTCAACGAGGACCTGCTGCGCTCCCACGTCCACGCGATCTGGCTCGCAGAGACCGGCGTCCGCCTGGGCCGCGCGATCCCCGAGTCCATCGACATGGACGGCACCGAGCCGGAAGGCAGGCGGCCCGACCCGCGCCTCGCGCTCATCGACGAAGTGGGGCGCGACGTCCGGGATGCCCCTGCGATCGAACGCGCCGTCATCCGTTCGACGGCGGTGCTGCAGGAGCTCACCGACGGCCTGGCGACCCGGACCTCCTGGTGGGACCCGGGCTGGGTCGAGCGCGTGCTCCGCGCCGCTCCCATGACGTTCGACCGTGCCTTCGACCGGTGGCGCGCCCTGTTCCTCAGCGCGCTTGAGGATCAGTGGGAACAGAACCGCCGCCGCCTCGACTACTCGCTGTCCCAGCGCGACCGCGACATCGCCGGCCGCCGCCGGAACGAGGCCGAGACCCAGCTGCGTCTGCTGCGCAGCGAGGACAGCGACGACCGCAACCTCGCCGCCGACTTCAATCCCTATCGCTACCTGGCCTCGGAGGGTTTCCTGCCCGGCTACTCGTTCCCGCGGCTGCCGATCGCCGCCTACATCCCGCCCGACCGGCGGCTGCGCGCGGACGGCGACTTCGTGCAGCGGGCCCGGTTCCTGGCGATCAGGGAGTTCGGCCCCCGTGCGCTGATCTACCACGAGGGCAACCGGTACGAAGTTAACCGCGTCCAACTCCCCCCCGACGCGACGGGCGAATTCCTCACCCACGGGGCCCACCGCTGCCCGGGCTGCGGCTACTACTACGAGGTCGGGCCAGGCAACGACCGCTGCGAACCGTGCAATATCGCGCTCACCGACGCCGTCTCCGGCCTGTTCCAGCTGCATACTGTCTTCACCCGGCCGCTGCAGCGGATCACCTCCGATGAGGAGGAACGCCGCCGCGCCGGCTTCCGGATCGTCACCTCGTACCGCTTCCAGGACCATGGCGACCGACCCGGACGGCTCGACGCCATCGTCTCCGACGAGGCCGGGACGCAGGTCGCCCGCCTGGCCTACGGAGACTCCGCGGAAGTCCACCGGATCAACCTCGGCCCCGCTCGTCGCCCCGAGGGAGAGGCCGACGGTTTCTGGCTCGACCCGGTCACCGGCGCCTGGCTGACCGCGCGACAGTCCGCCCAGCAAGACAGCCAACAGAGCGGAGGCGAAGGCGACGACGCCGACGCCCCGGCCAGGCAGCGCAGGCGCGTCATCCCCTACGTGCGCGACCGCCGTAACATCCTCGTCTTCCAGCTCGCCGACCCCGTCCTGATCGACACGGCCCTGTCCGTCATGTACGCACTTGAGCGCGGTATTGAGGCGGCCTTCCAGCTGGAAGACTCCGAGCTCGACGGCGAGCTGCTGCCGCCCGACGAGGGACCACGCGACCGCATCCTGTTCACCGAGTCCGCCGAGGGCGGCGCGGGGGTGCTCCGCCGCCTACAGGCCGAGCGGAACGCGCTCGCGAAGGCGGCGCAGGAAGCGCTGCGCATCGCTCACTTCGACCCCGCCACCGGCGAAGATCTGGGAGGTGTCATCAACGCCGACGGCATTGTCACCCAGCCATGCGGCAAGGGTTGCTACAACTGCCTGCTCAGCTACAGCAACCAGCCGTATCACGAGCAGCTCGACCGGCACCGCGCCCGCGATCTGCTGCTCGCCATCGCCTGCGGGACGACGCTCACCACGGGCCGCGGGGAGTCCCGGACCGAGCACAGCATCCGGCTGCTCGCTCAGGCCGACTCCACCCTTGAGGCGGACTTCGTCCAGTGGCTCAAGGACCACGGCCACCGGCTTCCCGACGCGGCGCAGGAGACGGTCGAGGGAGCATACGCTAGGCCGGATTTCACGTACCGGCTGCCCGGCGGCCCGGTGGCGGTCTTCGTCGACGGCCCTGCCCACGACAGCGCAACCGCCGCCGAACGTGACGCCGACGCGGTCGAACGGCTTGAAGATCTCGGCTGGTACGTGGTGAGGTTCCGATACGACGACGACTGGCCGTCGATCGCTGCGGCGAACCGATCGGTTTTCGCCGGAGGTCGATAACGCCGATAGTTAGGAGCGGGCGGGCCGAGGCTGGCGGCCAGGCGCGCCCAGCGGTCCGCATAAAGGCAAAAAGCAGAAGGGTACCGAACGGAAGGTGGTTTCACCCGTGACCGAACTCGCGCACGCCGAAGCGGCGCAACGCTTTGCGCCCGGGTCGCTCGTCACCGCGCGCGGCCGCGAGTGGGTCGTCCTGCCGGACAGCGAGCCGGACATGCTCGTCCTCCGCCCCCTAGGAGGCGCCGACGGCGATGTCGCCGCTGTCTTCCCCGACCTTGAACCGGTCACCCAGGCCTCGTTCCCGCCGCCGGACGCCGACGACCTCGGCGACGCCCAGGCCGCCGGCCTGCTGCGGACAGCATTGCGCATCGGGTTCAGGAGCAGCGCGGGACCCTTTCGATCCCTGGCTGCTATCGCCGTGGAGCCCCGGCCTTACCAGCTGGTGCCACTGCTGATGGCCATGCGCCAGGACACCGTCCGGCTGGCGATCTGCGACGACGTAGGCATCGGCAAGACCGTCGAGTCCGGGCTCATCGCCGCCGAGCTGCGCGCCCAGGGGGAGGCGAAGGGACTCGCCGTGCTCTGTCCGCCCGCCCTTGCCGAGCAGTGGCAGGATGAGCTGCGTACCAAGTTCGGGATCAATGCCGAGCTAATCCTCGCCTCAACTGTCCCGCGCCTCGAGCGCGCCCTCGCCTACGGCGAGTCGCTGTTCGGTACGCACCAGACCGTAGTGATCTCCACCGACTTCATCAAGTCCCCCCGGCACCGCGACGACTTCATCGACCACTGCCCAGACCTGGTCATCGTCGATGAGGCGCACACCTGCGTGCCCGCTGACGGGGTCGGCATCTCTTCCCGCTCGGCGCAGCTCCGCTACGAGCTCCTCAGCCGCATCGCCAGGGATAAGAGCAGGCACCTGCTGCTCGTCACCGCCACACCGCACTCGGGCAAGGAAGAGTCATTCCGCTCCCTGATCGGCCTGCTCAACCCTGAACTGGCGGCTGCCGACCTTGCCTCCGAAGCGGGCCGTAGCCGGCTCGCCAGCTACTACGTGCAGCGCCGCCGCCTCGACATCCGCCGCCAGTACCCTGACGAGGCTGGCGCGTTCCCCGGAGACCGGATCTTCGGCGACATCCCCTATGCGCTCTCTCCCGGATATCGCGCGCTGCTCGACGACGCGATCGCCTACGCCAGCGAACGGGTCGCCACGGCGGGCACCGTCGGCCGCCGTGAGCAGCGGGTCGCCTGGTGGTCGGCGATCGCTCTTCTCCGCTCCCTGGTCTCCTCCCCGCGCGCCGCCGCGCAGACCCTGCTCACCCGCTCCCAGACCGCGGCCGCCGCCACGGCCGACGAGGCGGATGCGCTCGGCCGCCCGGTCACCGCCGACATGGCAGACGATAGCTTCGACGGCATCGACGCATCACCCGGCGCCGATGACGGCACGACGTCTATCGCTAGCTCCGCTGCGGCCATGCCCCGCGACGCGCGCCTAGCTACACTTGCGGAGCGCGCCGCCGTCCTAGAGGGGCCCGAGCAGGACAAGAAGCTTGCCCTGCTCGTCAAGACCATCAAGCAGCTCCTCTCCGATGGCTACCATCCGATCGTCTTTTGCCGCTACATCCCCACTAGCGAGTACCTCGCCGAGCAGTTGGATGGCAAGCTGGGCAGGAAGGCGGTCGTCGCCTGCGTCAATGGCACGCTCTCCCCAGCGCAGCGCCTCGACCGCATCGAGCGGCTCGCCGAGGCGGCCGAACAGGAAGACGGCACCCGCCGCGTCCTGGTCGCCACCGACTGCCTGTCAGAGGGCGTGAACCTGCAGCACCACTTCAACGCCATCATCCATTACGACCTCGCCTGGAATCCGACCAGGCATGAGCAGCGCGAAGGGCGTGTCGACCGCTTCGGCCAGCGGTCGAAAGACGTCCGCGTCGTCACCATCTACGGCGGCGACAACGGCATCGACGGCAAGGTCCTCGAAGTCCTGATCCGCAAGCACCGCGAGATCCGCAAGCTCACCGGCATCTCCGTGCCGATCCCCGACGAGACCTCTAGCCAGGTCACCGACGCGATCATGGAATGGCTTCTCATGCGCGGCCAGGCCAGCACCGACCAGCAGGCACTCTTCGACCTCGACGAAGTCATCGGCAAGACCGGCGGGGAACTGGACGTCCAGTGGCGCTCGATGGCCGAACGTGAGGACCGGTCGAGATCCCGGTTCGCCCAGGGCTCCATCCACCCCGACGAGGTCGCCTCCGAGGTCACCGCGATCCGCGCCGCTCTGGGCCCCGACGACGAGGTGCGCGCCTTCGCCAGGACCGCGCTGAGAGCCCTGAACGCCGACATCACCACCGCGCCGGACAGCCACGGGTTCACCGTCACCGCCAGCACCCTCCCGCCCGGGCTGCGGGACGCGATCGGCGCGCTGCTCGGCGATCGTCGACGCATCCCCTTCTCGGCCACTCCCGCCGTGCCGCGCGGTGAAGCCTCGCTGACCCGGACCGATCCGGTCGTCAGCGCGGTCGCCGGCTACGTCCTCGCGAACGCCCTCGACCGCCACGCCCCCGCCGGGCTCAAGCCCGCCCGCCGCTGCGGCGTCATCCGCACCAGCGCAGTCACCACCAGGACTACGCTGCTGCTCGTTCGCTACCGTTACCAGCTCACCCTTCCGGGCCGGTATGGCAACGCGGCACTCATAGCTGAGGACGCCCGCGTGCTCGGCTTCGAAGGCGCGCCGGCGAGAGCCCGCTGGCACCCCGCCCCCGCGACCGCGCTGCTCACCGCCACGCCCGACCAGAACACGCTCCCCGAGTTCACAGGCAGCGCCATCATCACGATCCTGGGGGGCCTTGACGAGGTGCGGCCCGAGGTAAACCGCCGCGCCACAGAGTTCGCCTCCGAACTCCGCGACGCCCACCGCCGCATCCGCCGCACCGTCGACCAGGCAGTCCGCGGCCTGACCGTGACCCCGGCCGGCGACGGCGACATCCTCGGCGTCTACGTCTACCTGCCCGCCCAGACCCAGGGAGTCGGTCAGTAATGCCCGCCGCCACCACAACCCAGGTCACCGCGTCGATCCGCGTCGTCGGCGGCCTGCTCCCCGCCGACATGATCACGCGCATCATGACCGGCAAGGACGTCTCCGCGTCTCAACCCGCCGACTACCACGTCATCGGCGTCCGTTCCGTCAAGGACGCCGCCGAACGGCACTGGGACTACCTTAAGGGCGCCTGGCGCGTACTGCGCGACACGATCGGCCACGGCAGCGACCCGCGCGGC
>Ga0335072_10005915_pt1 | contig 17964 bp, 21 predicted proteins | sample Lox_Sample_21_FD_206725 | JGI IMG/M metagenome (GOLD analysis project Ga0335072, IMG submission 206725) | Soil microbial communities from Loxahatchee National Wildlife Refuge, Florida, United States - Lox_Sample_2.1 | ecosystem: Environmental > Terrestrial > Soil > Wetlands | place: USA... | reverse complement strand
ACCTATCACGCCTTTAATCCCGTGCTGCGGTTCCTTCTCGAGCGTCCGGTGCACGCGAAGATTTCGCGCGACAACCTCGAGATCTACGAGCACGCGCTGAGCTATGCCGGGTCGGTCAAACGGCTTGTCTAGGAAGCTACTGGGCGGTAGCTGAAAATTGTTTCTTAGCAAAGTATTAAAGGCCGGACCGAGTGACCTTAGAGTAGCCAATTAGCGTCTCAAACAGGTTGAGGTCGTCGCTGACCCGATACCGCAGCAACAACGTTTGAGAACTGGGGGTCTCGAATGACCGACTCGATTGGCACCGCTGGTGCTTGCGTGTCCCCGCGTCACGCCCATCTCCCATTCGACTGCAACGGTGCCGCGGTGCGCGCGCAGTGCCGCAGCCTGGGAACGGTTGTAACGATCACCGGCGCGGTTGACTCGACGAACGTCGACCAGGTCAGCGAGTACACCAAGCGATTCATCTTGCCGGACAAGCCTTTTGTGCTCGATCTGTCGAATTTGGATTCCTTCGCCGCGCAGGCTGTCCGACTCATCTACCGGATCGAGGCAGTCTGCACCGCCGCCGGACTGGAATGGTCGGTGATCCCCAGCCAAGCCGTGAACACGGCGCTGCTGGTCACCCACGAGGAATCCAGCTTCCCGGTCTTCGTTTCGGCGCACGAGGCGCTGCACTACTTCGCCGCCGCGACCTCTGCGCGTCGCCGGATGCTGTTGCCGCTGCTCACCAAAACCGCCTAGCAGCGCAATCGGGCTCGGACAGGGGTCCCGCAAACGCCGTATGCTGCTATTCGTGAGGTCGAAGTCAACTGTTGTCGCCGCGGCGGCGCTTGTTGCGCTGAGCTGGGGCGCGGCCGCCGGCCTTGCCAGTGCCGATCCCCCTGCGCCACCGGCGCCAGCACCGGCCCCGGGGCCGCCGCCCGGACCGCCACCGGCGGCGGGGGCGAAGACGACCATCGACAAGGACGGCACCTACGCGGTGGGAACCGACATCGTGCCCGGCACCTACACCTCTGCGGGACCGGTCGGCAGCGGCACGTGCTATTGGAAGCGACTCTCGGGCGATGACGGCAAACAACTGGTCGACAACGCGTTGAGCAAAAAGCCGCAGGTAGTGCGGATCGACCCGACTGACAAGTCGTTCAAGACCGACGGTTGTCAGCCGTGGCAGAAGAACGACGCCGCGGTCCCCGACCCGGGCAAATCACCGGCGGAGGCGGGCATCCCGTTGAATATCCTTGGCTCCCTGCTGGGCGGCGGAGCACAAGCACCAGCGCCACCGCCCGCACCGCCACCAGCACCGAAGCCGTGACCGGTTAGGCGGTCGGGCAGCCTGGAGGGTATGCAGACCGTCGAATACGCCCCCGGTCGGCTGGCCGATGTCTCCGGCGGACCCTCACAACGCACCGTGCTGTTGTGGCACGGCCAGCAGCCCGACGCCCGCGCCGCCGTCCGGCCGCTCGCCGAGCTACTTGTCGGCCGTGGCCTGGGTGTCGTCATCCCCGACTGGAATTCACGCGCCGCCGACGGCGGGCGCGCCGATCTGCTCGAGTCGGTGCATTTCGCCCGCGGGCGGGTCGACGACCCCGACGGCCTGGTGCTGGTCGGCTGGTCGATGGGCGGCGTTGCGGCGGCCGGGCTGACGATCCAGGCTCGCCGGTTCGGCATTGGTTTCGCCCACACCGTCTGCCTGGCCGGCGCCTTCATGGTCGCCGATCCGATCTTCGGTCGAATCCCGGCCACGCAGCTCACCGGCGACGCAAGTCCCGGCCCGTTCACCTTGCTGCACGGTGTGGCCGATACCGTCATTCCAGTCGCGGTGAGCCACGATTTCGCCGCCGCGCTTCGCCAGAACGACTGCCCGGTGCAGGTGGTCGAGTTGCCCGCCGACCACGGATCGATCGCCGGAGCCAGCTACGACAGCGTGGCCGGCGGTTATGCGCCGGCCGGTGACCCGGAGACGTTGGCCGTCGCGGCCGACGTCGCGGCGTGCATCGCCGCGGGGGCAACGGCTCCTTAGCGGGTCAGCCAGTCGCGCAGCTTCTCGTAGACCAGCGGATGATTCAACAAGTCCAGGTGGTTCAACCCGATCAGCATCAGTCCGTGTTCAGCGTCAAAGGGGATGCGGCGCGCGCGGCCGCGGCCGGTGGCGCTTTGCGCTCGCACCAAATAATCGCCGGCGATGATCCCGAGCAGCGACGGCGTGACGGTGGCCGCCACGAAATGGTAGGTGGCATGAGGCAGGAACGGCGCTTCGTGGCAGCGATCGCGAAGGAACTCGTCCGGATCGACGTCGCGCCAGTCGTCATCGAGACAGGCGCCGAAGCGCAGGTCTGTGACTCCGTCGCTGCGGGCGTTCAAAAAGGCTGCGATGGCACGGGTCTCGGGCAACCGGGCCAAGGCCCATGATGCGACGCTAACGCCCTTCTCCAGATCGGCCCCCAGATGCGGCGAGCCGAGGCACACCACGTGGCTGACCGCGTCGGTCCATCGATGTTGTTGCTGGGCACCGTAATAGCAAGCGCTGCGCGCCACCAGCCCACCCATCGAATGGCCGACCAGCACAAGCTCGGAGATGGGCACTGGCCAGTCGGCGTGCAATCGGTCCAGTATGTCGGCGAGCGCTCGGCCGTTGACCGACACGTGCAGCCCGGTGTTGTAACGCAGCCGTACCGGGCTGAATCCCAAGTCCTCGTGCAGCCGTTCGCCATAAGTCCGGCTGTCTTCCGTTCCAGAGTCCTCGGGTGGCCGCCGAGACCACGACCGCTCGGTAAGGCACCAGCCGTGCACAAAAACCACGACCCGTTCGGTGGCCGACGGAAACGCTGCGGCAATGCCGTCGGCGGTCGGCGGAACCACCTTGCCTCGGTGCCGGATGGCCATCGGGCTCGCGAGCGGGTTGTCGCGCTCGGTCAACTCATCCCCGTACATGCCATTGACAGCGGCGAGCACCGCAGCCGATGTGGTGCGCGATTCGAAAGCTTCGTCGCCGTCGTCACCCCAGAGTTCGGCGGCCACCGCGCCGGCGGCCTGGGTTGCGCCGCGAATGCCTCGGTCCACACCGCCATAGATCGCGCGCGTCAGCCCGTCGTGGATCAGCCTGGTCGGTGCCGCCGGCGTCCCGATCGACCCGAATACCCGTCCGGCGATCCCCGCGTGCATCCCCCGCACCAGGGTCGTCACCATCGACGATGCCTCCCCCGCCAGCTGCCCTACCGCCCGGATATCACTGCTCTGCATATGTCCCTCTTCGAAGTTCGATTGCGGCTGAGCTGCTAATTTGTGCACTCAGTGCACAGGCGTTTACTGTAGGTGTCGGCCGACAACACGGCAAGGCAGTGCGGTCGAGATCACTGATAGGAGCGCTGATGGACGCCACCTTTTCGATGGAGTTATCCGAGGAAGTGGTCCACGTCCGTGACTGGGTGCACGAATTCGCCGAGTCGGTGATCCGTCCGGCGGCCGCCGAGTGGGACGAGCGGGAAGAAACCCCGTGGCCGATCATCCAAGAGGCGGCCAAGGTCGGGCTGTACACCCCCGACCTGTTCGCTCAGATGGCTGGTGAATCCAGCGGTTTGGGCATGCCGACGGTGTTCGAGGAAATGTTCTGGGGCGACGCCGGGATCGCGTTGTCGATCATGGCCACCGGGCTTGCCGCGGCCGCGTTGGCCGCCAACGGAACCCCGCAACAAATCGGCGAGTGGCTGCCGCAAATGTTCGGCACCCCGGGCGACCCCAAGCTGGCCGCGTTCTGCTCGTCGGAACCCGGCGCCGGCTCCGACGTCGGAGCCGTTCGAACCCGGGCCAAGTACGACGAAGCCGCCGACGAGTGGGTGCTCAACGGCACCAAGACCTGGGCGACCAACGGCGGCATCGCCAATGTGCACGTGGTGGTGGCATCGGTCGAACCTGACTTAGGTACTCGAGGCCAGGCGACGTTCGTCGTGCCTCCCGACACGAAGGGCCTGTCGCAGGGGCAGAAGTTCAAAAAGCACGGTATCCGGGCGTCCCACACTGCCGAGGTGGTGCTCGACGACGTCCGCATCCCCGGTGAGCTGATCCTTGGCGGCCGAGAGCGTTTCGAGCGCCGGATCGCCAAAATCAAGGAAGGCCATCGCACTTCGAGCCAGGCCGCGATGATGACGTTCGAGCGCACGCGTCCCACTGTGGGTGCGATGGCCCTGGGTATCGCGCGCGCCGCCTATGAGTACGCGCTGGAATACTCGGGCCAGCGTGAACAGTTCGGCCGCAAAATCGCCGAATTCCAGGCCATCGCGTTCAAACTGGCCGACATGAAAAGCCGCATCGACGCGTCGCGGATGCTGGTCTGGCGGGCCAGCTGGATGCAACGAAACAACAAGCCGTTCACCTCAGCCGAGGGCTCGATGGCCAAGCTGTACGCCAGCGAGACCGCGGTGTACGTCAGCGATGAGGCGATCCAAATCCTCGGCGGCAACGGCTACACCCGGGATTACCCGGTCGAGCGGATGCACCGGGATGCCAAGATTTTCACCATCTTTGAAGGCACCAGCGAGATTCAGCGACTCGTCATCGCCAGGGCGCTGACGGGCCTCCCGATTCGGTGAGTTAGTGGGCCGCCGCGTTTTCCTCTTCGCCGGCGCCGTTGTTTGCCAGTGCCTCGGCCCAACCGTTGACATGCTCCTCGACGGGGGGCGGCGAGTAGTCGACGTCTTCTAGCCCCGCTACCGCACGGATGGCCGCGATGAGCTGTTGCACCAGCGGCGTCTCCTTGTCGCTCGCAGTCCCGCCGGTTTCGAGCTCGTCCGGCAGATCGGGTGGAAGTCCTACCCCGTAGGCCGCCTCCTGCGCCGTCAACTTGGCGTGGATGCGTGCGTTGTAAAGCTGTTGGCCGAGCGTCGCTCCGGGGGCGTCTGCGGCACGCTCCATCAGATCGTCGTAGCGGCGACGGACATCGCTGAGCGCCATCATGACCGTGGGGCTCGGGCGGCTGTGGCTTGCCGCCTCCGTCAGCGCCGCGCGCAATTTCCGCATGCCGGTGAGAACCACCTCAGCCCGTTTCTGGAACTTCTTGTCCTCAGGGAACGGCAGTGAATCGATAGCAGCCCGGTACATGTGCATCGCCGCCTCAGCGAGACTCACAATGGTCTGTGCTTCACCTTCATGTGGATCGAATTCGGCCATGGTCCCTCAATTCTGTGACTGGTGTCCGGGCAAGGCGTCGACCCGGATAAGGATAGTGCCCGCGCGTACGCCTGGCACTCCGGGCTGTACGAGTGCCAAATAGGGACGTACCGCTCGCTGGCCAGAGCCAAATCGAGGTGATTTACTATCATTGCAAAGATAGCGACTGCGAGTCTCGAAGGGCGCGGTGAGCATCGACTACGTACGGGACGGCCGCATCGTCACGATCACGATCAACAGGCCCGAGGCCCGTAATTCGCTCGACATGGCGCATTTCCGCGACCTTGCCCACGCCTGGGCCGGCTTTCGCGACGACGCCGACGCGTGGGTTGCTGTTATCACCGGTGTAGGTCGCGATTTTTGCACCGGCGCGGATCTCAAAAAGTTCATTCCCGAGCTGACCGGCGACTTGCCGCAGCCTGCCGGATGGAACAAAACCGACGCTATTCACGCTGTCCTGCACCAATTTCCGATCTACAAACCGATCGTTGCCGCCGTCAACGGCGTGTGCGTCGCGGGCGGATTCGAGATGTTGACCTCCACCGATATTCGCGTCGCCGTGCCCGAGGCACGATTCGCCGTGATGGAGCCGAAGCGTGGATTGTTCGCGGGCGGCGGCAGCACCGTGCGACTGCCTCGCCAGATGCCCTACGCGTTTGCGATGGAATTGCTGTTGACCGCAGACATGGTGGACGCCGAGCGCGCGCTTGCCATGGGCCTGATCAACCGCGTGGTGCCGGTGGACCAGTTGATGAATACCGCCTACGAGTACGCCGAGCGGATCGCGGTCAACGCGCCGCTTGCGGTGTCGGCGACGAAGCAGTCGGCTGTCGAGGGCCTGGCGCTTGATCTGCAATCTGCGTACGCCAACGAAACCCGGCACAGCGACCGTATTTTCGCGACCCAGGACGCAAAAGAAGGCCCACGTGCCTTCGCCGAAAAGCGGCCTCCCCAATGGCAGGCGCGTTGACCGCCAGGCTGATCTTCCCTAGTTGAGACCGTAGAAGCGCTGCGCGTTGCGCCCGCCGATTTTCGCGCGGGTGTCTTCGCTGATGTCCGGGCGCGTGCGCAGATGCTTAGTGCTTTCGGGCCACTCGCCGTCCCAGTGCGGGTAGTCGCTGGCGAACATGATGAAGTCGTCGCCGAGCACATCGATGACGCCGGGCAGAATCGGCTCCTCCGGCTCACAGGTCACGAAGATGTTGCCGGCCTGGACGTACTCCTGGGGATCGCGTTGCCAGCCACGCTCGATCCAGTCGCCGCGCTTCTCGAAATGCTCGTGCAAGCGGTCGATGAAGAACGGCACCCAGCCCACGCCCGCCTCGAGGAAGGCCACCCGCAATCCGGGATGCCGATCGAAGACCCCGCCGGACACCATCGCCGTCATCGCGGTCATCTGGTCGAACGGAAAGCTGATGCAGTGCACCTGGATGTAGTTCGTGAAGCGGTCGACACCGATCTTCGGCAGATGGATGCCGGGTGCGCCGTGAATGCCGAGCGGCATCTCCAGCTCGACGGCGGCGGCGTAGAACGGGTCGAGGTCTGGGTGGTCGAGGTTGCGCGCCTTGAGGGCCGGCGGGACGAGGGTGGCCACCAGCCCGAGATCTTTCGCCTCCCGCATGACGTCGATCGCCGCTTGCCCGTGCTCGATCGGCGTCACCGCGACGCCGCGCAGCCGGCCGGCTCCCGGAGCGCAGAAATCCGCGATCCACTGGTTGTAGAGGCGTGCGAACCCCGCGGCGACCTCCGGGTTTTCGATGCTGGGCGCGCAGAGCCCGAGGCTGGGATAGAGCACCATGGTGTTGATGTGGTCGCGATCGGCGTCGCCGAGCACGCCTTCGACCGACCGGCAGTTGATGTCTGGGGCCTTGCTGATGCCGTGCTCGGGTGGGCAGCCGGCGCCCGGGCCGCTGTCTTCGGGATAGTTGCGTCCCTCGATGACCAACCGCGCCCTCCCGTCGGTGCTCGCCTTGACGTGGTCCGGCCACCGTTTCAGGGCCTCGATTGCGAGCGATGGGGTTTCGGCGACGTGTCCGTCGGCATCGATGATCTGCATGCGCCACTCCTAGGACTGCCTGGTGCGCTCTATGTAACACTGCGGTCATGGTTATCGCTATTGCCCGTCCCAAGCTGGAAGGCAACATCGCGGTCGGCGACGATCGTCAGCTGGGGTTCGCCGAGTTCGGCGACCCGCAGGGACGCGCGATCTTCTGGCTGCATGGCACCCCGGGGGCGCGTCGGCAGATCCCGACCGAGGCCCGCGTGTACGCCGAGGAAAACCACATCCGTCTGATCGGCATTGACCGGCCCGGCATCGGCGCCTCCACGCCCTACCAATACGACACCGTCGCCGCATTCGCTGATGACCTGCGCACCGTGGCGGACACCCTGGGCATCGACAAGATGGCCGTCATCGGTCTGTCCGGCGGCGGGCCGTACACCCTCGGCTGCGCGGCGGCCATGCCCGATCGCGTCGTGGCGGTCGGGGTGCTCGGTGGCGTCGCGCCCACCGTCGGCGCGGACGCCGTCGGTGGCGGAGTGATGGCATTCGGTACCCAGGTGGCACCGCTGCTGCAGGTGGCGGGATTTCCGATCCGGTGGGCGGCGGTCGGTCTGATCCGGCTGATCCGGCCGGTTGCCACCACGGCGCTTTATGCGTATGCGCGGGTGTCGCCCGAAGCCGATCGCCGTCTGCTGGTGCGTCCGGAATTTCAGGCGATGTTTCTCGACGATCTGCTCAACGGCAGCCGCAAGCAGCTGGCGGCTCCGTTCGCTGACGTCATCGTCTTCGCCCGGGACTGGGGGTTCCGGCTCGAGCAGGTGAAGATCCCGGTCCGGTGGTGGCACGGCGATGCCGACCACATCGTCCCGTTCTCCCACGGGCAGCACGTCGTCGGCCGGCTGCCCGACGCGGAGTTGTTTCGCCTGCCGGGTGAGAGCCATCTGGCTGGGCTGGGTCGCGCCGAGGAGATTCTGCACTCCATGGTCGAGCTCTGGGACAGCATCGAGAAGAGCTGATTTCCGCCCGAGCGCCCCACGCCGGAGCCGACGGTGTGGTACATGGTGCGGGTGCCCGGAAAATCGCGGCTTACTGCCGATCAGCGCAACTCGTTCATCGCGGCTCTGCTTGGCTGGACCATGGACGCCTTCGACTACTTCCTCGTCGTGTTGGTCTACGCCGATATCGCAAAGACTTTCCACCACACCAAAACCGAGGTCGCGTTTCTGACGACAGCCACTCTGCTGATGCGGCCGGTGGGTGCGTTGCTATTCGGGTTGTGGGCCGACCGGGTGGGCCGGCGGCTGCCGCTGATGGTCGACGTGGTGTTCTATTCGGTGGTCGGATTCCTGTGCGCCTTCGCGCCCAATTTCACCGTGCTGGTGATCCTGCGGCTGCTTTACGGCATCGGGATGGGCGGTGAATGGGGCCTGGGTGCCGCGCTCGCCATGGAAAAGGTTCCCGTCGAGCGACGCGGCTTCTTCTCCGGCCTGCTCCAAGAGGGCTACGCATTCGGCTACCTACTGGCAACACTGGCGTCGCTTCTGGTGATGGACTGGCTCGGGTTGTCATGGCGCTGGTTGTTCGGGCTGAGCGTCATCCCGGCCCTGGTCAGCCTGATCATCCGGTACCGGGTGAAGGAATCCGAGGTGTGGGAGGCCGAACAGCACCGAATGCGGCTGACCCAGACCAGGATTCGCGATGTGCTGCGCGACCCCGCTATCGTCCGACGGTTCATCTATCTGGTGCTGTTGATGGCCGCGTTCAACTGGATGAGCCACGGTACCCAGGATGTGTACCCGACCTTCTTGTCGGCAACCCACGACGGTGGTGCTGAGCTGTCCCACGCGACCGCCAAGTGGATCGTGGTGGTGTACAACATCGGCGCCATTGTCGGCGGGCTCACCTTCGGCACCCTCTCACAAAGATTCGGCCGCAGGTACACCATCGTGTTCTGCGCGCTGTTGGGGCTACCGATCGTGCCGTTGTTCGCTTACTCGCACACCGCGGCGATGCTGTGCCTCGGCTCGTTTCTGATGCAACTCGTCGTGCAGGGCGCGTGGGGTGTAATCCCGGCGCATCTGACGGAAATGTCGCCGGACGCGATCCGTGGCTTCTACCCGGGAGTCACCTATCAGCTGGGAAATCTATTGGCGGCGTTCAACTTGCCCATTCAAGAGAGGCTGGCCGCCGCGCACGGCTATCCGTTCGCGTTGGCCGCCACGATCGTGCCGGTGCTTATCGTCGTCGCGGTCCTGACCGCGATCGGCAAGGACGCCACCGGAATCCGCTTCGGTGCTCAGCAAACCGTTGCAGGGGTCGCGACGATTGACGACGCTGCTGTGGGCGACGTGAATTAGCCTGTGCTTGGTAATGCAAGCTGGTCATCTGGAATGTTCTGCACCGCGTTACATCCGGGGCGTTGAACTGACCACATCCGCGTCCGGTGGCCCAGGCGGAGGTATCGGCACCTACCTCCTAGCGCGGAGCCTAGACCGAAGCCCATTCACCTAAACATAGATCTTCGTAGGAACTTCTATTGTGCGCGTGTCGAATCATATTGTGCGCGTGTGTTATTCGGTGAGCGGCATGTTTCGACAGCCGTGAGTTGGGCTATCCGAGATCCGACGCGGCCTGCTTCCGCTGCCGCCATTTGCTAGGAGATGCATGTGAAGACAACGCTAGTAGCAGCGGTCGTCGCGGGGATCTGGTTAGCGCCGACCGCGTATGCCGACTCCCAAGACCAGGCGTTCCTGTCGTTCCTAGCGGCGCACAACGTAGCGGTCGACACGAACACCGCGATGAACGCGGGACACATCGCGTGCGCCCAAATAGTCGATGGCGAGTCTCCTTCCGTGGTTGACGCGATCGTGTCCCGCCAGTTCCCCACGATCGGCGGAGACGAGTCCTGGATCACTGCCGCAGCGCGGAAGGCTTACTGCCCTAATTAGTCCGCTCCTAGCGGTTCAAGTTAGCGGGGCCATCAGTCCTTGTCGTCGCTCAACGCCCGGCGCAGCAGGTGCATCGCCACGGTCGTCGATCGCTCCCGGATGTCGGCGCGGTTGCCGGGTAGGCGAAGTGTTCGAGTGGACGACTCGCGGTCGGCCAGTGCCACGGTGAAGCACACCGTGCCTACCGGCTTCTCGTGAGTCCCGCCGTCCGGTCCGGCGATTCCGGTGATCGCCACCGCGGTATCGGCCTGGAAACGGTCCAGCGCACCCGCGGCCATCGCCTCGGCTACCGGCTCGGACACCGCGCCATGCGCCTCGATGAGCGCCGGATCCACGCCGAGCAGGTCCGTTTTCGCGTCGTTGGCGTAGGCGACCAGACCGCCGGCGAGGTAGGCGGACGAGCCCTTGCGTTCGGTGAGTCGTGCCGCCAGCAGTCCGCCGGTGCATGACTCCGCTGTCGCGATCCGGCGCCCGGTCAACAACTGGGCGACCTGATCGTCCACCGTCGAGCCGTCTTCGGAAAAGATGTGTTGCCCGTGTCGGTCCCGCAGCATTTCGACGAGCTTGCTGTAGGTGTCGGTGGCGTCGGGTTCGTAGCGGGTGACGATCTCGAGTTCCCCGCGCCGCAGGCAGGTGGTGATCTCCAGCGCGCCGAAATCGGACAGGTGCTGCTCGGCGTCGCGCAGGGTCTCAGCCAGGCCGGACTCGGGCAACCCGAACATTCGCACGGTGTCCTGGCGGTAGATGGTCCGACCGGCGATGGCGTCCCGCACGGCGGGCAGCTCCACGGCGGTCCGCCACATCGGCTGCAGTTCGCGGGGCGGACCGGGCAGCACGACGACGGTCGGCTTGCCGGAAACGACGACGCCAGGCGCGGTTCCCACCGGGTCCATCACCACCGCGCCGACCGGGACCATCGCCTGCTTGCGGTTGGCGGCGCGGACCGCCTCGAAATCCGCTTCCCCGATACGCGACATCAAGTTCTTCAAGATCGCCGCGATCTTGGCCTCCAGCTCGTCGTCCAACACCAATTCGCGCCCGCAGAATCGCGCAACCGTCGCGACGGTCATATCGTCGGCGGTCGGCCCGAGGCCGCCGCTGGTCACGATCAGGTCGACGCCCTCGTCGGCCAGGAAGCGCAGCTGTGCCTCGATGTCGTGCGCGCGGTCGCCGCAGATGGTGATGTGCGCGAGTTCGACTCCCAACTCGAGAAGCCGGTCGGCGATCCATGGACCGTTACGGTCGGCGATCCGGCCGGTCAATACCTCAGTCCCGGTGACGACAATGCCCGCGCGTGCGCTCACCGGTATGACACTAGGCGTGGAGGAGGATGGACCGATGATCGAGTTAGAGGTGCTGCAGGCTGACGTGACCAAGCTCGAGGTCGATGCGATCACCAACGCGGCCAATACCGAGCTTCGGCATGGCGGCGGGGTGGCCGCTGCCATCTCCCGCGCCGGTGGCCCGGCGGTGCAGCGCGAATCGAACGAAAAGGCGCCGATCGGGCTGGGCGAAGCTGTCGAGACGACGGCCGGTGAGATGCCGGCACGCTACGTCATCCATGCCGCCACGATGGAGCTTGGCGGACCGACATCGGCCGACGTCATTGCGCGGGCGACCCGCTCGGCCCTGCGCGCGGCCGACGAGTTAGGTTGCCGCTCATTGGCTCTGGTGGCATTCGGTACCGGCGTCGGCGGTTTTCCGCTCGACGAGGCGGCGCGGCTGATGGTCGAGGCGGTGCGGCAGCACCGGCCGAGCACGCTTGAACGGGTGGTGTTCGCGGTGCACGGCGACGCGGCCGAGCAAGCATTCCGGGTTGCGGCCGGCGGCTAAGCCCGCGGCCCGCCCAGGTGACGCTCGACCGAGTCGGTTTTGGCTGTCATCGCGTTGGTGACACCCGATCGCCAATCGGCTTTGATCACCACGCTGACCCGGGGTGAACGAGCTTTGACGACCTCGACGGCACGCTGCACGACCGCCATCACTTCACCCCAGTCGTCGCCTTCGATCACGGTGAACATCGAATCGGTCTTGTTCGCCAGCCCGGATTGCCGGACGACGCTGACCGCTTCGGCGACGATCTCGCCGACGCTTTCGCCGACGCCCAGCGGTGTAACGGAGAATGCGACCAGTACGGACACAACACGACCCTACTCGGGGCGCATGGCAACATCGGGCCCATGCGGGTTCTCGTGCAACGGGTCTCATCGGCGACGGTGTCAATCGAGCAGCAAGTCGTGGGATCGATTCGGCCCGACAGCCAGGGCCTGCTTGCGTTCGTCGGCGCCACTCATGGCGACGACATCGGCAAAGCTCAGCGGCTCGCCGAAAAGCTTTGGCAGTTAAGAATTCTCGACGGTGATCAGTCTGCGGCTGATATCAACGCACCGATCATGGTGGTCAGCCAGTTCACGTTGTACGCCGACACCGCCAAGGGGCGACGACCGTCATGGAATGCCGCGGCGCCGGGGGCCGTTGCCGAGCCGCTGATCGGGGCGTTCGTGCGAGCGTTGCGGCAGCTGGGCGCCGACGTGGAAACCGGCACGTTCGGCGCTCACATGCAGGTCGAACTGGTCAATGACGGCCCGGTGACCGTGCTGCTGGAGCTCTGATCGGCGGGTTGCTGCTGCACCGGGGTGGCTCGGCGTCGCATCACCGGCACCGAATCTGGCGGTGCTCGCCGAAGGGTAAAAAGGACATCATGACACCGGACGGCAAGTGGGTTCGCTCTGACGACGACGAGTGGGACATCGTCAGCAGCGTGGGCTATACCGCGCTGCTGGTGGCCGGATGGCGTGCGCTCCATGCGGTGAGTGCGCAGCCGCTGGTGCGAGACGACTTCGCCAAGCACTTCATCGCCGCGTCGGCCGACCCGTATCTGACTGGTCAGCTTGCCAATCCGGGAACCTCGGAAGGGGCGACGGTCTTCCCACGGCTTTACGGGGTGCAGACACGGTTCTTCGACGAATTCTTCATGTCCGCTGCGGAACGGGGCATCCGCCAAGTAGTGATCGTCGCGGCTGGTCTCGACTCCCGAACATATCGTCTTCAATGGCCAAGTGGCACTACAGTATTCGAGGTCGACCAGCCGAAAGTACTGGAGTTCAAGCAACGCGTGCTGGCCGAGCACGGGGCCGAGCCGGCAGCCCATCGCGTAGCGGTCGCGGCGGATCTACGCGATGACTGGTCAATACCGCTGCGGGCAGCGGGGCTTGACCCGCAGCGTCCCACCGCCTGGTCGGTGGAAGGCATACTGCCCTACTTGACCGGCGAGGCGCAGGACACGCTGTTCACCCGCATCGGTGACCTGTCCGCGGCGGGCAGTCGGCTCGCGATCGGAGCACTGGGTTCGTGCCTCGACGAAGACAGGCTGGCCGCAATGGAAAAGACCTATCCCGGCCTCAACCTGTCCGGCGATGTGAAGTTCTCGGCCCTGACCTACAGCGACGCCGAGAAAGCCAGACCGGCCGCGTGGCTCGCCGACCACGGCTGGTCGGTTGAACCCCTCCGCACCAACCCGGAGCTGCAGGCCGAATATGGCAGCACCCCAACCGAAATCGACCTGCAAGTCGACCAGATCATGCACTCGGAATACATCTCCGCGACGCGCTAGTCCCGTGGGGTCACAACGTAGGTGGTGCCGCGACCAACCCGCTCCCACAACACGCCGGCGGCCGCGGTGACACCCGCCCGAATCAGCTCGCGTTTCAGGATTTTGTTGGTCGCCGTTTTAGGCAGCCCGTCGTTGAAACGCACGAAGCGAGGCCAGGCCTTGGCTGACAAATCGGGCTGAGCGGCGAGGAACGTCTCGAATTCTTCAGGAGTCAGCGACTGGCTGGGGTCGAGGACGATGGCTGCCATCACTTGATCGCCGACGTGTTGGTCGGGCACCCCATAAACGGCGACCTGGTTGACCGGGGCCAGGCGCTGCAGAATTCGCTCGATGGGCGCGGCGGCCAGGTTCTCGCCATCCACCCTCAGCCAATCAGCGGTGCGACCGGCGAGGTAAATCCAGCCGTCGATGTCCCGGTAGGCGAGATCGCCGGACCAGTACATGCCGTGGCGCATCCGCTCGTTTGTTGCCGTCGGGTCGTTGTAATACCCGGAGAATGCGCCGCCGCCTTGGGTGTTCACCAGTTCTCCGACCGCTTCGTCGAAGTTGGCCAGAGTACCGTTCTCGTCGAAAATCGCTGGCGCGCATTCAGTGAGAGTCTCCGCGTGGTACACCGCGACACCCGGATATCCCTTTCCGATGGAGCCGGCCGGTGTGCCGTCTTCGCGAGTGACGATGACCGCAAACTCGCTCGATCCGAAACTGTCGACGACCCGACAGTCGAATCGTCGGGCGAATTCTGCGATGTCGCGATCGGTCGCTTCGTTGCCGAACGCCACCCGTAGCGTGTTGTCGGTATCGTCCGGCCTTTCCGGGGTGGCCAGCACCAGGGCCAGCGGCTTGCCGACGTAGTTCATGTAGGTGGCCTTATGGCGGCGGATGTCAGGCAGAAATCGTGACGGCGAGAATCGGGCCGGAACCATCGTTGCGCCGCTCCCAATCGCCACGGCCCAGCCGGCGGCCACGCCATTGGAATGAAACAGCGGCATGGACAAATAGCACACGTCGCTCGCGGTGATATCGAACTGGCCGATCAAGCTTGCGCCGCAAAGGATTGCCGCCACGTGAGCGAACCGGACCGCTTTCGGGTCGCCGGATGTTCCCGACGTGAAGATCATCATCAACGTATCGGCCGGCCCGACCTCGCGATGCGGCACGAGCGGCGGTGCGGCCGCGACCGCGTCGAGGTAATGCCGCGAAGTCACGTCAAGAACCGTGACGTCGGCTAAATCCAGGCGAGAGAGAAGCGAGCGGTGATCGGGATCGACGAGCAGCAACTGGCAGTCGGCGCGCCGGATGTCGGCCAGCAATCCGGCGCCGCGTCGGATGGTGTTGATGCCGCACAACACGTAACCGCCCAACGCAGCGGCGGCCATTGACCGCAGCATGGCCGGCGAATTGCCCAATAAGGCACCGACATGTAGCGGGCGAGTGTTGTCGGCCAGCCCGACCAACACCGATGCCTCGGCTACCGCCTCGGCGAGATGCTCGCGCCACGTCCAGGTCTGTTCGCCGCAGGCGACCGCCGCGGTGTCGTCGTACATGCGTGACCGCAGCAACTGCTGGACGGTCTCAAACATCGTTAGGCTCCGGCCGATACCGCAACAGGGTGACCCCGGCATCGGGAACGTCGCAGAACACCGGGCTCACCCGCATGCCGATGCGGATGTCGGAAGGATCCACGTCGACCAGTTCGGTGCTGAAGCGGGGCCCCGCGTCCCACTGAACCACCGCGAGCATCTGGGGCACCGCATCGGCCCACGGCGGGCCGGTCGGCCGCTGCGCCACGGTGAACGTGTAAACCGAACCGGCGCCGTCGATTTCGCGCCATTCCAGGTCGTCGGCCAGGGTGCCTGGGGCCAGCGTACGCGGATAGAACACATGCCGTCCCAGCGAGGGTGAGTACTGCACCAGGATCCGGTGTTCGGTGAGCGCCTGCCAGAACGGCTGCGAGACCGGTGTGGCCTCGGGAAGAGGTCGCGGCTCGGCCATGATCAATCACCGCCCAGAACGAGTGCGACCTGCTCACTCATGATGCCGCCGGTGCCGCTGATGAACGCCCGATGGCAATCGGTCACCTGGGCCTGGCCGGCGCGGCCCATCACCTGACGCGCGGCGTCGACGACATGATGCATGCCGCCCGCCATGCCCGCCTGCCCGAACGACAGCTGCCCGCCTGCGGTGTTGAGCGGGAAGTCGCCGGCGAAGGTGAGGTCATGTTGGTTAACCCAGGTCATGCCTTCGCCTTTGCCGCAGAACCCCGCATTCTCCAGCGTCATCAGGACGGTGATCGTGTAGCAGTCGTAGAGCGAGGCGATATCGACAGCGGATGGGGCGAGTCTCGCCATCGCGAAGGCCTTCTCGGCGGCACGGGAGATCGGCGTCGTCATCAGGTCCTCGGCATAAGTCGCTGTTTTGAACGCGATGTGCTCACCGAATCCCGTGATCCACACCGGTCGATGTCGGGACCGCCGCGCCACCTCCGCGTTGGCGACCAGAACGCCCGCACCGCCCTGGACCCGCATCACCGTCTCGAGCATGTGGATCGGATCGGCGATCATCGGGCTGGCCAGCACATCATCGACGGTGATCGGCTTGCCATGGAACACCGCATCCGGATGTGCACACGCATTCGTGCGCTGGTCCACCGCGATCTTCGCCAAAGCTGTTGGATCGTAACCAAAGACGGCGGCATACCGCTGGGCGATTTGCGCGTACGGAGCGTTCTGACCGACGTTGCCGTAGGGGATCTCGAACTCGGCCTGCGGCGAGCCGTACTTGTTGCTCGACGCACCATGCCACCCCGGCGGCGGCGACGGTCGGCGTCCTGACGTCGGCAACACCGCGGAGCCGGGCACCACCGCCAGCACCGCGTCGCAAAGCCCGAGTTCGACAGCGACGGCTGCCCGCCACACCATGCCGGCGGAGGTAGCGCCGCCCAGGTCGACCCGCTCCCCGAAATCGACCGGCAGGCCCAGGTATTCGGACAACGTGGCCGGGGCGAACATGTCGGATTCGGCCAAGCCGTGGCAGATCAGGCCGTTGACCGTCGCGGCGTCGACACCGGCGTCCTCGATGACCATCTTCGCCAGCAGCGCGTACTGGTCCAGGGTGAACGAGGGTGGCCGGGTCTGCTTGCGCTCGGCGGGCAGCTCGGCAATACCGATGATGGCGGCCTCACCCCGCAGCCCCGTCACGAGCGGTTTTCCCGGCGTGGCAGCGCGACGGTCGCGGTCCCCGGCATCAGCACCGTGTCACCTCGGCGCCCGGTGATGTCCAGATCGACCAGCCCGGTGTCGTCGGCCAACCGCTTTCCCGTCACCACGCCAGTGAAAGTCAGTTCTTCGCCGGCAAACGCAATCGCGCGGTTCTGCACGGCGTACTCGACCAGCCGGCCGCGGCCGCCGATCCAGTCGGTGATCGCGCGGGCCAGCAGCGCGGCTTGCAAGGGGCCCTGCACGATGACGTTGTCATAGCCCTCGACGTCGCGGGCCCAGTCTTTGTCGTAGTGGATGCGGTGACCGTTGTATGTCGCGGCGCTGAAGAAGAACAGCTGCCGCTCGTCGACCGTCACTGCGAGCGCCGGCAACGAGTCGCCGGTCTGGACGTCTTCGTAGAACACCTGCCCGTCACTCATCTGGCTCCTCACGGTCGGGCGATCATCGATGTCGTTGCGGCGGCGACCAATTCGTCCCGCTGATTGCGGTACACCGTTTGCCAGGTCACCAGAACGAACCGGCCAGAGCGACCCTGCTTTTCGACGATCGACTTGATTGTGCGCACCATTTCGATTTCGTCGCGGTGATAGGCGGGCCCAAAGAATTGTGTGCTCTCCCCGCCGGCCATGCGTCGCGGCGCACGGGGAAACGCGAGACTGCCGGACACCGCTCCGGACGAGCCGTCCGGCCGCAACCCGTCCAGTGTGGTGACACCCAACACGGCGTACTGCAGGAAAAGCGGCGGGCAGATGATGTCCCGATAGCCCTGGGCGCGAGCGTATTCGGTGTCGAACCACAGCGGATTGTGATCATCGACCGCCGTGGCCCAGCGTTGCCAGTCCCGCCGATTGACTTCGCCGGTAGCCGTTGCGGCGACGGTGCCCACTCGTGACGCCGACTCGGCGTCGATCAGGCTCTGCTCGCTCATGTCTCCTCCAACCATGTCGCGGCCACGTCCGCCCCGCCGCCCAGCGTGGACAGGACTCGGGCCCGCTCGGAGAACAAGTGCAGGTCGGT